>Ga0335080_10004356_pt1 | contig 14414 bp, 13 predicted proteins | sample Lox_Sample_34_FD_206720 | JGI IMG/M metagenome (GOLD analysis project Ga0335080, IMG submission 206720) | Soil microbial communities from Loxahatchee National Wildlife Refuge, Florida, United States - Lox_Sample_3.4 | ecosystem: Environmental > Terrestrial > Soil > Wetlands | place: USA... | reverse complement strand
CGGAAGTCGTGGTCGCCCGGGGCCTCGCGAAAACCCTCAAGGCGAAGGTCGGGGATTATCTCACGCTCATGACGACCACCTCGAAAGGCGCGCTGAACGCCATGGACGTTCGTGTGGTGGGGATCTACTCCACCGGCGTTCCGGAGTACGACGAGCGCGCGCTCATGGTCGATCTCCGCACCGCCCAGCAACTCCTGGTGACGCGCAAGGTGTCGAAGCTCGTCGTGGTCCTGGATGAGACGCAAAACACGCGCGCCGCCGCGGCCGCGCTTGCGGGCATGCTGCCGGGAACGTCGCTCCGGCGCTGGGACGAGCTGGCCACGTTCTACAAAGCGGTCGTCCAGCTCTACAGCGCCATATTCGCGTTCCTCGGCGTGATCATATTCGTGATTGTCGTCCTGAGCAGCTCGAACACCATGATGATGTCGATCTTCGAACGGACGAAGGAGATCGGCACGCAGCTTGCCGTCGGCACATCGCGCCTGCGCTTGCTCGTGAATTTTCTCTACGAGGGACTGATGGTCGGCATCTTCGGCGGGCTTCTCGGGCTCTCGATTGCGGCGGGACTGGCGGAGCTCATAAACCATTCGGGCCTCCGCATGCCTCCGCCCCCCGGGGGAACGACCGGATACCCGCTCATGGTCGATCTCGTGCCGGGCGTGTTCGTCGGAGTCTTTCTGCTTATCGTTGTCACGACGGTCCTCTCCACCATCGCGCCCGCAGTCAGGGCGTCGCGGATGAAGATCGTCGACGCACTGGGCCACGTGTAGGAGGATATGCCAATGGCGCGCACACGCAGTATCAGTTCAGCGGCCGCGATGCTCGCGGCTCTCCTGCTCGCCCCGGGAGTGTCGGCGACCGGCGTCGCGGTGGCGCAGGAGGGATCGCGCCCGGATCCCCTGAAGCTCCTCGAGCAGGCCGACCTGAGCCGGAACGGGTGGGAATCATTCGAGGTCGTCACGGTGATCCGCAACTACATCGGCGGCGAGCTGAAGGACGAGGGGACATTCGACACGTTCGTCAAGGGGGCGGACAGGACGCTCGTAAAGTTCATGAACGTGGACGTGAAGGGGCAGTATCTCCTCATGCTCGAAGACGCGATGTGGATCTACATGCCCAACACGAGGAAGCCCATCAGGATCACTCCTCTGCAGAGGCTCCTGGGGAATGCCTCCAACGGCGACGTGGCGCGGACCCGCTGGGCGGGCGACTACGACGCGAAGGTCAAGGGGGAGGAGACCGTCGAGGGCGTCCCGTGCTACGTCCTCGACCTGGCCGCGCGGAGCGAAGGTGCGACATACAACCGGGTCGAACTCTGGGTCAGGAAGGAAGACTCCAGACCCCGGAAGGCGGAGATCTACCTCGGTTCCGGGAAGCACTACAAGACGATATTCTACGACTCGTTCACCACGGTCCACGGCCGGCTTCTCCTGGCACAGATGACGATCACCGACAGGCTCCGTGAAGGGAGCACGACGACGATGACGTTTACCGGGTATTCGCCCCGGGAGATCCCGGAAAAATGGTTCAACAAAGACTACCTGGAGAAGCTCCGGTGAGAGACACGGGTTCCGGGTCCGGGAAATCCCCTGCAGCCCGCGCGGGCGCCATACTCACGGCGATGCTCCTCTGCGCCGCGCCGGCGGACGCGCAGGCCCTGGACTACCGGATATCCGCGGTGGACGAGGCGACGGCCTGGCACCTCAATCGCGCCACGCCGTTCAACGCCGGAAATCGGATCGTTCCCCAGGCTCTCCGGGGGAATACGGCAACAGTCGACGCGGCGCTCGGGTTCGGCGTCGCGTCGACCTCGCTGGGCTTCACCACCCTCTCGAGCGACATCCAGCGTCCCGATTACCGGTTCGACGTGCGCGAACTGGCATTTGACATTTCGCTCGGCGAGTCGTGGGATCTTCTCCTGGGCAAGAAAATCCTGAAGTGGGGGACGGGGTACGCGTTCAATCCGACAGGGGTCATTGAGCCCCAGCGCTCCCCCTCCGATCCGGGCGACCGATTGAACCAGAACGAGGGGCGGAATCTCGTCTCGCTGACGGGATTCATCGGGAAAAGCTCGTTCACGGCCGTCTACCTGAACGATGCCGTCTACGCGCACTCGAAGCTCGCGTGGGGAACGAACGAGCTTGCCCTCCGCGCCTATACGTTCATCGCGGGCCTGGATCTCTCGCTCGTCGCCCACTACAGGGAAGGGGACAGGCTCGAGGTCGGGGCGAACACCTCATACGTCATCGGCGACAACCTGGAGCTGCACGGCGAACTGCTGGGGAAAAGGGGTTCATCCATGCTCTACCACGCCATCCTGCAATCGGACAACCCTGCGCAGGAGTTCACGTCGTTTCCCTATGCCGCGGTGGACAACAATGCGCGGGAGATATTCTGCAAGCTCCTTGCAGGAGGACAATTCACGTTCGACGACGGCGTCAACGTGGCCCTCGAGTACTCCCACAACCAGGAGGGCCTCTCCTCCGGGGAATGGAAAAGGTGGATGAACTTCGTTAAGTTTCAGGATGCGGTGCAGCGGGGCGCGGTCGCCGTTGACCCGGCAATGATCGCCCCGTCGCACCTGAACCTCCTCTGGTCTCTCCTGACGCTTTCGCCCCGGGGCACGATGCGGGACTACGTGTTCCTGCGGGGAGCGTACGCGGAAGATTCCTGGAGCTGCGAAGCGATCTGCTTCATGAACGCCGCTGACGGGAGCGTGGCGCTCATCCCCACCCTCACCTGGAAGGCGTCGCAGTCAGTTTCCGTGTACATCCGGTACACCGGCTACCTGGGGACCGACGGATCGGAATTCGGCTCCCTCTTCACGACAGCCGCGCTCGGCATCGGCATCGGAGTGCAGTTATGAACAAGAAGGAATTCGTGCGCTCGCTGGCGTTCATGGGCGTGATCACGCTCGTCGTTTCGGCCGGCCTCACCTATGCCAATCCCGATCACTGGGTTGACATCCTGATCTGCTCGCTGGTCTTCACGTTCTGCATCGGCTCGTCCATCCAGGCGATGATCAGTCTCGCCCGGCGAAGGCTGGACCGGCTCGGGTCCCGGGCGCGGCTCGCGCTCCTTTTCCTGATCTATCTCGTTGGAGGTTTCGCGGGGACGGAAATCGGGTATTTTTCATTGAAATACACCTACTTCGCCGGTTCGCTGGACCTGGGGAGCCACCTGCGGCTGCTCCTGCTCAACCTGGTTCTCGCGACCATATTCGGAAGCGCGGCGTTCGTCTACTATTCACTCCTGGGCCGGGCATCGGCCATGGCCCGGAAGCTCAGGGAGAAGGAAGCCAACGAGGAACGGCTCGAGCGCCTCCGGATGCGTGCGGAGCTGGACGCGCTCCAGGCCAGGGTCAATCCCCACTTCCTGTTCAACACGCTCAATTCGATCGCGAGCCTTATCTCCGAAAACCCGGCGGCGGCCGAGGCCACCGTCGAGAAACTCTCCGGGCTCTTCCGCTATACGCTCCAGAGGGGGCAGCAGTCGGACGTGCCGCTCAGCGAAGAACTGGAGATCGTCCGCACATATCTCGAGATCGAAAAAGTGCGGTTCGGGGACCGGCTCCGGTTCTCCATTCGCTCGGCCGGCGGGGCGGGGGACGTCCGCGTTCCTCCGCTCATCGTCCAGCCGCTCGTGGAGAACAGCATCAAGCACGCGATTGCCGCGGACCCGGCCGGGGGATCCATTGACGTGGAAGCGGGACTCACGGACGGCATGTGCGTGATCACCGTGAAAGACTCCGGGAAGGGGTTTGACCGCGCGGAGGGGGGCTTTGGCCTCCGGAGCATCACCGACAGATTGGGCCTCCTCTACGGGGAGCGGGCGTCGCTCGCGATCGAGCGGGACGGGAACTCCCTTATCAGGATATCGATCCCGGCGGTGAAACCATGACGATGCGCCTCCGGGCGGTGATTGTCGACGACGAGGAACTCGCGCGCAGGCGCCTGGGGAAGCTCCTCCGTGCGTTCGGCGGGGAGATCGAGATCGCGGGGGAGGCGGGGCACGGGGAGGAGGCTGTCGCGGTAATCACCTCGACGCGTCCGGACGTGGTCTTTCTCGATGTCCAGATGCCGGGGTTCGACGGGTTCGAGGTCGTCCGCCGCCTTGCCGTGAAGCCGTTCATCGTGTTCGTGACGGCGTACAACGAATATGCGCTGCGCGCATTCGAGGAGAATTCGATCGACTATCTCCTCAAACCGGTCGAGCACGCACGCCTGGAAAAGACGATCGAGAAGCTGCGACTGCTCTTCGGCGCTTCATCGCTCCAGATGGATGCGAACATCGGGAAGATGCTTGCGCGGCTCGCTTCTCCTCCGCTGGAGCGGGTCAAGGTGACGCTGGGAGACAGGATCATACTGGTGGACGTGGCCGACATCGCGTATTTCGAGGCGAAGGAGAAATGCACGTACCTCCATGCCGGGGACAAGGAATACGTACTCGACGGGACGCTGGCGGAGCTGGAAGGGCGCCTGGACGGTGCGAAGTTCGTCAGGATTCACCGGGCGTTCATCGTGAATGTCCGGTTCATCCGCGAGATCGTCCGCTGGTTTGCGGGGAGGTACAAGGTCCGGCTCAATGATAAGCCCGGCACGGAGCTGATCGTGACGCGCGGCTACGCCGACGCAATAAAGAAACTCTAATCAAACCAGTTCCAGTGCACCACCAGCTTTCCACTCCGCCTCATTTTCAGCGGCGGAATCTCGAACCTCATACCGTACCGGTATAACCCGAGTTCCTCGACATACAGCGAATCGACGCCGTTCGCGCCGATCGGAAGCCTGAAGAGAATGCCTTTTCGGGCGGCGGTGAGGCGTATTGCCTCGGAGAGTGAGTCGGGCGTCAGGATGATCCTCGCGTCCTGCATCGTCAACGATTTCCAGAGATCCCCCTTCCCCAGTATGATCGAATCTGCCGCGAAGCAGGCCCCTCCTGAAACCGAGAACATCGCTTCGCGGGGCTTTATCACCCAGCGCATCCCGGTGGCGGTGTCGCCGGATGTCGCGGCGGTATCAGCGTTCACGAGGATGCACACCCAGTACGATGCGCCGTGCGGGAGGACTGGAAGCAGGAGAAGAAGTGGGTCGGGGATAATCGGGAGGTAAGGAGGCCCCCAGCTGACGGGAACTTGAAGGATGGGATCCGGACTGACAACGATCTCTATTGCATCTCGTTTGAAGGTGTACCAGGGAAACGGCGCCGGGATCCCCCGGTCCCACACGGGGAACCCCTGCCGCTGCCACCCTTCGGATGAGTCAGACTCAAATGTCCGCACCCACTCGACGGTGGAACATCCTGTGAGAGCGGCGCAGAGGAGAAGTAGAGAGAGTTGTCGAACCAAGGGTTCTCCCTTCGCTGGATTGTGCCACCTCCCTTCCAACGATCGGGAAAATAATCGGTCTTTCAAAACCCTGAAATTACCTCTTCCTGAACACCCACTCAGGCGGCGCCAGGCGGTTGAGCCCGTCCACGAGGTCGGGCGTCAGTATATTCAACCCCACCTGGTACGACGCATTCGTCCACGCGAACCCGTACGGCGTCGAACGGGAGCGTGACGCCCCGACATTGCCGTACTCCGCGGCGACGATGCCCGTCCTTTTCTCGACGTCGAACTTCTCCGGGATCACGCCTTCGTTGTCCACGGAGTTCCGCGTGATCGTGTAAAGCCACCGGTAGGCAAGCCGCCGGGCGATATTATCGTAGCCGTAGTCGACCAGTCCCTGCCACAGGAGCATCTGGTGCGGCGCCCAGCCGTAGGGGTAGTCCCACTGGCAGGCCGGACGTATGTCGTTCAGGGGTCCGCGCGAGACGACCGCCGACGCGGCGATCCCACCGGGGGCTTCGAGCAGGGGAAGCCCGCCCTGCAGGAGCCGTCTCGCCTGTTCCTTCGAGGCGGCGCCGGCCCAGAGGGGATAGAACATCGTCGCGCTGATGTAGCGCATCTGTTCGCCGTGGACGAAATCGTAATCGAAGAACATCCCCAGCTCCGCGTCCCACAGGTATTTGTCGATCAGCTCCTTCCTGTGCGCGGCCCGTCCCTTCCATGACTCCGCGGTCGCGGTCGAGCCGTCACCGAGACGGAGCGAGCCGCCGAATTCCGTGGCCAGCACGGAGGCGATGTCCGACTCCATCTTATAGAGGAGCGAATTCAGGTCAACGGTGACCAGGTTTGCGCAGCACCCGATGAGGCGGTACGTGGAGTCGTGGCCCGACTCTCGCATCGCGCGATCGTGGGCGAAGAACCAGTCCAGCTCGCCGTCGGCGATCCTGTGCGTGCGATACAGCTCGCGGAACTGCTCGAGCATCATCCCCCGCTTGAGCGCGAGGGGCGCGAGGTACGTATCAAAGTGGCCTGGCTCCGCCTCCAGCGGCATGCCTTTCCCGGTGTCAAAGTACCTGCTCAATCCCGTGTCCGTCCGCCGGTCCAGGTTCATCCAGACCCGGTGGTATTCGCCGATCGCCGCATCGATAACGTCGGCGAGCCACTCCCTGTTTCCCGTGGTGCGCGGAAACCTGCCGTAGCAGGCGATCGCCATCGACGTCAGGAAGGGGGGCTGAGAGCGCGTGAGATAGTAGGTCCTGTTCGCGTTCAGGACGGCGCCGTAGTGGCGTATTTCATAGACGAAGTTGTCGACGATCGCCCGTGCGAGGTCCGTCTTCCCGTCCTTGAGAAGTCCGAGCAGGATGAAGTAGCTGTCCCACCCGTACATTTCGTTGAATCGCCCGCCGGGGACGACAAAGGGACGTCCGTCCGATCCCCAGGGAGACGATTCCCCGAGGCCGAGAGCAAGTATGCCGTTTGTGCCGTTGAGGCTCCCGACGTAGTCGGGGGTGACGTTCGCGGGAAGGACCACCATCCGGAGATTCCACTCGGGGTGGCTGTCCGCCAGGTGCCCGAAGTATCGCGCCGAATCCGGATCGTCGCGGGGTACGTAGATGTACCTGATGTCGCCGTGGGGCGGCATCTTTTCATCCTTCAGGACCGCCGGAAGTCCCTGCGCATCGATCGTGCGCGTGAGGCCGTCCCAGAACTCCTCCCGGATGTGACGCGAGATCCGGTGTACCGGCTTCTCGTAAATCCGGTCGGTGTCGAATTCCGTCGTTGCGACCTGCTGCTCGTTGAACATGGCTCTTCCCTCCCCTCAGTCTCGCTCGGCCGGTTCGGGGATATTCCCCGCGAGGCACCTGCGCATTTTTTCCAGGGCTGCAAGAGTCTCATCCCGGGTCTCCCCCCATCCCCCCAGACCCGGGTACCGGAGTTTCCCCCCCAGGCACAGCATTTCTTCCTTAATCTCTTCAAGCCGGCCGATCCTTGCGAAGATCGCCCTCTTTCCCTCTATCCTCGCGCGCCCTGAGGCCACGACGAGCCTGTCCATCTCCAGGTTCATCGCCGTCAGTGATCCGCATATCGCCCGCGCAAGCGTCTCCCTCTCTCGCGCCACCCCCGCATCCGGCCTGAACGCCCACAGCCAGAGGAAAGAGATTGCCGAGACAGGTCCCGCAAAGATGATGAGTGCACTCCAGGCATCCATGGTCCCCCCCGGTTTCATGGAACAGGTTTCGCGTGTGTGCAATCAAACCAATTTGCGGCCCCCTGCAATCGGGGATAGTCTGTAATTGAGCCCCTCCCACCATCGATGCACGGCCATCACATCAAATACCTAGGGCGTTCGTTCACCCTGCCGCCATCGCTTGTTCGACTTCCCTCCCCGTCCGGACGACCAGGTCCGGAAGCACATTGATGTCCTCGCGCGAGGTCCGGAAATTGACGATGCAGACGCGTATGGCGTATTTTCCGTTCACGAGCGCATTCGACGGGTAGACCCTGCCACCCGCCTGCAGGCGCGCGAGAAGCTCCGTGTTGAGCTTGTTCAGGTAGTCCTCGTCCTTCCGCGCCCGGAGGTGTTTGCTCGCGTAACGGAATGTGGCGATGCTCAGGTTCACCGAGAGAGGTTCGATCTCGGGAGTATCCCGGAGCAACCGGAACAGGTCTGCGGCCAGCGCGCAGTCCTCCCGGATCATCGTTTCATAACCCTCCCGTCCCGCCTGTTGAAGCGCAAGCCAGACCTTGAGCGCCCTGAACCCGCGTGAGTTCTGGGGTCCCAGCTCGTAGAAGTTAATCGCGCCCTCGTCCGCGTGCTCGTCGAACCTGTAGTACTCCGGGTGGTAGCTGAACGCGTCGACAAGCGTCTGTCCATTGCGCACGAGCGCGCACCCCGCCTCGAGCGGGGCGTAGAGCCACTTGTGCGGATCGACCGCCACGGAGTCGGCGAGCGCGAGCGCCTTCAGGTCGGCGGACGCTTCGGGGAGGCACGCGGCGAATCCCCCGTACGCGCCGTCCACGTGGAACCAGATGTCGTGTTCCCTGCACACTGCGGCGATTTCGGCCAGGGGGTCGGTTGCGCCCGTGCTGACGGTTCCGGCGGCTCCGACGACCATGATCGGCATCAGCCCGTTTCTCTTGTCCGCCCCGATGGCAGCGCGGAGATCGTCGGCGCGCATGCGCTGATCCTCCCCCGCGGGGATCTTCACGAGAGTTGCGTGCCCCAGGCCGAAGAGATCCGCCGCCTTGTTGATCCAGGTGTGCGTTTCGCTCGAACAGTAGACGCGCAGCAGGCGCGACCGCGAATCGGCGCCACCCGCGGCGCGCACGTCCCATGGGATCTTCGCCTTGCGCGCGGCCAGGAAGCAGACGAAGTTCGCCATGTTGCCGCCGCTGACGAGTATTCCTCCGCAGCCGGCGGGGTAGCCGATCAGCTCCGCGATCCATCGCACCGTCTGCCGCTCGATCTCCGTGGCGACGGGGGAGAGGTCGTATGCGCCGACATTCGGGTTGACCGCGGAAGCGAGAAGGTCGCCGAGTACCCCGATCGGCGCGGCCGGAGACGTGATGTATCCCCAGAATCTGGGGTGGCCGTTGAAGAGCGAGTGGTCAAATAAAAGCGTCGCCGCGGCGTCAAGGAGCTTCCCGGCGGGGGCGCCGTTCCGGGGGAGCGTCCCGGTGCCGATCCGGTTCCGGATTGCCGCCGGTCCCTCGGCGCGCGTCACGGGATGCGACCGGTCGTGCAGCCAGTCCAGCAGGCCGGCAATCCTGTCCACCAGGTCATGGCCTGCTTTGCGGAATTCGTCGGCGCTCATGTCAAGAGGGGCGCGGCGTGCGGGGGTCTCGTTCATCGCATCTCCTTCAGGTGTGTTGGGGAGTGTTAATCTATCGCCGTGCGTGCGCATATTCAACCGGAAAATAGACGGAAAATTCGGGCGCTGCAGGAGACCCCCCGTCCGGCGGCGGCCTCACGGCGCGTGACGGTTCCTCCTTGTCCATGTCGGTCCCTGTGTCTATATTCTCATCCGTGATCGGACCGTCACGCCGGCAGACAACACCACGAAAGTCCACGACATGGCAGACCTCCCGCACCTCGAAGAAGAGATGAACCGCCTGAATGAGGCGCTCGGCGGCACGGCGATGTTGCCGCCTCCGTGCTTTACGAGCATGAACGCGGAGTTTACCGCGTACGAATCCCGCTCCTCGCTCACGGTCGATTTCCCGGTCACGACAAACATGCTGAATCCCGTTGGCGCGATGCAGGGAGGGTTTATCACGGCGGCGATCGACAATACGATGGGCCCGCTCTCCTATCTCGCGCTCCGCTCCGCCGCCTCTACGCTGGACATACACACGCAGTTCATCCGATCGGTCCATGCCGGCGAGCGCCTGACGGTGACCGCACGCGTCGTCTCGATGGGATCGATGACGCTTGTCATGGGCGCGGAAGTGCGGAACTCGCGGGGCAAGCTCGTGGCAAGCGCCACGGCAAATGCGCTCGCGATCAGGAAGGAACAGCGCCGGTAAGGATTCATGACCGACACGCTCTTCGATATCGCGGTGATCGGCGCCGGGCCCTCGGGCGGCTATTTTGCGTACCTTGCGGCGAAACAGGGGCACCGCGTGCTCCTGTGCGACAGGGCCGAATTTCCCCGGGAGAAGACCTGCGGGGGGGGACTGTCGCAGAAGACCGTCGGGCTGCTCGAGTTCGATATCGGCGAAGTGGTCGAGCGGCGAATACGGGGAGCCTGGCTGACATACAGGAACCGCGATACGGTCATGAAGGATCTCGGCGAGCGGAGCGGCGTCGCGGTCCTCCGGTCCCGGTTCGACGCATTGATCGCGGATCGCGCCCGCGGGGCGGGCGTCGAGTTCAGGCCCTCATGCGCATTCCAGTCCGCGAGACGAACGGGCGATATCGTCGAGATAACGACGTCCGCGGGACCGGTGCGGGCACGGTACATCGTCGCGGCGGACGGCGTCTTCAGCCAGGTGCGAACGCACTTCTTCGGCGTGGGCGTCGTCGCGTATGCTCCCGCCGTCGAAGCGCTGGTCTATGTTTCTCCGCGTGTGATCGATGCCTGTGAGGACCGTGTCCTGTTTGATTTCGGGGGGATGCCCCGGGGATACGGCTGGATATTCCCGAAGAAAGACCACCTGAATGTCGGCGTGTTTTCCGTCTTCACGACGCAGGAGATCAACGATCACCTGCGGAATTTCATCGCGCTCTATCCGACACTCGCCGCGCACAGCGCGATCAAGTACCGGGGGTACGCGATTCCACTCAGGAACCGGAAGGGGCTATACCAGGATGGAAACGTGTGGCTGCTCGGCGACGCCGCGGGGTTTGCGGAATCGTTTTACGGTGAGGGGATTTATTTCGGGCTGAAGAGCGCGACGATCGCCGCGCGGGCGATGCGGGAAGCGTTCGACCGCCCCCGCGAGATGCTCTACACGCGGCGGCTCAGGGAGGAAATGCTGCCGGATCTTCGCTACTCCGAGCTGAATGCCCGCCTCTTTTTCTCGTTTCAGAAGCTCGGGTTCTATAAAATGGTGCGCAACCCTTTCGTCAACCGCCAGTTTGCGGAGCTTATCGCGGGAGGCGTCGGCCACAGGGAATGCTTCTACCGTACGCTTGCGACGGCGCCGTACTGGCTCGCCTCTTCACGGTCGCTGGCCGCGGCCGCCCCCGCACTCTAATCGTCATGCCTGGACTGCCGCCGGCGCCGAACGCCGCGGCGCCCTCTCACCCCCTGATCTGTCTCCTTCTTCCCGCGATGGCCGCAGCAAAGAGGAGCAGGGCGATCGCGGCGAAGGCTGCGGGCGACCCCGATGCGATTGCTGCATCGGTCGTCCCCATGAAGTCGATCGAAGGGATGTGGTGCAACGGACCCAGATACCAGATCGCAAGATAGACCGCCTCGAATGTCCTGCTTGTCCTGCTCCAGACGCCGAGCGCAGCCGCGAGCGATGGAATGAATGCAGCCCCGGCGAAGAGGGAGAGAAGAGCCCCTGTATCCCCGGAGGCGGCCAACCGGAAACCAAGTCCTGACACAGCCGCGAGAGCGACAACGCACCCCGCCCCCCATGCCGCCATGAATTGTCGTGCAAGAGGACGGGGCGCGGAAAAGAGTACTCCAGCGGTCCTGTACCGTCCCTCCCGCGTTCCCATGGAAGACCAGAGGAGAACAGGCCAGAGCCAGAGGAACGGCAGCACATCCGACCTGGCGGCGCCGACGTCGAGAGTCAAAGAGATACTCCAGAGCCCCAGTCCCCCCAGGTACCACCACCAGGGGAGGCCACGGATCAGGAGACGGATTTCAGCCAGGAGCATCCGTGAATAAAGCCACGGAGCGGCGGCGGTCTCCATGAGGCGGCCGGCAATCCGCGGAATGGCGAGCGGGAGTGCAAGCCGGGAGCGGAAGGGGCGGGCCCTCGTTGCGCGCGACGCCTTCTCCCTCCGGGCCGAAGCAAACCTGTCAAAAATCAGACCCCCGGCGAGCGCCAGTGCGCCGCCGTACACGAGCGGCAGCGCCCTGCGTCCCGCGTCGGCGGCACTCCAGGGAATTCCCTCCCACCTGACGTCTGTCGTCTGTGCGTATCTTACGGCATCGGCCCCGATCGTGAATCGCCCATCGTAGTCGGGCACGGCGGCCCTGACGTCCGCCTGCAATCTGTCCATGGCAAGCTTCAGGCCGTAGACATCGAGGGCGGGATATCCCGTCTCCATCGGCAGCACCAGGAGCAGCGTGAAGAGGAAAAAATAAAGGATGTTGCCGAACACGCCGCGAAGGAACCATACGCACTCGAACAGGACAGCCAGTCCGCCGGTGAGAAACATCGCAGGGAGGGCCAGGAACAGGAACGGGGAAACGAGCGGCCAGAGTGCAAAGCCGGTTCCTTCAAACGCCTGTATGAGGAGAGCGCCGATGGCCAGTATGCACGTGACTATCGACAGCACGATGAAGTTGCTCAACTGTTTCCCCAGCACATACATCAGGCTGCTCATCGACGTCGCGGCGAGTATCTGCCCGACGCCGGTTTCCCTGTCACGCGCGACGGCGCTGTTGACGACGTAAAAACCGACCATGGAGACAAATGTGATCGTGCAGAGCGCCATCATCATCCCCGTCCACGCCGATGTGGGGAGGGGATGGGCCCGGCCCAGGCGGACGCCGATGGTCCCGTTGTCCACCAGGTATCCCAGGTAGAGCGTTGCCACGATCGTCATGAGGAAACTGTAGCGCCGCGTCCTCTCCAGGACATCCGCCCTGACGATCCACGCGAGCCCCGTCCAGCCTCTCATGGCAGGGCCTCCGTTTTGGCGCGCGAAACGCTGATCAGGTACGCGTCTTCCAGCGTCGGGGGAGCAGGGAGCGCGTCGGGGCCGGGTCGCTCGTCCGCGATCACGCGACAGAGGACGCCTTCGCTCCTCCGAAGCGTGCCGCTTAACAGGAAGCGCGATCGCACCGAGACGAGCTCCTCTCCCGGAACGATCCACTCCCACACTTTGCCCGATGCCGCCTTCAGCATCGTTTCCGGCTGCTCATGCGCCACGAGCCTTCCCCGCACGATGATCGCTATATCCGATGCGACCGCCTCGACATCGGGCACGATGTGCGTCGAAAGGATGACGATCCGCTCGCCCGAGAGGTCAGCGAGGAGATTCCTGAACCGCACGCGTTCTTCCGGGTCAAGCCCCGCTGTCGGTTCGTCCACGATCAGGAGCCGGGGGTCGTTCAGGAGCGCCTGTGCGATCCCGACGCGCTGTCGCATCCCGCCGGAGAATCCCCCCAGCCGCTGATTCCGCTCGCCGTCCAGGTTGACCAGGAGGAGCAGCTCGTCGATTCTTGAGCGGGCGGCCGCTGCATGAAGCCCCTTGGCGGCGGCGACGTACGAGAGGAACTCTAAGGGCGTCAGATTGGGATATACGCCGAAATCCTGCGGCAGGTAGCCCAGCACGCTCCGGAGACCGTCGGGCGCCCGTGCGATGTCGACCCCGTCCCAGGTGACTGTTCCCCCGGTCGGCCGGGCAATCGTCGCGAGTATGCGCATGAGCGTGGACTTCCCTGCCCCGTTCGGACCGAGTAGACCCATCACGCCCGGTGTGAGCGAGAGGGAGAATTCCCTCAGACCCCAGACGTTCGAACGGTAGCGTTTGCTGACATTGCTGATGACAAGGTTCATGGGATGCCGTAATTGAGGAATGCAGTGTCAAGATACTCTCTTTTGGCGAGACTTGTCATTGCGAACAGATCTCATCTGTCATTGCGAGTGGCGCCTGTGGCGCCGCAGGCGCCACCGCAGGCGCCACAGGCGCCACGTGGCAATCCCGCGCCTTGAGTTTTCCCCTCGCTTCAGGTATCTTGTCAACCAGCACACTCACCGCGCCTCTCATCCCGGAGCCTTCCATGAAAAAGCACATCGAACTCCTCGGCATTCTTCACCTGGTCTATGCCGGCGTCGGACTTCTGCTCGCCGCATTCGTTTTCGCCCTGCTGACGACCGTCGGCTTTGTCGCGCATGATGATCTCACCCTGCACATACTCACGCTCGTCGCCGTCGTTATCGCGGCTGTGCTCACCGTCCTTTCGGTCCCTGGAATCGTCGCGGGAATCGGGCTCCTGAAGGCGAGGCCCTGGTCGAGGCCTCTCGCCCTGATCGTGGGATGTCTTCATCTCCTGTCATTTCCTTTCGGGACAGCGCTGGGTGTCTACACGCTCTGGGTGTTGCTGAACGACGAGTCACGGCAGCTCCTCGCCTGATCTCGCCGCACTCAATGTCAAAGAGGGAGGAGACTTCATGAAGCGGCTGGTGGTGATCCTCGTCCTGTTCGCGTATACGGCATTTGCGCAGGACGACGGGCTTTACAGGGCGCTGAAGGCTCTTCCGGGAGTCGAGGAAGTGGTCGCCATCAAGGCTGACACGCTCTTCAAGGCGGCATACGAACTCAGGATCCGTCAGCCGCTGGATCATGACAGCCCGGCGGGAAAGTCGTTCCTGCAATCGGTGTTTGTCGACCATATCGATTTTGACCGCCCTGTTCTCTTCGAGACGGAAGGGTACGCCGTCACGCGCGGCGGGG
>Ga0335080_10004354_pt1 | contig 14415 bp, 10 predicted proteins | sample Lox_Sample_34_FD_206720 | JGI IMG/M metagenome (GOLD analysis project Ga0335080, IMG submission 206720) | Soil microbial communities from Loxahatchee National Wildlife Refuge, Florida, United States - Lox_Sample_3.4 | ecosystem: Environmental > Terrestrial > Soil > Wetlands | place: USA... | reverse complement strand
GCCACGGCTGTACCTGTTCGATATAGAAACCAAGAAGACCGATGCACTGACCGATACGGCGCTGGAGGCCACCGGGCCTTCGTGGTCGCCCGACGGCAAATGGATCGCTTTCACCGGGCGCTCCGGCAAGGATGCGGAGCGCTACAACACCTCGAACGTGTTCGTGATGGAGGCGCGGGCAGGCGCGACGCCGCGGCAGGTGACGCAGTACGACGGCATCAAGGCGTCGGCCTCGCGCGGACGCGTCGAATGGAGCCCGGACGGCAGCAGGCTGGTCTACCTGCAAAGCACGGGCGCCAAGCAGGGCGCGTACAACATGAACCGCGTGGCGGTGGTTGCCGTGGCGGGCGGAGAGCCGAAGATGCTGGCGGGCCGGCTCGATCGCGGCGTGTCGGCGCCGCGCTTCACGCGGGATGGCGCGGCGATCCTCTTCCTGGTGGCCGACGACCGCAGCGAGTACCCCGCGCGCGTTCCCGCGGACGACGGTCCCGTGCAGCGGCTGATCGGCGGCCAGCTTGTGGTCTCCGCGATCGAGCAAGGCAAAGACGGGCGGATCGCGGTGATCGCGGCCAACGACACCAAGCCTGCCGAGGTCCACGCGTTGGAAAATGCCGAGCTGCGCACGCTCACGCACCACAACGACGCGCTGATGAGCGAGTTCCTGCTGGGCGCGACCGAGGAGTTCACCTGCACCGCGAAGGATGGCAACGAAGTGCACGGGCTGATCGTAAAGCCTCCCGACTACCAGGCCGGGCGGAAATATCCGACGCTGCTGCGCATCCACGGCGGGCCGAACGGGCAGGACCAGCACGCCTTCAACTTCGAGCGGCAGTTATTCGCGGCGAACGGCTACGTGGTGGTGGCGGTGAACTATCGCGGCAGCTCCGGGCGCGGCGAAAAATACCAGACGGTGATCTCCGCCGATTGGGGCAACAAGGAAGTGATCGACCTGCAGGCGGCGATGGACCACGTGGCGGCCATGGGGCTGGCCGATCCGGACCACCTGGGCATCGGCGGCTGGAGCTACGGCGGCATTCTGACCGACGCCATGATCGCGAAGGACCACCGTTTCAAGGCCGCGACCAGCGGCGCGGGCACCGCGTTCCCGCTGGCGCTCTACGGCGTGGACCAGTACATCATCCAATACGACGAAGAGATCGGGCCGCCCTGGAAGGTCGGGCTGGAGCCCTGGATGCGGATCTCGTACGCGTTCCTGCACGCGGACCAGATCAAGACGCCGACGCTGTTTCTGGGCGGCGAGAAGGATTTCAACGTGCCGCTGATGGGCGGCGAGCAGATGTACCAGGCGCTGCGCAGCCTCGGGGTGCCGACCGCGCTGGTGGTGTATCCGGGCCAGAACCACGGCATCGCGCGGCCGTCGTATCAGAAGGACCGCATGGAGCGGTACCTGGCGTGGTACGCGAAGTATCTGAAGCCCGAGCCGCCTCCAGCGGCGACCAGCGGGGCGGGAAACCGGTAGCGCAGGCCTGGAGGCCCGCGCTACTTCTGTAAGAAGAAATTGCCGATGAACAGGGCGTCGATCCCGCTGGAATAGAAACTGCGCACGGCATCGCGCGGCGTGCACACGAGCGGCTCGCCAAACAGATTGAAACTCGTGTTGTAGAGCACCGGCAGCCCCGTCGCTTTGCCCGCCGCGTGCAACAGTTTCCAGTACAGGGGATTCTCGTCGCGGTCTACGGTATGCACCCGAACCAGGTCACCGGCCAAAGTGGCCGCGGCAAAGCGTTCGCGATATTCCGGGCGCACGCGGCCCACCGTGGCCAGCCAGCGCGCGTTCGGGCCGACTTCGAAATACGTCGCAGCCAGCTCCGCCGGCACGCTGGCCGCGAACTTGCGGAAGGGCTCGCGGTGCTTGATGAAGATGTTCAGGTTTTCGGTGGAGTAGGGGTCGAGCGGCGAAGCGAGAATACTGCGGTTGCCGAGCGCACGCGGGCCGAACTCCATACGGCCGTGCATCCAGGCGACGATCCGGCTGTCGTTGAGCTGCGCCACGGCGGCGTCGATGACCTCATCGGTGGTCACCAGGTACTGGAAGCGGAGCTTGCAGTTTTCCACCACCTGCTTGATTTCCGCGGCGGTAAACGCGGGGCCGAGGTTGAGCGTCGCCAGCGGCGCGCGACGCTCGTTCAGAGCGGCTCCGAGGGCGGTGCCGGCGTTTCCCGAAACCGGCTGGACGAACACGTTCTTGAACCCGGAGCGGGTTTCGAGCGCGGAGACGAGCAGGGCATTGAGGCCGAGACCGCCTGCGAGGCACAGGTTCGTGCCTTCGCCAGCCAGCCGGATCACGGCGTCTTCCACAGCGTGCTGCAAGCCCGCGGCGATGTGCGGGCGAAGCGCCTCGGGGAGCGGCTGGTCGGGCTTGAGACCCAGCCGCTCGTAAAAGCGCTCGCCGAACCCGCCGCTGGCGAGGCGCTCGGTACTGAAGAAACCGCGGTCGATGCGGAGGCTGGAGTTGTTGATGTGTAGGATCTCGGAGAACAGCGGACGGAACCGATCGTCGCCGGAGACCGAAAGCCATTGCACCTTGTGCTCGTCAGCATTGGCGGTGAAGCCGAGCAGTTCCGTCACGCGTCCGTAGAAATCGCCCAGGGAGTCGGGCGAGTACTGCTCCTGCTCGATGGTGAGCTGCGTACCGCGCGCGTGCCAGCGGGCCCCGCAGCGGAAGTCGCTGCCGCGGTCGAGCGTCAACACCGTGGCTTCGTCGAATGGCGAGCAATAGTAGGCCGACGCGGCGTGAGCCTGGTGATGCTCGACAATGGCGATGCGGCTGTTGGGGAACTGGGCGCGTATCTGGAGGTGGAAATCGTCGGAAGTGGGGACGGGGCGGACGACCGCGACGGCGTCGATCTGGGCCGGCTTCGCGCAAGCCAGCTCCAGACAAGTGGCAATGGCCCGTCCGGGAAGTTCGCCCGCCTGATGGCTACGCGGGCGGTGACGGGCGAGCTTGGATTCCTCGACTGCGGCGAGAAGCTGGTCGTCCTTCAGGATTGCGGCCGCGGTGTCGCCCTGCAGGCCGCCGATGCCCAGGGTCATCATTTCGGGCGCGCCCCGCGCTTCTCGATCTTGGCCCACGTGTCCTTCAAAGCAACCGTGCGATTGAAGACGGGCGCCCCGGGCTTCGTATCGGGATCGACGCAGAAGTAGCCCAGGCGCTCGAACTGGTAGCCGGCGCCCGGGGTGACAGTGGCCAGGCTCGGCTCGAGCTTGCACCCGGTGACCACTTCCAGCGAATTCGGATTCAGGTCCGCGAGATCGGCGGGCTCTTCCCTGGCGAAGAGCGTCTCGTAGAGCCGGACCTCGCCACCGACCGCGTGGGCGGCGGAGACCCAGTGAATCGTGGCCTTCACCTTACGCCCGTCGGGCGCGTTGCCGCCGCGCGTGGCCGGATCGTAGGTGCAGTGGACCTCGGTCACATTGCCGGACGCGTCCTTGACCACGCCGGTGCACTTGACGAAGAAGCCGTAGCGCAGACGCACTTCGCGGCCCGGCGAGAGCCGGAAGTAATCCTTGGGCGGATTCTCGCGGAAATCGTCCTGCTCGATGTAGAGCACCTTGCTGAAAGGCACCTTGCGCGTGCCCGCGGACGGATCTTCCGGATTGTTCACTGCGTCCATCTCTTCGGTCTGGCCTTCGGGGTAGTTATCGATCACCAGCCTGAGCGGGCGCAGGACCGCCATCACCCGCAGGGCGCGTTTGTTCAGATCCTCGCGCACGAAGTACTCCAACCGGCCGAGATCGATGATGCCGTTGGTCTTCGAAACGCCGATGGAAGCGCAAAACGCGCGCATGGCCTCCGGCGTGTAGCCGCGGCGGCGGATGCCACTGAGGGTGGGCATGCGCGGATCGTCCCAGCCGCGCACCTTGCCGTCGTTGACCAGTTGCAGAAGCTTGCGCTTGCTGAGCAGCGTGTACGTCAGGTTGAGGCGGTCGAACTCGATCTGCTGCGGATGGTAGATGCCGATGGCCTCGATGTACCAGTCGTAGAGCGGCCGGTGGTCTTCGAATTCGAGCGTGCAGATGGAGTGCGTGATGCCCTCGATGGAATCGCACTGCCCGTGCGCGTAGTCGTACATCGGATAAATGCACCACTTGCCGCCGGTGCGGTGATGGTCGGCGTGCACGATGCGGTACATGATCGGGTCGCGCAGGTTGAAATTGGGCGAGGCCATGTCGATCCTGGCGCGGAGGGTGCGCGCGCCATCGGGAAACTCGCCGGCCTTCATGCGGGCGAACAAGTCCAGGTTCTCTTCGACGGTGCGATCGCGGTAGGGGCTCGGAGTGCCCGGCTCGGTGGGCGTGCCGCGAGTGGCGCGGACCTCCTCGGCAGAGAGGTCGCAGACGTAGGCTTTTCCCTTTTTGATCAGCTCGACCGCCCATTCGTAGAGCTGGTCGAAATAGTCGGAGGCGTAGAAGCAGCGGTCTTCCCAATCGGCGCCCAGCCAGCGCGCGTCGCGCATGATCGAATCGACGTACTCGGTCTCTTCCTTTTCGGGGTTGGTGTCGTCGAAGCGGAGATTCATCTTCCCGCCGAATTCCTGGGCGATTCCGTAGTTGAGGCAGATCGACTTGGCGTGTCCGATATGAAGATAGCCGTTGGGCTCGGGAGGAAACCTGGTGTGCACGCGGCCCTGATACTTGTTGGTTTTCAAGTCATCGAGGATGATGTCGCGAATGAAGTTGGACGAGCCGCCCGGAGGCGCGGATGGTGCGGTCATAATTTCTCGATTGCCTGGGCGATGCGTGAAAGGCAGACCTCGCGGCCCAGTACTTCCAGAGTACCGAATAGCGGCGGCGCTGTCTTGCGCCCGCAGACGGCGACGCGAACCGGTTCGAACATCTGGCCCGCCTTGATGCCCAGCGACCCGGCGGCGGCGCGCAGAGAGGCTTCGAGGCCGTCATGCGTGAACTCGGCCGCGGCGAGAGTCTCCTGCGCCTGCTCGAGGACTTTTTTCGCAAGGGCAGGGTCGCCTTTCTTGGGGATCAGCTCGGCGGCATCGTAAGGCGGGAGTTGATCCGCGAAGAAGAAGTCGGCCACGGTCTGCACGTCGCGCAGGAGCCTGATGCGCTCGCGGATGAGGGGGGTGATCTGCTTCATGCGGCCGAGGCCGACCGGAACGAAAGGCAGCAGCGCGGCCGCAAGATCGTCCACGGGCAGCGCGCGGATGTGCTCGGCGTTGAGCCAGAGGGCTTTGGGATCGAACGGCTCTTCCTCGGTGAAGTTGACCACGGCATTGGCACGGTTGATGCCTTCGAGCGAGAAGAGATCGATCAGCTCGGCGCGGCTCAGCATTTCGCGATCGTTTTTCGGATTCCAGCCGAGCAGGCAGAGAAAGTTGATGAACGCGTGGGGCAGGAACCCCGCATCGCGATAGGTGGTCACGCTGACCACGGGGCCGTGGACGCGCTTGGAGAGCTTCATGCCGTCGGGGGCCATCAGCAGCGGCAGATGAGCGAAAACCGGCGGCACGGCGCCGGCGGCCTCGAAGATGAGCTGGTGCTTGAAAGCGTTCGAGAGGTGCTCCTGGCCGCGGATGATGTGGGTGATGCGCAGGTCGGCATCGTCGGCGCAGCTTGCCAGGTGGTAGGTGGGCATGCCGTCGGAGCGGAGCAGCGCGAAATCCTCGAGATCGGCAAATGCCTTGGACTGCTCCCCGTACACCGCATCGGTGAATTCGACGGCACCGGCGCGGTCGCGCGGCACGCGGAAGCGGAGCGCGAACGGCTCGCCCGCGGCGGCGCGGCGGTCGGATTCCCCGCGTGAGAGGTCGCGCATGCCGGGGTTGAACAGCCACGTGCCCTGCGTCCCCGACCGTTCGGAGTCGAGCCCGCTGGCCGGGGTGAAATCGCGGTAGGCCAAGCCCTTTTCGAAGATGGCCTGGGCGGTGGCCCGGTGCAGCGCGAGGCGGTCGGACTGGTGGTACAACTCGTCCCAGGGCAGATCGAGCCAGCGCAGGCCGTCGAAAATGGAGTTGAGCGAGGCTTCGGTGTTGCGGTCGGCATCCGTGTCGTCGATGCGCAGGATCATCGTGCCGGAATGGCGCCGTGCATATAACCAATTGAAAATGAAGGTTCGGGCGGACCCGATGTGAAGAAAGCCCGTGGGGGACGGGGCGAAGCGGACTCGCGGCATGGAAGGGCTAGTATAACAGCCCGATATTGGCCGCTATTTCGCCGGGCTGAAGGTGAGCTTGACGGCTCCTCCGCGCAGTTCGGTGACGGTCGCCCGGACGGGGCCTTTGTGCCCTTTTTCCGCGAGCAACTCCTCCACGATCTGCTGCGCGGTGGCCACGTACTGGGGATCGTAGGGGCGTTCGACCAGCTCGATATCGCAGTCGTGGAGGCGTTGGACGATCTCGCGCGCGGTGACGCCCTGGAACTTCTGAAACTCGACGGAGCGAACAACCCCGGTTTCCGCCAGGAGCATGACGCCGGTGACCGTAAAAAGGAGGAGGAGTCTCATGCCCGAGTGATTGGCACGCGCGGTTCCACCATGCGGGTATTGAAAACACGCGCCCAACGGGTTAGAAAGCGGAACTGTCCGGCACGCGTGAGCAGTTGGGGCAACAGTGGAAGCAGCCGTCCGGGCCTGCGCCGTACTATGGTTCGAGCCTAACTTGCCTTGAGGAGGCACATCCGCCGGGCAGCGCGGCGCGCCTTGAGGCGTTCGTTGGCCTTTTTCTGTTTTTCCGCAGAAACGACGGTCTGGCAGGTATCGCAGCGCTTCCGGATCCGGCTTCGCGTGATGAATTCAGCGCCGCAACGCCGGCACTTCTTCGTCATCGTCTCCTCCAGTGGGAGGATTCCCGGCTTCTTGGGCAGGAGATGAGAATAATGGAAATCGCAATGATTCATGTCAGAGACCTCTTGGCTTTGGCGACAAGGCAGATGCGAGAGCCCCACGAATTTCCGTGGTGGGTGTTATGGCCCAAAATCCGCGCAGGGTGCCTAGAAACCCAACACCCCGGTCCCGCCTGGGTGCGCCGGACGGACTTTTGGACTACAACCGTATCTGCATTAAAGGAAAGTACTTCAAGAGAGAATACAACAGCTTTCGAAGCTCGTCTCGAAATTCGTCTTCCACAAGCTGTCATGCTTTTCAGTTGCAAGTGCACGTAACCAACCGAACTCATGCCGCGCTCGCCGATTGCGGCCGGTAGGCGTCCGGCGCATTCAGCAGTTCCCACCGCAGGTGATTCACGTAGAAAAGGAGCAGCGGCTCCGGATATATCTCATGAAATTTTTCGTGGACGCGGTCCTCCCAGCCCTCGGTGAAGTATGGCTTGGGATCCATGTCTTTGGCGAAAAAGCCGTTCTCGTGAGGGACGCCGAGAAAATCCAGTACCGCGGTGATCATGTCGAGGTGAGACACCAAAACGGCCTGGGCGAAATCCTTGGCGAAATCCTCTTCCGCCAGCGCCCGCTCCCACAGCCGGGGAACGGCCTTGCGAAGGGTTTCGGTGTTGAGCTTGTGCAGGTGGGCCCGGACTTTGAATCCCTCGTAGATCTGGTAGGTCTTCAGCTTCCCGATGGAGATACCCCGTACCAGGTGAGCGAAGCCATCCGCACCTACCGCGCGGTAGACGTCCGCAATGTGCATAAACTGTCAGCGTATCATGGCCGGGGGCCCTCCGGAGGAGGGGGTCTGGATTTCCGCTTGGCGGGAGCGTGGCGGGAAATATCCCTAGCCCCATTGCGGGTGGCTTGCAGGGAAGGACGACCATTCCGTTCGTGCACTCCAATCGGTTAGCGCTATCCTTCGATGACTTGCAGGCCCACCTTTACCACCTTAGGGTTGACTCCATGGCGCCACATTCAACGCACTCACGAGGCGTCTCGTCACTCGTGATCAGTCGATGTGCTGCCTGGGCGCTCGGAGTCACTCTGCTGGTTGGCGGAACTCCTCTTGCCGCGCAGGAGGCGCGTCTTTCGGCGGCTTCGCAGATTGGGCAAGGCTGCGGCACCGCCTTCTCCACTTTCGCGCTCCAACAGGACGCGGAAACTCAACTTCGCGAGGCGGGCATTGCGGTTTCCCGCGTGCACACGGCCGCGCTCGCGACCAACCTCGATTGCGTCCCGGTTTCCGGGGCCAGAGCGGTGGCCGTGCACCAGTGCCTCGGCCTCTCGCAGGTGGTGTCCGTGCCGGGACAGGGGAGCGGCGTCACCATGGCAACCACCTGGCGCCAGTGCCAGCAGTATACCTGTGCCGGCAAGCAGTGCGAAGCGCTTGCGCGCGGCAGCCAGCGGAACCTGCTTACAGCGTTCCTGGGCGATTTCCGCGAGCAGTTCACGAAACGCGCGCCGGCCGCTCCTTTGGCGCCGGTGCAGGCGAGCGTGGCGCCCGACCCGGGCCCGGTGTACCTCGCGATTCCGCGGCCGGTGCTGAAGCTGAGCGCCGTGTTTTACACCCTGTACATTCTTACGTGCATCGCTGTACTGGTTCGCTGGGAGTTTTGCCGGTAGCCCGCGAAACGCGCTTGCGTAGCGCTGCGTATAATACGCAGCGGGGATGATCTTATCGATTCGCGCCATCACGGCTGCCGCGTGCTGCGGACTCTCGCTCTGCGCGGCCGACGATCCCAAAGAAATTGTGGCCCGCGCGCTGCAGCGCAACGCACATAACGAGGAAATCGCGCGCAACTATACGTACCTCCGCCGCCAGGAGACCCGGGCCTACGATGGCTCGGGCTCGGTGAAGCACCGCGACTCCAAGACCTGGGATGTGACGCTGCTCGAAGGGTCGCCCTACACGCGCCTGGTGCAGCGCGACGACAAACCGCTGCCGCCGAAAGAGGAGGCGCAGCAGCAGGAGGCGCTTCAAAAAAGCATCGAGGAGCGCCGCAAGGAGACGCCCGAGCAGCGCCAGCAGCGTATCGCCGAGTGGGACCGCAAGCGGAAGGCGTTCGAGGACGAGCTGAAGGAGATCCCGGAGGCATTTATTCTGCGCCTGGTGGGAGAGGAGGAGGCGGCAGGCGTCCCGGCGTGGGTCATCGAGGGCACGCCGCGTCCCGGCTACCGGCCCAAGACGAAGCGGACCGCTTACTTTCTCAAGATGAAGGGCCGGATGTGGATCTCGAAATCCGACTACCAGCCGGTCAAGGTCGAAGCGGAGTCGATCGACACGATCGCTATCGGCGCGTTTCTCGTCCGCTTCCAGAGAGGCGCGCGCATCCGCGTGGAGTACACGCGTGTCAACGACGAGGTGTGGCTGCCCAAATCCGCCGCGCTCGCCGGGTCTGCCAGGGTGCTGCTGGTGAAGGGCCTCCGAATCGACACCGATTTCACTTTCAGCAACTACCGGAAATTCGTCACCGAATCGCGCGTGGTCAGCACGGAGCGGTAGGAAGCCGCCGACTCAGTTACTCGCGATCCCGATTACCGCCGTCGCGGGCGAGCTTACGCCACCTTGCGTAACAATCCAGCTAAAATAGTTAAGTTTGGACAAAATGCGAAATATCATCATTCTCGGCTCCCAGTGGGGGGACGAGGGTAAGGGCAAGATCGTCGATCTTTTCGCCGACCGGTTCGACATCGTTGCGCGCTACCAGGGCGGCCACAACGCGGGCCACACGGTTTTCATCGGCGACCGCAAGTACGTGCTGAAGCTGATCCCGAGCGGCATCCTGCGGCCGGGCAAGAAGGCCGTGATCGGCAACGGGCTGGTCATCGACCCGGCGGCTCTGCTGGCGGAGATTGACGCGCTCGAATCCGCCGGCGTGCAGGTCAAGGGCAACCTCTTCATCTCGAACCGCGCGCATGTGCTGTTTCCGGAGCACCGGATGATGGAGAAGATGTCGGAAGCGCGGCCGGGCCGGGTGTCCATCGGCACCACCTCGCGGGGTATCGGACCCTGCTACGAAGACAAGACCGGCCGGCGCGGCATCCGGGTGGCCGACCTGCTGAATACCGAATTCTTCCGCGCGCAATACGATTCCGTGATGGAGGAGAAGGCCGCGATCGCCCGCACATTCGATATCTACGATTCCTCGCTGGACCTTCGCGCCATCCGCGACGAGTACGAGTGCTTCGCCGAACGCATCCGGCCGATGGTGTGCGACACCGCCGCACTGCTCAACCGGGCCGTCCGCGACGGGCGCTCCATCCTGTTCGAAGGCGCGCAGGGCACGATGCTCGACGTGGACCACGGCACCTATCCGTTCGTGACTTCCTCGAGCGCCAGCGCCGGAGGCGCCTGTACGGGAACCGGCATCGCGCCGACCCGTATCACCGGCATCATCGGCGTCTCCAAGGCCTATATCACGCGCGTGGGCGGCGGGCCGTTTCCCACCGAGGCCCTCGATTCCGCCGGCGACCGCATCCGCGCCCGCGGCAACGAATTCGGCGCCGTGACCGGACGCCCGCGCCGCTGCGGATGGTTCGACGCGCCCTTGTTGCGTTACACGGCCACCATCAACGGCTTCGACTCCGTGGTGGTGACCAAGCTCGATGTGCTGGACGAATTCGAGACCATCCCCGTCTGCACCGGCTACCGAATCGGCGGCCGCGAAGTCGAGGAGATGCCGCCCACGGTGGCCGAGATCGGGAGGGTCGAGCCGATTCTGGAATGCCTGCCCGGTTGGGGCACATCGACGTTCGGCATTTCGGAATATGCTGCACTTCCCGAGCGCGCCAGGCAGTATCTGGCGTTTCTCGAAGAGCGCACCGGCGTCGAGATCGGCTGTATTTCGACCGGCCCCGAGCGGAATCAGACGATCGTGCGGCCGGGATCGCGATTCGAAAAGCTGGTTTGTTAGGGCGCTTTTTCGACGCGGATCTCCGCCGTCTTGTGGACGACATCCCACTCGATCAGCGCCACTCGTTTGGTGGCCGTTAGTTCCTTGGCCTGCGGATCTCCCGCCGGCAGCACCAGGAGGTCCCCGCGCGCATAGAAGCACTTGAGCGCGCCTTCCACACCCCACCGGTGAAACTCCGCGGGCGTGCTCGAGAAAACGAATGCATCAACCCTCTCACCCGAATGGGCGAAGTCTTGAACCGCACGCATCCACGCGCGGATTTGGGAATCGCGGGCGATTGTCTCCCGTTGCCGGACGCGCAACTCGTGGACATTGACGGGCATCCAGAGCAACACTGCCAGCACCAAAACCGGAGCGTTCACGCCGCTGAGCGCGATGGCCAGCCCGGCGAACGGCAGATAACAATACGCGCTGAAGATCCGGCCCGGCAGAAACGCCAACGGCACAAAGAAGAGCGCCGCCATCGCCAGCCCGAACCACACCCGCCGGTTTCGCGCGGTGAGCGCGAGCGCGGGCACGAGCAATCCAAGCCAGGGAACGAGGAAGAGACGCCCGGCGTAATACGGAATCGTCCTCTGAAGCGCGGCAAGCGTGAATCGGAACGTGTAGTCGTTGTCGCGGTTCGGGTTCCGCAGCACGCTCTGCAGCCCGAATGACAGGGAGACCGCGAAGAACGGCGCCAGGTATTTCCAACGCCGTTTGCCGAACCAGGACTCGCACGCCAGCAGCACCAGCGGCAGCATCACGGCCAGCTCTTTGCACTTGTAGGCCAGCCAGAAGGCGATGAGGCTCCCGATCCAGGCGCCGCGGAGCCAGCACCAGACGCTTGCCAGGCAGAACGTGGCGCACAAAACGTCGAAGACGTACATCGGTTTCCAGAAATTGTCGAACAGCGCCATGTGCAGGCCGAAGAAGCAGCAGGCCGCCGCCGCGGCCACGGCCGGCGCGCCCAACCGCCGCATGACCAGCCAGAGCAGCCAGACATTGAGAAGATGAAATGCCTGCAGCACGCCCACATACACCGGGAAATTCAATCCCGCGATCGCCTCCACTGCGTGGAAATAGTAGTGACCCACAGGCCGGAAGTTGTTCGGGTAATACAGCGGCGAGAGCGCGGCTTGCAGGAACTCGAAGGACGACAGGTGCGGAGTCCAGCTCAGGTTATCGATCTCGTCGTCCTGGAAGTACCCGCGGCAGGCGTTGTGGTTGAGGATCACAAAGACGGCCACGAACGCCAGCAGCAGGACCAGGCCAGCCCGTTTTGGCATGTGAAAATATATGTTAGCTTGTGGGTTCGGACCATGCGCCTCGTCTCCGGGCCGGCGGGCTCGGGCAAAACCAGCCTCATTCTCGACCAGCTTCGCGCCAACGTCGCCGCTCCCGTCCGACTGCTGGTGCCCACGGCCACCATGGCGCAGCACCTGCAAAACCAGCTCGCGCGCGAGGGGCATGTTTTCCGCCGGGGTCTCATCCAGACGCTCTCCAGCTTCCTTCGAGAGTGGGTCGAGGATGCGGCGGAGGTCCCGCTGCCAGTCCTCTACCTGATCACGGAGGACGCCGCGCGGCGCGTGAATCGCCCCGAGTTCGCCCGCGTCATCGACCTGCCCGGATTCGGCGCGTCGCTGGCAAAGACGATCGCAGAGTTTGCCGGCGCCGGCTGCGACAGCGCGCGCCTGTCGTCCTGCCTGCCCGAGGCCCCGCTGGCCGAGGCCTTTCTGGCGGTCTACCGCGAAGTGGATCGCGAGCTCGCTTGCCGCGGCCTCGCCACTCGAGCGCGCCGCCTGCAACTGGCGGCTGAGCGCATCGCCGCAGAGGGCACGCGCGGCATCGTGTCCGTATGGTTGGACGGATTTCACGCGCTGCCGGAGCCGGAGCTGGCTCTGATTGCCGCACTTGGGCGCCACGCCGATCTCACCCTGACCCTGGACGATCTCGACCTGACCAGCGATTTTCGTGCCCGTCTCGCTTCGCTCGGATTCCGCGAAGAGCGCCTGCAACGTCGCCGCGCGCACCCCGCACGGCAGGTCTTCAAAGCTCCGGGAGTCGAGCGCGAGACCGAGGAGATTGCGCGGCGCATCCTGGACCTGGACGCATCCGGCCGACCGTTCCGTGAAATCGGCATCGTCGTGCGCGCGAGCGAGACCTACGTACCCGTGCTGCGCGCCACGCTCGCGCGGTTCGGCATTCCGGCGCGGTTCTACTTCGACCAGGAGCTGGACCGCCATCCCGCCGTCCGGTTCCTGCGCGGCGCCATGGATGCCATGCTGAGCGGCTGGGACCACGCGCGGACGCTCGCCGTGCTGCGGCTGGCCCCCCGCTTCGCCGATTCCGGCGCGCTCGACCGCTTCGATTTCGCCGTCCGCGAACAGATGCCGGGCTCCGGGATGGCTGACCTGCGCGCGCAACTCATCGACGATGCCGGCCAGTTCCGCCCCGGCGCCGACAAACTGGCGCACAAGCTCGATTCGCTTGCCGCCCTCGAGGAATGGCGCGGCTATTCGCTGCATCCGAAAGACTGGGCTACACGCTTCCGGACCCTCCGCAATATCTTCCGGCCGGCGCGGCCGCCGGCGGCCGCCACGCACGAGCTGGCCCTCGATTGGCGCAGCCAGGCGGATGCCCTCGATGCCTTCGACGAGGCGCTGGAGGAAGCCGCGCTCTGCCTCGACGGGCGCGAGATCTCCATCGAGCCCTGGTGGAGCACGGTCAAAAGCGTGCTGCGGCTCAAACGCCTGAGGGTCGCAGACGGCCGCCGCAACGTGGTCCACGTGCTGAGCGCCCAGGAGGCGCGGCAGTGGTCGCTGCCGGTGATGTTCGTCTGCGGCATGGTTGAGAAACAGTTTCCCAGGTTCCACACCCAGGACCCGTTTTTCCCGGATACCGCCCGATGCCAGCTCAACGAGAGCGGCATTCGCGTGCGCACCGCGGCCGAGTTCGAGCGCGAAGAACGCGCGTTGTTCGAAAGCGCCCTCGAGAGCGCCACTATGCAAGCGACCCTTTCGTGGCCCGAATTCGACGCGCGCGGCGAGACTAACCTGAAGTCGCTTTTTCTCGAAGAGCTGCTGCTTCCGGCTGCGGTGGATTCGCGCCCCGTGCGGCCGGCCGGGGGTGTACGCCTTCCGTTGAGAGCTGCCTGCATTCGCGAGGAGACGCTGCTTTCCATAATCCGCGAGCGCACGGCCTCCGTGACGCCCACCAGCCTCGAGAGCTTCCTGCAATGCCCGTTCCAGCATTTCGCCAACCGCATTCTCAAGCTGCGCCCGGCGCCCGTGCGTCCCGAAGACCGGCTGACCTTTCTCATCCAGGGCAACATCGTTCACGAAGTGCTCAAGGACTGGTGGACCGGGCAGGGCGAAATCGCGCCCGTCTTCGAGCGCGTCTTCAACCGCGTGATCGCCGAGAAGCACGTGCCCTCCGGCTACCACACCGAGCGGCTGCGGTACCAGATGCTCGACGACCTGCGCAACTTCGCCGCGGAGCACGGCTGGGAGCGCGGCGCGTTCCAGTCGCGCACCGAGGAGCCATTCGAATTGCGGCTCGCCGACATCCTGGTTTCCGGAAAAATCGACCGCCTGGACACTAGAGGCGACGGCTCGGCTTACGTAATCGACTACAAGTACAGCGCGCCGCAGCGGGTGAAGGC
>Ga0335080_10004349_pt1 | contig 14424 bp, 12 predicted proteins | sample Lox_Sample_34_FD_206720 | JGI IMG/M metagenome (GOLD analysis project Ga0335080, IMG submission 206720) | Soil microbial communities from Loxahatchee National Wildlife Refuge, Florida, United States - Lox_Sample_3.4 | ecosystem: Environmental > Terrestrial > Soil > Wetlands | place: USA... | reverse complement strand
CGTGCCTGCGCCACCATTCCGCGCGCGAGCTCGAGCTGCGCTTCGCCGCGCCCGAGCCGTGGAGCGTGGACGCCGACCTGTTCCCGGCCGCGTCACATCTCTGTGTATCCACCGGTCCCGCCGTCCGCTTCGTGTCGTACTAGGCCGCGACGACGCGGAAGACGGGATAGCGCACCGCGACTCCGGCGAACGCCTCGAGCGGCGCGCCCTTGTCGACGGGGATGTGCGGGCGCGCGCCCGGCGCGCGCTGCAGGTACGCCTTCAGGATCGGCGGGCGCAGCTCGACGGGCACCTCTTCGAGCCGCACCGGCTCGACGCGCCCGTGGCGCAGCACCGCGCGCATGCCGGCGGCGTGCAGGTTGCGCACCCATGCGACGTCGGCGCCGAGCATCGACACCAGGTATCGCTCGCCCTCGAACAGGGCCATCACCAGGGGGAAGCGGATCGGCTGGCCCGAGCGCCGCCCCACGACCTCCAGCTCGACCGCGTAGTTCGGCAAGATGCCCAGCGCGTAGACCGCCCCGCCGATCCGGTTCAACCACCACGCCACCGCGTTCGGCTTCCCGCCGCGATAGAACCAGCCCGCCAGCCCGCGCGCCGCCAAGGGGACGCCCTCCGCCGCCAGCATAGACCCGCCGACCTGCGCGCGGCGCCGGGTTGGGCTATGCCTTCTCGCCCGCGGCGCCTCCGGGCGCCGCCTCCGAGATCGTCCCTGCGCCGACGTAGCTCAGTTGGTAGAGCAGCTGATTCGTAATCAGCAGGTCCCCGGTTCGAGTCCGGGCGTCGGCTCGCGTGGTTTCGGTTTCGAGAGTTCGCTGCGCGGGCAATGCGTGGGCGTCGCTAGGTACCCGGCCTCTTCGGCGCAAACATCTGTGGTCTAGTTGGCAGGCCGAAGACGGAAGTCGGGACAAGAGCGCGGCTCATCCATCTCCTCGCGCGTGCTCGGTGGGTCAGCCACGCCAGGACTCAGGTCGCACTCCCGAGGATCGGCCAAGCCTCCGTTTTCGGTGCGCCGCCAGGTAGGCATCTATCGTGCAATGGGCAACGCTCCAACACCGTTCGTCACCGACCCTGCATTGGCCGGCTCGAGTCAGTCAGTCGTGCTGCTCACGCTTTGGATTCGTCCGCGCTCTCGGGCAGCGCGATCAAGTCATCGACGAACCGGCGCATCAATCGCACGAGCGTGCGGAAGTCCTTCTCGCTCCACTTGGAGAGGATCGGCTCGGCAATCCTCTGGCGGGCGCCCTGCAACGCCGCCGCCAGCTTCTGCCCGCGTCTGGTGATGGTCGCCTCGTTGACGCGGCGATCGCGCGCACTCGGCCGCGAGTCGACGAGCCCCAAGTCGACGAGCTTCGCGATCTGGCGGCTGATGGTAGTGTGATCGCGACCGGCGCGATCCGCCAGATCACCGACGGCAATCGGCCCGAAGCGCTCGATCCCGACCAACAAGGGGAAGAGCGCTCGGTCGAGAGCGATCCCCGCCCCCTTCAGGAGTGCCTGATCTCGCTGCGGGCGATTCATGAGCACGACGAGATCGACCATGGCGCCGTGCAGCTCTCGGAGCTGGCTCCTCCTATTGCGCACACGCTTCATCGACACCCCCGACGGATCCGGCTATGTGTGTATTATACACCTAATGAGGCTCGAGCCGTGACCATCGGTTCCTGTGACGTGCTGATCGTCGGCGCTGGGGCCGCCGGACTCACCCTCGCCATCGAGCTGGCCCGTCGCGTCGTCGCCTTCCGGCTGATCGACAAGCTCGACGAGCCGTTTCTCGGCTCGCGCGGCAAGGGCATCCAGCCGCGCAGCCAGGAGATCTTCGAGGACCTGGGAATCCTGGATCGTCTCGTCGCCGCGGGCGGCGTGTATCCGCCGCAGCGCGAATATCGCGAGGATGGCACGTACCAGGAGTCACTGATCATGGAGGCCGCGGACGCGACCCCGGACGAGCCCTACCACATCCCGCTTCTCGTGCCCCAGTTCCTGACCGAGGCAGTGCTGCGCGAGCGTCTCGCCGAGCTCGGTCATCGACCCGAATTCGGCGTCGAGCTGACGGGTTTCGAGCAGGATCCCGAACGCGTGATTGCCGAGCTGGCGGGGCCTGCCGGCGTCGAGAGCGCGTGCGTTCGGTATCTCGTGGGGACCGATGGTGGACGGAGCTTCGTGCGACACCGCCTCGACATCGGCTTTCCCGGCGAGACACTCGGCGTGCGCGCCGTCGTCGCCGACGTGCTCTGCAGCGGAGTCGGCCGTGATGCGTGGCATCGTTTCAACGAGGGATCGATGGAGAGCCAGCTCTCTCTCTGCCCGCTGCCCGGCACGGACCTGTTTCAGCTGCAGGCGCCGATTCCGCTCGAGGGCGACGTCGATCTCTCCGCAGCGGGCCTCGACTCGCTGATTGCTCGCCGCACCAGTCACAGGGAAATCAAGATCCACTCGGTCGCGTGGGCTTCCGCGTTCACCATGAACGCTCGCCTGGCGGATCGTTACCAAGAGGGACGCGTCTTTCTCGGCGGCGACGCCGCGCACACTCACCCACCGACTGGAGGGCAGGGGCTAAACACCAGCGTTCAGGATGCATACAACCTCGGCTGGAAGTTGGCCGCGGTGCTGAGAGGTGCGCCCGAGACACTCCTGGCAACGTACGAGGAAGAACGCCGGCCGGTCGCCGCCGAGATGCTGGGGCTCGCGACATCGCTCCTGGAAGCGGCGAAGCGCGGGTCCATGCGCCGCGGTCGCGAAGTCCATCAATTGGATCTTGGATACCCCGGCTCCTCACTCGCCTTGGAGGCGCCAGCCCGTGAGCGCGGGATATTGGCGGGTGATCGCGCGCCAGATGCGCCGCTTCGCGGCGCAGCAGGCCAAGCGCGGCGATTGTTCGAGCTCTTCACCGGGCCGCATTGGACGCTGCTCGGCCATCAGCCGGCGCCACAGACTCGAATCGCTGCGAGAAGCGGCCTGCACGTTCACATCGTCGGCCGAGACGGTGACCTCCAAGATGTGTCGGGACATCTGCAGGCCGCATACGGGGTGGCGGCGGGCGACTGGGTGCTGGTGCGCCCGGACGGATATGTCGGCGCAATCGTCTCCTCCGGCGAGCTGTCAGTCCTCGAGCAGTATCTCGATCGTGTCGGAGTCAGGCCGGCCCTCCACGGCTAGGCGTTCTCGGCCTCGCTGGGCGGGGAGAGGAACCGCGTGATCAGCCGTTCGAGCGCCTTCGAGCGCCGTTTGCGGTTGAGATTGGGGGCTCGAATCGACAAGGCCTTGGAGGCGTCGATGATGCTGATCAGCACCGCGGCCGCCGTGTCCGTATCGAGGTCGGGGTCGATCTGACCGTTCACTTGGCCCCTGCGCAGGAAGTCGGCCACAAGCACCCGCATGCTGGCGCTGCTCTCTCGCAGTATCTCGCCGACGGCGGGGTCTCGGCCGGCTTCGGCCAGCACATCGAGCAAGACCCCCGGCCCAGCCTTTTCATGGCCGGCGTTGATCAGTTCGATTTCCGCGACCAGGGTTTTGATCGGGTGCGCGCCGTACAGGATCTGCGCCGACCGCGACGTCGCATACGCCAGGCCCGCGCCAGCGATCGCCCAGACGATCGCCTCCTTCGTCGGAAAGTAGTGATAGAGGTGCCCAGGGCTCATCTTCGCTTCGGCGCATATCTGCGCGATGGTCGCGCCATGGAAACCGTGGCGCGCGAAGCAGCGCTCCGCTGCATCGAGAATCTCTGCGCGCTTCTCCTCGTGTTTGACGGGGTCGACCTTCCGCACCATGATCCCTCGATTCTAGAGCGCCTACTCTAGCTCCTATTTTGCGGCCCGAACCTCCGGTCGCGCGCAGGTGTCGCAGTCGTTGGCGTCCAGGCGCCGCTCGCCCCTCGAGCCTTGGGCCATCTGGCCCCGTGGCGAGCCTCGACGCGGCTTGCCCTCTGCGGACGCCCCCTTCAGCACAAGTCTGGATTTGGGAACGCCAGCAACCGACTTCGGAGGGAGCGGAGAATCTAGAGCGCGCAATCTAATAATCATTGACGCCGAAGCGTCGCTCGTATAACTAGAGTGATCGCTCGATCTATGAACCGTCGACGCAATGATCCGGGAATTCGCAGCGCCATCGCATCGTGGGCGGTGGTCGCCCTCGAGCACCGTTGGAGCGCCTGCGACCGCGTCTGTGTCGCCCGCCCTGCTTGGCCGGCTCACCCGGCGGTCCCATGAAGACCATCGTCATGACCGGCGGGACGGCGGGGATCGGGCTTGCCGCCGTTGAGCGCATGCAGCGAGAGGTAGACGTTCGGATAGTTCTGGGCGCGCGCGGCAAGCCTCCCGCAAGCGTCGAAGCCCTTCCGCTCGATCTGACCCAGCTGGACAGCGTCCGCCGCTTCGCGGCGGCGGCCGGAGAGAGCCTTGGCGAGAGTCCTATCGACGTGCTCCTGCTGAATGCCGGCTTGCAGGTCGGCAACATCGCCCAGCGCACCGAGGATGGATTCGAGACAACGTTCGCCGCCAACCACCTGGCCCACTACCTGCTTCTCCGACTGCTGACCCCGCGCTTGGCGGAAGGCGCGATCGTGGTGCTGACCACCAGCAGTCTCCACGACCCGGTCACCAATGGGATAGCGCCCCCCGAACATGCCGACGCCCGCAGGCTGGCCCACGGCGAGGTGAAGCTCATTCCGGGCGCGCGCGACCCGATGGCGATGCTGCGCGCCTACGCGGCCTCGAAGCTCTGCAACATTCTCACAGCGCGCGCGCTCGCTTCGTCGGCCGTCGCGCGAGAGCGCCGCCTGCGCGTGGTCGCGTTCAATCCGGGCTTTACGCCGGGGACCAAGCTCACGCGCAACCATTCGCGCGCATTCAAGCTGCTGTTTGGACTGGTCGTGCCGATCGTGAGTCCGTTTCAGCGCATGAACACGGCCGGCACCGGCGGGCAGCTCCTGGCTGACTTGGCGCTTGGCAAGATCGCGCCGCCTGGCGGGCGACTCTACGCGTCGCAAGTCAAACGCCAACTGTTGTGGCCAGAGCCCTCGGAGCTGGCCAGGGACGACGCCGTGATGGGAAAGCTCTGGCGCGACAGCGCCGTACTGGTCGGCCTGCCCCTGTAGGCGCGCTCGCATCACCGTTTGGGAGGAAACAAGGAGCATGTCGCAACGTTCGATCCGTCTCGCGGCGGCGGTCGGCCCATTCGTCGCAAGCCTCAGCTTGATGACGGGGGGCGACGTCAGCGCGGCGCCGGCGGCCGCAGACGCCGCGGCTGCCTGCAGCGCGCTTTCGGAGATGACCGTCCCTGCCGGCGAGATCAAACTTCCCACCTCCGGCGCGCATGTGCAGAGCGCGACGCTGCAGCCGGCCAGCGGCTCAGGGGCCGCCGCGAAGCCCGAATACTGCGAGGTGTTGGCGCAGATCTCGCCGGTGGATCCCCACGCGCAGCCAATCACGGTGCGGCTGAACCTTCCCACTCAGTGGAACGGCATGGCCGTGCAGATGGGCGGCGGCGGAATGGACGGCTTTCTCATCACTGCCGATGGCCCGGGACCTGGCGCAGCGACGCAAGCCGCGCCGCTCGCCCTCGGCTACGCGACGTTCGGCAGCGATGGCGGCCACAGCGTGCCCAACCCGTTCGACGCCGACGCCCAGGCGGCGGCGTTCATGAACGACGAGGTGTTGGCCAACTATGCCGGCGACCAGCTGAAGAAGACCCACGATCTCGCGCTCGCCCTGATCCGCGCCTGCTACGGCCATGCGCCTCGCCGAATGTATTTCGTCGGCGCTTCGGAAGGCGGGCGTGAGGCGCTGGTGGTGGCGCAACGGTGGGGGGCGGACTGCGATGGCGCGATTTCCTACTACCCGGCCGCGGGTGACGTGCCGCTGCTCGTGGCTTTTGGCCGGGACTCGCGGGCCCTCGCCGCGCCCGGCGCATACCCCGGTCCGGCCAAGCAGGCGCTTCTCCACAACGCCGTCGTGGCCGCGTGCGACGCGGGCGACGGGGCGCGCGACGGGATCATCTCCAACCCGGCAGACTGCAAGTTCGATGTCGCCCAGCTTCGCTGTCCAAGCGGAAGGGACAACGGCGATACGTGCCTCAGCGACGCGCAGATCGCGGCGCTCAAGGTCATGGCGACCGACCTTCATTTGAGCTTCCCCTTGGCCAGCGGCGAGACCGGAATTCCAGGCCACCACGTGTTCAGCGGCGTTGACCTGACGGCGCGGATATCAGGCCTCGGCGCCAGCGCGCCAACGCCGCCTCCGTTGGCCCCGACTGAGCCGCTCCACTACATCTTCTTCAACGTGTTCGCGCGCGGCGTGGTCACGCGCGATCCGATCATCAATCCCCTCGCGTTGGACCTCGAGAACCCTGGCGCCTGGCGATCGCGGCTGAGCGAGCTGAGCTCTCTGCTCGACGCGGCCGAGCCCGACCTCTCCACGTTCGATCGCCATGGCGGGAAGCTCATCCTCGTCCATGGCCTGGACGATTCCTTGATCCCGGTCGGCCGGACTGAGAACTACTACAAGTCGGTCGTGCAAAAGCTGGGCGCGGCCAACGTCGATGGTTTCGCGCGCTTCTATACAGTCCCGGGCTACGGTCATGGCGGCGGGGCCTTCATCGTGGATTGGGACTCGCTTGCGGCTCTGGATCACTGGGTCGAAACGGGCGTCGCACCGTCCGACCCGGTCGCTGCGGACGACACTACCCGGGGCCGGACGAGGCCGCTGTGCCGCTATCCGGCCTGGCCGAAATACAATGGCGCGGGCGACATCAACGCAGCGACAAGCTTCAGCTGTGTCAGCCCGTAGGATTCCAGCAACTGCAGAAATGAAGTAACGATGCGACGCATGTCCCCGAGACGGTGAAGCAGTACAGCCCCTTGATCTTCGTCTTGCAGACAGGAGCCAGAGTTAGCGCACTCGTCGGACGCAGTGATCCGCTGACTCGAATCTGCTCGGGTTCCGTCTCCACTCGCTGTCGCTGTGCGAACGGCCGAAGAGAAAGCTCCCATGAGAACGTGGTCGCACATGCGGTACGCTGAGATCTGCGCGCTGTCGTTTCTGGTTGTGGCCGGTTGCGCGCACCGACAGGTCACGGTGGTGACTGATCCGCCTGGCGCACTCGTGGGTCTGTACCCGATGCGAAAGGCCGCGACCGTGTCTCCCGGTGCGCTCCGTCTCAAAGCGGGGACCGACTACACGGTGCAGGCCACGCTCGAGGGGTATGAGACCACTTATGCCGCGGTACCGGCTGCACCCGGCTTCAATTGGCCCTTCCCGATCAACATGATCATCCAAGCGCAAGGTGGCTATGACTCGACGGTTTCGATCGCGCTGAGGCCTTGCACTCGCCCGGATGGATGCCGCGAGCCCGAGGGCATGCGCCAGTACGAGGAACGACGCCCGCAATAGGCCGCACGGCAAGGCCTGCGCCCGGGATCTCCCGAGCCGACTCACTGCCCTTCGTGTGCCTTCATGGCTTCGGCGATCTTCGCCTTCACGGCATCGAGGTTGAAGCTCGCGCCCTTCTGCATGGGCGGGTATTCGATGGCCGTCATGGCCAGCTTCGCCACCTCCTGCTGGACGAACACGAAGCGCCAGAACTCATACTGGAACCACTCGAAGTAGTTGTAGGTCCCGTAGTTCCCCGCCGGCCAGGCGGTGCGCTCGAAGGGATCCAAACGCAGGTTCACGAGAATCGGCGCGTCGGGATGGGTCTTCTCGCCGATCCAGCCGCCCGGCTGGTCGATGAAGCGATATTTGAAGTCGTCGATCCGCACCGCGGCGAGGTTGCTCTCGGCGAAGTAGAAGATCTCGTGGCGACTCGACGGCCCCTTGCCGGTGATCATGTCCATCTGGTTGTAGCCGTCGAGATGGTTCTTGTAGGTCCGGTCGCCGATGGTCTTGCCCTTCAGCAACTCGTCCTTGATGTTCGGGTTGCCCGCAGCTGCGACGAACGTCGGCAGCCAGTCCATGCCGGAGATGATTCCGTTTTCGACGCTGTCGGCCGGCACGTGGCCCGGCCAGCGAAGGATCGCAGGTACGCGAAAGCCGCCTTCATAGCCGGTGCCCTTGCCTCCGAAGAACGGAGTCTGGCCGCCGTCGGGCCAGGTGAAGTTCTCGGTGCCGTTGTCGGTGGTGAACACGACGATGGTGTTGTTGTCGACACCGAGCTCCTTCAGCTTCTTCATCACGTCGCCGACGATGTCGTCGATCTGGGCCATGCCTGCTTCGTGAATGGTCCAGCCATTCTTCGAATTGCGCATGGCTTCGTACTTCGGGGAGAGGTGCGTGACGATGTGCATGCGCGTCGGGTTCAGCCAGACGAAGAACGGCTTCCCGTCCTTCTTCGCCTTGTCCATGAACTTGAGCGAGAAGTCGAGGATCTCGTCGTCCACGGTCTCCATCCGCTTGGGATAGAGCGTGCCGGCATCCTCGATCTTCTGCTTGCCGACCTTGCCCCAGCGCGGCATCACCGTCGGGTCGTCCTTGTCGGTCGCCCAGCTGTGCACCATGTTCCGCGGGCCGACCACGTTGAGCAGCTCCTGCGGATAGGCGGGGTGCGCGGGGTCTTCCATCGCGTCTAGGTGGTAGAGGTAGCCGAAGAACTCATCGAACCCGTGGACGGTGGGCAGGAACTCGTTGAGGTCGCCGAGATGATTCTTGCCGAACTGGCCCGTGGCGTAGCCCATGTCCTTGAGCGCGGTCGCGATGGTCAGCGCTTCTGCGGGCAGTCCAATGGGTGAGCCGGCCTGGCCGACCGTGGTCATGCCCGTGCGGATCGGCAGCTCACCGGTGATGAAGTTCGCTCGCCCCGCCGTGCAGCTCGCCTCTGCGTAGTAGTCGGTGAACAGCATCCCCTCCTTGGCGATCTTGTCGAGGTTCGGCGTTCGCCCCGCCATCATCCCGCGGCTGTAGGCACCGATGTTCCAGATGCCGATGTCGTCACCCATGATGACGACGATGTTGGGCTTGTCGGCGGCGACGGCCGAGCGCGAACATCCGACCGCCCCCGTCAGAAGGAGAAGGGACACGAACGCACGACAAAGCTGGCTCTTTGATCTCATGGCGCGGCTGCTGTGCAAACGGTGCGCCACGTCCGGAGACCATGGGGCGCGCGCGGCGGGGACGTGACTCGCGACGGATCGCCACCGCTCGCGATATCTCGCGAGCGGCTCAGTGCACGGCGGTCGAGAACGGCCTCGCGACTCCGAGCTTCTTGAGCCGCGAGCGCAGCGTGCTCGGACGAAGGCCGAGCAGCTCAGCGGCGTTGCCGTGGCCGTTGATGCGCCAGCTGCAGCGCTCCAGCACCTGCAGGAAGTGAGCGCGCTCCGCAGAATCGGCTCGGTCCGACGGCACGAGGATCGACTGCTGCGACGCGATGAACGTATCGAGCGCGAGCGTGGGTCCTTGCGACAGGATGAGCGCGCGCTCGATCACGTTGCCGAGCTCGCGAATGTTGCCCGGCCACAGGTAGCGCGAGAGCGCCTGCATCGCTTTCTCGGGCACGCGCTCGATGTGGCGGCCCAGCTCTGCCTGTCGCTCGTGAATGAGCTCCCAGACGAGCAGCGGGATGTCTTCCGGCCGCTCGCGCAGCGGGGGCAGGTGAAGAGGGAACACCGAGAGGCGGTAGTAGAGATCCTCGCGGAAGCTGCCTTCTGCGATCGCGCGCTCGAGGTCGCGATTGGTCGCGGCGATCACCCGCACGTCGACCTTGCACGTGCGCACGGCGCCCACCCGCTCGAACTCGCCGTCCTGGAGCACGCGCAGGAGCTTCGCCTGAGCTTCGGGAGGAAGATCCCCGACCTCGTCGAGAAAGAGCGTGCCGCCATCCGCCAGCTCGAACCGGCCCGGCTTCGCGGAGGTCGCGCCTGTGAACGCGCCCTTCTCGTGGCCGAACAGCTCGCTCTCGACGAGCGAGGCGGGCAGCGCGGCGCAGTTCACCTTGATGAGCGCGCGCTCCGCGCGCTTGCTGTGCGCGTGGATCGCGCGGGCCACGAGCTCCTTGCCCGTGCCGGTTTCACCGAGCAGCAGCACCGCGGTCCCCATCGGCGCGACTTGCGCCGCCTGAGCGAGCACCTCGCGCAGCGCCAAGCTCCGGCCCGCGATCTCTTCGAAGCCCACGTTCGGAGCGATCGCCTCGCGGAGATAGGCGTTCTCCGTCTCCAGCTGCCGCTGCAGGTCGCGGACCTCGCGAATGCTGTCGCGCAGCTTGCGCTCGATGCTTCGCCGGTAGACCGCGTTCGCCAGGATCTGGCCGACGATCCGGATGCGCTCGACCTCCTTGTCCGAGAACGACCGCCCGCTCTCCGCCATCGCGGTGGTGAGGGCGTAGAGCCACTTCCCGTCCACGAGCAGCGGGACCGCAACGTGCGAGCGTATGCGGAGCCCGGTCACGGTGGCGCGCGCGGTGCCGGCGTCGGCTGGAAAATCGTCGGGCAGCCGCTCGAAGCGGACCACACGGCCGTCGTGGAGCACGCCGTCGTACCAGGGGAGACCGACGCCCGTCGCCGGCTCGACCGCGTGCGCGACCTCGAAGCCCGGCGCAGCCCACGAGTGCGTCAGGGAGCAGGTGGCGCCGTCCACGTGGAGCTCGAGCAGGCTGGCGAGATCGATGCCGAGGAATCGCACCAGCGACTCGAGCGAGCGGTCGATCTCGACGTCGACGCAGTCCCCGCTCGCGCCGGCCATTCGGCACGACAGATCGGCGACGAGCTGCTCGAATGCAGCGGCAGTCCGCACGCGCAGATCATAGCGCGAAGCCAGTCACGACATGCCGTGACGAGGCAGGCTCTATGGCCCGCACGCGGCACGCCGCGGCGAATCACGCTGGCACGGCAATCGCAGCGTCCGGACGCATTACTGTTCGCATCACGATCCTGAGCCATGAGGCGCCGCGCCGCATCGCCGTGGAGGGCCGCCTGACCGCAGCCGAGATCGGCGAGCTCGACCTCTCCATCGGAGACGACGCCAGCGGCGTGTGCATGGAGCTCCAGAATCTGCTGTCGGCGGATCGGGCGGGGCTCGCCGCGCTGCGCCGCGCGCGGGCGGAGGGTGCGCTGCTCGTCGGGGTGCCGCCGCACATCGCCTGGCGGCTCGAGGGGGACCCAGGATGAGCCAAGCCGATTTCAACACCCAACGGTGTAGAGACTGCGTGACATCAGAGCGCGTGCGGGCCATGCTGCGGCAGAGTCGCACTCGAAGGAGGCCGTGCATGCGCCGCGCCACGATCGGATCCATCGTCGCACTCGGTCTGCTGGTCGCGTTCGAAGCGCATGCGCAGACGGAGAAGTGGGACCAGGCGAAGGTCACGAGCCTCGCGGGCGAGCTCACGAACGCGGTGTCCGGTCTGCGGGATTCGCTCAGGAACAGCGCGCAGTGGCAGATCTGGACCGAGGCCGATGATTCTCTCTACGGCATCGCCGAGGACCTGCGCATGATGGAGTCCGAGGCGATCAGCCTGAACGCCGACCTCGCGAAGGGCGAAGGCATGAAGCAGACGCTGCCCGCGTACATGCGCGTGCAGCAGATCCATCGAGAGCTCGCACAATACAAGGGACAGATGGACGTCGGAGCGTTTCTCGCGCCGCCGCTCGCGAAGGCGAAGGCCGTGCTCGCCCAGCTGGCGGTCTACTATCCAGCGCAACCGAAGCTGGCTGCGATCTAGTTCAAAACGGTGCGGCTACCCGGTCGGCGGTGGCGAGCGGGTCGTGAGTCCGATGACGACGCGCCGGTGGACGTCGTGCTGCGGCCATGGGACAGTCGAGCACACCTCATGTGCCATGGGAGAGCTCGATGCGGCCGCACGTCTCACGCCTCCGAGCGTTCGCGCTCACCGTTCCTTCGCCGATCTTCGTAGCGATTCTCACCCTGGCGACTTCGGTCTTCGGTCAGGAGGTATTGCCGAAACCGGAACCTCCCTTCCAAGGAAAGATCGGGCGGACGGCCAAGGACTCCACCCCGGATTTCCCCAAGGGCGTCGAGGCGCCGAAGGGTGCTCCGAACATCCTGCTGATCTTGACCGACGACGTCGGCTTCGGAGCGAGCAGCACGTTCGGCGGTCCGATCCAGACGCCGACGTTCGACCGGATCGCGCAGAGCGGTCTTCGCTACAACGAGTTCCACACGACCGCACTCTGCTCGCCGACTCGCGCCGCGCTCATCACCGGGCGCAACCATCACAACGTCGCGAGCGGGGTCATCACGGAAATGGCAACGGGCTATCCCGGCTACAACTCACTCGTGCCCAAGAGCGCGGGCTCCGTCGGCGAGGTCCTGCGCGAGAACGGCTACAACACGGCGTGGTTCGGGAAGATGCACAACGTCCCGGACTGGATGTCGAGCACCTCGGGCCCCTTCGACCTCTGGCCCGCCGGGCTCGGCTTCGAATACTTCTACGGCTTCCTGGGCGGCGACAGCGATCAGTGGCACCCGGCGCTCTTCGAGAACACGACTCCGATCGAGCCGTATGTCGGGAAGCCAAACTACATTCTCGATCGCGACCTGGCGGACAAGGCGATCGGTTGGATGCGCCGCCAGCACGCGATCTCACCTCAGAAGCCCTGGCTCCTCTACTACGCGACCGGAACGGCTCACGCGCCGCACCACGCTCCCAAGGACTGGATCGCGAAGTACAAGGGAAAGTTCGACCAGGGCTGGGACAAGGTTCGCGAGGAGACGCTGGCGCGGCAGATCAAGCTCGGTGTCGTCCCCCCGAACACACAGCTGACCAAGCGACCCGAGCAGCTCGCCGCCTGGGATTCCCTGTCCCCCGACCAGAAGCGCCTCTACGCGCGCATGATGGAGGTCTACGCGGGCGCCCTCTCGCACGCGGACTATCAGATCGGACGCCTCGTCGACGCAATCGCGGAATCCGGCCAGCTCGACAACACACTGATCATCTTCATCATGGGCGACAACGGTGCGAGTGCCGAGGGCTCTCTGCAGGGCACGACCAACGAGGTCGCGACCGCCGGCAACGGCGTCCAGGAGACCCTCCCATACCTGGTCTCCATGATGGACAAGCTCGGCGGCCCACTCACTTACAACCACTATCCGGTGGGATGGGCGCACGCGATGGATGCGCCCATGCAGTGGACGAAGCAAGTCGCGTCGCACTTCGGCGGTACGCGCAACGGCCTCGTGGTCTCGTGGCCCGCCCGGATCAAGGACAAGGGAGGTCTACGGTCTCAGTTCTGCCACGTCATCGATGTCGTGCCGACCGTCTACGAGGCGGTGGGCATCACGCCCCCGACGAGCCTGGACGGCGTGCAGCAGAAGCCGCTCGACGGCACCAGCATGGTCTACACCTTTGACGACGCGGCCGCCCCGCCCCGCCACACCACGCAGTACTTCGAGCTCGTGGGCAATCGCGCGATCTACAAGGACGGGTGGATGGCGAGCACGACGCCGCTGCGCATGCCCTGGGTGACTGCGGGCCCCGAGGCCAATCCCGACGACTTCAAGTGGGAGCTGTACAACATCAACGAGGATTTCAGCCAGGCGAACGACCTCGCGGCGAAGAATCCCGACAAGCTGAAGGAGCTGCAGGCAGCATTCGAGGTCGAAGCCAAGAAGAACAACGTCTACCCGCTCGACTCGAGCTTCGCGGCGCGCGTCGATCCCGCGATTCGCCCGAGCCTCACCCGGGGCCGCAACGAGTTCACTTACTACCCGGGAATGACTCGCATCCCCGAGGGCTCGGCGCCGAACTTCAAGAATCAGTCCTGGACCGTTGCGGCCGACGTGAAGATTCCCGCAAAGGGCGGGAGCGGCGTCCTGGCCACGATCGGTGGGCGTTTCGGGGGCTGGGCGCTCCTCCTCGACGACAACCGACCGGAGTTCGTCTACGCCCTCTCCAACCAGCCGAATCACAAGTCTCGGATCAAGGCCAACTCGACTCTCTCGCCGGGAAATCACGCGATACGCGTGAGCTTCAAGTACAGCGGAGGCGGGATCGGCAAGGCTGCGACCGGCACTCTGTTCGTCGATGGCAAGCAGGTCGCCGAAGGCCCGATCCCCGAGACGATCCGAGTCCGCTTCTCGCTCGACGAGACCTTCGACGTCGGGGAGGACACTGGAACGCCGGTCGTCGAGGACTACGCGAGCAAGATGCCCTATGCATTCTCCGGCACGCTCGACAAGCTCACCGTCGTACTAGAGCCAGACAAGCTCTCCGAGGGGGAGAAGGCGCGACTTCTCGAAGAAGAAGCGAGAGCGTCGCTGGCCAATCAGTGACCGGACTCCCTTCGCGGATCCTGCACTCACAGGAGAAACAACATGTCCGCCACCCATTCGCATGTCGGCCGGCGCAATTTCTACGCGTCGACCATCATCGGCATCGTGGCCGTGGTGCTCTTCGCGGGCGCTGGTTCGCCGGCTTCGGATGAGCCCGCCGCGGCCCAGCCGGCCGGCGACACGTCGATCCGACCCTTCAAGTTCCACGCGA
>Ga0335080_10004348_pt1 | contig 14425 bp, 13 predicted proteins | sample Lox_Sample_34_FD_206720 | JGI IMG/M metagenome (GOLD analysis project Ga0335080, IMG submission 206720) | Soil microbial communities from Loxahatchee National Wildlife Refuge, Florida, United States - Lox_Sample_3.4 | ecosystem: Environmental > Terrestrial > Soil > Wetlands | place: USA... | reverse complement strand
CCTGAGCGAAGCTCTTGCCCTCGAGCTCTGCTGCCGCATTCAGGCGGATCATCGTGCGCTCGTCGATGCGGCCTTCCAGCTTCTGCAACCGCGCCCAGGCCTCCGGGAACCGGGCGGGGACATCGCTCCGGTAGAGCAGCAGCGCGTCATAGCGCGGGAAGAACTTGCGGTCGTCCTCCAGCACCCGCAGGCGGTAGTGCTCGATCTTCGCGTCGGTGGTGTAGATGTCCATGACGTCGATCCGCCCGGCGGCGATGGCCTCGTAGGCGAGGCCGTGGTCGATGCCGGCCGGGGTCCGGAAGGGAAGCGCGTAGGCGGCTTCGAGCCCCGGCCAGCCGTCGCTGCGCCCAAGGAACTCCTGCGACAAGCCGAGCTTGAGGTCCGGGTGGGCGCCAAGCTGGGAAATGGTGCGGATGCCGAGCGCCACGGCGCGGTCTTCACGCATCGCAAGGGCATAGCCGTCGTTGAAGCCGAGCGGCACGCCGACGGCGAGGCCTTCCGCCGCCAGCGCGCGGTTGAGTGCCTGGACGTCCGCGTCGCCGTCGAGCTTTAGGATCTCCTTCGCGATCGTGCCGCTGTACTCGGGATAGAGGTCGATGGCGCCGCTCTTCAGGGCCGCAAAGACGATGCCGGTGTTGCCGAGCCCGGGGCGGTGCACGGCGTCGACCGCGGTCTGCACCAGGATCTCGCCCAGGATGTACGACTCGGTGAAGCGCTTCGAGCCGACCTTCAGCGGCTCCGCGTGCGCACCGACCGCGAAGCACAGCGCCGCGGCCGCAAGCGCCCTCATGCGACGCGCTCGAGCCTGCGCGTGCCGCCGTCGAGGAACTGCAGCGCCGCCAGGTTCGCGTAGAGGCCGCCCTCGCGCACGAGCTCGGCGTGCGTTCCCTCGGCCACGACCGCGCCGCGGTCCATGACCACGATGCGATCGGCGTGCTGCACCGTGGCGAGGCGGTGCGCGATGGCGAGCGTGGTGCGCCCGCGCTCGAGCGCCTCGAGCCCCTGCTGCACCAGGCGCTCGCTCGCCGCGTCGAGCGAGCTCGTGGCCTCGTCGAGCAGCAGGACCGGCCGGTCGGCGAGGAGCGCGCGGGCGATCGACAGCCGCTGCCGCTGGCCGCCCGAAAGCGTCACGCCGCGCTCGCCGAGCGGCGTGTCGAAGCCCCGCGGCAGCGCCTCGATGAACTCCAGCGCCCCCGCCTGCTCGCAGGCGCGCCGCGCGGCATCGGGCGAGGCGTCGGAACGGCCGTAGCGCACGTTGTCGAGGACGCTCGCGGCGAAGATCACCGGGTCCTGCGGCACCACCGCGATCAGGCGGCGCAAGGCCTGCGGCGCCATGTCGCGCACATCGACCCCGTCGATGCGGATCGCGCCCTGCTGGGGGTCATAGAAGCGCAGGAGCAGCGCGAGCACGGTGGACTTGCCCGCGCCCGAGGGACCCACCAGGGCGACCCGCTCGCCCGGGCGCAGCGCGAGGGTGAACTGCGCCAGCGCGCGCACGCCGGGCCGGGCGGGATAGGCGAAGCCGACGGCGGCGAACTCGATCGCACCGGCGGCCACGGCGGGGGCCCGGGGCGCCGGCGGCGCGACGATCGCGGGTTGGGTATTCAGGAGATCCACCAACCGCTCGGTCGCGCCGGCAGCGCGCTGCAGTTCCCCCCAGACCTCCGACACGGTCCCGGCGCCGCTCGCCACCACCGAGGCATAGAAGACGAAGGCCGCGAGCTGGCCCGCGGAAAGCCGCCCGGCGAGCACGTCCTGGCCGCCGATCCAGAGGATGGTGCCGACCGCGCTGAACGCGATCAGCATCACACTGGCGACGAGAAACGCCTTCTGGCCGATGCGCGCCACGCCCGCCTCGAAGGCCGCTTCCGCGTGGCGCGCGAAGCTCGCGCGGTCCGCATCCTCGTGCGCGTAGGCCTGCACCGTGCGGATCTCGTGCACCGCCTCGTCGATGTAGGCCGAGACGTCGGCGACGCGGTCCTGGTTGGCGCGCGACAGGCGCCGCACGCGGCGGCCGAGGATCAGGATCGGGATCAGCGTCGCCGGCACGCCGAGCAGCACGAAGAGGGCGAGCTTCCAGCTCGTGACGAAAAGCATGACCGCGGCGCCGACCATCATGAGCGCGTTGCGCACGAACATGGAGAGGCCGTAGCCGATCACCTGCTGCAGCAACGTCGTGTCGTTGGTGAGGCGCGACATCACCTCGCCGGTGCGCGTCGCCTCGAAGAACGCCGGCTCGAGGCCGAGGATGTGGTCGAAGACCGCGCGCCGCAGGTCGGTGATGACGCGCTCGCCGGTGCTCATCATGAGGTAGAAGCGGAAGTAGGTCGCCACCGACAGCACCACCGCGATCGCCAGCATGGCGGCGAGCGCCTGGTTGAGGAGCCGGGAATCGCCGCTGCCGAAGCCGTTGTCGACCACGTGCCTGAGACCCTGGCCGAGCGCGAGCACGCATCCCGCGGCGACGAGCAGCGCCGCCACCGCCGCGGCGACCCGCCTGCGATACGGCAGGACGAAGGGCGCGAGGCGCGCGAGCGCCGGCTTCGACGCGCTCATTGCGCGGCTTCGGGATCCAGGAGCTCGATCCAGTGACGCACCGGGACCGCGGCCTGCGCGGCGAGGTGCGCCAGGCAGCCGATGTTGGCGCTCGCGATCACCTCCGGAGCGCTCTCCTGCAGCGCCGCGAGCTTGCGCAAGCGCAGCTCGTGCGACAGCTTGCGCTGCAGGATCGAGTAGGTCCCTGCCGAGCCGCAGCACAAGTGCTCGTCGCGCACCGCGGCGAGCTCGTACCCCGCGGTGGAAAGCAGCGCCTCCACCCGGCCGCGGATCTGCTGACCGTGCTGCAGGCTGCACGGCGACTGGAAGGCCACCCGCCCGCGGCCGCGGCGCGCCGGCGCCGCCGGAATCACCTCGGCGAGGTCGCGCGCCAGGCTGGAGATGCGCGCCGCCTTGTCGCGATATTCCGGGTCCTCACGCAGGTGCTCGCCGTACTCCTTGATGGTGACGCCGCAGCCGCTCGCCGTGGCCACGATGGCCTCGATTTCGCCGCGCTCGACGAAAGGCCACCAGCGGTCAATGAGCGAGCGCATGTCATCGCGCCCCGCGTCCTGCCGGTTGAGGTGGAAGCGCAGCGTCCCGCAGCAACCCGCTCCCGGCGCCTCGATGAGCGAGACGCCGCACGCGTCGAGCACGCGCGCCGCGGCGGCGTTGATGGACGGCGCCATCGCAGGTTGCACGCAGCCGGCGAGAACCAGCATCTTGCGTGCATGCCGCGGGGCCGGCCAGCGGCCGGCGGGGCGCCCGCCCGACGGAACCGCTTCCTTCAAGGCGCGCGGAAGCAGCGGCCGCAGCGCCCGGCCGATCCTCAGCGCGAGCGCGAAGAGGCCCGGGCGCGGGATGAAGAACGACAGCGCGCTGCGCTGCAAGCGGTCCCAGGCCGGACGCGAGGCGCGCTTCTCGACCAGCGCCCGGCCGATGTCGGCAAGCCGCCCGTAGCGCACGCCGGAGGGGCAGGTGCTCTCGCAGGCGCGGCAGGTGAGGCAGCGGTCAAGATGCAACCGCGTCTTGTCGCTGACCGCGGCGCCTTCCAGCGCGCGCTTGATGAGGTAGATGCGGCCGCGCGGGCCGTCGAGGTCGTCGCCAAGGAGCTGGTAGGTCGGGCAGGTCGCGGTGCAGAAGCCGCAGTGCACGCACTTCCGCAGGATCGCCTCGGCCTCGCGGCCCTCCGGCGTGTCGCGCACGAACTCGGCGAGGCTCGTCTGCACTAGAGTTCCGGGTAGAGGCGGCCCGGGTTCAGGATCCCGGCCGGATCGAACGCCGCTTTCAGCTCGCGGTGCAGCCGCAGCTGCGCGGCGTCGAGCGAGGTGAAGACGCCCTGCGACCGCGCGCCGCCGCGAAAGAGCGTCGCATGGCCGCCGCCCCGCTTCGCCGCCTCGCGCACTGCGTTCGCCGGGGCATCCGATTTCAGCCAGCGCAAGGCGCCGCCCCATTCGACGAGCAGGCGTCCAGGAAGCGCGAGCGGCGTGGCGGTCGAGGACACCGAAAGCCTCCAGAGCGGCTCTTCCCCGGAGAAGAACGGTGCACGCTGCTCTCGGATCGCGTCCCAGAACGCTGCGCCCGCGGCGAGCTCGGTGCCGCCGAGCCTGCCTGCCGCCGCGCGCACCGCGCTCTCGGCGCCCGAGAGCCTCAGGGTGAGCATCCCCGCCTCCCAAGCGGACGCCGAGATCGGCAGCGGCTGCCCGGCCCAGGCATTGAGCGCCTCCAGCGCAGGCGCCTCGGCGAGATCGAGGCGCAGCGTGAGCTCGCGCTGCGGCCGCGGCAGCACCTTGACCGACGCTTCCGCGATGAGCGCCAGCGTGCCGAGCGAGCCCGCCATCAGGCGCGAAACGTCGTAGCCGGCGACGTTCTTCATCACCTGGCCGCCGAAGGACAGCAGCCGGCCGCGGCCGTCGATCACGGTGGCGCCAAGGACGAAGTCGCGCAGCGCGCCGGCGGCGGCGCGCCGCGGCCCGGCGAGGCCGGCCGCGATGCAGCCGCCGAAGGTGGCGCCCTCGCCGAAATGCGGCGGCTCGAACGGCAGGCACTGGCCGTGCGCGGCAAGCTCCGCCTCGAGCTCGGCGAGCGGCGTGCCGCAGCGCGCGGTGACGACCAGCTCGGTCGGCTCGTAGCTCATGATGCCGCGATAGCCGCGCACGTCGAGCACTTCGCCGCGCGGCTCGCCGCCGTAGAAATCCTTGGTGCCGCCGCCGCGCAGCCGCAGCGCGCGGCCCGATGCCGCCGCTTGCGCGATGCGCTCCTGGAGAGGCTGCGGAGTCAAAAGCGCGGCAGCTCGGCGTGCGGCAGCCTGCCGCCGTGGACGCGCATGCGCCCGTATTCCGCGCAGCGCGCGAGCGTCGGCACGGCTTTCCCGGGATTGAGCAGGCCTTCGGCATCGAAGGCGCGCTTGACGGCAAGGAAGAGCTCCAGCGCCTGCGGCTGGAACTGGACGCACATCTGGTTGATCTTCTCCACGCCGACGCCGTGCTCGCCGGTGATCGTGCCGCCCACCTCGACGCATTTCTCGAGCACCTCGGCGGCGAAGAGCTCGGTGCGATGGAGCTGCTCGGCGTCGTTGGCGTCGAACAGGATCAGGGGGTGCAGGTTGCCGTCGCCGGCGTGGAACACGTTGGGGCAGCGCAGGCCGTATTTCTCCTCCATGGCGGCGATGAAGCGCAGCACCTCGCCGAGGCGCTTGCGCGGAATGGTGCCGTCCATGCAGTAGTAGTCGGGCGAGATGCGGCCCACCGCGGGAAATGCGGCCTTGCGCCCGGACCAGAAGCGCAGCCGCTCGCGCTCGTCGCGCGAGACGGTCATGCGCGTCGCGCCGGCGCGCGCGAGCACCGCCTCCATGCGCCCGACTTCCTCGTCCACCTCTTCCTGCGTGCCGTCGGACTCGCAAAGCAGGATCGCCGCCGCGTCGAGGTCATAGCCCGCGCCCACGAACTGCTCCACCGCGCGCGTCGCCGGCTGGTCCATCATCTCGAGGCCGGCCGGGATGATGCCGGCGCCGATCACGGCGGCGACCGCCTCGCCGGCTTTCTCGACATCGTCGAAGGACGCCATGATGACGCGCGCGCACTGCGGCTTGGGCAGCAGCTTCACGGTGACCTCGGTGACGACCATGAGCATGCCCTCGGAGCCGATGGCGAGCGCGAGGAGATCGTAGCCCGGGCTGTCGAGCGCCTCGGAGCCGAGCTCGAGCGGCTCGCCGGCGATCGTGAAGCCCTTCACCCGCAGCACGTTATGCACGGTGAGACCGTACTTCAGGCAGTGCACGCCGCCGGAGTTCTCGGAGACGTTGCCCCCGATGGTGCAGGCGATCTGGCTGGAAGGATCCGGCGCGTAGTACAGGCCGAGGGGCGCCGCGTGCTCGGAAATCACCGCGTTGCGCACGCCCGGCTGCACCACCGCGACGCGCGCGACGGCGTCGACCCGGAGCACGCGCATGAACTTCGCCATCGAGAGCAGCACCCCGTCGCCCGGCGGCAGCGCGCCGCCCGAAAGGCCGGTGCCGGCGCCGCGCGGCACCACCGGCACCTTCATGCGGGAGCAAGTCTGGAGCACGCGCCGCACCTCGTCCTCGGTCTCCGGCAGCGCGACCACCATCGGCAGCTTGCGGTAGGCGGTGAGCCCGTCGCACTCGTAGGGCCGCGTGTCCTCCTCCGCCCAGAGGACTGCGCGCTCCGGGAGAAACTCGCGCAGCGCGCGCGCCACCTCGCGCTGGCGCGCAGGGTCGATGCGCTCTAGAGATAAGGCTTCGCCCACCTCAGGCTTTCAAGCGTGTCACCTCGCGGATTGTATTCGCAGCCGATCCACCCGGCGTAGCCGAGCTCGTCGATGCGCGCGAGCAGAAAACCGAAGTTGAGCTCGCCCGTGCCCGGCTCGTGGCGCCCCGGCACGTCGGCGATCTGCAGGTGGCCGATCTTCGGCAGCAGGCGCTCGATGGTCGCGCTGAGATTGCCTTCCATGACCTGCATGTGGAAAAGGTCGTACTGGATGAGGACATTGTCCGCGCCGAGCTCGTCGATGACGGACGCCGCTTGCGCGCTCGAGCTGAGGAAGCAGCCCGGCAGCGTGCGATGGCTGAGCGGCTCGAGCAGTACGCGCATGCCTTCCGCGCCCAGGCGCCCGGCGGCATGGCGCAGGTTGGCGGCGTAGGCGGCGTGATGCCGCGCGCGGTCCCCGCCCGCCGGGAGGACGCCGGCGATGCAGTTGAGCTGGACGCAGCCCGCCGCTTTTGCGTAGCGGATCGCATGCTCGAGATCGTCCTGGAAGCGCTGCTCGCGCCCCGGCAGGCACGCGGTGCCGTGCTCGCCGCGCGCGCCGTCGCCGCGCGGCATGTTGTGCAGCACCACCTCGACGCCCGCGGCGCGCGCCGCGGCGCCGACGTCCTCGGGCTTGTGATCGTACGGATACTGGTACTCCACGGCGCGGAAGCCGGCGCGCGCCGCAGCCGCAAAGCGCTCGAGGAACGGCCGCTCGGTGAACAGCATGGAAAGGTTGGCGGCGAGCTTCGGCATAATGCGAGCATAGCTTGAAACATCTCGGCTCCATTGCACTGACGCTCGCGCTCGCCGCGTTCTCGTCGCCGGCCGCCGCAGCGGACGGCGGCGCGACCGCGTGGTGGGTGTGGGCGATCGCGCTCTTCGTCGTCTGCTTCGCGATCGGCATCGTCGCGGTGCTCGCCGGCGTCGGCGGCGGCGTGCTCTTCGTCCCCATCGTCGGCGGGCTGTTTCCGTTCCACCTCGATTTCGTGCGCGGCGCGGGATTGCTCGTCGCCCTGACGGGCGCGCTCTCCGCCGGGCCGGGGCTGCTGCGCAGCGGCCTTGCGAGCCTGCGCCTCGCCGGTCCGCTCGCGCTCGCCGGCTCGGTCACTTCGATTGCCGGAGCGCTGCTCGGCTTCGCGCTGCCCACCGCGGTCCTGCAAACCGCGCTCGGCGTCCTGATCCTCGCCATCGTCGTGCTGATGGCCGTGGCGCGCGGCGCCGACCATCCGCACGTCCCGGCGCCGGACGCGCTCGCTGCGGCGCTCGGCCTGCACGGCGTGTATCACGACGCGAGCGCCGATCGCGAAGTGCACTGGAAGGCGCATCGGACCCCGGCGGGGCTCGCCGCGTTCGGCGTCATCGGCCTCGTCGGCGGCATGTTCGGCCTGGGTGCGGGCTGGGCCAACGTGCCGGCGCTGAACCTCCTGATGGGCGCGCCGATCAAGCTCGCGGTCGGCACGAGCGGGCTCGCGATCTCGATCATCAACAGCGCCGCGGCGTGGATCTACATCGAGCGCGGCGCGGCGCTCCCCGCGATCGTCGCGCCTTCGATTCTCGGCATCATGCTCGGCGCGCGCCTCGGCGTCTTGCTGCTGCACAAGGCGTCTCCCTCGGCGGTGCGGCGCACGGTCATCGTGCTGCTCGCGGTGGCGGGCCTGCGCTCGCTGCTCGTCGGCCTGGGCGTCGGAGCTGCGCCGTGAGCGGCGAGCGCGAGCAGGCCCTCTATGCGCGCTGGCTGAGCGCGGGAACACATCTCGGCCTGCTTCTTCTGGCGCTCGCCTTCCTTCTCTATGCCTCGGGGGTGCTCGATCCGATCGTGCCCTTCGCCCTGCTGCCCGAGGTATGGACCCTGCCGGTCGACCGCTTCGTCGCCGCCACCGGCTGGCCGACCGGATGGCGCTGGATCGGGTCGCTCGGGCGGGCGGATTGCCTGAGCGTTGCGAGCGTCGCCTGGCTCTGCGCGGTCACCATTGCCTGCTACGCGCGCATCCTGGCCGGGCTTGTGCGCCGCGGCGAGCGCTTGCAGGCCGCGCTCGCCCTCGCCCAGGTCCTGGTGCTGCTCGCCGCGGCGTCTGGCATATTCGCCGGGCGTGGTGCTGCTGGTCGTTATCATCATCATCGCCGGGCTCGGCACCGGAGCCTGGGTGCGGATGGACTACGCATGGTGGGCGTTCTTCGACCGCTGGCTGCACGTGCTCTCGGGCGTGATGTGGATCGGCCTGCTCTGGTACTTCAACTTCGTGCAGACGCCGTCCATGCCGAAGATTCCCGACGAGCAGAAGCCGGCGATCAGCAAGGTGATCGCGCCGGCGGCGTTGTTCTGGTTCCGCTGGGCGGCCATGTCGACGCTCGTCACGGGCCTCATCCTCGCGACGATGAACGGCTACATCGTGCAGGCGCTCTCGCTGCAGAAGGGCGTGCACGCCATCGGCCTCGGCATGTGGCTCGCGATCATCATGTGGTTCAACGTCTGGTTCATCATCTGGCCGAATCAGAAAAAGGTGCTCGGCATCGTGACGGTGGGCGCCGAGGAAAAGGCCGCTGCCGCGAAGAAAGCCGGCATGGCCTCGCGCATCAACACCATGCTCTCCATTCCGATGCTCTTCTGCATGGTGGCGCAGCAGAACACCGGCCTGTAACCGCCGCTTCGACGCACCGGCATCGGGGCCCTTCGCGGGCCCCGGCTGCTTTCTAGGCCGATGGACACCGAGAAGCTTTGGCGGGTGTGGTGGGTCTGGGGCATCGCGCTCGCGGCGGCGCTGGCCGGATTGATCTGGGTCGCGGAAACGGCCCGCGATGCCGGCTACGAGCGCTGGGGCGACGCCCTCGACGTCGCTCGCCTGCCGCTGTACTGGATCTGGATGTTGCGCGTGTGGAGGTGCGCCGCAAACGTCGTCAACCCGATCTGGACGCCGCTTGCGCGCGCCGCCGCGGTCGTCGGCCTCGTCGCCAATGCGCTGGCCTGAGCGCTAATGCGCGCGCAGCTGCTCGAGGCCGCCCAGCTTCATTCCCGGCTTGATTCCGCGCTGAGCGAACCAGCCCTTGCTCATCTCCAGGGCGAGCAGCGCCGGCGCGGCGGCGCAATGCGTGTCCTCGGTCTGCGGCTGCATCTCCTCGATGTTGAGGATCACGCCGCGCTCGTCCATGAACGCCACCGAGAGCGGCACGAGAGTGTTCTTCATCCACATGCACTGGATCGCGGGCTCGTCGAAGATGAAGAGCATCCCGCCGTTCAAAGGCAGCGACTTGCGGAACATCAGGCCCTGGGCGCGCGTCGACATGTCCGCGGCGACCTCGGCCTTGATCAGGTAGATGCCCGCCGAGAGCTGCACCACCGGCAGTTGCGCCTGGGCGACGGCGCACCAGGCGAGGGCGCCCAGCGCGATGAGTTTTTTCATGAAAGGCCTCGACTGAAATAAAAAGGCAGGGGGATCGCCCCTGCCTTTTCATTGCACGAGCGGCGACTTACTTCTTGTCTTCGCCCTTCTTCTCCATCTTCTTCTTGCTCTTGCCGCCTTTTTTCTTGCCGTCCTTCTTCTTCTCCATCTTGCCCATCTTGTCGCCCTTCTCCATCTTGTCCTGCGCGCCGGCGTGCGACGCGGCGAAGGCGGAAACGGACGCAACCGCGAACATCGCGGCGATCAACACCGACAGAAGCTTCTTCATCGACTTCTCCTCACATTAGTAGTGTTCGAACACGGGCCGGCGCAGCGAGCGCCGACCGCCTCCCACTAACGCGCCGGGGAGGCGCGTCGTTGACATATGATAACCTATTGTTTCGCGTAGGAATAACTTGAGGGCGGCGCGCTCGCGGCTATAATTCAGGCCCTTTTTTCAGCCGGCGCCCGCGCAAGCCCCCTCTCATGACCCTCGATTTGCTTAAGATCGCCCAGGAAGAGCAGGGTGGCGACCTGTTCAAGCTGTTGGACGGCATCTACAAGCGCTCGAAGGTCCAGCCGCGCGGCTACACAGACGCGATCATCTGGGAAGGCGGCAGCACCGCCGGCGGCGTGAAGCCCGTCGCGCACGCGTTCACCGACATGTTCGCGCTCAACGGCACCCTCATGGCACTCGACGTGCTCGGCCTGCCGTTCCTCGGCGTGCCGATGATGGCGCAGTTCCGCCACGATACGAAGCTCGTGTCCCTCGACTGGTTCGGCAAGCTCGAGTACACGGCGCTCAAGTGGTCCACGGCCGGCGATTTCCTGGTGAACGAGAACGGGCGGAAAGTGGTGGTGAACGGCAAGTCCGCCAACGCGCCGCTGCGCACCGCCGCGGGCGTGTACTGCAACGTGCGGCCGTACGGCACGATCACCTGCATCCGCTTCATGCCGGGGCTCCCCTACTCCCAGGACAAGAAGAAGTTCGCGGTCGATCGCGCCACGGGCAACATCCATTCCGAAATGAACACTCCGGGCGTGCGGATGGCGTACGCGGCGCGCCTCTTCCTGAAGATGGTCCACGAGACCGGGCAGATCGGCCGCGTCGCCACCAAGCCGACGCAGGCGCAGGAGGACGCGGTGAACGCCGGCATCATGCGCTGGTTGATGAAGGGGACGAAGTTCAAGCTGAAGCGCGCCTATTCCGTGGACGCCTACGAGGAGCACAAGGACAACGTCGACGCCGTCGCGGCGCTGCTGCCCAAGGACTTCAAGGCAGGCATGGAAGGCTGGGGGGGAGACGTCTACGAGCATATCTCCGACACCAACTTCGGCATCCTGCTGCACGACATGATGCAGCAGAAGAAGGCGATCATCTACGCGACCGACCTGGACGGCGACCGTCTCACCGACCTGATGGCCGATGCGCCGGACGCGCTGCGCGCCTGGGGTCAGATGGTCCTCGACAAGGTGAAGCCCGGCACCGACATGAAGAAGCTTTGGGCCGACATGGGCTTCACCATGGGAAGCGGCAAGGACATGACCTCGGTCATGTACCGCATGGTCGGCGAGCCGATCTTCGAGCAGACGCTCGGCTCCGCGGACGCGATGCTGCTGCGGCTGCTCAAGGGCGACGAGACCGAGGGCGGCACCAAGCAGCCCTACGATCCGCGCATCCACTTCGTGCTGATCAACGAGGCCTACAAGGCGGCCAACCCAGGCAACCCCAAGCTCGCGGGCTGGCTCGACGCCCAGCTCGAGACTTTCGACAAGGTCTACTCCGGCAAGCGGCCGCGCTACCTCGAGGGCCATCGCAAGCTCAAGCCCTGGGGTACGGGCTAGCCGGCAGGGCCCCCCGGAAACAGAAAGGCCGCCTCGAGGGCGGCCTTTTTTTCTTGTTGAAAATTGATCCGGATCAGACTTTCTGGATATTGGAAGCCTGTTTCCCTTTGGGGCCCTGGACGACGTCGAAGCTGACTTTCTGACCTTCTTTGAGGGTCTTGAAGCCCGACATGTTGATCGCCGAGAAATGCGCGAACAGGTCCTCGCTGCCGTCGTCCGGCGTGATGAACCCGTAGCCCTTGGCGTCGTTGAACCACTTCACCGTGCCTGTTGCCATCTGCTCTCCCTGATTTGTTGATTGCGTCCCGGCTTAGCGTCCGGGCCGTGCCTGGAACTCCACGACCCCGCCGCCCCTCCGTAGCAACCCACAGTGGCAAACAGACAGCCTGAATCCAAACACTGGCGCCCTTTTACGCGCCCCGTCGGGTGTCGTCAAGGGCCGCCAAAGCAGCGCACAAATGCGCCAAGGCCGTGAAAAAGCAGGCAATCTGCCCATGCGGCGCATTGCACCGACTCTCCACATTGGCTAGGATAGGTCGAAGCGTATGAAGCATTTTTGCGACACGGCGCGGGCGAATCCGGCGGGAACGCCGGAAGACGTCAATGGTCGGATTTTCGGGGGGCTCGACGGCGCATAGTCAGGCGGCATGGCGCAGTTCAAGGACGACACGATACTGGAGGCGCAGCGGAGCAAGCTGAAACCTCCGCCGATGTTCAAGGTCATGCTGCTTAATGACGACTACACGCCGATGGAATTCGTGGTAGTAGTGCTGCAGAAGTTCTTCGGCATGACGCGCGAGCGGGCAACCCAGGTCATGCTGAAGGTGCATCGGGAAGGCATCGGCGTGTGCGGGGTCTATCCCCGGGATGTGGCGGCCACCAAGGTCCAGCAAGTCGCGGCATACTCCCGAAAGCATCAACATCCGTTACAGTGTGTGATGGAAGAAACGTAGGAGAAAGCGCAGCACCATGATCGCGCAGGAACTCGAAGTCAGTCTCCACATGGCGTTCGTCGAGGCACGTCAGAAGCGCCACGAGTTCATCACGGTCGAGCACCTTCTTCTCGCACTGCTCGACAACCCGACGGCCGCGGAAGTGCTGCGCGCCTGCGGCGCCAACATGGACGAGCTGCGCAAGAATCTGACGCAGCACATCGCCGAGCAGACGCCGCGCATCGCCGCGGACCGCGAGGTCGACACCCAGCCCACGCTCGGCTTCCAGCGCGTGATCCAGCGCGCCATCCTGCACGTCCAGTCCTCGGGCAAGAAGGAAGTCACGGGGGCCAACGTGCTGGTCGCGATCTTCGGCGAGAAGGATTCGCACGCGGTGTATTTCCTGCAGCAGCAGGGCATCGCTCGCCTCGACGTCGTCAACTACATCTCGCACGGCATCACCAAGACGCCGCAGGCGCATCAGGGCGCAAAGGCCGACCAGGAGGCCGAGCAGGAAGGCCAGGCCGAGACCTCCAACAGCCCGCTCGACAACTACACCCAGAACCTGAACGCGCTCGCGCTCGCCGGCAAGATCGATCCGCTCATCGGCCGCGACAGGGAGCTCGAGCGCGTGGTGCAGACGCTCTGCCGTCGGCGCAAGAATAACCCGCTGCTGGTCGGCGAGGCCGGGGTCGGCAAGACCGCCATCGCCGAGGGCCTGGCGCGGCGCATCGTCGAGGGCAACGTGCCCGACCTGCTCGCCAAGTGCACCGTCTACGCGCTCGACATGGGGGCGCTCCTCGCCGGCACCAAGTACCGCGGCGACTTCGAGCAGCGCCTGAAGGCGGTGCTGAAGCAATTGGTCGACAACCCGAACGCGATCCTTTTCATCGACGAGATCCACACGGTGATCGGCGCCGGCGCGGCCTCGGGCGGGACGCTCGACGCCTCCAACCTGCTCAAGCCGGTGCTTTCGACCGGCCAGCTGAAGTGCATCGGCGCCACGACCTACAACGAGTATCGCGGCGTCTTCGAGAAGGATCACGCCCTCTCGCGGCGCTTCCAGAAGATCGACGTGATCGAGCCGTCGGTGGACGAGACCGTGGAGATCCTCAAGGGACTCAAGTCGCGCTTCGAGGCGCACCACAGCGTCAAGTACACCGCCAACGCGCTCACCACGGCCGCCGAGCTTTCCGCGCGCTACATCAACGACCGCCACCTGCCCGACAAGGCAATCGACGTGATCGACGAGGCCGGCGCGGCGCAGCGCATCGCGCCCAAGGCGAAGCAGAAGAAGGTCATCGGCAAGCCCGAGATCGAGGAGATCATCGCCAAGATCGCGCGCATCCCGCCGCGCAGCGTTTCGAGCGACGACCGCAGCGCGCTGGCGAACCTGGATCGGGACCTGAAGGCGGTGGTGTTCGGCCAGGACCGGGCCATCGACGCCCTCGCCTCGGCGATCAAGATGGCGCGCTCCGGCCTGGGCAACCCGCAGAAGCCGATCGGCAACTTCCTCTTCTCCGGCCCGACCGGGGTCGGCAAGACCGAGGTGGCGCGCCAGCTCGCTTACTGCATGGGCATCGAGCTGATCCGCTTCGACATGTCCGAGTACATGGAGCGCCACGCCGTGTCGCGGCTGATCGGCGCGCCCCCGGGGTACGTCGGCTTCGAGCAGGGCGGGCTCCTGACCGAGCAGATCACGAAGAAGCCCTACTCCGTGCTGCTCCTCGACGAGATCGAGAAAGCGCACCCGGACATCTTCAACGTGCTGCTGCAGGTGATGGACCACGGCACGCTGACGGACAACAATGGCCGCAAGGCGGACTTCCGCAACGTCTGCATCGTCATGACCACCAACGCCGGCGCCGAGTCCCTCGCCCGCACCCAGATGGGCTTCACGCCGTCGGTGAAGGCCGGCGACGAGATGGAGGCGATCAAGAAGATGTTCACGCCGGAGTTCAGGAAC
>Ga0335080_10004345_pt1 | contig 14432 bp, 15 predicted proteins | sample Lox_Sample_34_FD_206720 | JGI IMG/M metagenome (GOLD analysis project Ga0335080, IMG submission 206720) | Soil microbial communities from Loxahatchee National Wildlife Refuge, Florida, United States - Lox_Sample_3.4 | ecosystem: Environmental > Terrestrial > Soil > Wetlands | place: USA... | reverse complement strand
TGTCGTCCTGCCCCGGGAAGAAGGTGCCCGGTTTCCCCAGCACGCCCACTACCTGGAACTCGCCGCCGTTCACGTTCACCCACTTGCCAATCGGATCCTCGCCGTTCATGATCGCGCGCGGCACGTCCTCGCCGAGAACCACCACAGGCATGCGATGCCGGTTCTCTAACTCGGTGAAGAACCGGCCGTTCAGCAGCTCGCCGCTATTACCGCTGTTCATGAACGAATCGTCGGTGCCGCGCAACTGGATGCTGAACATGTCGTTGCCTTTGTACTTGATCCGGTTCAGCCCCGGCCCCTGAAACACGCCTGGCGGGAACAGCAGCGGGCTCACGCGCGCCACGCTCGGACACCGCTCCTCAATCGCCACCGCGTCCTCGTAAGTGAGCGGTTTACGATTCAGTTCTTCCGGCGTCAAATGCCCGGATAGTGGCGGCACCTTGAATGCGAGCGCCGAGTTCCCGCCCAGCCCCTCGAAGATTCCCGAGATCTTGTAGTCCAGCCCCGCGATGATCGAACCCACCGCGATAATCGTTCCCGAGCCTATGATCACTCCAAGAATGGTCAGGAAAGACCTCATCTTGTGCTCGCGCACAGTCGCGAGCGCCAGGCTGATCGTCGAAAACATCACGCGCCTTCTCATCGTTCCGCCCTCAACGCTTCTATCGGGTCCAGCTTCGAAGCCCGCGTCGCCGGATAGATTCCGAAGAACAGGCCAACAACCGTGGAAAGGCCCACACCGATAATCACCGCCGAGGCCGGCACTGCCATCGGCACCGGCGTCGTGTTCCGGATGATAAACGCCAGTATCCACGCAAGCATCACGCCGATCACGCCCCCCGTACCTGCCATAATCGAGGATTCCACCAGGAACTGATTCAGAATGTCCACGCGGCGGGCGCCTACCGACTTGCGAATCCCGATCTCCCGCGTGCGCTCGGTCACCACCGCCAGCATGATATTCATGATCACCACGCCGCCCACGACCATGAAAACGGAAACCACAGCAATTGCGGTCGTCGCAATTGCTCCCGTGAGCTGATCCCAGAAGGTGAGAATCGCATCGGCGGTTACCATGGAAAACGTATCGTCCTGCTTCGGCTTCAGATGCCGGTAGGCGCGCAACAGCATGCGCACCTCGTCCTGCGCCTGCTCGATGTTGCGGCGGCTGCCCGTCTTGGCGACATACGCAATTCCCGTCCGCGAGCCGTACCACGCGAAGTAGGTCCGGATCGGGATCAGCACCCAGCCGTCCTGCGATTGTCCGAACACGCTGCCCTTCGCCTTGGCCACGCCCACCACCTGCAACTGACGCCCGTCCACCCGAATCAGCTTGCCCACCGGATCCGTGCCCGTGAAGAACTTCTCCTCGATATCGTGACCGATCACCGCCACGGGAATCCGGTGCTCATCTTCCGTCTCCGCAATAAAACGCCCGGCCACCAGTTCCACGTTGTTCAGCACGCCGTAATTCCCGCCGCCGCCGATGAGTTGTTCATCGTCCAGGCTGTCGCCCTGATACTGCACCTTCACCTGGCGCTCGCACTGCATGCCGATCTCGGTGAGCTGCGTCGCGTGGCTCTTCAGGAAGTTGAATTCGTCCACGCTCAGCTCCGGATTCTTGCGCAGAAGTTCGAGGAACTTCTTGGGATCGAAATTGCCAATGAATGCGAACCGCACCACCACGAACCCGTCCGATCCCAGGTCCGAAAGCGCATCGGCGATGTACACATCCATGCCGTGAATCATCGACATCACCGCGATCAGCGTCGTGGTGGCCAGAATGATACCCAGCAGCGTCAGAAAACTGCGCAGCTTGCTGCCGCGGAGCGAGTCGATGGCCACCTTCGCGGCCTCACCGAATGATGCTGTGCCTTGCATTTATTCGTACCTGAGAGCTTCCACCGGATCCAGCCGCGCCGCCTTGTTGGCCGGCCAGATGCCAAAGAACAGGCCTACTCCTACCGAAACTCCTACTCCGAGCATAGCCGCCCACAGCGGGACCGATGTGGGCAGAGCCGGAAATACTAACCGAACGATCGTCGAAAGCAGCCAGCCGATGGTCATTCCAATCAACCCGCCCAGCCCCGTCAACACAACTGCCTCTGTCAGAAACTGCATCACAATATCGCTCCGCCGCGCGCCCACCGCTTTGCGCACGCCAATCTCGCGCGTCCGCTCGGTCACCGATACCAGCATGATGTTCATCACCCCGATGCCGCCCACCAGCAGCCCCACCGAGCTCAGCGCGATCATCACCATCGCCACCATTCCCGTTATGTTGTGGAAGCGCTCCAGCATCTGTTCCGCGGTCGAGATGGAGAAATTGTCCGGCTTGCCCGGCGGCACGTGCCGCTCCAGCCGCAGCACTGCCGCCGTCTGATCGATAGCGTCCGCCAGATAACCCGGTTTCGCCGCCACCACAATCATGTTCTCCACCGCTTCCGGCATCGTCTTTTTCATCGTGAAGTACGGCAGCAGCACCCGTGTGTCGTCCTGGCCAAGCGACGCCGCCGGCCTTTTCATGACGCCGATCACTTCGAACGGGTGTCCGTTCACGGTGATCCACTTCCCGATCGGGTTCTCATCGGACATCAGCGCCTTGGGAACGTCCTCCCCGATCACCGCCACGGGCTGGCGATGCGCGTTGTCGTAATCGGCGATGAACCGCCCCGCCTTCATCTCCGCCGATCCGCCTGCCTGATAGGCCTCGTCGGTGCCGCCAATCTGCAGGTTATACAGATCGTTCGATTTGTACTTGGCGACATCGGTTCCACGCCCGGTCATCGCCGCCGGAGTGAACAGGAACGGACTCACCGCCTCCACCGCGGGGCAACGCTCCTTAATGGCCATCGCGTTCGCATAAGTGAGCGGTTTCCGCTGCAGTTCCTCCTTGGTGAAGTTCCCGCGAAACGCGAACTGGAACTTGAAGACGATAGCGTTGTTCGGCCCGAAGCTCTTCAGAATCTCCGTGATGGCGCCATCCAGCCCCACAATCACCGAACCAACCGCAATAATCGTCCCGGTTCCCATGATCACGCCCAGCACCGTCAGAAACGCGCGCATTTTGTGCTCGCGAATCGTATTCAGCGCCAGCATGATTGTCGAGAACAGAACCCGATTCTTCATCGTTCCTGCCTCAATGCCTCAATCGGATCCATCTTCGCCGCCCGCTGCGCCGGATAGATCCCGAAGAAGAGCCCCACCACCGTGGACAACCCCACGCCAACAATCACCGATGTCGCTGGAACCGCCATCGGCACCGGCGTCGTGTTGCGCACCACAATCGCCACGGCCCAGGCGATGATCACTCCCATCACCCCGCCCGCCGCCGCCAGCATCGATGACTCCACCAGGAACTGATTCAGAATATCCACCCGCCGCGCGCCCAGCGATTTCCGGATCCCGATCTCCCGCGTCCTCTCCGTCACCACCGCCAGCATGATGTTCATGATCACCACGCCGCCCACCACCATGAAGATCGAAACGATGGCCACCGCCGTCGACGCGATCACCCCGGTGAGCTGGTCCCACGCCGTCAGCAGCGCGTCGGAGGAGACCACGCTGAACGTATCGTCCTGTTTCGGCCGCAGGTGCCGGTACGCGCGCAGCAGCATGCTCACTTCTTCCTCCGCGCGCACAATCGTGTCCCGGTCAAGAGCGCGCGCCACGTACCGGATGCCCGACCGCGCGCCGTAATACTGGAAGTACGTGTGCGCCGGGATCAGAACGTAGGCGTCCTGCGACTGCCCGAACACGCTTCCCTTCGCCTTCGCCACGCCAATCACCTTGAGCTGCCGGCCATCCACTTTGATGACCTTGTCCAGCGGATCGGTCCCCGCGAAGAAACGGTCAGCAATATCGGCGCCGACCACCGCCACCGGCAGATGTCGAACATCCTCCGTATCGGTCAGGAATCGCCCCGCGGTCAGCTCCACGTTGCCGAGCACACCGTAGTTCGCGGTCGCTCCGGTGAGCGTCACGTCGTCCAGACTGTCCGACCCGTACTGCACCTTCACCCCGCGGTTCACCTGCATCCCAAGTTCGCGCACCAGCGTGGCATTAGCCTTCAGAAACTCGAACTCATCCACGCTGAGCTGTGGGTTGCGCTTCTGCATCAGCAGAAACTTCTTCGGGTCAAAATTGCCGATGAACGCCATGCGCACGACGCGGAACCCGTCCGTGCCCATGTCCGAGAGGTTTTCCGCAATATACACGTCCATCCCGTGGATCATTGACATCACCGCGATCAGCGTGGTGGTGGCCAGAATGATCCCCAGCAGCGTGAGGAAGCTGCGCATCTTGCTGCTCCGCAGGGAGTCAGCGGCAATGGCAGCGGCCTCGCGAAAAGATGCGGTGCCGTTCATGCGGTCGGAGCGCTCTGTTGAGGATAACGGGTTCTCTCCCCAACATGTTCCATCCACTCGACAATGACGCCGTCCACCCAGAACCGTCGCGGCCCTCTCGCCAGAAACCCGACGTGCCCGCCGTGCTCCGGCGCGATCAGGGTCAGATTTGGGTTCGTTTTGAACGCGGGGTGGCCGAACACCTCGAACGGGATCAGCGGGTCGTCCTTTGCCTGCACCACCAGCCCCGGCACCTGGATATCTGCCAGAAACTGATTCGACGACTGCGTCGCGTAGTAATTGTCGGCCGTTTCGAAACCGAACGATGGCGCCGTGAAGATGTCGTCGAAATCGTAGATCGTGCGGACTTCGTCCAGCCGCTCCAGCGGGAACAGACCGGGCGTCAGCCGCTCCTTTGCCACGACGCGAGCCTTCAACCGCTTTAGGAACCTGTTGGCGTACAACCAGTTAGCGGGCTGATGGAGCCGTCGAACGCAGGCCGCCAGATCGATCGGCACCGAAACGCCGCAAACGCCGTCGATCCCGTCCCTCCCAACCTCCCCCGCCAGCTTCAGCGCAACGTTGCCACCCAGCGAGAACCCGATGATAAAACAGGGGATATCCTTCTCCGCCCGCAATGCGTGAGCCACCGCCAGCAGATCCCCGGTCTGGCCGGAATGGTACAGCGTCCGCCCGCTGTGCTCCTCGGTGCCCCCGCAGCTCCGCATGTTGAACCGATGCGACGCGTAACCGGCATCGAGCAGCGCATGCGCCAGGCTGCACGCGTAACCCGCCGCGCTCGACCCCTCGAGTCCGTGGACGATGATCGCGTGCCCCTTCGGACACCCCGCCGGAACCTGGGAATGCACAAGAACCCGCACGCCTGGCTCGGTGTCGAACAGACGGGCAGTTACTGGAAAGCGGACAGAATCCAGATTACGACGCCAGTAGTTTCCGGCGATGGTCGCGAGATGAGGATTCCGAAAGAAGGGCTGAAACGGAGTCAACCCACTATTGTAGGGTGAGGCTCAACTAACTGGCTCGGTCTTGTCGTGAACCAGCCACACAGGAGCCTGAAAAGACATGCCAAGCCATTCGAAAACAACCTTGTCGCGCCGCCGGCACAGCGACGGATTCACCTCAAAACTAATAGTCGTACCCTGCGGGAGGTCCACGTCATCGAGTTTCCCGACAGGAGTCGCGGCAAACCCATTCCCTGTTACCCGGCGCTGGTAGCTTGAGAACGCCATTTCAAGTCCTCTGCCGGGAGTATCGGCCGGATTGTAATACAGCTATAGGGCGATAGCCTGACTCAGGCCCCAGGGGCAGTCTCTGCCTTGCGGCTCAGATCCTCGGCGAGAATGATGGCCTCTGCCAGATCGCGCATGGGACGCCGGAGGCGTCTGCTCTCATTGCGCAATCGCAGATAGGCCTCTTCCTCGGTGAGGCTATGGCGGGACTGCAGCAGGCCCTTGGCGCGCTCCACCAGCTTGCGCGTCTCGAGCTGCCGCTTCATGTCCTCGGTTTCCTCGCGCAGACGGGCGTTCTGTTCGGAGAGCATGGAGTTGGCCACAGCCACTCCCATCTGCTCGCCAATAAACGTCAGGAGCGCCACTTCGTCGGCCGAGTATTGATGCGCATCCCGATGATGGACGTTGATAACACCCACCACATCGCCACCGGTGACCAGTGGCACGGACAGCATCGCCTGATAAGTGTCCTCGACCAGCCCCTTGAAGTACTTAAACCTGTTGTCGGAAGGGGCATTGGAAGCCAGGGCCACCACGGATTTGTGTTCGGCGACCCAGCCGGCGATACCCTCGCCTACTTTCATTCGCAGGTTGCCGAGATCCTGCGCGTGTGGCACCTGCGAAGCTCGCAGAACCACCTCGGCCGTCTCGGGTTCCAGCAGGTATACAAGACACGCGTCGCAGTCGGTAACCTGCGACGTAAGTCCAACAATCTCTCCCAGCATCTCGTCGAGAGATCGCTGCGAGCTCACCACACTGCTGATCCGGTGGAGCAAAGCGACCTGAGACGAAGGGGGCTGGCTAGCGCACATGGTTGCCATACCTCAGGCTATCCGCGTGAAACGTGCCGGTCCAATCGGAATTTTTGATCAGGGCCATACCCTCGCTTGTGACGACGATGTGAATGGTCGGCCCAGGGTATACCACTGAAAGGGTTATGGTTCAGAATGAGTCTAAGAGGTGAATGCCCGGAATGTCCGACGTGAACCTGCACGTCTATGCAACGCCGTCCGACACGGCCAGTGCCTGTGCGACCCGCGTCGTTGAGCTCCTCAACGATCGCCTGCAACGGGCCAGGTTCGCAACCCTCGCCGTGTCCGGCGGCTCCACTCCCGCCCTCATGTTCCGGATTCTGGTGACCTGCAAGGTCGATTGGACTCGCGTCCACTTCTTCCAGGTGGACGAGCGCCGTGTTCCGCCCGATGATGCACAGAGCAACTACCGTCTGGCGCAGGCCGAACTTTTCGCGCCGGCGGGCATTCCGTCCGAGAACATCCACCGCATCTACGGCGAGCTGACGGCGGAAGGAGCCGCTATGCGCTACAACGCAGAAGTGCGCGACTTCTTCAAGGCCGAGCCCGGAGTCATGCCCATCTTCGATGTCATCCATCGCGGCATGGGTGCCGAAGCGCATACCGCCAGTCTGTTTCCAGGCGATCCGCTGATCGGCGATACAACCGGAATCGCCGCCGCAGTGAGCGTACCCGTGGCGCCGCACGAGCGGATTACCATGCTGACCGGACCGCTGACCGCCGCCCGCCACACCGTCATGTTGGTGGCGGGAAGCGACAAAGCCTATGCGCTGAAAGAGACCCTCGGGAGCAGGCACGAGCCGTTTCACTTTCCCGCGCAGATCGGAACGTGGCACAGCCCGCGCGCCGAATGGTTTGTCGATTTCCCCGCCGCGGCACAGTTGCCGAAATGAAGACCGCGGTTGTGTTTTCCGCGGGCGGCCTCTTCGGCGCCTGGGAGGCCGGCGTCTGGCGCGAACTGGAATCCACGATTCAGCCGGACATCGTCGTCGGCGCTTCCATCGGCGCGCTGAACGGATGGATGGTAGCGGGCGGATGCTCGGGTGAGGACATCGAGCGGCGATGGCTCAACCTGCAGGCCATGGCCAGGCCGCGCTGGCGGTTGCCCCGCCGCGCCCTCCATGGCGTCGTTGATTTCGGCGACATGGAAGCTTTGATCCGCGAGTTGTGCGAGACCTACCGTCCGCGGATCGAATACGGCGTGGTAGCCACCGACACCCTGCGCGTTCGTCCTCGCCTGTTTCGCACGCCGGACGTGACATGGGAGCATCTGGCTGCTTCGGTCGGACTGATTTGCATCTTCCGGCAGTACCGCATCGAGGGGCGCGTTTATTCCGACGGCGGACTGCTGGGGGCGCTGCCGGTGTGGGGCGCGGTGGAGATGGGAGCGGAGAGCGTGGTCGCCGTCAACTGTCTTCCGGAGCTGCCCTCGCCGCTGATGACCGCCGGCATGCGCGCATTCCAGAAGATGGTCCCGTATCGCAAGCCATCGATTCCCGAATCCGTGGAGGTCCGCGAGATTCGGCCGGCGGGGTCGCTCGGGTCGACACGCGAATCGCTGGTGTGGACCGAGGTGAATGCGAGGAAGTGGATTGAGCAGGGACGGGCGGACGCGCGGGCCTGGCTGGCGGCCCGGATCGCCGCGCCGCGCACCTTCAAAACATAATCGGTCACTCTTGTTTGCGAGTACAATGACTGTGTAAGCCATGCCCTGCTTTCAGATCCATCGTTTGCGGGAAGACCGGAGGCAGCAGTTCCGTCTGACACCGCACACCAGTGGCGTAACCGCAGCGAAGCCGAAGGATTACGAGAAAGACACCGGCGCGGTGGAGGCCGATTCCGCGTATGCGGCCTGGGCGACGCTGCGCTCCTCTGAGCGGCCACTCATGGTGGGCGACGTCCTGGAAGACGAAACGGGAACGCTTAGCATCTGCAAATACACGGGGTTTGACGAGGCGCACTGGGTGGTGCCCGAGCCGCATATTCCCCCTGCGGCTGGTACTGTCGAAATGCCCGGTCCCGCGTTACAATGAAGTCACCTTATGTTGTGTGATCCGACCCGACGGGAACGGATCAATTCCTTCGCGCTGGTCAGCTACGTCCCGGATCCCCTGGCGACATTTCTGGATCGACTGCGAACGGAACTTGTTCCTTCCTGTTTTCTGCGCGCGCACGTCAGCATCCTCCCTCCCCGCACCCTGCAGATTGCTCCGAGCGAAGCCTGGCGTCAGATCTGCGAGCTGGCTCCGATGTTCCCGCCGTTCGACGTTCAGTTGAACGATGTGCGGGTGTTCCCGGTCTCCGACGTAGTCTACATCGGGCTCTCGACCGACCGCGATCGCATCTCTGAGATGCATGCCGTACTGAACACCAACGGTCTGGAAAACGCAGAGGCATTCGAGTTCACCCCGCACATCACGCTGGCGCAGGAGATCGAGCCGGGCGAAGTGGAACGCGTGACTGAAATTGCGCAGCGCCGCTGGGCCGAGTACGCGGGCGAGCGGAGCTTCCGGCTGGAGACGATCACGTTCGTGCAGAACACCGAGGGCAACAACTGGATCGACCTCGGGGAGTGCCGGCTGGGCACCGGGCACGTGCAGTTGCTGGAACCGATGGCGCAGCGGTAGGGCAGGTTCAGAGCCAGCACGCCGGTGCGATCTCGTACGACACGCGATCGCACGACAGATTGACTCTACCGGCCAAGTGTCCTAAGCTGCACGGAATGACACCGGCACTCGACACCGCGGACCGCAAGTACCTGGAGTCGGTCCTGCGCGGACGGTTTTACCTCGGCGACAGTGAAGGCTACGATGACGTCCGCACCGTTTGGAACGCCATGATTGACCGGCGCCCCCTGGCGATCGTGGCGGCGGCCGGAGTATCCGACATCGTCACGGCGGTCAACTTCGCCCGTGAACGGTCGCTGCCGGTGGCGATACGTTGCGGCGGGCACAACGTCGCGGGAAACGCCGTGGGCGATGGCGCGGTGGTCATCGATCTTGCCCGCATGAAATCGGTGCGGGTTGATCCGATTCGGCGCGTCGCGCGCGCGGACAGCGGTCTCCTCTGGCGCGAGTACGATCACGAGACGCAGGCTTTCGGGCTGGCGTCGCCCGGCGGAGCGATTTCGACGACTGGAATTGCCGGTTTGACGCTGGGAGGCGGCTTTGGATATCTCTCCCGGCGCCACGGCATGGCATGCGACAATCTGCTCTCGGCGGATGTCGTGACTGCTGCCGGAGAGCTGGTCACGGCCAGTCCGGATAGCCACACCGATCTCTATTGGGCGCTGCGTGGCGGCGGCGGAAACTTTGGTGCGGTGACTTCGTTGGAGTATCAGTTGCACCCCGTCCAAACGGTGGTGAGCGGCCTCATCGCGTTCCCGTTCGACAGCGCAAAGGCAGTGCTCCAGCGGTTTCGCGACGTATCGCTGGATGCCGGCGACGACTTCACGCTGCTTGCTGGGGTGATGCCTGCTCCGGACGGCACTCGGATTTCCGGCATCGTGCTCAGCCACCTCGGCAGCGACGATGAGGCGCGGCGCGCCATCCAGCCCATCAGAGAGCTCGGCAACATCCTTGTCGATACCGTGACACGCATTCCCTACTGCGTGATGCAGCGGCAACTGGACGCCTCCTATCCGAAAGGCATTCGCAACTACTGGAAGTCGGCGTTCCTCAAGCAGCTCAGCGATGACACCATCGATCTCGTGATTGACGGCATGCAGGCGAGCCCGTCACCCATGAACCAGGTGGCGTTGGAAAGCTACGGCGGCGCCGTCTCGCGGATCCCCAAAGGCGCAACTGCCTTCGACCTTCGCGATGCCCCGTTCAACATGATGATCCTTGCGCTCTCGCGCGAAGCCGCTCAGGATGGCGCGCAGATCGCGTGGGCACGCGCTCTCTGGCAGAAGATTCTTCCGCATTCGACGGGGCAGGCATACGTGAACTATCTTTCAGCAGGGGACGATGTGCACACCGCCTACGAGGACGCGCGCTATCAGCGACTCGCCGCTGTGAAGGCGGTGTACGACCCGGGGAATCTCTTCCGCTTCAACCAGAACATCGCGCCAGCAGCGAGGTAAAGCGAGGCTTCGCTGGCGGGCCGCGATGTTTCATCATCGAAGACTGACTGCCTCAGGGGACGTCGGGGAAGCTTGCGATCTCGCGTCGAACTGACTCAGGAACACCTTCGCAGGACTTGGCCTTGCCTTCGTCGGTCCACTCTCCCCGTTCCTCGTAAGGGTCCTCGGCATCGGGGCCCCAGATGACTTTGCCGGACTCGTTGACGTAACCGAAATCGTTGGGATGGTGGCCGGTCCGGAACTGCGCGACGTCGCCGTAGACGAACCCCGCCGACACCACAAATCGTAGCGTGAAGGCCATACGGCCTTGGCGGTCGATGAATCCAGTTGTGGTGCCCGTCCGAACCGCCGCAAGCTTTCCGTGAAACGAGTCGGCCTGATCAAAGCGGAATGGAATTCTCACGTTTCCCTCACGGTCGATGTAGCCCCACTTGCCACTGCCGTTCTCCGCGACGGCAAGCCCGCCGTTGAACTCGCGGATGTCCTGGTAGATTGGCGGGACAATGACACGTCCCGCGAAGTCGATGACCTCATATGCGCTGTCCTTCCCGATGCTCGCCCGCCCTTCCGCAAGCCAGGCGATCCCGTCGAATGCGGTGACAACGTCCCCTTTACGGTCAATTAACACACTGCGCCCATCCAACTCGGCGACACCGAGGTCGCCATAGAAGTAGAAGGCGTCGTCGAACCGCGGCGCGATGACGACGTTTCCGGAGGCGTCGATGAAGCCCCACTTGTCGCCAATCTTTACCGCCGCCAAGCCGTCCGAAAACCAGAGAGCTTCCTCGAACCTCGGCGGGATTCTAAACTGCCCGCCAGCGTCAACGAACCCGGTCTTGTCGTTTTTCCTGTACGGGACCAGCGGTTGGCCCGCAAGTGGAAAGCGATGTGGCACAACCCTGCCGGTTCGATCAATGGACACGAGGCGACCGCAAACGCAGGCCTCGGCGGTACCGTCTTCGAAGTCCCCTGCCCAGTAGAACTGGGGCTTGATGACGACGCGACCTCTGTGATCGATGTAGCCGTACTTCCCGTTTTGCCGGATGGGCAGTGGCTCGTCGCGTACGAATCTCATCTGCTGGCCGAGGGCAGTGCCAGCCAGGAGAGTCAAGGCCAACCAGGGTAGGCGCATCGTTCACCCCTTGTCGAACATTTCGAGTTGTTCTTTGGAGATGGGGGGGCGGCGGGATTTCAGCGGGCTGCCCACCACTCCCAGCACCTGGACGTTCGCGAGCGCGGCGCGCGGGACGAAGATCTTCTGGTTCTGGTAGCCGGGGTCGGGCGGGATGAAGGAGAAGCCCTGCGGCTCCACCTGCAGCAGGTTGTTGGACATGATGCCGTCCATGATCTCGCCGTCGCGGAAGTGGAGGCGAAGCCAGAGGCCGGTGGTTTTAGGGCGGGTGGAGAAGGTGCGGAGTTCCCGGCGCGGCTCGCCCTGGTCGAAATCGCGGACGAAGCAGACGAAGCGAACCTCGCTGTAGGGGATCAGAGCAACGGAGCCGCCGGTGCTCAGCAGTTCCAGCCCTTCCGTCTGCAGCCACGTCTGCGGGCTCACGAAACCGGGCAGGGTTTCGCGGTCAAAACGCAGAACGAGGACTTTTTTGTTGGTGGACGCCGCCAAACGCCAGATCCCTCACGCGTTTCGCTTCCAAACAATTTCCAAGTTATTGTAACATTGGTCCAATGCCGGACATCGCAGGTTTGTCCGCGGGGACAAGGTCGTTCCTGGACCGCTGTCGGATCGAAAAGGGCCTTGCAGGCAATACCATCGCCGCCTATCGCCGGGATCTGAACCGGTTCTCCGACTATTGTGGGAACGCTGCGCCAGCCCCGGGCACTGAAACCGTCCGGGAATACGTCGATTCTCTGTATCGTGCTGGTTTAGCAGCACGAACCATCGCCCGCCATATTACTACGCTTCGTAATTTCTACGCCTTTCTCATTGAGAACGGGGTCATCGCGCAGGACCCGATGATGGCCCTGACCCTGCCAAAACAGTGGCAGACACTTCCTAAATACCTGAATAAAAGCGAGTTAGATGCTATACTAGAGGCGCCGGACCGCCAGACGCCACGGGGCCAGCGGGATGGCGCCATGCTGGAGCTGCTTTATGCCACCGGCATGCGCGTCACCGAGCTCTGCCAGGCGAGGCTGTCCGATGTCGAATTGAATCTTGGCTTTGTTCGAGTTACGGGCAAGGGCAACAAGCAGCGGCTGGTGCCGATGGGCGAGGCCGCCGCTGCGGCGATCCGCGAGTATCTGGAGAGCGGGCGGCCGCGCCTGCTAAAGCGGCGCGCCAGTCCGTATTTGTTTGTCACGGCGCGGGGTAGTTGCATGACCCGCCAGTGTTTCTGGAAGCTGTTGGGCGACTATGGGAAGCAGGCAGGTGTCCGACGGGCGCTGACCCCGCATGTGATCCGGCACACGTTCGCCACCCACCTGTTGGAGGGCGGGGCGGACCTGCGGAGCGTTCAGGTGATGCTCGGCCATGCCGACATCGCCACCACGCAGATCTACACCCATGTCGCCCGGTCACGGCTTCGGAACACCATCGATGAGCATCACCCCCGGGCTTAGGCCGCGGGGCAGCATGGCGAGGCGTATATGAGCGACTACATGTTCATGCTCGAGAATCACTTGAGCGCCGGACAGTTCCGGATGATCGGCGAGGTGCAGGCGGCGGCCACGGAGGCTAACGTCAGCCTGTTCCTGACGGGTGGGGCACTGCGCGACATGCTGGGCGGGTTCCCGATTCACGAGATCGATTTCACGGTGGAGGGCAGCGCGGCGAAGCTGGCCCGCAGCCTGGCGTCGAAGGCCGGGGCAAAGATTCTCGAATCCGACGAGCATCGCAAAGCGGTGCGGCTGCAGTTCCCGGGCGACGTACACACCACCATTTCGACCGCGCGCGTGGAAAAGTACGGCAAGCCCGGAGCGAAGCCGCAGGTGCATCCGGCCACCATCCATGAAGATCTGCGCTGCCGCGATTTCACCATCAACGCCATCGCGCTGTCGCTCTCGCGCGCCTCGAAGGGGCTGCTGATCGATCCGAACAATGGCATAGGCGACCTGGAGCGAAAAGAGCTGCGGGCCGTTTCGAACTACGCGCTCTACGACGACCCCATCCGCCTGCTGCGGCTCATCCGGCTGCGTGCGCGCATGAGTTTCACCGTGGATGAGCGCACGTGGAGCCAGTATCAGAATGTGCGCGAGGCGGAGTTCGAAACAAAAATCACGCCCGACGCGCTGCTGGACGAGTTGCACCACATCGCCGAAGAGACGGACCCGGCGCAGGTGCTGGCCGCGCTCGAGGAAGAGAAGCTGTTGAAGCTGTTCTCGCCCGCCCTGGCCGGGGCGAAGCTGAACATCCCCGGCTTCCAGAAGCTGCTGAAGGCGAAGCAAACCATTCCGTTCGGCGCGGACCTGAAGCTGGAGAACTTCGGTCTGTTCATGTACGTGCTCACCGAGAAGCTGACGCCGAAGGAAAGGGCGGCGCTGGTGAGCGGACTCAAAATGCCCAAGGGCGACGTGAACCAGTGGCAAAAGCTGGAGGCGCGGGCGAAGAAGCTGGAGAGCGCGGCGAAATCGGCGAAGCTGCAGAAGGCGTCGCAGGTGTACCGCGTGCTGGCGGAGGCGCCGGGCGACGAGGTGATCTTCCTGCTGACGCACTCGGCGCAGCGGCTGGTGCAGGACCGCATCAAGAACTACCTGACGAAGTATCTGCCGTCGGCGCTGGAGGTGACCGATCGCGACGTGGACGCGGCGGCGGCCGGCGCCGCGGCGGGGTCGGCGAAGTGGAAGAAGGTGCGCGATCAGTTGATCACGACGAAGCTGGATTCCCGGCCGAAGAAGGTGCCGCCGCCAGAGGAAGTGCCCCCCACCCCCGCGCCCGTCATGGCCGGGGGCGGTGGGTTCGGGCGGAAGATAACGAGTTAAGCCA
>Ga0335080_10004344_pt1 | contig 14433 bp, 14 predicted proteins | sample Lox_Sample_34_FD_206720 | JGI IMG/M metagenome (GOLD analysis project Ga0335080, IMG submission 206720) | Soil microbial communities from Loxahatchee National Wildlife Refuge, Florida, United States - Lox_Sample_3.4 | ecosystem: Environmental > Terrestrial > Soil > Wetlands | place: USA... | reverse complement strand
TCCTCCTACCATGGTGCAGGAATTCCATTGCCTGTGATATTCCTTATCATAAGCCGAAGTATCGGGAATATTGCCCCCATCCTCACTGGGAAGATCTACACCAATGCGATGACCAAGACCAAAAGCATTTACGTATTCTTTCCACTTCATTAAACCGATTCTAGGATTATGGTATGCCGGGTTATCAATCGTCAACTTAAGGGTATTCGAAAAAAAAGAATTACAGGAATGAGCAATCGCAAGCCTGAGATTAGCCGCATGCCCGGCAACATTTTCATCACATTTAACAGGATGTGGACATGCAAGGTAAACTCCATGGCAGTCATATCCGCTTTGTGGTGTGATCACTCCTTCATCCAATCCGATTAATGCTCCCAAAGGCTTGTATGTTGATCCCGCCGGATATTGTCCTTTGATTGCACGGTTTAAGAGCGGACTGCTCACATCCAAAAAAAGTTTATTAAAATTATTTTGTTTATCAGGGCCTGTCAACATATTCGGATCGAAATCGGGGCCTGATGCCATTGCAATTATGCCGCCCGTTTTGGGTTCGATTGCTACGATCGCTCCGACTTTATTAGTTAATAGTTTTTCCGCCAGTTTCTGGAGATCGATATCAAGATATGTTCTCAAATTCTTACCAGCCACCGCCGGAGTATCCAAAGCTTTATTTTCATAATGTCCGACCAGCCGGTTCTTATTATCTTTTATCCAAAATTCAATGCCCCGATGACCCATTAATTCTTTTTCATAATACTGTTCCAGTCCGCTTCTTCCAACATAATCTCCCAATTGATAGAAATAATTTGATTTTTTCAAAATACTTGAATCCACTTCTCCCACATAACCCATAATATGTGCTGCCGCATTAAACGGATAAATTCTCACGGGTCTTTCCTGGAGGTTGAATCCGGGGAAACGCCATATATTTTCTTCCAGTTTTGCATACAGATCCGGCGGTAACAGATCATCAAAAGTAGAAGGACGAAATGGCCCGTTCTTGAATCTTGCATCTGCAATCCTGCTTCGGAATTCAGCAGTATCGATATCCATCAATTGACAGAAATAAGTGGTGTCAATATTTTTAACCTGAGAAGGCGTTACCATCAGATCGTATAAAATTGTATTGTTCAGAATGGCCTTACCATTACGATCATATATGATTCCGCGGGTTGGATAAACACGCTTGGGAAAGAGCGCATTTTCCTGGGCCATTTTTTTATAGCGGTCCGAAAGGATTTGCAGGTTGAATAACTGAGCAAAAATGATAAGAAACATTCCTCCGAAGATGAGGCGGATTATATTGCTACGCGATTGATTGAATACTGGCATTTCCGGATATACGATTTATCAACAACCGGGAAACGATTCTGTTTAGGTTCTCGCGCAGAGGGAACAGAGAAAAAGAGATATTTATTCTCCTTTAATCTCCTCTGCTGAAAATAAGCCGGTTTCCCTTGGGTTTAGAGTTCGATCTAAGCCGTAAAGATATAACGCTGAATCCTCTCCTGCAATATCAATCAGGCAAAGTTTTTACAATTTTTAGAAATCGTTGAAAACAGGATCGGGAATGAGAATAGAAATTTCCCTTACTGAGGCTAAGCTGTATTTGTCCTGAATTTTTCTTTCCTGAAAAATAATAACTCGGTAAGCAAAATCAACAATAAACTGATTCCTGTTGTTGCAATTACTTTTCCTAAAAAATACAGGAAAGAACCAAAACTCATCCATTCAAGCAACACGAGGTAAATATGATGAAATAATGTAAGAACCAAAACATAAGTTCCGTAGGGAGCCCAACCCATGCTGGTAATGGAAGGTGAAGAATAACTTTTATCAGCTCCTTCCTGGGTAATAAGCAGGTTGATCACAAAAGGCCTGATATATGCGATCAATACGCAGGCTGCCGCATGGAGGCCGGGTGTGTGTGTAAAATAATCAAGGCAAAGTCCGTAAATAAAAGCAACTGTCATTAATCCCACACGAGATATGCTAAATGGCAGCCAGAGAATAAATAAAAAGTAGAGGTAGGGCGTAATGAATCTATGCAGGGGCGGTATTTTAAAAAGTATGAATACCTGAACCAAAATGAATAAAATAAAGCGGATCGTATTTTTTAACAATTCACTCATTGAAATTTTTTACGGGTTGAATCTTCCAATCTTTTTTGCTCACTGTATTGTGTATTTTCTATCACATATACATATTCGATATTAAAGAAATTGGTGGCTGGCTTTATTTTGAGTGTATAAAAATTTGTGCTTCTATCCTCCACAATTTCCTGTACCGTACCCACAATGATATTACCAGGGAATAAGGATGAGGTTGAGCTGGTAACAACTGTGTCTCCTTTATTAACCTTAGCGCTTTTGGGTATATCTTTCAGTGTAACATAATATGGACTCAATCCATCCCATTCCACCGTTCCTCTTTCACCCCCATTTTTTAATTTGACTACCACTTTGTATTGTCGATGCAAAAGGCTCATCACACTTGCATAATTCTCACTCACATTTACCACCGTACCGACAATTCCCTGGGGACTCACCACTCCCATATTTGGTTTTACATTTTGATCGGATCCCCGATGGATGGTTAAAAAATTAGTCTGGGAAGTCACTGAACTGCTTACCACTTTAGCAGGGAGATAAAAATATTTTTGAATCGTGCGGAAGGAATCAGATTTGATCGTATCGATAATCATTTGTCCGGGTAAATTGGGATTTTCATAGTTTTCCTTCAGCATTTGATGCAATCTTTCATTTTCTTTGACGAGTTCATCATTTGTTTTTTTAAGTTGAAAGTAATATTCAATATTGTTGTACCTCGCATTTAACCTGCCGGTTATTTCTCCGGCAACATTCATAAATGCTGCTTCATGGAATTTATTATATCGAAAAAGAAAGGAAAGCGCTACAATCTGCAATACCAGAAAAAAAAGGAAATTGGAATACCTTCTGATGAAGAGAAAAACATTACGCACCTAAAGAAGTTTTAAAGTAAAGGTCAATGATCAATGGTCAATGGTCAATAAACAATGGCTAAAATATTTAATCATTAGATTTTGACCTTTGACCATTGACCTTTATCTAGCGCATTACGAAAGGATACCTGTCATAGTTCTTTAACGAAATGCCTGTACCGCGAACAACACTTTTCAAAGGATCATCTGCAATATGAACAGGCAGTTTAATTTTCTGGCTGAGTCTTTTATCCAATCCTCTTAACAAAGCTCCGCCTCCGGTAAGATATAAACCGCGGCGATATATATCACCCGCTAATTCTGGGGGTGTTGTTTCAAGAGCTTTCAGAATAGCTTCTTCAATTTTAAAAATACTTTTATCCAATGCTTCTGCGATTTCCTGATAGCTGACCAGGATCTGTTTTGGAATACCTGTCACCAGGTCGCGTCCATTTACAGGAATATCATCCGGGGGATTATCCAGGTCTTTCAGGGCGGCCCCGATTTGTATCTTGATTTGTTCCGCCGTTCTTTCTCCGATCAGCAAACTATGATATCTCCGGAGTGCTTCCATAATATCTGCAGTAAACTCATCGCCCGCAATGCGAATCGATTGATCACAGACGATACCAGCAAGTGCGATCACTGTAATACCTGTTGTTCCGCCTCCGATATCAATAATCATATTACCTACAGGCTCTTCTACGTCAATCCCGATTCCCAGGGCAGCTGCCATCGGCTCGTGGATCAGGTATACTTCCTTCGCTCCGGCCTGTTCGGCGCTATCTCGGACAGCACGTTTTTCCACTTCAGTAATGCTCGAAGGGATGCAGATCATCATCCTCCAACTGGGCGGAAATAATGGCTTTTTCGGATAGATCATCTTGATCATCTCGCGGATCATTAGCTCGGCTGCATTAAAGTCAGCAATAACGCCATCTTTAAGCGGACGGACTGTACGTATGCTTTCATGAGTTTTTTCGTGCATCATCAACGCACGCTTACCAACGGCCAGGACGGTCTTTGGGTTATTGCGGTCTAATGCCACAATGCTTGGTTCATTTACTACTATCTCGTCGTTATGAATAATAAGGGTATTGGCGGTACCCAAATCCATTGCGATCTCTTGTGTAAGGAAATTGAATAATCCCATTTTAAAAGGTCAGATTTAAATTCTGGTTCGATGCCTGCAAAATTGATGCAAATAATCCGAATTAACAAAGTGAACCTTTTACTGATTTTTAATGGTATTTTCCACAAGACAACAATCGCTTTTTCAGTTCGGAATACTTTTGGGATTCATCTTTGATAATATTCTCTGAACGTTTTTTTGGTTTGGTTATTTCTTCCTGCTAATATTTTATTTCCAGCAATGCTATCGTTGTTTATATTTTCAAAAAATAGTTTTAATGCGGTTTGCAATTCAATTCTTCTGTTTGAATTAATTTCAACCTGAATTCGTTTAGGAATGCGCATAATCACCCGCACGGTCTGGATCCTTTCACTGGTAAGCATGTTCGCCGATATAGCAAGCGAAATGTTGTATCCCATTATACCGGTCTACCTTCGGCAAATCGGCTTTACAGTCTTCCTTATCGGATTACTGGAAGGATTGGCAGAATTTACGGCTGGGTTAAGTAAGGGATATTTTGGAAAGCGATCAGACGAAACAGGGAAAAGACTGCCCTTTATCAAATGGGGATATTTTTTAAGCGCCCTGTCCAAGCCAATGATGGCAATTATTACTTACCCTGTATGGATATTTGGCGCAAGAACTATTGACCGCCTCGGAAAAGGACTGAGAACAGCCCCAAGAGACGCAATCTTAGCCGAAGAAGCTAAACCCGAAACCAAAGCGAGGGTATTTGGTTTTCACCGGGGATGGGATACGGTAGGTGCTGTATTGGGTCCATCATTCGCATTATTGTTCCTGCAGTTTTATCCTTCACAATACAAATCACTTTTTTACATCGCCTTTATTCCGGGTATTTTGGCGACAGCCAGTTTGTTCTTATTGAAAGAAAAGAAAAATATTCCTGTCAAAATAAAAAGAGGCGGTTTCTTTTCTTTTTTTAAATACTGGAACGATGCAGCCACCGAATACAAAAAATTATTGGCCGGTTTGTTGGTCTTCGCATTATTCAACAGCTCTGATGTATTTCTATTATTGAAGGCTAAAGAAATTACCGGAAAGGACACCATCACGATCGCAGCATATATCTTTTACAATCTCGTATATGCAATTTCTTCTTATCCTGCAGGAATCGCAGCAGATAAATTCGGTTTGAAAAAAATTTTCATAACCGGATTATTTTTATTTACGATCGTATATGCCGGTTTTGCTTTTATCCATCTCCCTGTACTTGTTTTTATACTATTTTTTTTCTACGGAATATATGCCGCTGCAACGGAAGGCATTGCCAAAGCATGGATAACAAATATTGCCAATAGCAATCAAACCGCAACAGCTATTGGATTCTACACATCCTGTCAAAGTATATGCACATTGTTAGCCAGTATCATTGCCGGTTTTATCTGGAGCAATTTCGGAGCAATGACGACATTTTCAATAACTGCCGTCATTAGCTTTCTGGTTTCAGTTTATTTTATTATGATGAAGAGAAACTTAAAAAATAAGTGAGGTGATGAAAAATATCTCTCTAAAAAATTTACCTGATTATGTATTTGAACCCGCAAAACCAAGGCGCATTTCCATTTCCGGACTCAGTTGCGGAAGTCTTCTTCTTTCAATGAGAAAACTGGTTAACCGGGCAATTTCTTTGAAAATATAATGCTTATCGAGTGCTGCCTTGAGATAGTCCTTACCACTGCTTCCTCCCGTACCAATCCTCGTTCCAATAGTCCGATGCACCATATTCATATGCCTGTAACGCCAGGTACTTAGCTGCTCGTCGATTTCGAGCAATTGTGTCAACAGCTGGAAAGGCAACTGAAGTACGGGATATCCGCGATAAAGCATGATAAACAAAGCAGCGCGTGAAGCTGCTGCAGATATGATTCTTTTTTCAGGAAAAACAATTGACCCGGTTTCATTTCTTTCCAGAAAAATATGATTGAAAGAATCATAATTATTTTTTTCCTCGATTGATAAACTATCGTGGTAACGATGTCTGTAATCTTCCCAAAAAATATGAAAACTTCTTTTATCTGTTGAAAGATCAACAGATGATTTAAAATTTTCCCAATTAGCCGGTTCATCGAAGAAAGGCATTCTTTCGAGCCAGCTATTCACAAGCTCTAACAACGAGGGACCCGCTTCTGCTTTTTTTATGATATCAATCTCTTCTTTTTTCAGTTTGGATATATAGTATTCCTGTCCGTACCGGTGTTCATATTTTAATCCCAGGCATGCTTCTATTTGTTTAAACTGCCAGCTTTGAAAACCGGATGCAGGACGAAGCATATCCCGGAAATCAAGGAAATCCATTGGGGTCATAGTTTCCATGACATCGATCTGATGAACCAATACTTTCAAAATCGTTGTGATTCTTGCGAGCCTGCTTACTACAATCTGGAGTTCAGGAGAATTATCATTCAGCGAAGGCTTTTTCATAATGGCATTCACCGACCCGATTTCATAGAGCAATTGTTTGAACCACAATTCATATGTCTGATGAATGATGATGAATAACATTTCATCATGCGCGGTCCTGTTTTTTTTGGCGCTTTCCGGAGACTGGGCATCAAGAATTTTATTTAACTGAAGATAATCGCCGTAATTCATGTCATCTGGCATATTGAATTCAATTTATCAAATGAAAAGACTCCGTGAAAGAATTAATTGGGAGCACCAGTTCAGAATATTCTGTAAGATTCCACATATCAATTATCGGGCATTAGCATCTACATAAATTCATAACCAATATCCCTTCTATAGTACATTCCGTCGAAATCGATTTCCTGCAAAACATTTTTTGACTTGTCAACGGCCTCATGTATTGTTTCTCCAAAAGATGTGACACATAAAACTCTTCCGCCATTCGTTAAAACCTTATCTCCATCCAATTTTGTTCCGGCCTGAAAAATAAAACTATCTGGAGAATAAGTTTTATTTAATCCACTGATCTCATATCCTTTTTCGTAGCTGCCGGGGTAGCCGCCGCTTACTGCCATGATAGTGCTTGCAACCCGGCCTTCTTTTTCTATAACTACTTTGTCTAAACGCTGTTCAGCAACAGCTATAAACAATTCAATAAGATCATTTTTCAACCGGGGTACAATCACTTCTGTTTCAGGATCCCCCAGGCGGCAATTGTATTCTATTACATATGGCTCTTCACCAACCTTCATCAGTCCAATAAATATGAAGCCTCTGTAATCGATATTTTCCTGTTGCAAACCACGAATGGTAGGCCTGATGATTTTTTCTTCAACTTTTTTCATGAAAAGAGCATCGGCAAATGGCACAGGACTCACAGCGCCCATTCCCCCTGTATTTGGGCCCTTATCCTTTTCGCCAACGCGCTTATAATCCTTTGCTTCAGGAAGTAAAACATAATTTTTGCCATCTGTGAGAACGAAAACAGATAATTCAATTCCATCCAGAAAATCTTCAACAACAATTTTTCTTCCCGCTTCGCCAAATTTATTGTGTTGCAACATCAACTCAAATTCTGCCATTGCTTCAACAGGGCTTTGACAAATGATTACTCCTTTACCCGCTGCAAGACCGTCGGCCTTTAATACAATCGGCAACCTGTGATCTTTGAGATAAGATGAACCTTCTGTATAATTGTCCAGATCAAATTCACGATATGCGGCAGTCGGAATATTGTTACGCTGCATGAATTTTTTTGAAAACGCTTTACTTCCTTCCAATTGAGCGCCCCGGGCAGAAGGCCCGATAACCGGAATTGTTTTTAGCGACTCATCATTGGCGAAATAATCGACGATCCCCTTTACAAGTGGTTCTTCGGGTCCTACGATTACCATTTCAATTTTTTCTTTTTTGCAGCATTTTTTTAAACTTTCGAAATCTGTAGGTAATATATTCAGATTGGTGCCGAAGGACATAGTTCCTGCATTGCCCGGAGCTATAAAAAGTTTTGAGTAAAGCCTGCTTTGACAGATTTTCCATGCGAGTGCATGTTCCCTGCCACCTGAGCCTAATAGTAAAATATTCATAAGGGTTAATTAAGGCCCGAAATTCGAAATTCATCTTCATATCCTGAAAAAAAATTTACAAATGGCAATTATTCACAACGAAGAGGAAATCCATTTTAATAAATTCTTTTCATAATTTCTTCCTAATTTAACGAGATCAAACAGGTTTGCATATTTCGACTTAATTGATGTAATTCATACAATCAAAACCCAACTGCATGAGCGAACAAATTTCCCCAAAGGGTCATCCTAAAGGTTTATATATATTATTCACTACTGAAATGTGGGAACGCTTTAACTATTATGGCATGCGTGCCATATTAGTATTGTTCATGACAGATGCATTATTGTTTAGTAAACCTTTTGCCTCCAACCTGTATGGCAGCTATATAAGCATGTTATATCTTTCAAGTTTGCTGGGCGGGTTCATAGCTGATCGTTATTGGGGCAACAGACGTTCCATTATTTCAGGAGGTATTGTAATGGCAATTGGAGAATTGGTTTTATTTTTCTGTGGTTCTGTATATAATAGTTCCCCTCATTTAGCAGCTTTACTTTTTTATTCAGGTTTGGGGATGATGATTGCCGGTAATGGATTTTTCAAACCGAATATTTCTTCACTCGTGGGGCAATTATATCCTGCCAATGATCATCGCAAAGACGCTGCATACACTATTTTTTATATGGGCATTAATACCGGTGGGGCATTAGGACCATTTATTTGCGGATTGGTTGGCAATACTAATAACCCTGCCGATTTTAAATGGGCATTTCTTGTAGCCGGCATCGGGATGTTGTTGAGCGTCGTCATACAAAAAATGTTTCATCACAAATACGTGGTTGACCCGGAAAATAATGTTTTGGGGTTGGTTCCTAAAAGCTGTCCTCGTTCGTGGTTATCACCGTCGTTGACTATAATAGGATTGTCAATTCTTTCAGTTATTGTAATTGCTCTTTTTTATATTGATGCAAAAATTTTCAGTTATCTTTTTTATCTGATGATTGCATGTATTTTACTGATAGGGTTTATTATTTTTTCAGATAAATCGTTGACCAGAGTCGAAAAGAATAAGGTGATTGTAATTTTTGTTGTCTGTTTTTTTGTGATCTTTTTTTGGGGTGCATTTGAACAGGCAGGAGCATCATTAACTTTTTTCGCAAATGAACAAACCGACAGGCATATCGGGCTAAAAATTCCAATATGGATAATTGTTGTATTGTCGCTGTTGTTTTTGTATTACTGCTTCAGGCTCTTTAGAAAAGCCTCCAAAAATTTGGCTTCTTCATTCGACAAAGAATTGAGACTTACCGTTTATATTCTTTTATTCATTTTATCAGCTGCAGTTTTCATTGCAAATATTTATCTGTTATCGACTGGTCAAAGTTTTGTAGAAAAAGATGAAATACCTGCAAGCTGGTTCTCTTCATTAAACTCGGTATTTATAATAATATTCGCTCCTTTCTTTGCCTGGTTCTGGTTGAAATTAGGAAAAAGAGAGCCCTCATCACCCACCAAAATGGCCCTGGGCCTGCTTTTACTGGGTTCTGGTTATTTATGGATTGCCTTTGGCGTGAAAGATGTTGCACCAAGCGTAAAAGTCAGCATGATCTGGCTAACGGGTATGTATGCCCTTCACACTTTTGGGGAATTGTGTTTGTCGCCAATCGGTCTATCATTAGTGAATAAATTATCCCCTCTTAAGTTTTCCTCTATGTTAATGGCTGTCTGGTTTACGGCGAATGCATTTGGAAATAAACTTGCGGGAATTCTAAGTGCTTTATATCCTGACAAGGGAAAAACAACTTCCTTCCTGGGATATCACATGAATAATTTGTATGAATTCTTCCTGTTGTTTGTTATGATGTTGGGAATTTCTTCGATCATATTATTTCTGCTTACAAAAAAATTACAGAGGATGATGGCTACGGTTTAAAATTCCTGATTTGATTTGCGATTTATTCGAAAAATCGAAGGATGATAGAAAATCAACTCATCTTAAAAGGAACAACCATTTCGAATACGGGAATATTTACTTCAAAAGTTTTTTTGTTGTTCAGGTTTTCCATGGTGTAAGTTCCATACATTTTTCCCATTTCTGTACGCAAATTACATCCACTCACATACTGATATTTCTCACCGGGATTTAAAACAGGTTGTACACCAACCACTCCTTCTCCTTCCACTTCTCTATAACTTCCATTACTGTCAAAAATTTGCCAGCAGCGGCGGTGCAATTTTACAGGGAAATTATTATGGTTCTCGATCGTAATGCGATAAGCAAACATAAATTCTCCTGAAACCGGATTGCTGTAATCAGGCTGGTAAAAAGTCTCGACATTGACTTCAACACCTTCGGAGATTTTATTTGCCATTCAACTAATTTCTATAAAATTAATTAAAATCAGCGGCTGATGAAAGTATAATTTACAAATTAATATTACAATCCTGATTCTGTATTAAATTAGCTGAACTTTATTCAAAACATATTACCTGAGACCAGGGGCAAAAATGCTTTTGCGTCAATATGGGTCCCTAAAATCTTAATCATGAAAATAGCAGTAGCCAAAGGAGATGGAATCGGCCCTGAAATAATGGATGCTGTCATAAAAATTTTTAATGCTAACAAAGTTCCGCTGGAATATGAATTGGTGGATATGGGTAAGTGGGTATTTGACAAGGGTTTTTCAAGCGGCATGACTCCGGAAGCACAGCACACGATAGAAGAATTGGGAATTTTATTTAAAGGGCCCATGGAAACGCCCAAGGGTAAAGGAGTAAAAAGTGTAAATGTAACGGCCCGAAAAACATGGAATACCTACGCCAACAAAAGAGTTTTCCAAACCCTGCATGGCGTGGATACTGTTTTTTCCAAAGCAGGAATTCCGATCGATATTACTATTGTTCGAGAAAATATTGAAGACACTTACGGTGGCATTGAACATATGCCCACTCATGATGTTGCATTGAGCCGCCGGTTTATTACAAGACCGGGAAGTTTGCAGGTTATCAAATATGCTTTTGAGATGGCGAAGAAAAAGGGAACTAAAAGAATTACCTGCGGACATAAAGCGAATATTATGAAACTAACAGATGGCTTGTTCTTAGAATGTTTTCGTGAAGTTGCGAAAGAATATCCCGAATTAAAATCAGACGATGTGATTGTAGATGACCTTTGCATGAAACTCGTAACGAGGCCCGATACTTTTGATGTAATAGTTCTTACAAACCTCCAGGGAGATATTGTATCTGACCTCTGTGCCGGCCTTGTGGGAGGTCTTGGATTTGCGCCTTCTGCAAATATCGGGGATCATATTTCCATCTTTGAAGCAGTGCATGGAACTGCTCCTGATATTGCCGGAAAAAACATTGCAAACCCAACTGCGCTGTTGCTTAGCGGAATAGCCATGCTTCGCCATCTTGGTTTTATGGAAAATGCAGCCATTATAGAGAACGCTCTGTTATATACATTGGAGCAGGGAATACATACAGGTGATTTTGGTGACAAGGGTAAACCTGCTTTGAATACGACCGAGTTTGCCGACGCAATCATTTCCAATTTCGGAAAAACCCCGGAACATGGGGCCAAGGCCGTGTTGCCTAATATGCCCATCACACCTACGGTTTTTAAATTGGAACATAATCCGATGCTGGTTTCGAAAGAAATGGAGTCTGAAAAAATTGTTGGTGTTGATATGTTCATTGAAAGTGCAGAACAACCTGAAGTTATTGCAAAAAAATGCCAGCGTCATGCGGGAGTGAAATTTAACCTGATCAATATCAGTAACAGGGGAACACAGGTATGGCCTACCGGTTCCGTATATACGAATTTAGTGAATCAGTACAATGTAAGATTTGAAAGTATTGACGGCTATCCGCTGAATCAACAGGATGTGTTGGGTTTATATGTTAGTCTGAGCGGTGATTTTAAAATATGCTCGTCCGAACTTCTGAATATGTGGGGTGATAAAAAAGCATATAGCCTGGCACAGGGTCAATAATTCGTAATTGATTTATTTTTTAGAAGAATCAATCTTTAAATCATGTCTCAAAAAAATTTTAAATATTCAAATGGCGAAGTTACTGTTGTATGGAAGCCGGATATATGCCAGCATTCAGGTGTCTGCGTCCGCGGACTCCCATCAGTATTTAATTCAAAAAAGAGGCCGTGGATTGATATAAGCCGGTCGGATACCTTTCAAATTGTAGAGCAGGTAAAAAAATGTCCCAGCGGCGCTCTGTCCTATTTTATGAATGAAGATCCAAAAACTTCAGAAGCAAAATAAAGATCATATTTTTTTACTCGAGGTATAGCCATTTTTCATCAGCCATTGCATCAGTTTTTCACGCTGGTCCCCCTGAATAATGATAGCATTCTCCTTGACCGATCCCCCGGTACCGCAATATGTTTTTAATTTTTTTCCCAGTTCTTCCAGGTCTTCCGCTTTCCCTTCAAAACCCTCCACCAATGTAACGGCTTTGCCCGCACGCTGTTTGGTATCCATCCTGATTTTCAGCTTCTGTTGGCGGGTTTCCAGGGTATGCTCACTTAATATTTTCTCGCTTTCAAATTGAAAATCCGGATCCGTGCTATAAACATATCCTCTCTTATCCGGCTTATTTTTTTTACTCATAGACAGAACATTATTAATCCTTAAAATTTTTTATCGCTTTTAAACTTAAATCGAGGCTTTTTGCCTGGTGTATCAATGCGCCGATGCTGATATAATCAACTCCGGTGTCTGCATATGCTCTTATATTCTCAAGGTTGATTCCACCACTGGCTTCTGTTTCATATTTTCCCCCAATCAGTTCCAGGGCTTCCCTGATTTGTGTGACCGCAAAATTATCCAGCATAATGCGGTTAATTTTTCCAAAACCCAGCACACGTTTTACATCTTCGATGGTTCTTGTTTCAATTTCAATCTTTAATCCTGGTTTGTTCGTTTGTACATACCTGTAAGCTTTATCAATCGCTTTTTCAATCCCTCCGCAATAATCGATATGATTATCTTTCAACATAATCATATCATACAGACCAAACCTGTGATTCATTCCCCCGCCTATCCGCACAGCTTCTTTTTCCAATAAACGAAAATTGGGAGTTGTTTTTCTTGTATCGAGGATTTTTGTTTTATACCCTTTTAGTTTATCGGCATATTGCCTGGTCAGTGTGGCGATCCCGCTCATTCGCTGCATGCAGTTTAGAACGAGCCTTTCGCATTGCAGGATCGCATGCACTGATGACTCAACCTCGAAAGCTTTTTCCCCGGCAATTATTCGATCCCCATCTTTTTTAAAAAAAACAAAAACAGAGTCCGGATCTTTTAATAAAAATATTTTTTCTGCGACAGAAAGGCCGGCTATTATTCCGTCCTGCTTAATCAACAGAGCAGCTTTGCCTTTTTCATCTGCCGGAATGCAGGATAAAGTGGAATGATCTCCCTCACCAATATCTTCATTCAGGGCTGACTCAATAAGAATTTGCAATTGCTCATCAAAACTTCGCATGAAACAAAGCTAATAAAAAGCACTTTGGGAAGACATGAGAAATAGAATGGTAAAATTCGAAATATGCCGCTCCTTTAATTGAATACAGATAATATTCATCTTTTGCGATCACACTTTATAAGCCTGGAAAAAAGTACAAAAAAAGAAGACCTATGGCAAGCACCATAAGTCCCGTTGGTTTTTTTAGGAATAATCGATTATTGAATAGGTTGAAAACGCAATTCCTGCAGGAATTGTTTGTCTCCTTTTTGCTTTAAAAACAGACAAGTGCGGAAATTTCCATTATTGGTTTGCAAAATACCAACACAAAAAACAAAATCGCCATTCTCACCTTTTTGCTTGACCTCAAAATTCCGGACTCCATTATTCGAAAAGAAATCACGAATCACCATTTCTGCCTGAGTTTTGCTATAAGTGTCACTTTTATCCGGCAAAAAAATATCAACCCTGTAATCCAGATAGGGCGACAATTGATTAACATTGCCCGAACGGATTGCAGTAGCGACAGCATCTATGCTAAATAAAGCCCTAAACGAAACAAGGATAAGCGTGAGAATAATCAGCGCCAACCCCGTAATTTTTTTCATAGCGAAATGATTGACACTGAAAAGCTGCTAAAAATATGCCAAAGTATTCCCCACATGGAAAATGTACAAACAGAGACGTAATACTACTAACTTTGCAATATTCATCAAATGGTAAATAACTGAAAATCAACTAATTATAGTATGGAAAACAAAAAAATCATATTGGTTATCATGGATGGATGGGGCCTTGGTAAAATAAAATCTTCTGATGCAATCCAGCACGCCAACACTCCATTCGTTCATTCTTTATA
>Ga0335080_10004342_pt1 | contig 14440 bp, 10 predicted proteins | sample Lox_Sample_34_FD_206720 | JGI IMG/M metagenome (GOLD analysis project Ga0335080, IMG submission 206720) | Soil microbial communities from Loxahatchee National Wildlife Refuge, Florida, United States - Lox_Sample_3.4 | ecosystem: Environmental > Terrestrial > Soil > Wetlands | place: USA... | reverse complement strand
ACCGAGCGCGCCTGGACGTATGACGTGAATAAGTCGGCGTCGAAGAGCCGCAACTCTCCGTTTGACGGCCATACCTTCCGCGGGGGACCGGTGGCGACCATCGTGGATGGATGCGTGGTCTGGAGCATCGAACGGCCAGGCACCGACGCCGCGAACGCGAAGTAGAGTACAGTTACTAGAGGTTGCCTCCCCACCAACATCGGCAAATCGAGAGCGGCCGGAAGCGCTTTGGCTGCGTCCCGCTTGTCATCCTTGTCGCGGTTCTATTCTTCTCGGCGCGTTTATTGTGCTCCTGGGTAATCGACTATCAATGGTGGAAGGAAATGAACCAGCTCAGCACCTGGTTCAGCATCCTGGCCTACACGGTGTTGCCCATCGCCGCCGCGACGGTGATCGGATTCGTGGCGTTCTGGATCGCGCATGCACGCGCTTTGAAACATGCCGGGACAGGGCTGGGGTCGCATCCGATGTACGCCAAGATTTCCGCGCTGGCGATGCTTGGGCTGGCTTATCTGATTGCAACCGCAAATATCGATACCTGGACCGTTGTGCGTTATTTCGGCGGTCGGAATCTGGGCGGGGGCGCGGCGGACTGGCGGGATCCTGCCTTCGGGAATCCACTGTCGTTCTACCTGTTTAAGGTGCCCTTCTATTCCGAGACTTTGAGCCTGGTGATTGGTTTCGTGGTGATCGCAGGACTGATTTATTGGATTGGCTCCCGTATCTGGCAGATTCGCGCCACAGTGCCGGACTGGAGCGATGTCCGTGAAATCAATCTGAACACGCTGGGCCTGGGTGGGGTTTTTGACTCCGGCTTCGTTCGTGCTCTGGGCGCTGTGTTCCTGATCGGTATGGCCGTTCGTTTCTTCCTCAGCCGCTACAGCATGCTGCTCGATGAGCATGGGAACTTCATGGTGGGGATCGACTATCTCGACCAGAACGTCGCGATTCCGCTGGTGTGGGTACTGATCGTATGCTGTGTTTTGTCGGCGATCGCGCTGCTCGCGAATCGCTGGAAGCTGGCATTGATCGTAGTGCTCGCGTTCCTCGTCCGCAGCATTGTTCCGCCGCTGGTGAACGCCGCCTATGTCGGTCCCAATGAACTCTCACTCGAGCGGCCGTTCATCGCACGGCATATCGCGTCGACGCGCACTGCCTTCGGTTTGGACAAACGCACCACCGAGATCGATTTTCAGGCGCAGCTCGAGCAGCATATTGATCTGGCCAAACATCGGCCGCTGTTCGACAACGTGCGTTTGTGGGACTGGCACGCCTTCCACGACACGCTGCCTCAATTGCAGCCCTATCGGCTCTACACATACGCCGATACCGACGTAGAACGATACACCATCGGCGGCGAGATGCGCCAGGTGATGCTTTCCCCCCGCGAGCTGGATCTCACGCAAATCAGCAACGGCTGGATCAACACGCACTTCATTTACACGCATGGCTACGGCGTGGTGATGGCGGAGGCGAACCAGGTTTCGCCGAACGGGTTGCCTGAGTTGATTATCAAGGACACTCCACCTGAAATCAGCATCCCCGATCTTAAGCTGACGCGGCCGGAGATTTACTACGGCGAGAACGTGCAGAATCCGGTATTCGTGCGTACCGCGCAGCCTGAGTTCGACTATCCCGCGGGAGAACGCAACGTCGAGAATCGCTACGACGGCAAAGGCGGGATTCCGATCTCGTCGTTTGCACTGCGCTTCGCCGCTGCGATCTCGAACGGCGATTGGAACATACTGCTGACCAGCTATCTGAAGCCGGAAAGCCGGATGATGATCCGGCGCAATGTTCGCCAGCGCCTGGATTCGCTGGCCGACTTTCTGTCGTGGGACAGCGATCCTTACCTGGTCATCACAAAAGACGGCCGGCTGGTGTGGATTGTCGACGGGTATATGACTTCGCGTGTGCACCCGTATTCGAAGGAAGTCGAACTCGAAGGCATTGGAACGATCAACTACATCCGCAATTCGGTGAAAGCTACCGTGGATGCCTACAACGGCAACATCCATATGTATGTCTTCGATCCGGACGACCCGTTGCTTCAGGCCTATCGCAATTTGTTCCCGGCACTCTTCGAGCCTGCTTCGAATATGCCCGCCGATCTGCGCGCGCATGTTCGCTATCCGGAAACGATCTTCTCGGCAGAGTCGGAGATCTATCGGCTGTTCCACATGCGCGATCCGGACACGTTCTACAACAAGTCGGATGCTTGGGATATTGCGAAATTCACCGGCGAGCAGAATGGCCGTCCCAACCAACTGGCTCCGACATACGTGGTGGCGACACTGCCGGGCGAAACCCAACCCGAGTTCCTGTTGATGATTCCTTTCACGCCGCGCAATCGCGACAACCTGATCGGCCTGATGATGGCGCGCTGCGACGGTGCGCACTTGGGCGAGAAGATGGTTCTGCTGCTGTCGAAGCAAGAGATCATTTACGGTCCGATGCAGATCGAGGCGCGCATCAACCAGGATCAGAATATTTCGAAAGACTTGACTCTGTGGAATCAACAGGGATCGCAGGTGTTGCGCGGGCAGATGCTGGTGCTGCCGATCGAACATACGTTCCTTTATGTCGAGCCGATTTATCTGCAGGCATCGCAAGCGAAAATGCCCCAACTGAAGAAAGTTGTGCTTGCGATGGGAAATACGCTGATCTACCGCGACACCTATCAAGAGGCGCTGGAGCAGCTAGGCGGACAAAGCTATTCGGTCGCCGAGGCGGCTGCTGGACAACCGGCAGCGGCAGCGACAACGACTAAGACAACACAGCCGGCGACGCCCGACGCCCGAATTGCCGAGATTCGGAATCATATGGAGCGCTATCGTGAGCTTGTTTCGCAAGGTAAGCTCTCCGAGGCCGGCAAGGAACTTGAAGCGATCCAGGCACTGGTCGGCAAGTAGCGTTGCAATCGAATAAGCCAACGCCCGCCCGCCTCACGGAGAAACAATTGCGATATTCTCGTTGAGAACAGGACCATCCAATGCGTCGACGAGACTTTCTTCCTGCGCTCGCGGTTTCTGCCGCGGCTGCTCAGACTTCTTCCTCCAAGCCTGGACGACTCAATCAATGCGTTACGCGCGGCGTATTTGGCCGCGGGATGAGCTTCGAAGATACGTGCCGAGAAGCTGCGCGCGCGGGCGCCAGAGGTTACGATCTGATCGGGCCCGCCGATTGGCCGGTGCTCAAAAAATACGGCCTGATCCCGACCATGTATCCGCCCGGCCCGGGAGGCAACATAAGGGACGGAATCAATCGCAAAGAGGCGCATGCCGATCTGGAAAAACGCATGCACGCGGCCATCGATGAGAGCGCGGCCAACGGCGTGCCGAACGTCATTGCCCTTGCAGGCGAGCGGAAAGGCATGCCGGACGCCGAAGGCGCCGACAACTGTGTCGCGTTCTTCAACAAGGTAAAGGCGCACGCCGAGGATCGCGGCATTACGATTTGCATCGAGTACCTCAACAGCAAGGTCGACCATAGGGACTACATGTTCGACCACATCGGCTGGGGCGTCGACGTGGTTAAGCGCGTGAGTTCGCCGCGGGTCAAGATTCTGTTCGATATCTACCACGCGCAGATCATGGACGGCGATATCGTGCGCAATATCCGCGATTATTTTCCCTGGATCGGGCATTTTCACACCGGCGGCAATCCCGGCCGGCACGAGATCGATGACACGCAGGAACTGAACTATCGTTTTGTCGCGCAAGCCATCGCGGAACTCGGATACAAAGGCTACGTCGCGCACGAATACTCACCCGCACCGGGCCGCGACGCGATCGCGAGCCTGCATCAAGCTATAGGAATTTTCACTGTATGATCACCCGCAGAATTCTGCTCGCATGCGCGCTGGCTCTCGGCCTGCAGGCGCAGGACGTCGATGTCTCAAAGAAACTGGAAGGCTTCGACGACTACATGGCCAAGGTCCTCAAGGATTGGAATGGACCCGGTATCGGCGTCGGAATCGTTGTCGGCGACAAGCTGGTGTTCGCGAAAGGCTACGGCTATCGCGACTACGGCGACAAGCTTCCGTTTACACCGGGAACTGTTTGTCCGATCGCCTCGAATACCAAACTATTCACTGCGATCGCAGCCGGCATGCTGGTAGAAGACGGCAAGCTGACCTGGGATAAGCCAGTCAAGGAATCGGTGCCGTCCATCCGTTTCTACAACGATCAGCTCAACAACACGGTTACTCTGCGCGACATGCTCTCGCATCGCACCGGCATTACGCGGCATGACACCATTTGGTACAAGTCCGATTTCACTCGTCCCCAACTGTTCGAGAAACTTCGCTACCTCGAGCCGCAGGAGCCGCTGCGCGAGACGTTCCTCTACAACAACCTGATGTTCGCGGCCGTGGGCTACATGATCCAGTTGCAGTCCGGCAAGACGTGGGAACAATTCGTGCGCGAACGGATTTTTGAACCGCTGAACATGCAATCCACCGCGTTCAGCATCGCGGACATGGTGAAGCAGCCCGAGCACGGCGTCGGATACACCGAACGCCGCGATTCCTTCGAGCTATACAAGATTCCATATTACGAGGACATCGCCGGCGTGGCACCTTGCGGCGCGATTGTTTCGAATATCGAGAACGTATCGCACTGGCTGATTGCCTTGATGAACAACGGCGTCTATCAGGGCAAGCAGGTTCTTCCGCCGCGTGTGCTCAAAGAAACCATGACTCCGGCAATCGCACTGCCTAACACGGGCGCCGAGCAGCTCGGATTTTGGGAGCAGTTGAATGCCGCCTACGGCATGGGGCGGGAGACGGCCATCTATCGCGGCCATCTGATGACCTTTCATGGCGGCGATCTGCCCGGCTTCCACACCCAGATTTCGTTCATGCCACGCGAGCACATCGGCGTGATCGTCTTCGTAATCGGAAATCACACGGCTCCGCTGTACAACTACGTTTCTTACAACGTGTACGAGCGCTTGCTAGGCATGGATCAGACTCCCTGGATCAAGCGCGGTCTCGACATCCGGCTGAAGTCGAAAGAGGCCGGCAAACAGGCGCGCGCCAAAGCCGGCGGCGATCAGGTGCCGAATACCAAGCCGTCGCACCCGCTGCCCGATTACGTGGGTGCCTACTCGAATCCAGCGTATGGCGTCATGAATATCGGCCTCAAGGACAATGAACTTCAGTTCGATTTCCACAAAATCAAGATGCCGATGATGCACTATCACTACGACCGCTTCGATACGCCCGATGACGAAGAGAACGGCAAATGGTCGGTGAATTTCCGAACGAATCCCCAGGGCGATGTAGAGCAGGCGATGATGTCGTTGGATGAAGCCGAGGCTGTGTTCACGCGCGTGCCCGAGAAGTTGGACCCGAAGGTTCTCGAGTCTCTTGCCGGAACGTATTTGACACCGATCGGCACCAAGATCACGGTGACCTATAAAGAGAATGGCGACTTGACCATCGCGCCGCCGGGCGGAACGCCGCAGCCGCTCACTCAGGTGAAGGGTCTGCGATTCCGGGCGCCGCAGTTCTCGGACGTCAGCTTCGAGTTCGTAATTGAAAACGGCGTCGTCAAGGCGTTCAAACAGCGTTCGCCTGAAGGTGAATTCTCGTTCCCGCGGCAATAATCACGGTCAACGAGCGGTCCAGCCGCCATCGATCACCAACGTGTGACCGGTAATTAACGACGCCGCCGGCGACGCGAGAAACACCACAGCTCCTGCGACATCTATCGGTTCCCCTATGCGGTGCAATGCCGCGATACGTTCCACGACATCGGCGCGAAACGCAGGATCCGCGAGCGCCGATTCCGTTCCGGGAGTATGGATGAACGTTGGCGCGACGGCGTTCACCGTGATGTTGTACTTGCCCCATTCAACCGCCAGGCATTTGGTCAGGTGCGCGATCCCGGCTTTGGTCATGCAGTAAATCGATTCGGTAGGCAATGCGACGAATCCCGCCTGCGATCCCATGTTGATAATCTTGCCGCTCTTCTGACGGATCATGATCCGGCCCGCCGCCTGCGACGCGAAGAACGTGCCTTTCAGATTGACGCCGACAGTGAGATCGTAGTCGGATTCGCGAACGTTCTCGGCCAGGTTTTCGGGTGCGATTCCGGCGTTGTTCACCAGGATGTCGAGACGGCCGAAGTGCGCCGCCGCGGCATCGATGGCGGCGAAGATCTGGTCCATGCGCGTCATATCCATCTGGAGCGGAAGGACGCGCCGGCCGAGTGCTTCGATAGCGTGCGGAAGATCGCCGGCGGCGTTCACGTCGCGAAGTCCCAGCGCGACATCGGCCCCGGCATTCGCCAGCGCGAGCGAAATCGCACGGCCCAACCCCCGTGCCGCTCCAGTCACAAGCGCCACCTGTCCGGTTAATTCGAATTGCGGAAATTCGTCCATAGCGGCGCTCCTTACGCCAAAGCATTCAGTGTACTTGGCTTGGCGCGGCCTAAGACTTTCGCCGGAATCCGCCGATTTAATAACGATGGCCGACCCCAGTCCCCGCCCCAGCCGCTCAGTGCTGATCGCGGCACGAGTAATTACGCTAATCGTCGGTCTGGCCGGCGCCGAGGGAATGCTCTGGTTCGGAGGATACCCGCGTTGGTGGGCGATGGAGAGCAAGGCGGGCGGTGCGGCACCCGAATACCAGTGCGATCCCGATCTCGGCTGGAGCCTTCGTGAAGGCAAGTTCGACCTGGTGTGGTCGGATCATCCGCAAGTCGCGCGCTATACGAACTGGAGCGGTGGGCGGCGGGCCACCTCCTCGCAGCAACCCATCTCGCAAACGGTCAAGCGTTCGCAGGTCATGTTCTTCGGCGATTCGTTCATTCAGGGCTATGAACTATCAGACAACGAGACCCTGCCTTGGATCGTGCAAGCGCGGCATCCCGAGTTAGAGGTTTCGAATTTCGGCGGCGGCAACTTTGGAACCTACCAGTCCTACCTGGCGATGAAACGTTGGGTTCACGGCCCCGTATCGGCTTACTACCTCTTCAACGGATTTCATGAGGATCGCAACGCAGCCGATCCGAATTGGCTGCGCGTGAATCACGAAGCACCCGCCGGCTGCTTCTATCCTTACGCCGAGATCTCGTCCGGAGAGTTGAAGCAACATAAATCCAGCGGCAACGTCGTCTGGTGGCTCAGCCATCATTTGCGGATCGTTGCGCTGGTGGAGGACTATCGCGACATTTTTGAATCCTATTTCCGGGTCCACAACAAGCGCGCTTTGACCGAAGCGCTGCTGGTAAAGATGGATCAGATTGCCCGCGGGCGCGGCGGCAAGTTCATAGTCATTCTCTTCGATATGTCGGAAGCGGAGCGTAAAGTTTACCGCAGCTTCCTCGAATCGCAGGGCATCGCGTATGTCGATTGCGACAAGCCGCAAATGGGCGACAAATCGCTCCGGCTTCCCGACGGCCATCCCTCCGGTGGATTGAACAATCTTCTGGCCACATGGATCGAGCCGATCCCGGTAGTCGAACCGCAGATCCCCAGCGCGCGTACCGCATCGCGATAAGTTCCACCCCCGCGTCCGCCAGTTGTCACATAATGTGGACATGGTCTCGAGACGAGAAATACTGCAGGCCGGCTCCGCGGCCGCGCTGCTCGGCGCAACCGCGCGCGCCAAACAACTTCAGAGCGTCGGTGTTCAGCTGTACACGGTGCGGCGCATCCTTCCCCAAAAGCCGGACGAGACTCTGCGCGCGATTGAAGCGATCGGATATCGCGAAGTGGAAGCCACCTACACGGGTCTGGACAAGATCTGGCCGGCGCTCAAAGCCACCAGTCTGAAGCCGGTGAGTATTCACTTGGACACCAGCGTCGTTCTTCCCGGTAAAGAGGATGAACTGGCGCGAGCCATCGATCAGGTGAAGGAACACGGTTTTTCTTACGCTGTCTATCCATACGTCATGCCGGCCCAACGCGGAGGTCCGGATAAGATCAAGGCGCTGGCTGAGAAGCTCAACACGATCGGTGAAAAGTGCAAGGCCGCGGGGCTGACCTTCTGCTATCACAATCACGCGTTCGAATTCGAACCGATGAACGGCACGACGCCTTTTCAGGTGATGATGGACACGTTCGAGAAGGATCTGGTCGGCTTGGAGATGGATTGTTTCTGGGTCAGCGTCGCCGGTCACGATCCGGTCCAGTTGCTTGAAAAGCTGCACGGCCGGGTCCATCTGCTGCATCTCAAAGACAAAGCCAAGGGCACTCCCGTCCGCTACAACGAGAGCGTTCCGGCTTCGACATTCAAAGAAGTAGGCAACGGCGTGATCGATTGGCCGGCCGTGCTGAAAGCGGCCGAGCCGGCCGGAGTGAAGCACTTCTTTGTCGAACAGGATGCGACGCCAGGAGATCCGCTGGACAGCCTTCGGCAGAGCTACGCGTACATTTCTAAACTCGATTTCTAGAAAAAGCGTTTACGCCGCGCTAGGCGATGTGCGCGCCGGCGACATCCAGATACACCGAATACAACGACTGGCTGGCCGCCATAAACAGCCGATTCCGTTTCGATCCGCCGAAACAGACGTTCGCGCAAATTTCGGGCAGCAGGATCATGCCGATCCTGGTTCCATCCGGCGAGAAGACGTGCACACCGTCGTACCCCGGACCAACCCAGCCGGCGCCAGTCCAGATGTTGCCCTCCGTATCGGCGCGGATTCCGTCGGCGAGACCTGCGCCCTTGTCCTTCAATTCCATGTTCACGAATTGCCGTCCGTTCCGGAGCGAGCGGCCATCCACGACATCGAACACTTTGATGATTTTGGGTGCGTCCGGATAGTGGCTCGCGCCGGTGTCGCAGAGATAGAGCTTCTTATAATCCGGGGAAAAGCACAGGCCGTTTGGCTTGTACGCCTCATCGGTGACCATCTCCATCTTGCCCGTCTTCGGATCAATCCGATACACCGCCTCTTTGATTTCGAGCTTGGCTTTGTGGCCTTCGTAAATGCCGAGGATCCCGTATCCGGGATCGGTGAACCAAATTCCTCCATCCGGATGCACCACGATGTCGTTCGGCGCATTCAGCGGCTTGCCTTGCCAATTGTCCGCGAGCACCGTGACGGCGCCGTTCGGCTCAAAGCGCACCACTCTGCGCGTATCGTGCTCGCAGGTGATCTGCCGGCCTTCGTAGTCAAATGTGTTGCCATTGGAATAATGCGATGGGGATCGGAATACGCTGACGTGTCCGTCCTCCTCCATCCAGCGCAACTGCCGGTCATTCGGAATATCGCTGAAAACCAGATAGCGGCCCCACCCGCTCCACGCCGGACCTTCCGCCCATCGGCATCCGGTATAAAGCCTCTCGATCCCGGCATTGTTCGCTTTAAGTTTGCTGAATCGCGGATCGAGGACCACGATGTCGGGGTCGGGATAATGAATCGGGTTCTTGCCGCTCCAATCGCGCTGCGCCGCCGCGCATCCGGCCGCTGCGACACCGGCCGTTACAGCGCGTAAGAAGGTCCTGCGATTCGGAGCAGGCTCTGAGCGATCATCGGATATCTGTGCCATACGGCAAGTCAGTATATCCCAGCGCGAGTTCGCGTGATGCTACAGCCCGACCGGAGCGCCCGATGTGGAACCCGGCCATCTTGCTTAGCAGGGTGCTGAAAAAGGTAAAAAAACGCTTGCTTGCGCGCGCGGCTCAGAAGGCCGCCAGCTTGCTTCCAACAACTGACTGAGCCGCGACCGCCAGGGAGCCGGTTGCCACGCCATTTTTCAGCACCCTGTTAGGCGCCGCTCATTTTCCGATATTCCACTTCCGCCTCGCCCGGCAGAAGCACCCAAAGCGTGTAAATCCCAAGCAGAGTGCCAAGGATGGGATTCAGCAGCGCGATGATTGCGACAATGATCGCCACCGTACGAGCCCAGGGCCGGCGCTCCATGAGCCCGAATCCGGCCGCGAAACCGGCCGCTGCAAGACAGAGCGTGACCAGCCCCATGGTCGAAATAATGGCCGGAAGAATGTCGCCCGCCGGCCAGCCCCACCCGGAGTCATCGAACCAATTGCGGCCCCAATAGTGGACGATGCGGGCGCCGATCAGCCGCCCACCGCCGCGCAGCAGGTTCAGAACCGATAGGACGATCCAGAACATCGCCAGCATCTTGATATTGCGGGTCACTCGCCCCGTCGCCGGGCTAACTCTTGGCGCTACAGGCGGTTGCGTCTGTCCAAGTGGGGCTCCGCAGGTGCCGCAGAACGACTGAGTGGCCTCAATTCCTTTGCCGCAGTGATTGCAGAACATACGCCGTCTCCTGTCCGAATAATACGGCCGGGACAGTCTCCCTGTTCCGGGAAACCGCCCTGGTGTCCCTCTTGATAAGACTACGTATCGGCCAGGCAGCCGAATGCAGCCGCTGGACACCTCAGGATTGGTTTCGAATGGACTCAGGAGTAAACCATCACAGACCGCGCCGCGGCACGTGTGCGATCATGAAAAACGCCATGACGACGTGCCCGTCCTGCGCTGGCGAGATCGCCGATACCAATCGCTTCTGCCCGAGTTGCGGACGGCCGGTTGAAGAAGACGTGTTCGCAACCCGCACGGTCGCAAGCTCTGCTGCTCCCAGCTCCAAGCCCGCGTCGAAGACACCGGCCTCAAGAACACCCTCGAGCGGATCGCGGATCTCCAGCTCGACAAGCTCATCTCACGGAATCGATTGCCGGTTCACACCGGGAACGCTCCTGGCCGGACGCTACCGCATCGTCTCGATGCTGGGAAAGGGCGGGATGGGCGAAGTCTATCGTGCTGACGATTTGACACTCGAGCAGCAGGTTGCGCTCAAGTTTCTGCCCGACAGTATCGCCGCCAACGAAAGCGCGCTAGCGCGATTTCGCAACGAAGTCCGTATCGCGCGCCAAGTCTCACATCCGAACGTCTGCCGCGTTTACGATCTCGGCGAGATCGATGGAATGGTCTTCCTGTCGATGGAATACGTGGATGGCGAGGATCTCGGCTCGTTGCTACGGCGCATTGGCCGGCTGCCTGCCGACAAGGCGCTCGAAATCACGCGAAAACTGTGCGCCGGACTGGCGGCCGCGCACGAGAAGGGCGTCCTGCATCGCGATTTAAAGCCCAGTAACGTGATGCTCGACAGCCGCGGTCAGGTTTTGCTCACTGACTTTGGTCTTGCCGGACTCGCGGATCATATGACGGGAGCCGAGGTGCGCAATGGCACTCCGCAGTACATGGCGCCCGAGCAATTGGCCGGAAAAGAAGTAACCATACGCAGCGATATCTACTCGCTGGGCTTGGTTTTTTACGAGACGTTCACCGGAAAGCGGCCGTTTGAAGCCACCACACTGGCGGAACTGATTCGTGTTCAGACCGAAGCGACCCCGGTTAGCCTGACGACTCTGGTGCGCGATCTCGACCCTGCGGTCGAGCGCGTGATCCTGCGCTGCCTGGATCCCGAGCCATCCAAGCGCCCGCCATCCGCGCTCGCAGTGGCGGCGGCATTGCCCGGCGGCGACCCAATTGCCGCTGCACTGGCCGCGGGAGAAACACCGTCGCCGGAAATGATCGCGGCGGCCGGCGAAGGGGTCGGCCTGGCGCCCCGATATGCGATCCCTCTCCTCGCTGCCGTCGTTCTCGGCCTCGGCATCAATTACGCGCTGGGAATCCGCCAGAACGCGCTCGAACGAATCGCCCCGCCGTATTCTCCCGACGTGATGTCTCAGCGAGCACGCGAGATCGTCCAGCAACTCGGGTATTCCGAAAAGCCGGTCGATACGGCGAACAGCTATTACTGGAACAGCTCCTATTGGAACTGGGCGAAGTCGCATGACAAACCGCCCCGTTGGAACGAAATCCTGTCGGGACGCCCGCTGCCTCTTCAGTTCTGGTACCGCGAAAGTTTCTATCCGCTCACCGCGTATGCGTTCCATGACGACCTGCTCACGCCCGGCATCGTCGATACTGACGATCCTCCGCCGATCCTTTCTGGAATGACGGAAGTGAAGCTGGACGCGCAAGGCCGACTGTTGTATTTTGAGCGAATCCCGGATCAGAAGCTCCAACCGCCTTCCGGAAATCCGGCACCGAATTGGGACCCGCTCTTCGCCGATGCATCGCTGGATCCGAAGCAGTTCCAGGCGGCCGAACCGCTTTGGACGTGGCTGGCCGGCTCCGACACCAGAGCAGCGTGGACGGGCACTTGGCCCGGCACGAATAGGCCGCTGCGAGTTGAAGCCGCGGCTTTGCGCGGCAAGCCGGTCGGGTTTTCGTTAATCGGACCCTGGTCGCCGGCGGATCGAATGCCGGAGCGGAGTTCTTCCAACGCCGAGTTGGGCCAGTTCACCATTTTCGTGGTGCTCTCAGTCGGAGTAGGAGTCGCTTGCTGGTTCCTGATGCGTCGCAATACCAGAAAAGGCGGTGGTGATGTCGCCGGCGCAACACGGCTGGGCGTATTTGTCGGCTTCGTCCAAATCGGCCTATGGGCGTCCGGATCGCATTTGGCGTTTTCTATCGGAACGTTCGGAATGTTGCTGGTGGCGATAGCAACCGCCGTCTTCTATGCTTTCGTAGTGCGCACGATGTACCTGGCGCTGGAGCCGCATGTGCGGCGGCGCTGGCCGCAAACCATGATTTCCTGGAGCGCGGTCCTGACCGGACGCTGGAAAGATCCCATCGTAGGGCGTGATATCCTCGCCGGAGCCGCGCTGGTTATGGCGGTTCGGGTGATCAATCAGATTGTCAATCTGAATATTCCGAGCGAGGCGCCCACGCTGGGAGCAATGAATGTACTGATCGGATTCCGCAACACGATTTCCATCGTTTTCCGTGCGGTTCCCCACGGCATACGCGACACGCTGCTGATCTTCCTGGTAATTTTCATGCTGCGCCTGGTGCTGCGCAAACAATGGCTGGCGGTGGGCGGGTTCGTGTTGATTTTTTCGACGCTAAACTATCTGCAAGGCACCATCTGGGACGGCGCCGCGGCGATCGTGGTATACAGCATGATCGCGGTCTTGGTATTTCGCTGTGGGCTGCTCGCTTTGTCGAGTTTCATTTTTGTCGACTTTCTCGTCAGTGCCGCGCAACCAACCGCCAACCCCTCGGCCTGGTATTTTCCAAATACTCTCGTTCTCATCGGCGGGGTACTGGCGCTAGCCGCCTGGGCGTTTCGCACGTCGGTGGCCGGCCGCCGATTGTGGAGCCACGATCTGCTGGATTAGGGACCGTTGCCGGTTAACGCCGCGCTTCGGCGGGCATTTTGAGCCAACGGTCCAGAAAGCTGTGGGCAACTCCGCTCTTGCGGCGTCCTTTTGACGCCGATCCGCCGGAATTACTTTGGCCATGATAATGGGCCAGCAATTCCGACTCGTCATAGCCGATCGCAGCCGCGTATTGACGCAAGTAGCTGGTATTGAAAATCCCGCCTGGCAGCTTGTCGAACTGTTCTTCTTCAATCGCGCGAAGAAATCGCAAGCTAATCTTGGTTTGCGCGGCGATCTGCTCTAGTGACACACCGGCATCCTTGCGGAATCGCGCTAAATTCAGCCCGCGAGAGTTCGCGCCGGCGGACAGCGCGGGAACAGTTGTTTTTTGAGACGGCATATCTTCTCGAAAGAACAATGAATCATCATAGCGCACCCGTCAAGTGACATTTTCGGCCGAAAATGTTTTGGAAATTGGTGTTTTTAAGCGATTTGCTCCAAACTTGCGGCTAGTTGGAGGCTCGCAGGTCCTTGCGATGGATTTCCTGAAGGCTCCAGACTCTAACCGTGTCATTCCGCCGGAAGGCAATCGCCTGAACGGCCGCCTTGGCGCCGCTCATGGTCGTGATGCAGGGTATCCGATAAGATACTGCGCCGCGCCGGATGGCTTGTTCATCAGTGAAGGTGTGTCCGCCAGTGGTGGTATAAATGACCAGCTTCACGGAACCAGCCTTGAGCAGGTCAACCGCGTTGGGACGGCCCTCGTTCACTTTGAAAATCGTCTTCACCGGAATCCCGGCGCCCTTGAGGACCGCCGCTGTTCCTCGCGTCGCCGCGATCTGAAAACCGAATTCGTGAAATTTCGCCGCGACATCCACGGCCGCGGCCTTGTCGCGATCGTTCACGCTGATGAACACAGTCCCTTCCTTTGGCAAGGGTGTGCCCGCGCTTAATTGCGCCTTGAGAAAAGCTTCCCCGAAGCTCTCGCCCACGCCCATCACTTCGCCGGTCGAGCGCATTTCAGGACCTAGTGCCGGATCGACTCCGGGAAATTTCCCGAACGGGAAGACCGGCGATTTTACGAAACACTGCGGCGCGGTCAACACGCCCGAAGTTTTGCCACCAGTCAGGTGCCCGAAATCGCCGAGCTTCTTGCCCAGCATCAGGCCCACCGCGATCTTGGGGAGCGGCACGCCGGTGGCTTTGCTGACGTAGGGAACCGTGCGCGAGGCGCGGGGATTCACTTCCAGCACGTAAACCTTGCCGTTCTGAATCGCGTACTGCACGTTC
>Ga0335080_10004338_pt1 | contig 14445 bp, 15 predicted proteins | sample Lox_Sample_34_FD_206720 | JGI IMG/M metagenome (GOLD analysis project Ga0335080, IMG submission 206720) | Soil microbial communities from Loxahatchee National Wildlife Refuge, Florida, United States - Lox_Sample_3.4 | ecosystem: Environmental > Terrestrial > Soil > Wetlands | place: USA... | reverse complement strand
TGGAAGCGCCTTGGTCGCTCGTCTTCCTGCCTGACGGCCGGGCCCTGGTCAGCGAACGGCCCGGCCGCATCCGGCTCATTCGTGACGGCAAGCTGGCGGACGCCCCCTATGCCAGCTTCGAGGTGGCGTCCGGTGCGGAAGGAGACCTGCTTGGATCGTTCCTCAGCGTCTTCGCCAGTGGCGAAGGCGGACTCCTGGGGTTGGCCGTGCATCCCGACTTTCCGCGCTCGCCTTACGTCTATGCGATGCAGACCTACAAGGGGCCCGATGGCGTCAGGAACCGCATCATCCGATTGCGCGACGAGGGCGACCGCGGCCGCTTCGACCGCGTCGTCTTCGACGGCCTGCCCGGCTTCACGTTTCACAATGGTGGGCGCATCGCGTTCGGTCCCGACGGGATGCTCTATGTCGCGACCGGCGAGACCTTCAAGCCCGAGCTCGCGCAGGACCTGTCCTCCCCGGCCGGCAAGATTCTGCGGCTGACGCCGGACGGCGGTGTGCCGGCGGACAATCCCTTTCCGGGCTCGCCCATCTATTCCTATGGCCACCGCAACCCGCAGGGTCTCGCCTGGGAACCGCAAAGCGGCGCGCTCTTCGCGTCCGAGCATGGGCCGACCGGCGAATTCGGCCTGTCGGCCCATGACGAGATCAACGTCATCCGTGCCGGCGGGAACTACGGTTGGCCGCGCGTCGTCGGCGCACCCGGTCTCGCCGGCTTCGTCGATCCGATTCTCGTCTGGACGGCGCAGGCGGTGCCGCCGGCGGGGATCGCCTTCTATAAAGGCGATCTCTTCGTGGCGACGCTGGGCAGCGGCCTCGTCCGGATCGGGCTGGCGACGGACAAGGCCGGCTTTGCCGTCACCGGCATCGAGCACTGGTTCGCTCGCGGGCTCGACGACGCCGTGCTCGGTCGCCTGCGCGATGTCGTCGCTGGCCCCGACGGCGCGCTCTACATCCTCACCAGCAACCGCGACGGACGCGGCGATCCCCGCGCCGGCGACGACCACATCTATCGCCTGGCACCGACCCCTTGAGGCGACGGATCGAGTCGGCTATGCGGCAGTTGCAATGTTCCCTCTTTGTTCGTATACTGGTCAAGGTTCGGTTTCGTCCGAGTACGCTGTTGGACACGTGAGGATGCGCGAGAAGTGCAGCAGTTTTGCCGACCGTCATGCCTGCAGCAATCCCGGAAGGCGCGTTAACTTCCTTTACATGGGGTTGTTTCGCAGAATCGCTGAATAGGTCATGCGACCTGACCTATTTGCCGGTCCGGTCTGCCCGGGTCTCGACCCAGGGCGCCGGCTGCTCGCAGGAAGAGCGATGGACCGCACCCGCTTGTCGAAGTGGTGGTGCGGCAGGCACGGATTTCCCGCTGGCATGGGGTCGATCGCTCGATTTGCCTCCGCCGCTGCGGCAAATTGACAAATCCCGTCCGGGCGTGTCGTGTCGCATCACGCGCTCGGCGCGACGGTGATCCCACCGTCCGCCACCCAACGGCTGCATCAGGAAGGACCCGAACATGAAGATCGTCGTCATCGGTGCCACGGGCACTATCGGCAAGGCCGTCGTCGAGGCCCTCGGAGACCGGAACGAAATCATCAAGGTCGGCAGCAAGAGCGGCGATCATCAGGTCGACATCAAGGACGCCGGCTCGATCCGCAAGCTGTTCGAAAAGACCGGCCGCTTCGATGCCCTCGTCTCGAGCGCCGGCAAGGTGCATTTCGGCGACTTCGCTACCCTCACGGAGAAGGAGGTCCAGATCGGCCTGCGCGACAAGCTGATGGGTCAGGTGAACCTGGTGCTGATCGGCCGCGACTTCATCAACGACAACGGCTCCTTCACGCTGACGAGCGGCGTGCTCACCCACGACCCCATCCGTTTCGGTGCCTGCGCCAGCCTGGTCAACGGCGCCCTCGAGGCGTTCGTGCGGGCCGCAGCCATCGAGCTGCCGCGCGGCCTGCGCATCAATGTCATCAGCCCGGGCGTACTGGTGGAATCGCTTCCCACCTATGGCGACTACTTCCGCGGCCACGAGGCCGTGCCGGCGAAGCGCGTCGGAAAAGCCTATCTGAAGGCGGTGGAGGGTCGCCTCACCGGCCAAGTGCTCTCGGTGCTGTAGACCGCCGCGCTACTGCGACAGTGCGATCGCCGAGACGCCTTGCTGGATGTTGCCGACGCCGGTGCTCATCTGGAAGAAGGACGGCTGCAGGCCCTGAGCACCCTGCAGAGCGCCGGAGCCGATGTCGCCGGTCGTCGCCGGACCGAGGACGAGCGGCCCGGTGATCGAGGCGCTGGCGTTGGCCTCGCTGTGAAGGTTCACGTCTTTCTCGGTGACATCGGCCGCAGCCCCGGCCGATCCGTCCGTGCCGCGCGCCGTGGTATTCGCCATCGCCTCCGGCGACAGCGCCGTATCCGGCGAGGGCGGCGCCAGCTGGTCGGGATCGGTCGCCAAAGCGATGCCGGTCCCGGCCATCCACGCCACGGTGATCCACGCAATGAGTCGCATCGTCATGTTCGGCCCCCGTTAGACCGTCGCCTTTGCCCGGCGTTTCTTATTGTTACCGCTATGCTAGCGAGTCCCGCGGGGCTCCGCTACAGCAATCTCGCGGGCGACGGCCTCAGGAGCCGACGGCCACGACCACGCTGATCGAATTCTGCTGCAGGTTGTTGAAGCCGGTGCTGAGCTGAACGCTGCTGATGCCGCTCCCGACCGTCGTCGAGAAGCCGTCGATGCTCCCGGTCGCGATGCCGCCGGCGACCGAAGCCGGCGAATGGGTGATGGCACCGGCGACGCTCGATTCCGACGATAGCCTCACCGTTCCGGCCCCGGTCGGTCGCAGCGAAAACGAAAGGCTGTTCAATCCGGCGCCGGCGCCGAGATCGCCGGCTGTGATCGGCACCAGGTCGCCGAGCTGGAGCAGGTCGCGCTGTGCCGCTGCAGCCGATCCGGTGGCCGCCATTCCAGCGATAATCGACAGGCACAGGCGCAGGGCCGCTTTCATGTCGTCGTCTCCCGCTTGAGCTGACGCCGGCGATCATCGCGAGGAGCGGTAAAGGGCGGCTTAACCACGGTGCCGCTGCCCCAAAAAAGCCCCTTGGTCCGGCCTCTGATCGGGAACAAATGGGCTGCATGCCGGTCTGCGGTCGCCGACAGCTGCGCGGCCGCCGTCCCCTCGTCGAAGGCCAGGGTTGGTCCGCTCAAATTCGACATCGAGGGAGAATGCCTATGAGAAGATTCCTGGCCGCTTTGGCCATCGCCAGCGGTCTCTCGGCCACGCCTGCAGCCGCGGCAACCGTTTCCATCGCCTGCAGCGCCCTCGGCAAGGAGTACGATCTCTGCAAGAGCGGCGCCGAGGCCTGGGCGCAGCGGACCGGCAACGACGTGAAGTTCGTCTCGACGCCGAACTCGGAGACCGACCGGATCGCGCTCTACCTGCAGATGATGGCGGCGAAATCGGCGGACATCGACGTCTTCCAGATCGATGTCATCTGGCCGGGCCTGCTGGCCTCGCATCTGGTCGACCTGACGCCCTATCTGCCGGTGGGCCTGAAGGAGCAGTATTTCCCGACCATCATCGACAACGACACGGTCGAGGGGCACCTCGTCGCCATGCCCTGGTTCGTCGACGCCGGCCTGCTCTACTACCGCAAGGATCTGCTCGACCGCTACAACGAGCACGTACCCGAGCAATGGTCGGATCTCGAGGCGACGGCGAAGCGCATCCAGGACGCCGAACACAAGGCCGGCAACGATCGCCTCTGGGGCTTCGTCTTCCAGGCCCGCGCCTATGAGGGGCTCACCGCGGACGCGCTCGAATGGATCGCCTCCTATGGCGGCGGCACCATCGTCGATGCCGCCGGCAAGATCACGGTGAACAACGCGCAGGCCGCCGCGGCCATCGACAACGCCGCCCGCTGGATCCGCACCATCGCGCCCGAGGGCGTCCTCACCTACACGGAAGAGGAGTCGCGCGGCGTCTTCCAGGCGGGCGACGCCGTGTTCATGCGCAACTGGCCCTATGCCTGGGCCCTGGCCAATGCGCCGGACAGCCCGATCAAGGGCAAGGTCGGCATCGCACCGCTGCCCAAGGGCGGCCCCGACGGCAAGCATGTGGCGGCGCTCGGCGGCCAGCAGCTCGCGGTCTCCAGATACTCGGTGCATCCCGACCTGGCGGCCGACCTCGTGCTCTACCTGACCGGCGCGGCGGAGCAGAAGCGGCGGGCCATCGAAGGCTCGTTCAATCCGACGATCGCCAGCCTCTACAAGGATCCGGAAATCCTGAACGCCAACCCCTTCATGGGCCAGCTCGACCCGGTCTTCGCCAGCACCGTCGCCCGCCCCTCGCGCATCACCGGAACCAAGTACAATCGGGTCAGCACCGGGTTCTACCAGGCCGTACACGCGACGCTGTCAGGAAACGGCAACGCCGAGTCGAATCTGGCCGTTCTCGAAAAGCAGCTGACCCTGGTCAGCCGCAACGGCCGCTGGTGAGGCGGTGCGGCCCGATCGTCTGGCGCGTCGGCGCGCGCGCATTGCCTGGCTCCTCCTCCTGCCGATGCTGGCAGTGCTGGCGACCGTGGCACTATGGCCGCTCGCGCGCACCATCTGGTTCAGCCTGACCGACGCGACGCTCTTCGACCTCGGCGCCGCTGCCTATGTCGGCCTCGACAATTTCGCGGCGCTGCTGGCCGATCCCGATTGGTGGCGCGCCGTTGTGAACACGCTCGTCTTCACGGCCGTGTCGGTGACGCTCGAGGTCTGCCTCGGCTTCGCCATCGCCTTGACGCTGAACGCGCAGTTTCCGGCCCGCGGAGCGTTGCGGGCCGCCGTCCTCATCCCCTGGGCAATCCCCACGGTCGTCTCGGCGAAGATGTGGGCATGGATGCTGCAGGACGTGTACGGCGTCGTGAACGCCGTGCTGCTGCAGCTCGGCGTCATCGGCGCCCCCATCGCCTGGACCGCATCGCCCGATCTGGCCATGGCGGCGCTCATCGCCGTCGACGTCTGGAAGACGACGCCGTTCGTTGCCCTTCTGTTGCTCGCCGGCCTGCAGATGCTGCCGGCGGATTGCTACGAAGCCGCCCGCGTCGACGGCGTACCCGCGCTCACCCAGTTCTTCAGGATCACGCTGCCGCTGATGAAGCCGGCGCTGGCCGTCGCCGTCATCTTCCGCATCCTCGACGCCATGCGCATCTTCGATCTCGTCTATGTGCTGACCGGCAACACCCCGCAGACGATGACCATGGCCGTCTATGCGCGCCAGCAGCTGATCGACTTCCAGGATTTCGGACGCGGATCCGCCGCGGCGACTCTGCTCTTCCTCATCATCGCGTTGATCACCGTGATCTACATGATGGCCGTGCGCCTCCGCCTCTCCGGCCGCAGCGAGCTTGCCGGCTGAGCATGATCGGACGCGTCCTCCGACGGATCGCCTTTGCCACCGTCGTTGCGGCGATCGTCGTCTATGCCGTCTTCCCCTTCTACTGGGCCATCGTCACGTCGTTCCGCAGCGGCCAGGCCATCTTCAGCACCGCGCTGATCCCCGGCCGGATCGACCTCGCCAACTACGCGGCCGTGTTCACCGAGCAGCCGTTCGGCCGCAACATCCTGAACTCGCTGGTCGTCGCGACCGTGACGGTGGCGTTGTCCCTGCTGCTTGCGGTACCCGCCAGCTATGCCCTCGGCCGTGTCGCGTTTCGCGGGCGCTCCGTCCTCCTGTTCGCCTTCCTTGCGGTTTCCATGTTCCCGCAGATCGCGGTCCTGTCCGGCATGTTCGAAATCATCCAGCGGCTCGGCCTCTACAACCGCCTGCTTGGCCTGTCGCTCTCCTACCTTCTGCTGACGCTGCCGTTCACGGTCTGGGTCCTGACGGCGTTCATGCGCGACCTGCCGCGCGAGATCGAGGAGGCGGCCGTGGTCGACGGCGCCTCGCCCTTCGTCCTGATCTGGCGCGTCCTGTTACCGCTGATGGCGCCGGCCATCGTCGCGACCGGCCTGCTCGCCTTCATTGCGGCGTGGAACGAGTTCCTCTTCGCTCTCACCTTCACGCTTTCCAGCGAGACCCGCACCGTGCCGGTGGCCATCGCGCTCATCAGCGGCGCCACGGGCTACGAGCTGCCGTGGGGCAACATCATGGCGGCATCGGTCATCGTCACTGTGCCGCTGGTCGTGCTCGTGCTGATCTTTCAGCGCCGCATCGTCGCCGGCCTAACCGCCGGCGCCATCAAAGGGTGACGGTCAGGATGCCGCGTCGGGCATCTCATGGCGCGGCATTGTGGCGACGGAGAAAGTCCATCACCGCGGCCGGCCCGCCGAGTTCGTCGAAGTTGACATGGCTGCCGCCGGCAAACCACTTCGCCTCCTTCGGCTCCGGCGCCGCGGCGAACAGCTCTCGGCCATAACGGATCGGAATCACCCCGTCCTCTTCCCCATGCATGAGGAACAGCGGGCAGCGGAGGCGGCCGATCTTCGACAGGGAATCGAACTTGTCGAGGACCAGCTGGCGGACCGGAAACATCCAATACCGACCCTGCGCCACCGCGCCGACAGAGGTGTAGGGCGCCTCCAGCACCAGGGCAGCGCAGCCGCGTGTCGTCGCCATCTCGACGGCAACCCCGGTGCCGAGCGACTCGCCATAGAAGATCATCCGTGACGGCGCGATGCCCCGCTGCCCGAGAAAGTCCACGGCTGCCTGCGCATCGGCATAGAGGCCGGACTCGGTCGGCTGCCCAGGATTGCCGCCAAAGCCGCGATACTCCACGAGCAGGACACCATAACCGGCATCGAGATACGGCCGAACGCGGTCCCCCCGGTGCCCGATATGCCCGGCGTTACCGTGGAAATAGACGAGCATCAGGCCGGGATTCGAAGATGGCGCCCGGTGCCAGGCCAGCAGCTGCAGGCCGTCGGTGGTCTTGATCTGCACGGATTCCGTCGCGCCGTCGAGGCCGGCCTCGGCGAGGCTCGGCGCTGCCGTGTTGGGCACGTACAGCAGACTACGCTGGAAGATGAAGAGAGCGAGCAGCGCGGCCAGATAGAAGCCGGCGGCGATGCCGATGACCACGCCCATGCGCCGCCACATCCGCCTAGGACGGCATGTCTTTTCGCGCCGCATCGAGAACGGCGGGAGTACCAGGTCGGGATTGGCGCGGCGACTTCATGTCGCCAGTCTGGCCGATCCCCGGATAAGGCGCAATCGCGGGGCCGACGGATTCCGCCTTCGCGCATGTCGCTGCCCGTCGTATTGTCAATTCTTCGATTCCGCAACGCATGGACGGTACATGCCTTCTCGATTCCCCACTCTTGGACGCACTCCCCTCGCCTTCCTGCTGTCGCTTGCCGCCTGCGCGGGGCACGAGGAAGCGCGCATCGGCAGCATGGCCGCGGTCCATCCGACGCCGGCACACTATTCGCTCTGCCACGGCAATGGCTGCCGCCTGCGCACCGATATCTCATTGTCGCCGGAGGAATGGCAGGAGGTGCGCGCCATCTTCACGCCGCCCGCCGCCGATGCGATCGCCGAACGCAACCAGATCTCGCTGGCCGTCGGGCGTCTGGAGATTCTGGCCGGCCGGCAGGCCGGGACGCTCGACGATGCGCCGGGCATGGGCGTGCATTGGCAGGAAGACGGGCAGCTGGACTGCGTCGACGAAACCATCAATACGACGCAGGACCTGCGGATGTTTGCCGCTGACGGACTGCTCCGCTTCCATCACCCCGGCGCGCCGGGGCACCGGTTCGTACTGTCAGCCTGGGGCCCCAGCAACACCGCCACCGTTATCGAGAACGCCAGCGGCAAGGTCTATGCGATCGATTCCTATTTCCTGGCCAATGGCGAGCCCGCCTCGGTCGTCCCGCTCGACCTGTGGATCGCCGGCTGGGTCCCGGAGGACGGCCCGCCGCCGGCGTCGTAGGTTCTTCGGGCTAACGCGCGTAGTCCGGCTCGTCGCGGTCGAGCAACCGCTTCAAGGCATCGAAGTGCTGGTCGGCGGAGCGCTGCATGTCGCAGTTGCCGAACGTCGCCTTGGCGACCTCGTCGGGCACGGGCTTGAGCTTGCGCCCGGTCGACATGGCCAGCACCTGCACCTGGCAGGCGCGTTCGAGGAAATAGAGATCATCGAACGCCTCGGCGACGCTGCGGCCCACGACGATGACGCCGTGGTTGCCACAGAACAGCACCCGCTTCTCGCCGAGCGCACGGGCAATCCGGTCGCCTTCGTCGTTGTCGAACACCAGCCCGTTGAAGCTGTCGTCATAGGCCACGTCGTCGTAGAACCGCAGCGCGTTCTGGTGCGCCGGTTCGAGCCGGCCGTCCTCGACCATGCTCAGCGCCGTCGCATAGGGCATGTGCGTGTGCATCACGCAGGCGGCCCGCGGGCTCGCCTTGTGGACGCGCGAATGGATATGAAACGCCGACCGCTCCACCTCGCCCTTTCCCTCGATCGTGCGGCCCTCGAAGTCGACGACGATGAGGTTGCTCGCTGTCATTTCCGACCAGTGCAGCCCATAGGGATGCAGCAGGAAGCGTTCCGTCTCGCCCGGCAGCATCACCGTGAAGTGATTGTCGATGCCCTCGTGCAGGCCGAAGCGGACGGCAAGGCGCAGCGCCGCCGCAAGGTCGACGCGGACTTGCCATGTTGCGTCGGATACCGAGGCCGACTTGCTGCGCACGACATTCATAGATCATCTCCCCACACGTCTATCGCCAGACGCGGGGGACCATACAGGGCCGCAAGGCGGTCTGACAATCGGGCTACGCCGACTGCTGCGCCGCGGCGAAGAAGGCGCCCAGCTTGGCCGGGTCGAGGCGCCCGTCGCTGCGCACGCTGGAACAGAGATCGAGGCCGAACGGCCGCACGGTTTCGATCGCGCGGGCCACATTGTCCACGCGCAATCCACCGGCCAGGAACACCGGCCGACCGACATCGTCGACGAGGCGGCGGCTGACGTCCCAATCATGCACCCTTCCGGTGCCGCCGAGTTCCTTCACGGCCAGGGTCGGATTGCCCGAATCGAGCAGGAACGCGTCGACCAGAGGCGCCAGCCGCCGCGCCTCGTCGATCACGGCGGCATCGCTCACATGCAGGACCTGCACGATCTTCAGACGCGGCAGCGCCGCCCGGATGCGGCCATAGACGAAGGGCTCGATGGCATCGACGATCTGCACCGTGTTGGTACCGACGCGCCGGACGTGATCGACGATGCCGTCAGCCGTCGTCTCGCTGGTCAGCAGGAAGGTCGCAACGGGCGGCGGCACCGCGGCCGCGATTTCCGCAATCAGCGCATCCTCGATGACACCGGGGCCGCTCGGCATGCGGCCGACGAGGCCGAGCGCCGATGCGCCCGCGGCGATGGCGAGCCGCGCCTCCTCGATCGACATGATGCAGCAGATCTTGATGCGCGGCGACGCCATCGTTCCACCTCGGCCGCATCCTATGACGGCTGTCATCCCCAGGCCAGGACGCGCTACAATCCGTCCGATGGACGAGGCCGTCTACCGCCATGACCGCATTGGTCCCGACCGCTTGGCCACGCTCAACGCGCGTTCCGATCGGCGCGGCCTTTCTCACCTTGCCGGTCATGGCGCTGCTCTGCTGGCGACCGGGGCACTTCTCTCTCAGGCGATCGGCAGCTGGTGGGCGGTCCCAGCCACGATGCTCCACGGCGCCGTCCTCGTCTTCGTGTTTGCGCCCCTGCATGAGACGATCCATCGCACGGCGTTCAAGTCGCGCAGGCTCAACGATGCCGTCGCCTGGATCTGCGGCGCGCTGCTCATGCTGCCGGCGGCGTATTTCCGCTACTTCCATTTCGCCCATCATCGATACACGCAGGATGCCGACAACGATCCCGAACTCGCCGCACCCAAGCCGGCATCATTCGGTGCATGGCTTCTCTACGTATCGGGTTGGGTTTACTGGCGAGCGCAGATCGGCGGCACCCTCGGCCATGCGATCGGACGAACGCCCGAACGCTTCCTGACGCAGGGAAACCGCGCGCACGTCATCCGCGAAGCGCGACTGCTGCTCGCCGCCTACGCCGCCATCGCCGCTGTTGCCGTCGCGTATGGTTCATGGGCGCCGCTGACCTATTGGGTGCTGCCGGCGATTGCCGGCCAGCCCCTCCTGCGACTCTATCTGCTTGCCGAACACACAGGCTGCCCGCTTGTCCCGGACATGCTCGCGAACTCGCGGACGACCCTCACCAACCCCGTGGTCCGCTTCTTCGCCTGGAACATGCCGTATCACGCGGAGCACCACGCCTTGCCGTCGGTGCCGTTCCACGCCCTGCCGACGCTGCACCGCGAGTTGGCGGCAGACCTCAAGGTCGTCTCGCTGGGATATCTCGCGTTTCACCGCGACGTCCTGCGGAGCTTCCGGGCCGCGGCTGCCGCCTAACCGGACGCCCCTGCACCGTCTCCGTGGATCTTCGCCCGGAGCGCCGCGACGAGCACCGCGAGATCCGGCCCCACCGCCCGGGCTCTCGTGACCGCCGGGACCTCGCTGCGGATCACCGCCAGGAGATCGCGCAGCGCCGGCGGGGCCTCCCGCTCGGTTGCGTGAAACGCCTGAGAGGCCACGACCGCCAGCGTTGCCAGCGACGCCTCCAGACAGAAGGCCGCCTGTTCCTGCCCGCGCCACGCGATGAAGGTCGGCGGCGCCACGTCGTTTTGGCCGAAGCCGCCGCCCTCGCTGCCCGGGAGGAACGTGCGCTGCGCGGCGCGGCGGGCTTCTTCCGCATAGCCGACCTGCACCATGCCGAGGCAGCCGAGATAGCCGTCGCCGGTCACCAGCTGGTCCGGCAGCAAGGAATATCGTCCGTCGAGCAGTTTCGAGGTGTGCCGATCCGCGATCGTGCAGAGATCGGCGCCGGCGGCGGCGAGCGCATCGAGCGCCGGGTAGGCGCCGCCATTGTGGTAACCGCCGGTGCTGTAGACCCGACCGTTGGGGTGCGCCGCGTCCGGCGGCAGATAGACCGGATTGTCGGTGACCGCCTGCAGCGACCGTTCAGCGATCTCGCGTGCTTGCGCCAGTGCCCGACGCATCTGGCCGAGCACGCGCGGCAGGATCCGATAGCTGACAGGCGCCTGATAGGGCCGCCGTTGCGGCGCGCCGTCGGCAAGGAGGCGGCGCAGCGACTGCAAGGCATCCGTCTCATGCGGGTCGCCCCAGAGAGCATCGAGATCCGCCGCATAGGCTTCGAGCGGGGCCTTCATTGCTTCGGCCGAAAGCGCGAAGACCCCCTCGATGAGCGGCAGCCGGCGTTCCCAGGCGACCACCGCGTCGGCGATCAGCGCCGCTGCACAAGGCGAGCCATTCACCAGGGCCAGGCTTTCCTTCTCGCCGAGGTCGAAGCGCGTCGCGAGCTCGATGAATAGCGGCGCCAGCCCGAGTATCTCGCCGGCGCCGCCCTGGCCCATCGCCGATACCGGCGGCAAAGCCGGGCCATCAAGCATCGCCGCCACCGCCTGCGCCAGAGCCGGCGAAACAGCGGCATGCCCCTCGACGTAGTTGGCGAGCCGCGCGAAGACGATGCCGCGGGCCACGCGTTGCGGCAGCGGCGGCCCGAACGCGGCGACTGATCCGAAAGGCGGCTTCCGCGCATGGGCGCGACGCTCCTCCGCGCTGAGGCGGATCCGCGCGAACTGGCCATAGCCCGAGGTCACGCCGTAGACCGTGAGATCCGGATCGCTGTCGATGAGACGCAGGAATGCGGTCCGACAATCCGCCATGCGCTGGAGCGCCGTGTCGGCGATGGCCACCGGCCTTCCTTGCCATGCGACGCTCCGGTAACTGTCGATCGTCAAGTCGGCCCGTGAATGGAGAGTGATTGCGGTCGTCATTTGCCCTGTGCTGCGTTTGAAAATTGAAAGCTGCGACACAGACATATCAGACTGTCTTGCGTTGCTACAGCAGATGGGCCGCACGGGTCGCCGCGGCCGGTGGGCGCCGCGAAGTCGCGGCCATCCGATGTTCCGCAGCTGTGACGTCTTAAGCTCTGGTTTTTCTTATGGTTAATGCCGCGCTTGCAATTCTTCTGCGCGACGCTCAAAGTATGCGGCGGTTGTCCTTCGCGGATACTCATCCGTGACTCCCGTAGGCGGCACCTGCGGGCGTTGGATTACTAGACGCTCGGGCCGGGACAAGCCATGCGAGACGTCGCTAGAGCAGAGTGAGGGTAATGAACGAACGACAGCAACCCGGCGGTTCGATGGGCGGGGGCGCATCGGAACTGCGCGGCACGATCAAGTGGTTCAATCCCGAAAAAGGCTACGGCTTTGTATCGCCGTCGGACGGATCGCAGGATGTATTCCTGCACATCTCGGCGCTGAAGCAGGCGGGCCTGCAAGATGCGCCGGAAGGCTCGACGATCCATTGCGAGGTCGGCCAAGGCCGCAAGGGCGTCCAGGTGCTGCGCGTGATCCAATTGGATCAGAGCACGGCAGCGCCCCGCGCCCCCCAGCAGCAACAGCAGCGGCCGCGCCGTCCGTTCCCGCCGCGCGGCAACTATCAGGGACACGAATAAGCCGACGAAAGCGGCGGAGCCGCTTTGCGGACGAGGCGGCGGCATCAACGTGACCGGGCGTAGCGATGCTGGCCGGGGATCTCGTGATTCCTGGTCGGACGCGCGGGAACAAAATTGACCTGATGGGTTCAGCGTGAGTGTCGATCCGCGCGTATTCCGCCGCGCACTGGGCAGCTTTGCGACCGGCATCACCGTCGTCACGACCGCCTCGATGGAAAGCGGCATGATCGGCATCACCGCGAATTCGTTCAACTCCGTGTCCCTCGATCCGCCGCTGGTGCTGTTCAGCCTCGACCGGCGCGCCTACAGCTTGGCGGCTTTTCACAGCGCCGGCCATTTCGCGATCAACGTCCTCGGCGACGACCAGCGTCATCTGTCTGTCATCTTCGCCACGCCGCTCATCGACAAATGGGAAAACGTTCACTACGAGCTTTGGAATACCGGCTGCCCGATCCTCACCGACACGCTCGCCAACTTCGAATGCAAGACCCAGCACATCTATGACGGCGGCGACCATCTGATCTTCGTCGGGCGCGTCGACAAGATGCGCTTTGCAGCCGGCGGCGATCCCCTGCTGTTCTTCCGCGGCGCCTACCACCGCATCGGGCCCGCGCACTGAGCCGCGGCGTTTTCAGTCGCCCGCGGACAATCGATAGCCGACGCCCGGTTCGGTCAGGATATGCCGAGGCCGCTCGGGATCCTGCTCCAGCTTTTGGCGCAGCTGGCGGATGAAGACGCGCAGCGACTGCACGTCGCCCGTCAGCTCCGCGTTCCAGACTTCTCGCAGCAAGTGGCGATGGGTCAGGACCTTGCCCGCGTGTATCACGAACTGCTGAAGGATCTCGTATTCCTTCGGCGACAGCTTGACCTCGCGGCTGTCGACCATGACCCGCCGGTGCACCAGATCGACCGAAAGATCGCCCGATTTGAAGACCGGCCGGCTGCCCTGCTCTTGCAGGCGGTGCCGCAGCGCGGTCCGCACGCGCGCCATCAGCTCGTCAATGCCGAACGGCTTGGTCACGTAGTCGTCGGCGCCGAGATCGAGCGCTCCAACCTTGCCCTTCTCGTCGTCGCGGCTCGACAGCACCACGATCGGGACCTGGGACTGTGCCCGGATCTTCGGGATCAGGTCCATGCCGTCGACATCGGGCAGACCGAGATCGAGGATGACGAGGTCCGGCTTGTCGCGCCGGAGCGAGTCCATCGCCTCGGCGGCCGTCGCCGCCTCGACGACGCGGTAGTCCTGCACCGTCAGCGTGTTGCGCAACAGGCGCCGGATGGGCGGCTCGTCGTCGACGACGAGGATGGATGCCATGCTACCGGGCATCGGCGCGCCAACCCTCGGACTGCTGCCGCTCCAGTTCCTCGACCGGCAGGCGGATCGTGAAGACGGCGCCGCTGCGGCCGATCCGATTGGCGGCGTGGATCGTGCCGCCTTGCGCCTCGACGAAACCGCGGCAGATCGCGAGCCCGAGCCCGGTCCCGGCGCGCTGCCGGTCCCCGCTCCGCACCCGATAGAACTTATCGAAGATGCGCTCCAGGTCCTCGTCCGGAATGCCGGGTCCCTCGTCGCGGACTTCGATGACGACGTCGCCCTCCGCCGCGCGGGCGTCGATCTCGACCGTCGTCCCCTTCGGGGCATATTTGGCGGCGTTGTCGAGCAGGTTGACGAGAACCTGCTCGGTCAGGACGAAGTCGAGCGGAAACATCGGCAGATCGGGTGCCAGCGTCACCGCCACGCGATGATCGGCCAGAACCCTGCTGCAGCGCTGCAGGGCCGAGCCCACGACGTCGCTGAGATCGGTCATCTCGCGCCGCAGCTCGATGGCGCCGGAATCGATGCGCGTCATGTCCAGGAGATTGGCGACGAAACGATTGAGACGCTCCGCCTCCTCCTGCGCCGTTGCCAGCATGTCGTCGCG
>Ga0335080_10004337_pt1 | contig 14445 bp, 24 predicted proteins | sample Lox_Sample_34_FD_206720 | JGI IMG/M metagenome (GOLD analysis project Ga0335080, IMG submission 206720) | Soil microbial communities from Loxahatchee National Wildlife Refuge, Florida, United States - Lox_Sample_3.4 | ecosystem: Environmental > Terrestrial > Soil > Wetlands | place: USA... | reverse complement strand
GGCCGCTGAGCTGTACCGCGCGGGTCCGGGAACGGCCGACTAGGTCGAAAGGTCGGCGGCCGGGGTCGTCGCCTCGCCCGGGGCCGGCAGCGGACGACGCCCGCGGAAGCCCCCGGTGAGCGAGTGGTAGAAACCGACCTCGGCCTCGTCGCGTCGCCAGCAGAGGAGCGCGAGCTCGCCGCCGACGACCGAGTAGAAGTCGACGAGCCCCGTGTCGAGCGCCTTCACGTCGATCGCCTCGGCCCGGAGCGCGTCGATCGCCTCGTCGATCCGCCGGGAGAGGTTCTTCCATTCGGCCTCGAGCCGGCGCTTGAGGTGGTGGTCGGCGTGGTCGGCGGCATCGACCTCCGCGCCCCAGAACTCGGTGAGGCGTCGCAGCTCCCCATGGACCTCAGAGAGCCGCACCGCCCACTCGCGGAGCTGGTCGAGGAGCTCGCGAAGCTGGGGCAGCCGGGCGTTCGCCTCGTCGACCGTCCAGAGGCGCGGTGGCGACGTGGTCGCCGGCGGGTCGGCCCGCATGTCCCGGCTCATGCGATGGTAGGTCGAGTTATGCATCGCCCCCTATTTACCCCCGGTAGGGACGGACGGGTAACCCGCGCCGGTGCGGGTCGGTCCGGAGGCCCTGACGGCGGCTGCGGGCCGGGTGCGCGCCGGCCAACCGTTAAGCGCGCACCGAGGCTGCTCGCCTCGAGGTCATCCGATGCAGGCCGTCGTGAAGACCCGGCGTGCGCCCGGCGGGGAGCTCCTCGAGGTGCCCGAACCGGTCCCGAAGGACCGGGAGGTCGTCATCCGGGTGCTCGCGTCGTCGGTCTGCGGGACCGACCTGCACATCTGGCAGTGGAACGACTGGGCCCAGTCGCGGGTCCGATCGCTCCCCTTGACCCTCGGTCACGAGGTCTGCGGCGAGATCGTCCGGCTCGGGCCGGGGGTCGAGGGACTGAAGGTGGGCGACCGCGTCTCCGCCGAGACGCACATCGTGGACGGGACGTGCTTCCAGTGCCGGACGGGGCGGATGCACATCTGCGAGCACGTCGAGGTCCTCGGCGTCGACCGGCACGGGGTGTTCGCCGAGTACGCGGTCCTGCCGGAGCTCAACGCCTGGAAGAACGACCCGGACCTCGACCCGTCGATCGCATCGGTGCAGGAACCGCTGGGGAACGCGATGCACTCGCTCCTCCCCGAGTCGAGCGACGACGGCGTCGCGGGGAAGAACCTCCTGATCACGGGCTGCGGACCGATCGGGCTGATGGCGATCGCCGCCGCCAAGTCGATGGGCGCTGGGACGGTCGTCGCCACCGAGGTGAATCCGATGCGCGCCGAGCTCGCCCGCCGGATGGGCGCGGACGTCGTGCTGCGGCCGGGCTCGGACGGCACCGAGCTCGCCGCGCGGGTCCGGGACGCCACCGGCGGCCAAGGGGTCGACGTGGGGCTCGAGATGAGCGGCCACCCGGCGTCGTTGAAGCTCGTCTTCGACGCGCTTCGCCCGGGCGGACGCGTCTCGCTCCTCGGCCTCTTCGACGGCCCGGCGACGCTCGACTTCGACAACGCGGTCGTGTTCAAGGCGGCCCGGATCCACGGGATCTTCGGCCGGCGGATGTTCGACACCTGGTACCAGGTGAAGGGATTGCTCGCGCGCCCCGCGTTCCGCGAGAAGGTCGCCCTGATGATCACCCACCGCGTGCCGATCAAGGAGATCGGGCGGGCGATGGCGCTGATCGAGAGCGGCCAGGCGGCGAAAGTGTCGCTGGAGCCCCGCTGGTGACGGCGGCCCGCGACCCGGTCGGGTTCCTCGCCGCCGACGTGAAGGAACTGGTCGACGCCGACCTCGACTGGAAGCTCCACGTCCTCGGCGGCCCGAGCACCCCGTGGTGCGTCGTGGACGGCCGGAAGGTGCTGATGTTCTGCTCCAACAACTACCTCGGCCTCTCCAACCATCCGAAGCTCAAGGCCGCGGCGATCGACGCGATCCGCTCGCACGGCGCCGGCTCGGGGTCCGTCCGTCCGATCGCGGGGACGATGGACCTGCACGTCGAGCTCGAGCGGCGGCTCGCGCGATTCAAGGGCGCTCCCGCCTCCCTCGTCTTCCAGACCGGCTTCGCGGCGAACGCGGGGCTCCTTCCCCAGCTCGTGGGCGAGGGAGACCTGGTCGTCAGCGACGAGCTCAACCACGGAAGCATCATCGACGGGGTGCGGCTGTCGCGGGCGGAGCGCGGGGTCTACCGCCACGCCGACCCGGACGACCTCGCGCGCGTGCTGCGCGACGCGGAGCGGCACACGCCGGCGTATCGACGCCTCCTCGTCGTCACCGACGGCGTCTTCTCGATGGACGGGGACATCGCGCCGCTCGACCGGATCGCCGCCCTCGCGTCCGACCACGGCGCGATGGTGTACGTCGACGACGCCCACGGCGAGGGGGTCCTGGGCGAGGGGGGCCGCGGGATCGTCTCCCACTTCCGGCTCTCGCGCGACCAGGTCCACGTCGAGATGGGGACGTTCTCGAAGGCGTTCGGCGTCGTCGGGGGCCACGTCTCGGGGTCGGAGGCGCTCGCGCGGTTCGCGTTCAACAAGGCGCGCACGTTCCTCCTCAGCGGTTCGCATCCGCCGGCGGTCGCCGCGGCGTGCCTCGCGGCCGTCGACGTCCTCGAGCACGAGCCGGAGCACGTCACCCGGCTCTGGAGCCTGACCCGACGGTTCAAGGAGGCGATGGCCGGGCTCGGCTTCGACACGGGAGCGAGCGCGACGCCGATCACCCCGGTGATGGTGGGGGACGGGGCGCGCGCGAAGCAGCTCAGCCAGCGCCTGTTCGAGCTCGGCGTCTTCGCCCTCCCGATCGTCTTCCCGATGGTCGCGAAGGGGAAGGCGCGGATCCGCACGATCATGAACGCGGCGCTGACCGACGACGACCTCGCGCACGCGATCGGCGCGTTCGAGAAGGCCGGGCGCGAGCTCGGATTGATCTGACCGGCCCCGCGCTCCGCTCTACGCGCGCGTTCGAGACGCGCGCCCCCGACGACCGTCGAAATCGACCCGCCGTGCCTCGGTTTCTCTCGGTGTACTCCGGTTTTCTACGAGCGCTTATATAGGGTACGCAACTCCCCCGTCCTCCGCAGAGGAGACCCCATCGACCCATGGCACGCCGACACCGTCCGAGGCGAGGCTCGCTCGCGTACTCCCCGCGATCCCGGGCCGCCCGGCCCGTCCCGCGGGTGCGGTCGTGGCCGCCCGGCCCGAAGCAGCCGACGATCGAAGGGTTCGCCGGCTTCAAGGTCGGCATGACGCACGCGTTCATCGTCGACTACCGCAAGCGGTCGACGACGGCCGGCCAGGAGGTCTCGGTGCCCGTGACGGTCGTGGAGGTGCCCCCGATCCGCGTCGCCGCGGCCCGGATCTACCAGCGCAATCCGTACGGGATGCGCGTCGTCTCCGAGGTCTGGGCCCCCGAGTTCTCGCCCGAGCTCGCGCGACGGATCCCGACGCACGCCCCCGGCTCCGCCGAGCGGCTCGCCGCCTTCAAGGGAGCCGCGGGCGACGAGGTCCGCTTGATCGTCCACTCCCAGCCGTCGCTCGTCACCGGCTCGCCCTCGAAGACGCCGACGCTGTTCGAGGTCCGCGTCTCCGGCGAGAAGTTCGACGAGCGGCGCGCGTTCGCCGCCGAGCAGCTCGGCCGCGAGGTCGCCGCGGAGCAGCTCACGAAGGAAGGAGAGTTCGTCGACGTGATCGGCGTGACGAAGGGGTTCGGGTTCCAGGGCCACATCCAGCGCTGGGGCGTCAAGCTCCAGCCCCGGAAGAACTCGAAGCACCGGCGGATGATCGGAACGCTCGGACCGCACAACCCGAGCTTCGTCAGCTACCGCATCCCGCAGGCGGGCCAGCAAGGCTACCACCGCCGGACGCAGTGGAACATGCGGGTCCTGCGGGTCGTCCGCGACCCGAAGAAGGATCTCGTGACGCCGGCGGGCGGATTCCCGCGGTACGGCGAGGTTCGCAGCGCCTGCCTGATCCTCCACGGCTCGCTCCCGGGACCGGCGAAGCGGCTGCTGCGGTTCCGCGCCCCGCTCCGCGGACGCGTCGCCACGGTCGAGAAGGTCGACATTCGCTACCTGAGCACGGCGTCGAAGCAGGGAGGATGATGCCGCGCGAGCCGACCCCCGCACCGGCCGCGGCGCCGGCCGCCGAGGCGACCGGCCACCACCGCGCCCACGTCGTCTCCCTCGAGGGGAAGGCCGGGGCGACGGTCCGGCTGCCGCTCGCGTTCTCCACCCCCGTCCGCCCCGACCTGATCCACCGCGCCGTCGTCGCCGCCCAGAGCCATCGCCGCCAGCCGTACGGGACGAGCCCGACCGGCGGCATGCGCCACTCGGTGGAGTGGAGCGGGAAGGGAAAAGGGGTCGCGCGAACGCCCCGCCTGATGGACTCGATGCGCGGGGCGCAGTCCCCGAACACGGTCGGCGGTCGCGCGGCGCATCCGCCCCGGACCGACCGGATCTGGGCGAAGAAGATCAACCGGAAGGAGCGGCGGCTCGCGTTCGCCTCCGCGCTCGCCGCGACCCGCGAGTCGCGCCTCGCCGAGGCGCGGGGCCACCTGCTCCCGCACGGCCTCGCGTTGCCGCTCGTCATCGACGACCCGATCGAGGAGATCACCACGGCACGGGCCGCGCGCGAGCTGCTCGAGCGCCTCAAGCTCTGGGTCGACGTCGAGCGGTCGCGGGACGGGGTCCACCTCCGCGCCTCGGGCCGGGCCCGACGCCGCGGCCGGGTCCGCCGCACCCCGCGCAGCGTCCTCGTCGTCACGAGCGGCGCCGGCCGGGCCCGCGGCTTCGCGAACCTCTCCGGCATCGACGTCGTGCCGGTCCCTCGGCTCGGGACCGAGGACCTGGCTCCCGGCGGGGTCCCCGGACGGCTGACGCTCTACTCGCGGGCCGCGGTCGAGTCGCTTCGCGACCGGCTCGGGGAGGCGGCGGCATGACCACGATGCGTCACCGGGTCATTCTGCACGCCTACGTGACCGAGAAGGCGATGGACGAGATGGAGCGGCAGAACAAGCTCGAGTTCGTCGTCGACTCGCGGGCGAACCGCGCCGAGATCCGGCGCGCCGTCGAGGAGACGTACCAGTGCAAGGTGGCGAAGGTCACCGTGAAGATCGTTCAGTCCGGCAAGATCGCGACCGTGCGCTTCGCGAAGGAGTACTCCGCGGAGGACATCGGGAGCCGGGCGGGGGTGTTCTGATGGGAAAGCGGATCATCTCGCGCCGACGCGGTTCGGGCACGTTCACCTACCGGTCGCCCAGCCACCGGCACCACGGCGCGATCGAGCACCCGGATCCGGCGCTGATCGGCGAGGCGCGGGTCGAGACGATCCTTCCCGCACCGGGCCGGACCGCCCCGGTCGCCGAGGTCGTCTCCGCGAACGGCGAGCGCACGCGGATCCTCGCGTCGGCCGGTCTGGCGACCGGCGACACCGTCGCCTTCCACGAAGGGAAGGTCGACCGCGGGTCGATCCTGCCCCTCTCCCGCATCCCGGACGGCACGCTCGTCTCGAACCTCGAGGTCAAGCCGTTCGACGGCGGGCGGCTCGTCCGCTCGGCCGGGGCGAGCGCGCTCGTGACGGCCCACTCCAGCTCGGAGGTGACGGTCCAGCTGCCGAGCGGCGCGTTCAAGGTGTTCCTCCCGACCTGCCGTGCCCAGGTCGGCGCGGTCGGCGGCGGCGGCCGCCGCGAGCGGCCGATCATCAAGGCCGGCAAGAAGTTCTGGGCGACCCGGTCGCTCGCGCGCGCGGCCCTGAAGGTCCGCGGCGTGGCGATGAACCCGGTCAACCATCCGTTCGGCGGCGGCGCGCACCAGCACGTCGGCCGGCCGAGCACCGTCTCCGCGGGCACCTGGCCGGGCGCCAAGGTCGGCCGGTTCTCCCGCTCGAACCGCAAGAAGCGCGCGCTGCGGGCCCGCAAGCGGGGAGGCAACTGATCCCGATGGCGAAGGCGAAGCGCGCGAAGCGGGTGGAGGCCCGACGGAAGCGGGAGTTCACCTATCGGGGGCGCACCCTCGAGACCCTGAAGACCCTGAACCTTCCCGACCTGGCGAAGATCCTCCCCGCCCGGGCGCGGCGGTCGATCCGCCGCGGATTCAACACGGAGACGACCCGGTTCTTCGAGCGGATGCGCGAGGCGGACCCCACCAAGACCGTCCGCACGCACTGCCGCGACGCCCTCATCCTGCCCGAGCACGTCGGCCGGAAGGTCGCGATCCACACGGGCAAGGAGTTCAAGGAGATCGAGGTGCGGCCCGAGATGATCGGCCACTACTACGGCGAGTTCGCACTCACGCGCCGGTTCGAGAAGCACTCGGGTCCGGGCGTCGGGGCCACGCGGTCGTCGAAGTTCATGCCGCTGAAGTAGGGAGGGGTCGACGATGCGGGGCTACACGTACCGGGACGAGCCGGGCGTCACCGTCGCCCGGGCTCGCGGGGTCGAGGTCCCGATCTCGCCCAAGAAGACGTACGAGGTCCTGAACGCGATCCGCGGCCTCCCGCTCGCGCGCGCGCGGGCGTTCTTGGAGGACGTCACCGCCCACCGCCGCGCCGTGCCGTTCCGCCGGTACAACCAGGAGACCGCCCACAAGCGCGGCATCGGGCCGGGCCGGTACCCCGAGAAGGTCGCCGAGCACGTGCTGAAGGTCCTCACCAACGCCCAGGAGAACGCGGAGTACGAAGGGCTCGACACCGACCGCCTGTTCGTCAAGGTCGCCGCGAGCGCCCGCGGCCGCATTCGCAAGGCCTCGATGCCCCGGGCCCACGGCCGGGCGACCGCCTGGAACGAGCAGACGACGCACATCGAGATCGTCCTCGGCGAGGCGAAGGAGTCCGGATGAGCAGCGAGCGGCGTGTCATCCAGGAGTCGACGCGACGGGTCCTGCTGAAGGACTTCCTCGTCCGCGAGAGCGCGCGCGCCGGGTTCGGCGGGCTCGACATCACCCGCACCCCGATGGGCACGCGGGTGACGCTGATCTGCGAGCGGCCCGGGATCCTGATCGGCCACCGCGGCGAGCTGATCAAGCGGCTCACCGAGGACATCCACGCCCGGTTCCAGCTCGACAACCCGCAGATCGAGGTCCAGGAGGAGCGCCAGCCGAGCCTGAACGCGCAGCTGATGAGCGCGAAGCTCGCGTCGACGCTCGAACGCGGCTGGCACTTCCGCCGAGCGGGTCACTCGACCGTCCGCCGGATCATGGAGGCGGGGGCCCGCGGCTGCCAGGTGATCCTCTCCGGGAAGCTGACCGGCGAGCGCCACCGGACCGAGCGGTTCAAGGCCGGGATGATCAAGTACTGCGGCGAGGCGGTCCACCTCTGGATGGACAAGGGGTTCTCGCCGGCGCGCCTGAAGCCCGGCGTCATCGGGGTCAACGTCTGGATCATGCGGGCGAGCGCGAAGCTGCCCGACGAGATCGTCGTGAAGGGGGCCGACCTCCCCGCGAAGGTCGCCCCGGCCGAGCTGCCGCCCGTCGAGGAACCCGCCGCCGTGGTCCCGGCCGCCGCCCCCGACCTGCCCGAGGTGCCGCTGTGACGCTGCTGCGGATGAAGGAGCTCCGCGAGCTGACGGACGACGACCTCCGCCGGCGGATCGCGGACGCCGAGAACGACCTCCTCCGCGAGCGCGGGGTCGCCGCCATGGGCGGGGCGCCGCCGAGCCCGGGCCGGATGCGCGCGCTCCGCACGAACGTCGCGCGGGCCCTCACGGTTCTCAACGAGCGGGCGCTGGCCCCGCGGGCGGGGGAGCGCCGGACGGGGGCCTCGAGGTGAACCGATGCCGACCGACCCCATCGCCCGGCACCCGTCGTCGCGCGTCGAGGCGGAAGCCCTCGCCGGCGAGCTGATCGGCGCCTCGATCGTCATCCCCGCCGGCGGGGGGCTCGCCCACCCGGTCGCGGGCACGATCGTGGACGAGTCGCTCTCCACCTTCACGGTCCGCGCCCCCGGGCGGCGCCGGCTCCTCACGATCCCGAAGCCGGGGCTCTTGGGCGCTCTCGGGCTGCCGCGCGGCGAGATACCCTTAAGAGGCGAACTCCTTCGCGTCCGTCCCGAGGACCGAACGAAGCGGCTCCTGGCCGGCGGCCCGCGGAGATTCCGATGACGCCGACGCGCAAGGCCGCTCAGCCCCGGGCCCGGGACATCGGGCTCGACGTCCGCGCGCCGAAGTCCCGGTGCGACGACCGGCACTGTCCGTTCCACGGCCGCCTGCCCCTCCGCGGGCAGATCCTCGAGGGGACGGTCGTCTCGACGGCGATGCAGCGGACGGCGGTCGTCGAACGGGTCCTGCTCCACTACGTTCCGAAGTACGAGCGGTACGAGAAGCGGCGCCGCCGCTACCTGGCGCACGCCCCGCCGTGCCTCAACGTGCCGGTCGGCCACCGGGTCCGGATCGCCGAGACCCGGCCGCTCTCCAAGCTCGTCGCGTTCTGCATCGTCGCCGACCTCGGCGAGGCGGCCCGGAAGGTCTCGGGCGAGGAGCCGGAGGCGCCCGTGCGGGCGCCGGTCGCGGAGGCGAGCCCGTGAAGGGACTCGCCGGCCGTCGCAGCCGCGGTCTCCCGAAGGGCGCCCGGCTCGACTGCGTCGACAACACCGGCGCGAAGGTCGTCGAGATCATCGCCGTGCGCAACTGGCACGGGACGCACCGACGCTACCCCCGCGCGGGGATCGCGGACCTCGTCATCGTCTCCGTGAAGAAGGGGACCCCCGAGATCCGCCGGCAGGTGCTCCACGCCGTCATCGTCCGCGCCCGCGTACCGCTCCGGCGACCGGACGGCACGCGGCTGCAGTTCGAGGACAACGCCGCCGTCATCACGACCGAGACGGGCGAGATCAAAGGATCGCAGATCAAGGGACCGGTCGCGAAGGAGGCCGCCGAACGCTGGCCGCGGATCGCCGCCGCGTCGTCGATCATCCTGTAGGGGCTACGATGAAAGGTTCTCCCCACTCCCCGCGGCGCCAGCGGCGCGCGATGTACACCGCCGACTCGTTCTCCCGCCGTCGGCGGATGACCGTCCCGCTCTCCCGCCAGCTGAAGACCCGATTCCAGGTGCGCGCCGCCCCGCTCCGCAAGGGCGACACCGTCCGCGTCCGCTCGGGAAGCTTCGCCGGCCGCGAGGAGCGCGTCGCGAAGATCAACCGGCGCGACTACTCGGTGACGCTCGACAACGTGACGGCGAAGACCACGGGCGAGAAGATGAAGGGGCTGCCGATCCGTCCGTCCCACCTCGTGATCACCCGGCTGAACCTCGCCGACCCGTGGCGCCGTCGGGCGCTCCGGGTCCGCGACGAGGACGTGACGCCCGAGGAGCTCGGCGAGACCGCGCCCGAGGCGCCCGCGGCCGAGGCGACCCCCCCGGCGCCGGCCGCTCCGGCCGAACCGGTGGACGTGCCCACCGACGATCCCGCGCCGGCCGCCGCCCCGAAGCGGCGCCCGCGCTCCGCGCCCCCGACGGAGGCGAGCGAATGACGTTCCGCCTGAAGCGGCGCGCGGCGCCGCGGAACTGGACGGTCCCCCGCAAGGGGACGAAGTGGATCAAGCGCCCGAGCCCCGGTCCGCACCCCGCCGACCGGTCGATCCCTCTCCTGCTCGTCCTTCGGGACGTGCGCCGCGTCGTCGCGAGCGCCCGCGAAGCGCGGATCCTCGTCGGCTCGGGAGCGGTCCAGGTCGACGGGAAGGTCACGGACGACCTGTCGCGCGGCCTCGGCCTCATGGACACGCTCTCGCTCGCGAAGCCCCTCGACCAGCACTTCCGGCTCGTCCACGATCGGCGGGGCAAGCTCGTGCTCGTCGCCATCCCGTCGACCGAAGCGGCCGTGAAGATCGGCCGCGTCCGCTTCAAGCACGCCGTCGCCGGCGGAAAGGTCGAGGTCACGCTGCACGACGGCCGGAACTTCCTGGTCGCGGCGACGTCCCCGTACCGGGTCGGCGACTCCGTGAAGATCGAGCTGCCGGGCCAGAAGGTCGTCGAGCACCTGCCGCTCAAGCCCGGGGCGCTCGCGTTCGTCGCGGGCGGCTCGCATGTCGGCGAGCTCGCCCGCGTCGAGCGGGTCGAGGTGCGCAACTCTCCGCAGCCGAACCTCGTCCACTTCAAGGAAGGGTTCTCCACGATCAAGGAGTACGTGTACGTCGTCGGCGACGCCGCGCCGGTCGTCACGATCGCCGAGGGGGTCGACCGATGAGCGCGCCCGCCGCTGCCGTGCCCCCGGCCGCCCCCGCCGGCGGGAACCCGCACCGCGCCGTCCGCGTGATCAAGATCGTCGTGAACGCCGGGGTCGGCGAGTCGGGCGAGGCCCGCTCGAAGGCGGAGCGGGTCCTCCAGATGGTGACGCACCAGAAGCCGGTCCCGACCCGGTCGCACTCCACGAACCGCGACTTCGGGATCCGCAAGGGGCAGGAGATCGGCGCGAAGGTGACCCTCCGCGGCGCGAACGCGGTCGACTTCCTGAACCGGGCGTTCGAGGCGCGCGACCGGCAGCTCGACGGCGATTCGATCGACCGGAACGGGAACTTCTCGTTCGGGATTGCCGACTACACCGACTTCTCGGGCCTCAAGTACGACCCGGCGATCGGCATCCACGGGATGGACGTCGCGGTCGAGGTCGGCCGCGCCGGCTACCGGATCCGCCAGCGCCGGATCCGGGCCCGGCCGCTCCCCCGCGCGCTCCGCTCGACGCGGGAGGAGACCCGGCAGTTCCTGACCGCGGCGTTCCAGGTCACCGTGCTGGAGTGAGGGGGCGAACGACGGTGAAGCCGAAGAAGCATTTCGGGCGGAAGGACGGCTGCCTCCGCTGCGACCGCAAGCGCGGGATCGTCCGCCGCTACGGCCTCCACCTCTGCCGCCAGTGCTTCCGCGAGGTCGCGATGGACCTCGGGTTCCGGAAGTACCAGTAGGGAGGAGCACGATGCAGCAGGATCTACTCAACGACGCGCTCGTCACGCTCCGCCACGCGGACCGCGACGGCCGACCGCACGTGGAGATCGCCCCGACCTCGACGCTGATCGCCGAGGTCCTCCGGATCTTCCGCGAGCACGGCTACATCTCGGAGTTCACGTTCGTCCCGACCGGCCGGGGCGGAAAGTACGACGTCCAGCTCGCCCGCCGGATCAACTCGTGCGGGGTCGTGAAGCCGCGGATCTCGGTGCCGTACGACGGGCTCGAGCGCTACGAGTCGCGGTTCCTGCCGGCGCAGGACTTCGGCCTCCTCGTCCTCTCCACCAACCGCGGCCTGATCGCCCACTCGAAGGCGCGGGAGCTCAAGATCGGAGGTCGGCTGCTCGCCTATGTCTACTGACGAGCGCGTCCGGGCGGAGATCGACCTCCCGAAGGGGGTCGCCGTCAGCGTCCACGGGCGGACGCTGCGGGCGAAGGGTCCGCTCGGCACGGTCGAGCGGCCGTTCCCGTCGGACGTCCTCTCGCTCGCGGTCGACGGCGGCCGCGCCGAGCTGATCGTCCGGCTCCCCCCCGAGCGGAAGCAGTCGCGGACGCTCCTGAGGACGTGGATCGCCCACCTGACGAACCTCGCCGGCGGCGTCACGCGCGGCGTCGAGGCGAAGCTGAAGGTCGTCGCGGCCCACTTCCCGATGAAGGTCCAGGTCCGCGGCGAGGAGCTCGTCATCGAGAACTTCCTCGGCGAGAAGTACCCGCGGACGACCCGGCTCGTCCCCGGCACGAAGGCGCAGGTCGACGGCGAGTTCGTCGTCCTCTCCGGCTGGGACATGGAGCAGGTCGGCCAGAGCGCGGCGAACATCGAGCGCGTGACGAAGATCCGCGACTACGACCCGCGCGTCTTCCAGGACGGCATCTACCTGATCGAGCGCGCCCATCTCAAGGAGGCGAGCTGATGGCGGAAGAGACGACCGCGCCCGCCGGTGCGCCGGCGGAGGCCGCGCCGTCGCCCAAGCCCCGGAAGCGCGTCGCCAAGCCGGCCGCGGCCGCCGAGTCCGCCCCGGCTCCCTCGAAGTCGAAGGAGACGACTGCCGACGCCGCGAAGGACGAGCCGAAGGTGCCGAAGCGCGCCCCGCTCGCCCCGCCGCTCCGCACGCTCCTCGCCGTCCGGCGGACGATCGACGGCCGCCGCCCGGTGTTCGGCCGGCAGGCCGCGAACCGCTACTTCCGGATCGGCCGCGACGGCGCATGGCGCCGGCCTCGGGGGCTCCAGTCGAAGCAGCGCCGCCACTACGGGTACCGGCCGAAGATCGTGCGCGTCGGCTACCGCTCGCCCGCCCGCGTCCGCGGCATGGTGCCGAGCGGGTTCCTCCCGGTCCTCGTCCACACGAAGGACGAACTCGACGGGATCGACGCGCGCCGGCAGGCCGCAATCATCGCGCGGACGGTCGGCACCCGTCGGCGGCTCGTGCTCGAGGAAGAGGCGCGGAAGCTCGGCATCCGGGTGCTGAACCCGATCCTGAAGCCCGAGGCGGAGGCGTAGACGGTCCGATGCCCGATCTGTCGAACCAGCGACGCATGGCGGCCGCCCTCCTCAAGTGCGGCTCCGGCCGGGTCTACATCGACCCCGCGAGCCAGGAAGAGCTCGCCGACGCCGTCACGCGCGCCGACATCCGCAGCGCGATCAAGGCCGGGGTCATCCGTCGGATGGCCGTCGCGGGGACCTCCCGCGCGCGGGCCCGGCTCCACGCCGCCGAGGTGGCGAAGGGCCGGCATTCCGGCCCGGGCTCGCGGCGGGGCACGCCGTTCTCGCGCGTCCCGAAGAAGGACCGCTGGATGCGCCGGATCCGGGCGCAGCGGGCGCTGCTGCGCGAACTGCGCGCCGCGAAGAAGATCCCCGCCGCGGTCTACCGGGAGTTCTACCGGCGGGCGAAGGGCGGGATGTTCCGCAGCCGCGCCCACCTGCTCGTCAACCTGCGGCTCGCCGGTCACCTCCCGGAGGCGAAGGCATGAGCACGGGTCCGAACTACCGGGTCCACTTCCGCCGCCGGCGGGAAGGCAAGACCGACTACCGCGTCCGGCTGCGCCTGCTCCGCTCGGGACGCTCGCGGGCGGTCGTCCGCTGCTCCGCGACCCGCGTCCGCGTCGCGATCGTCGCCTTCGACCCCACCGGCGACCGGGTCCTCGCGGCCGCCGAGAGCAGCGAGCTCGGGCGGATCGACTTCCCGGCGGCCCGGATCGGCTCGACGCCGGCCGCCTACCTGACCGGACTCCTCGCCGGCCTCCGCGCGAAGTCGGCCGGCACGGCGGAGGCGGTCCTCGACGTCGGCCTCGCGCACCCGACCCCCGGCGGTCGCCTCTCGGCGGCCCTGAAGGGGCTCCTTGACGCCGGGCTCGACATCCCGCACGGGGAAGAGGGGTTCCCGACCCCCGAGCGGATCGGCGGCGCCCACCTCCCGCAGCCGCTCCCCCAGCCCGTCGAGGCGTACAAGCTCAAATTGCCCGGCCTGGTCGCCCGCCCGGAGGGGAAGCGGTGAGCGCGTCGAGCTACGGACCCCCGCGGAGCGGGGGGATGGGGCCGAACGCCCCGGCGCCGGCACCCCCGTGGGTGCCGAAGACCGAGCTCGGCAAGCGCGTCGCCGCCGGCGAGATCACGTCGATGAGCGAAGCGCTCGCCGCGGGCCTCCCGCTCCGCGAGTCGCAGATCGTCGACAAGCTCCTGCCCGGGCTCCACGACGAGGTGCTGGACGTGAACATGGTCCAGCGGATGACCGATTCCGGCCGCCGGTTCAAGTTCGCCGTCACGGTCGTCGTCGGCAACGGTGACGGGTTCGTCGGCCTCGGGCGCGCGAAGGGCCGCGAGGTCGGCCCGACGATCCGCCGGGCGATCGACCGCGCGAAGCTCGAGATCGTCGAGGTGTTCCGCGGCTGCGGGAGCTGGGAGTGCGGCTGCGGCCGTCCGCACACCCTGCCGTTCCTCGCGCGGGGCCGCGTCGGTTCGGTCGTCGTCAACTTCAAGCCGGCGCCCCGCGGCGTGGGGCTCGCGGTCGGCGACGTGGCGAAGCCGGTGCTCCGGTTCGCCGGCTTCACGGACGCCTGGGGGTTCACCGAGGGGCACACGAAGACGACCGTCAACTACGCCCAGGCGGCGTACGCGGCGCTCGTCGCGCTCTCCCAGCTCAAGGTGCCGCCCGACGACGCCGCCCGCCTCAAGATCATTCGGGGCCCCGTCGGGGTCTCGATCCTGCCGCCGAAGGAGGAGGGCGCGCCGCGCCCGATCCGCGGCGGGCGGGGCGGACGCGGACGACGGCCCGGCGGGCCGCCGGGCCGCGGGGGCCCCGGTCGCGGGCCGCCCGGCGGCGGACGCGGCGGACCGCCCCGGCCGGCGCCGCCGCGGGGGGGCTAGCGCGAGGGGCTGGATGGTCGTGCGGGTGCGCGGGACGATCCACGCGCGCCACGACATCGTGGAGACGCTCCACCACCTCCATCTGAACCGGCCGAACCACGCGACGGTCCTGCCGGAGAACCCTGTGATGCG
>Ga0335080_10004333_pt1 | contig 14451 bp, 10 predicted proteins | sample Lox_Sample_34_FD_206720 | JGI IMG/M metagenome (GOLD analysis project Ga0335080, IMG submission 206720) | Soil microbial communities from Loxahatchee National Wildlife Refuge, Florida, United States - Lox_Sample_3.4 | ecosystem: Environmental > Terrestrial > Soil > Wetlands | place: USA... | reverse complement strand
CCCTGCTGCCAGTGAGGCACGCTCCGCTTCGCGCCAGCGGCGAGGGCAAGCAGAGCGTCTATCTCGCCGCGGTGCCCCCGTCACTGGCGGCGACACTCCGCGAGCTCCTCGGCGGTCAGCTGCAGAAGATCGAGGAGAAGATCGCCATCGAGACTGACGAGCAACTCACCGACGCGGCGATCGAGGAGCACATCTGGCAGCGCGCCGATCTCGCCCCGGGCGAGAGACGGCAGCAGGTCAACGCACGACTCGGACAGGGCGCCTTCAGGGAGAACGTTGAGCGAATCGAGCAGGCCTGTCGGGTCACCGGCGTGCTCGATCGCCGGCATCTGCGCGTGTGTCACATCAAGCCCTGGAGGCTCTGTGATGATCGCGAGCGCCTCGACGGCTTTAATGGCCTGTTACTTTCCCCGCACATCGGCCACCTGTTCCTGCGCGGGCACATCGCCTTTGCCGACGATGGACGGCTGCTGATATCCCGGCACCTGAACCCTTCGGTGGCCAAAGCGTGGGGACTCGATAGCGCCCGACCGCTGCAGCCGTTTCGAACGGAGCAGCTTGGCTATCTCGAGTTCCATCGCCGTAACGTCTTCGAGAAGATCAGCGCGGGTCGCCGCGGCTAATGCGCTGCCACCGCCTCCTGAGCCGCCACGAAGTCTGCGAGCACCTGCAACAGGGGGCCGCTGCCGACGTGGACCGGGCCGGTGAAGGGATGTTCGATCGATACGATGACGAACAGACCCATGAACACGATGACGGCGAGCACCCCGGTCATGAGCATCTGCGCGCGCAAGTTCCTGGTGCCGAAGAAGAAAGTAAAGGCGACGGTCAGCGCCCCGCCGAGAATCAGCGCCTGCCAGAGCACGATCGGCACCACGCCGAAGCACAGATGCAGCCGGCTGCGGCGCGCCTGAGTCATCTGGTCGAGCTGATAGAACATCTCGGTAACCTCGGCCGCCGGCCGCCCACTCTGTGACAGGCGCAGCGCTGCCGCGTAGAGCGCGTTGAGCTCCGCCGTCACCTCCGGGCTCACCTTCTCACGCGCCATCGCCGGCCAGTCGCTGGCGATCGCACTTCTGAGGTAATTGCTCAGGGCGTCGCGGGTCTGCGCCGCTTCGGGCTCGGGCCCGGCGGCCAGCCGGTAGAGCGTCGCGGCAGCCCCCGCCTCCTGGATCACGGCGATCTCGGCATCGTTGTAGCGTTGCCAGACGACGACCACCGCGAACGCGAGCATCACGGCGTAGATGACACCGACGACCGCGAACTTGAAGCCGGCCACTTCGTTGTTGTGGGCGAGGCGCGCGAGCCCGACCTGCCTGCGGACCAGGACCAGGCCGCACATGGCCACGATGGCGGGCAGAAAGACCAGCAGGATTGCCGTAACCCACAGCGGACATCCGGCGAGAAAGAGCGACATGTAAGTTCCCTGAGCGTTGCACGCAGCCGCAACTCTATTTCCGACCCGCGGATCCGGCAAACGCGAGCCGATCTGCAGCCGATGCCCCGGCGGACGCGCTCGCACAGCGGCCTGCCCGCATCGGTGCGCGGTGCCGGTTCCAACAGCGTGCGGCGCGCGCGAGTCCCCAACGCCGGGGAATTGCGGGGCGCGCTGCGTTGCGTCACACTTGCCCGACCCATAAGAAGAGCGCCGGCGCGCGGCGCAGTTCTGGCACGGCGTCGCCGGAAATGCGCGCGCGGGTAGGGCGTTGAATTTCCGCAGAATTTGACCGGGAGGGGCTTCTTCTTGCAATACGTTCGCCGCACCGCGGGGCGCGCGTGTCCCGTGTCAGCTTTGCGGCAGGTACCGGCTGCGCATGGCTAACGGATCGGCCGCCACGCTGCCGGCGACCACGCTCGACGACGACGCGTGGGATGACCTGCTCAGCTTCATCGAGGAACGCCGCGTCATTCCCATCGTCGGACCCGAGCTGCTGCTGGTCGCGACCGACAAGGGTCCGCGGCTGCTCTACGACTGGGCGGCGGAGAAGCTTGCTGCGCGGCTCAACGTCCGCACGGCGGATCTGCCGCACCCCTATACGCTCAACGACGTGGTGTGCGTGTTTCTCGCCGGCCGCGGCCGCCGCGAAGAGGCATACGTACGGCTGCGCAGCATCATCAAGGATGCGAACTTCGAGCCGCCGGCGGCACTGCGGCGGCTGGCGGCGATCAGCGACTTCGACCTGTTCGTCACCACCACCTGCGATGCGCTGCTCGAGAACGCGATCAACCTGGAGCGCTTCGCGGCAGCGCCAACGACCGAGGTACTGTCTTACTCGCCGAACCGCGTCGCCGACCTGGCGGTGGAGCGCGACCGCCTGCCGCGCCCCGTGGTCTATCATCTGTTCGGCAAGCTCTCGGCCTCTCCCACCTACGTCATTTCGGACGAGGATCTGCTCGAGTTCATCTGCGCTTTGCAGAGCGAGCACCTGGTGCCGGAGAAGCTCTTCTACGAGCTCGAGCACAACCATCTGCTGTTCATCGGCAGCAACTTCACCAACTGGCTGGCGCGGTTGTTCCTGCGCATGGCCAAGCGACAGCGCCTGTCCGATCCGCGCGACGTCGGCGAGATCCTGGCTGACGATCACACCAGCCACGACGATCGCCTCGTAGCCTTTCTGCAGCAGGTGAGCGTGCGTACGCGCATTTACATGGGCGCGGAGCGCTTCGTCGATGAGTTGCATGCTCGCTGGCTGGCGCGGCGCAAGCCTGCGGCGCGGGCCGCGAGCGAGGCGCCGGCACGCTTCCTGCCGCCGGCGCGCGAGATGCCGGACAACGCGGTGTTCATCAGCTACGCGCGCGAGGATCTGCCCGCCGTGCAGCAGCTCAAGGCGGGACTGGAAGCGGGCGGCATCACGACCTGGTTCGACATCGACCGCCTGGAGGTGGGCGACGACTACGATCACAAGATTCAGCGCAACATCGCCCGCTGCTCGTATTTCATCCCGGTGGTGTCGGCCACCACGCAACGGCGCCACGAGGGGTACTTCCGGCGTGAATGGAGCTATGCCATCGACCGCGCCCGCAACATGGCCGATGGCGCGCTGTTCATCCTGCCGGTGAGCATCGACGCCACGACGATCGCCGAGGCACTGGTACCCGACAAGTTCAAGGCGCTGCATTTCACGCAGCTTCCCGGCGGGCAGGTGTCCGCTGACTTCGCCGGCCGCCTGGCGGACTTCATGCGGGCGCGCAGCCGATGAATGACGCGACTGCGCCGACGCGCGCCGACGCTGCGGCGCTCGAGACCTCGCCCACGGTCGATGCGAGCAATCCGTGGCTCGGGCTCGCCTCGTTCACCGAGGAAACGCGCGCATACTTCTTCGGGCGCGACGAGGAGATTGCCGAGCTCGCGCGCCGCGTGCAGCGCAAGCTCCTCACGCTGCTCTTCGGCCAGTCGGGGCTCGGCAAGACCTCGATTCTGCGCGCGGGCCTCGTGCCGCGGCTGCGTGCGCAGGGCTACTGCCCGATCTACGTGCGCATTGCCTATGGGCGCGATGCCCCGGAGCCCGCCGAGCAGATCAAGCAGGCGATCATGGAGAGCGCACGGCGCTCGGGACACTGGACGCAGGCGGGGGTCGCGGCCCCGGGCGAGTCGCTGTGGGAATTCCTCCACCACCGCGACGACGTGCTGCGTGAGGCGTCGGGCGCAACGCTGATTCCACTGCTGATCTTCGATCAGTTCGAGGAGATCTTCACCCTGGCGCAGAGCGATGAGTTCGGCCGCGCACGTGCCGCGCGCTTCATCGCCGAACTCGCGGATCTGGTCGAGAACCGTCCGCCTAAGGCGTTCGAGGCCAGGCTCGAGGAGGACGAGTCCGCGGCCGACCGCTTTGATTTCGCGCGCAGCGACTATCGCGTGCTCATCGCGCTGCGCGAGGACTACCTCGCGCCGCTCGAGAGTCTGAAGAAGGACATCCCCAGCATCTCGCAGAACCGCCTGCGGCTTGCGCCGATGAACGGCCTGCAGGCGCTCGCGGCGGTCCTCAAGCCGGGCGCGGGGCTGGTCTCTGAGGAAGTGGCGGCCGCAATCGTACGCTTCGTCGCCGGCGGGGCGGAACTCGCCAACGCGGTGGTGGAGCCGTCGCTCCTCAGCCTGATCTGCCGCGAGCTGAACGACGCGCGCCTCGCGCAGGGGCGCAGCGAGATCTCGCTCGACCTGCTGGCAGGCTCCCACGCCACCATTCTCAGCAATTTCTACGAGCGCGCACTCCTCGACCAGCCGCCTGCCGTGCGCCGCATCGTCGAGGACGACCTGCTCACCGAATCCGGGTTCCGCGAGAACGTCGCCGAGGAGCGCCTGGTCAGCCGCTTTACCGAGGCCGGTGCCGCGCCCAACACTCTCGCGACCCTGGTCAACCGCCGTCTGCTGCGCATCGAGGAACGACTCGATGTGCGGCGCGTCGAGCTGACGCACGACGTGCTGTGCCCCGTCGTCAAGAACAGCCGCGATCAGCGGCACGAGCGCGAGGCGCGCGAGGCAACCGAGCGGCTGCTCGCCGCGCAGCGCGAGCGCGAGCTCGCAGCGCACCATGCGCTGGTGCGTGCGCGGCAGATTGCCACCGCATGTACGTTGCTCGCACTGCTGGCGCTCGGCGCGGCCGTGCTTGCCTACTTCAGCAGCCAGCGCGCACACCGCGCGGAGCGCCAGGCCCAGGAGACCCGCGCCCAGGCCGACCGCGCGCGTGGGCAGGCCGAGCAGCTGCTCGGCTATCTCGCCGTTGACTTCGCACGCGAGCTCGAGAGCTTCGGCCGCCTCAACGTGCTGGCGGAATTCTCCAAGCGCCAGATCGACTATTTCCACGGCCTGCCCGCGGCGTTGCGCGGCACCGAGACGGTGCGTAACGGTGCGCTGGCGCTGGTGGCGCACGCTCGAGCGCTGCGCTGGCTCGGCGATCTCAAGGGCGCGGATGCCGATACCACCGAGGCGCTGCAGCTCCTCGAGCGACTGCGCGCCGGGGGCGATCGCTCCGAATCCACGGCGGTCGCGCTGGGACTCGCCTACCTGGTCAAGGCGCAGGTGCTCGACAACCGTAACGACGCGGGCGGCCCCGAAGCAGCGGCAAAATCCGCGGCGCTGCTGCAGCCGCTCGCAACCTCCCCGCAGGCCTCGGTCGCCGCCCGCCGCGCGTACGTCGAGACGCTGGTGCGGCTCGCGTTCGAGCAGAGCAACGCGAATCAGTTCGACGACGCAGTCCGCTCGGCACACGAGGCGCAGCGCATCGCCGCCGAGCTCGGCGCGCGCGACCTCTCCAACATCGACATGGGTGCCTACTACGCCGAGGCGGGTGCGTGGCTGGTCGGCGCGCTCATCAGCCAGGGCCACAGGGAGGAAGCGCGCCGGGCGGGCGAGGATTCAGTCGCTCTCGCCGACCAGGTGCTCGAGCGCCGTCCGGGGTACCGCCTGGCGCTGCACGCCGAGCAGGTGATCCTCTCGGGGCTGGCGGCGGCGGCGCGCGAGGATCTCAATCCGCTCGGAGCGCTGCGCCCCGCCCTGCGGGGCGAAGAGGTGTCGCTTACGCTGCTCAAACTCGATCCTAACAACGTCATCAGCATGAACAACCTGGGCTCCGCCCGTGGTGACGTCGGTGATTCGCTGTGGGGTGCTGGGCGACTGCACGAGGCATTAGTCAAGTATCAGCAGCAGATGCAGGACTTGGCACGGGCGACCACCGGTGGCCCGACCTTCTTCCTGGTTTTGACCTATACCTCCTGCGGGCTGGCTTATCGCCAGGCGCAGATCGGCGATACCGCGGCGGCGGCCGCGACGCTTGCTTCCCTGGCTCCTTACAGGGCGCAACTGCGCCGCGGTGAGCCGCCAGGCAGCATGGCGGTCGCAATCGTCGATTCCATCGGCACCATCTGCGACGCCGCGGTAGCGTTCGAGCGCGATGACATGGCGGCCGCTAGACGCATCGCCGCCGAGGCGATCGGCCAACTGCAGACCGCGAAACCGGTCGGAGACATCCAGATCTTTCAGACCGACATCAGCCGTTACTTCGGACTGCATATCCTCGGGCGGGCCAGCTACGAGCTCAAGGACTTCACCGCCGCCGAGCACCACGAGCGTGAGGCCCTCAAGTTTCGCCAGGCAGCCGGAGGCGAGGGCGTCGGCGACCGCCGCGACACGGGTGAGGTGTCCACCTGGATTGCGATGACGCTGGCGCGCCAGGGGCGCCCGGCCGAAGCGGCGCAGACCATCGCGCCGGTCGTGAAGTTCCAGCGTGAGCTGGCGGCCCGCAACCACGGCGATCGCTGGCAGCCCCTCGAGCTGGCCGCCGCGCTCTACGCGCAGGCGCTCAGCGAGCCGGACCGCAGTGCGGCTCTGCTGCGCGAGGCGGCAACGCTGCTCGACGCCCTGCCAGCCGAGATCCGCGGCGCGTACGACGCCCGGCAGTGGCGCGGACGGATTCGCGAGGCGCAACAGGCCGGTGGCCGTCCCCGGACATAATCCGCGGCCGGGCTGGTGTGACCGATAGCCTGGGTATCGCTCGCTATTGCCGCTATGATCTGCCGCCTCGGTATCGGAGTTGCTGCGTCGTGATTCGAGCCTCGCGTCTTCCCGGTCAGTTCCATGCGGGTCGTCGTGTGTTCCTGCGACGTGCGGGCGCCGCGGCAGTGCTGCTGCTGCCGCTCGGCGCGGCCTGGGCGGGCGCGCCGCGGCAGCGCTCGCTGTCGTTCGTGCATACCCATACCGGCGAGCGTCTGTCGACGGTGTACTTCGCGGACGGTGAGTACCGGGCGGCCGAGCTCGGGCAGATCGACCGGCTGCTGCGCGATTTCCGCACCGGGGACGTGCATCCGATCGACCCGGGCGTACTCGATATTCTCGCGGATCTGCGCGTGCTCGCCGACCGCGACGAGCCCTACGAGGTGATCAGCGGTTATCGCTCACCGCAGACCAACGCCGCGCTGCGGCGCTGCTCGAACGGCGTGGCCGAGCACAGTCTGCACATCCAGGGCCGGGCGATCGACGTGCGCCTCCCCGGTGTTGCGACCGGCAAGCTGCGTGATCTCGCTCTGGAGATGAGCCGCGGCGGCGTGGGTTTCTACGCAAAGTCGGACTTCGTGCACCTCGACAACGGTCGCATCCGCTGCTGGTAGCGGCACACCGCAGCGTCAGCGCACCGGCGCCAGACCCAGCTCGCCCTCGAGCTTGCGGTCATAGCCATAGAGGTCATTGAAGAACAGGGTCGGTCCTGCTTCGGTGGCGAGCGCCGTGCCGTAGAGAATCAGCACGCTGACCGGCTGCGCCAGATCGACGCGCAGCGTCTTGTCGTCGTTCATCGTCGCCTCGACCTTCTCGAGCGTCCAGTCGCCCGGAGTGCTGCGCAGCACGTGTACGGCGAGCGCCGCCGGCTCACGCACACGGATACAACCGTGGCTGAAGGCGCGTACCGACTCGCTGAAGAGCCGGTGTGCGGGCGTCGAGTGCAGATAGACGTTGTAGGTGTTGGGAAACATGAACTTCACCAGGCCGAGTGCGTTGTCCTCGCCGGGCTGCTGCCGCAGCCGCAGCTTGCCTGCAGCCAGGGCCTCGATATTCGCCGGGGTCGGGGCCACCGGCGGTGAGGAATCCTGCTGACCGTTCACGATCTCCAGGCGCTGCGCCGCCAGGTAGCCTGGATTGGCGCGGATCTTCGGCAGCATCTCATCGCGGGTGATGCTGTAGGGCACGTCCCAGTAAGGCCGAAACACCACGTAGCGCATATCTGCTTCGAATACCGGCGTCTGCATGTGCGGGTAGGTGCGCCCGACGATCACGTCCATCTGCAGGATGTCGGCCGCGCGGTCTTCGGTGGTGCGAAAGGCGAACAAGCGGAACTGCGGAATGTTGACGATGATCGGCGGCGTTTGAAATGGCGCCAGCCAGCGCCAGCGCTCGAGCGTCAGATCGATCTGGCGCACGCGCCGCGTGAGGGGCGTGGTGAGCGCCGCGAACGTCGCCTTGCCGATCGCGCCATCGGCGGTGAGTCCGTGGCGCTGCTGAAAAGCGCGTACCGCGGAGCTGAGCTGCGCGTCGAAGGTCGGTGGCAACGATGACGGCGCGCCGCCACCGGGTGGCAGGTCACCGAGCGCGACGAGCAGGTGGCGTAGCTGCGGCGCACCCGCGTAGCCGTCGCCGGGTTTGAGGGTGCCCGGCGCGGGCGGCAGTCTTGTCAGTTCCGGGTGCTGCCGCGCAAGGCTCAAGTAACGAGCCAGGGCGTCTCTGAGCAGCTTGTAGTGATGAAATTGGGGCTCCACCCGCTCGAGCACTGCGCCCACGTCGGAGGCGCGCGCGAGGGCGTCGAGTGCCGCGGCCAGATCAAGCGGCTCGTGCTCGGCCTGGAGCCTGAACCCCGCCGCGGCCGGGTCCACGCGGCCGTAGTGCAGGTCACTCATGAAGCGCAGCGCCGCCGCCGTCACCGCGACGTCGAACCGCGCCGGGCCCCGCGCAGCGGCCGCACTCATCGCTGCCGTTGCTTCGGCGGTCGCGAAGCCCGGCACCGTGTAGTCCGCGACCGGCAGCCCGTAGGCGTCGGCGCGCTCGAGCTCGTGCAGCAGCGCTTCACCCTGCGGCGTGAGGCGCCCCTCGCGACTCCACAGCGGCATGTCCGCCCGGTTGGCATACACCGTGCGCAGCGCCTGTGCGGCACCGTGCTGGCGCGCCCGACCGCGAATGAGCGAGCCGTCGGCGGCGAGCGCGGCTGCTATCTGGGTCTGCACCGCATCGGCAGACGGTACGCCGACAGCGAACGAGCCGCTGGCGGCGAGCGCCGCTGCCAGCACTGTGGCGACGCCGCGCCACTGCCGCGGCGGCGCCCGCTGGTTGCGGTAGGAAGCCATTACGGGCGCCCCTGAGCGCAGGCAGCCGCGGTGCTCACTTCGCACTGCGCACGCGCGCAATCCACTCGTCGACCAACTGCTCGAGGAGCGTGAGCGGCATCGCGCCGTTCTCGAGTACTACGGCGTGAAACTCCTTGAGGTCGAACCGGGCACCGAGCGCCGCGCGGGCCTTCTCCCGCAGCTCGAGGATCTTGAGCTCGCCCACCTTGTAGGCGCACGCCTGGCCAGGCAGCGCCATGTAGCGCTCGACCTCGGAGACGACGTCGCCCGGCGCGATGCCGGTCGTGCTGACCATGTAATCGATGGCCTGCTCGCGCGACCAGCCCTTGGCGTGAAGCCCGGTGTCGACGACGAGGCGTGTCGCGCGCATCAGCTCCTCCTGCAACCGTCCGAGGTTCCCATAAGGGTCGTCCTTGTACATGCCAATCTCCGCGGCGAACTCCTCCGCATACAGCGCCCAACCTTCGGCGTATGCGGTATAGAGCGGCTGCTGACGGATCAGCGGCAGACCCTCGAGCCCGAGCGCGGTCGAGATCTGCAGGTGGTGACCGGGGACGCCTTCGTGGAAGGCGACCGTCTTCATGCTCCAGAGCGGCGTTTCATTCAGGTCTCTCAGGTTGGCGAAGAAGGTTCCGGGCCGTGAGCCGTCCATCGCCGCCGGCTGGTAGTAGGCCTCCGAGGTGCCTTTTTCCTGGGACACCGGCACGCGCTCGACGGTGAGGCGGGTGCGCGGCACCGTGCGGAAATACTTCGGCAGCTGCGCGCTCATCTCGTCCAGGATCCGCTGATAGTGCTCGAGCGCCTGCCGGCGGCCGTCAGCGTCGCTCGGCAACAGAAAGCGCGGGTCCTTGCCGAGCGCCATCATGCGCTCGCCCACGCTGCCGCTCGCGAGCCCCTGCGCCTTGAGCAGCGCATCCATCTCTGCGCTGATGCGCGCCACCTCCCCGAGCCCGAGCGCATGGACTTTGTCGGGCGAATAGTCGGTGGTCGTCATCTGCCTGAGCACGAGCACGTAGTAGGCGGCGCCGCCGGGGAGCCGGCCGACGCCGGCACTCTGTGATGCCGCCTGCGATCTGAGCGCTGCGAGCGCCGCACTCATGCGCGCGTAGGCCGGGTAGACGCGCGTGCGCACGGCGGCTACGGCGGCGTCGGTGAGCTGGTGCTTACGCCCGGCATCGAGCGCTGCCACCTTGTTCATGCGCTCGATGAACGTCGTGACCAGAGCGTTCTGCTCGGGAGCGGGGGCCACCGTGTCGTGAATCACCACGAGCGAGCGCTCGAGCAGCGCCGGCGGCAGGAGCACGCCGAGCTTCGCCTGCCGCTGCATCTCGGCCGTTATGGCGTCGAGCTTGCCACCCATCGCCTCGAGTCGCAGCACATAGTTGCGAGCGGTCTTGTCGTTCTTTACCACGTGCGTGGTCTGCAAGAATGTCGCCAGCTCTACCTGTGCGCCGAACATGGGACTGATGGCGTAGAGTCCGTCGGGGGCGAGCCATTGGAAGCGCTGGAAGGACAGACCGGTCCCGAACTGGTCGACGAGTATGTCGTAGGTGATCTGGTCCTGGCGGGTGAGTCTCGAACGGTCGAACTCGTGCACCTCCCCGAGGAATCTCGCCGCCTGCGCGTAGTCATCGTCGCGCTGCCTGACCGTATAGGGGGCGAGTTTTCCGGAGTGGTAGTCGAACACCGAACCATCGATGAGGCCCACGGTGGTGAACAACTCCGGGTTGCGCATCAGGAACTCGAGCGCCTGACGGTTCGCCAGCATGTTGATGGTGAACGGCTTGCCCCAGACGATGCGATAGCCGGCATAGCCGAGCACCGTGACCAGCGCCAGCAGCGACCAGCCGGCTATGCGCCACCTGCGCCTCAAGCTCAAAAGCTGCCGTACATCAGTGCGATGTTGTTGACGACCTTGCTCACGCCAGCGGCCTGGCGGACCACGTCTTCGGCAGACCGACGCTGCAGGTCCGTGGCCACCTGGCCCGAGAGGTACACGACGCCATCACGCGTATCGACGTGGATCTGGTTGGGTGGACCGAGATCCCGATGCTGGGCGAGGAGCGCCTGCACATTCGCAGTGACCGTGCCGTCTGCCGCGCAGGCTGCCGTAGTGCACTGGGTCGTGGCGCAGCCGCCGAGCGGCGCCGTGAGCACGATCGCCGCCGCCAGCAAGCTCGCTGCAGTTCCGCTGTTGATGCTGCGCACCCCGGCGCTCCCCTCGCTGCGTATCCCGGCGGCTTACTCTATACGCCGGGGAAAGCGAACGGTACCCGCGGGAGCGCTCGCGCCGCCGCAGCATCATGAGGCAGAATTACTGGTGCGGCGGATGAAGTCGGCGACGTTGTCGTGCAGCTGCCTGAGCGAGGCATCCTTGGCGTAGACCATGTGTCCCGACTCGTAGAAGCGGTATTCGATGTTGGACTGGAGGCTCTGCGGCATCGGCAGGTGATGCATCTCGTAGATGCCCTGGTAGAAAGGCGTCGCAAGATCGAAATAGCCGGCGTTCAGCTGCACCTTGAGGTTGGGATTGAGCTTCATCGCGTTGGCGAGGTCGGGCATCACGTTGGTGCCCTGACGCGCCGAGAAGGGCTGCGTCTGCCCCGGCAGCTGATGGGAGAAGTTCCAGGTGCGGAAGAGCTGAACGCTCGGCTTGAAGGTCTTGCCTTCGCCGTAGTGCAGCTCCCGTCGCGCGTAATCGTTGAAGGCCGAGACGTATGCCGAGCTGAGCGCCGTGGCCTGCGGGTCGTAGTCGGCTCGCTGGCTGAGCGGATCGATGTCGGGGCCGGAGAAACGGGTATCGAGCCGCCCGGTAGTCAGCCCCCCGTCTTCCTGCAGGTTCTGCCGGAACTCACCGCCGTCGATGCGCAGATCAGCCTTGAGAATGTAACTGACAGGGAGTCCGGTGTACTCGTGAAGCTTCTCCGCAACGGCGGCGCGCTCCTGCGTTCCCAGATCCGAGCCCGCCGCCAGTGCCCGCGCATACTCGCCCATGGCGAACTGCTCCACCTCGGTGAGCAGCGCTGCGAGATCCGGGTGTTGTCCTGGAAGCTTCTTGTGATACCAGGCGCTCGCCGCGTAGGTCGGCAGCACGGTCTCGTAGGGCAGATCGACACCGGGGTTGCCGGTCGGACGGTCGGGACTCAGGTCGAAGCTCAGGATCTGGGAAAGCAGGATCACGCCGTTGAGATCGACCGAGCGCTCGCTCTCGAGCTCGTTCACCACCACCGCGGAACGCGGCGTACCGTAGCTCTCGCCGAAGAGGTACTTGGGAGAATTCCACCGCGCGTATTTCGAGAGAAACTGCGAGATGAACTCGCAGAATGCGTAGGCATCGGCATCGACACCGTAGAACGCCTTCTCCTTATCCTTGCCGGCGATGCGGCTGAAGCCGGTGCCCGGAGCGTCGATGAACACCAGGTCCGTGGCATCGAGGAGGCTGTAGGCGTTGTTGACCACCGCATAGGGTGCGGCGGGCGTATGGACGTCGGTGGCCGTGACGATACGGCGCGGTCCGAAGGCGCCCATATGCAGCCACATCGTCGAGGAGCCCGGGCCTCCGTTGTAGACGAAGGTGATCGGTCGCGCGGCACCGCCGCCGCTTTTGAAATAGGCGACGTAGAACATCGACGCTTCGGCGGTCGGATTGCGCGGCTCGGCACCCTCCTCGGCAGGAGGTGCGCTGGCCTTCTCGGCGCTGGGATCGCGCGGCACGTCGTCCCAGCCCTTCGGGTGCACGATGAACGTACCTGCGATCGCCTGGTATGCGATGGCACGCCCAGCGATGGTGACACTGCCGTTGCTGCTCACGGCCTCGGGCTTGAAGGGCTCGAATGGAGCCTTGTCGGCCTTGGCAGCCTCGCCCTCTGCCTTCCTGTCCTGGGTCGGATCGGGCGTCGCCGCCAGAGCGACGGCGGCGCTAAGCGCGATGACAACCGCCGCTCCCCTCAAGTACCTGGTTCGAGTCATCGCGAAATCCCTCGCAATCACCGCCGCGCAAGCGCGCCAGTCTAGCCGAGCCATTTTGCGAAGTAAGCCAGCCGCGGCGCTGGAGCAGTCGCGACGTCCAAAGTATTGTCAAGACTCAGGTGCCAGGCGCATTCCAACAGCTGCGCTGCACGTGTAGTGCCCGACTCGCGGCCGCGGGTACGCTAGCTCGGCGACGCCCGAGGAGGTCGCACAGGCCATCGCCTTCTGTGCTCTCGATGCGCCCGTCAGCATGACAGGGGCCATTCTCGACGTGAATGGCGCCTCTTACCTGCGGACGTAGAGCGGACGCCGGGCCGGGAGGCAGGCTCACCGTCCCTGGTGAGCCGTATGGCGGGGCCGCTGCCGCTAACCGCCCTCGAGCATCTTCTTCAGGTTGTCGAGACCCCCCCTGTAGACACCCTTGACCAGCTTGATGGTCCCGGCGTCACTCTCGGCTTCGGGAGGATTGTCCGCCGGATTCTTACGCTTCCAGGTGCCACTCCACGCTACCTCCGTCATGCCCGCCTTGCCGGCCCGCACCGACACGATCGAGGAATAGTCCGCGATCGGCAGCGGCGAGTCGATGATGCGGTAGCGGTAGGAATGGCTGGCATCGCTGTAGGCGATCAGCTGCTCGACGATCACCGGTCCGTCCTTGATGGTGAGCTTCCTCACGCTTCCCACCCTGCCGTTGCTTCCGGAGACCAGCTCATCGCCCGCGAAGGCCGGGTGCCACTTGGGCAGCGCATCGAAATCCTTCACCGCTGCCCAGACTTTGTCCACAGGTGCCTTGATCTCGACCGTCTCGACCAGGTGCAGGGGCTTCGGCGGATCACCCGCCGCCACACCCGCCGCCAGTGCGCCGATCGTCAGCAAAACCCAGCTTGTTCTCATTGATTCGCCTCCCCGACGATATGTGTCAGGAGGGGAGGTTAGCGATAGTGACGTTGGAGAACCAGATCCCCAGCCAGCGACTCACCTTTTGCTCCCCTGACAGCGTCTTCGGTGACACGAGCTGCGCGGCGCCGAAGTCTTGCCAACCGTCGAGGACCTTCGCGTTCACCACGCCGTATAGTGCTCGCTCGTCCTCATATAGCGCGCCAATCAGTATCCCGCAGTTCGCGCACAGCAGCATCTCGGCAAGGCCGTTCCCCTGGCGATAACGCGCAACGGCGCGTTCGTCGCCAACGCGGATGAGGAGCGACCCCTGCGGATCAGACACGTAGGCGGCGGCGTGCCTGCGGCAGAAATCGCAGTCGCACGCGCGCGGGCGATAGGCAGCGGGCCGGGCGGTCAGATTTGCCGCGACCCGCAGGTTGCCGCAGTGGCATCCGCCCTTCATGGTGTGCATGACGCACCTGCGCGGCTCATCCGGTCGTGCCGACGGCGGGCAGCCATCCCGTGCACCTCAGAGGTGGTCGAGAGGCGTGTTCCCGCCGGTGAACTCTGAACGCGCCTGGGCCAGGCGGTAGCGATGCTCGGCGCGCCAGCGCCGCCAGTAACGCAGGCACATCGCCGCATAGACCAGCTTGAAGAGGCGCAGCCGCCACAGCACGCCCGGCGTGTCGAACAGATCTCCGGCGAGCATCGAGATCACACCCTGCTCGAGTTGCCAGCGGTTATTCGGGTGGCTGAACAGCTCGGTGATCGCCGGGCCAT
>Ga0335080_10004332_pt1 | contig 14452 bp, 15 predicted proteins | sample Lox_Sample_34_FD_206720 | JGI IMG/M metagenome (GOLD analysis project Ga0335080, IMG submission 206720) | Soil microbial communities from Loxahatchee National Wildlife Refuge, Florida, United States - Lox_Sample_3.4 | ecosystem: Environmental > Terrestrial > Soil > Wetlands | place: USA... | reverse complement strand
TTCGGCTCTTGATAGGCAGCACCCGCTTCTCTCGCCGCCACTACGTGACCCTTGAAGTCTCCCGGCCGGGCGGTCGCCGCAATCGCCGGGCGCCCATGATTCTCCCGTGCAAACAGTGCCCGGTTGCGGCTGGCGTCGCGCGCCTGTTGCCGTTGCGCCGCCACTGCCGCGGTGTGATGCTCGCGCGCAAACCGCTCTTGTTCCGCGGTCGGACGCGCTCGCAATCCGCCTTCGCCCCCGTTGTACGCCACGTGGTTGTTGTTCACGACCACGGTCCGCTCATACACGTTGGTGATGTGCGCTCCTCTCACGTTCATGACCGCGCCGTTGTAATAGAAAGACCGGCCTCTCCATTCGCCTCCGTAGAAGCCTTCGCCGGTATATCCGAAGCCGTAGTTAATGCCGCCGTAGAAGCCTACGGTCGGCCCCCAATATCCGTCATGCCAGAAAAATGCCCCTTCCTCCCATCCCCAGTAGCCGGGGGTCCAGAGCAGGCCAACGGGAGCTTCTACCCAGGTTCCGGGCACCCAGTAGTAGCCATCGTCGCCGCTCCACGCCCAGTATCCGGGCGTCCACAGGTATCCTGCGCCGGGACACAGGGGCTGTTCGTAAACCGGAAGCGCGGGGGGACCGAAGCGCACGGAAATGCCGATACCAATCTGCGCATACGCCGCCGCCGAAAGAGAAAGCATCAAGAGTCCAAAGATCAACCATCGTAATGATCGAGTTGTTTTCATAGGGTTCCTTTGCCGTGGCGCGAATTTCACTGGTACAAACCCCGGCAGCGCGCCAGAGTTTCTGCCGCCTGTGAGATGCTCTGTCCGCCGGAGGGTGGGCTGATCAAGCCAAATTCATGCGGCCATGGGGAGGTTGCGGTAGAGGCGCGATGCCCTGTCTACCGTTTCAACCTTACGGGATTTCTCTATTTCCGCGTTCTCTGCAGGATTTCTCTGTGTTCTCTGCGGTTCAGGGTTTTCTGAAACCGAGAGCAACGGCGGCCAGGTGAAACTAGTTTTCCAGAATGACATGCGCCAGCGCTTGTTCCGATGTGTGCGTGAGCGAAAGCGCAATATTTTTCGATCCCAATTTTGCGGCGATGGCAGCCGCCTGGCCGTGCAGTTGCAGAGTCGGACGCTGGCCCTTGGGCCGCACGACTTCGATGTCTTTCCAGCGCACGCCGTTGCTCCATCCGGTGCCGAGAGCTTTCATGCCCGCCTCTTTTGCGGCAAAGCGCGCGGCGTAGCTTTCAAAGCGGCTGGCCTTGGCTTCGCAATAACGAATCTCGCCCTCCGTAAAAATACGCCGCAGAAAGCGGTCGCCATAGCGCTCAATCGATTCGCGAATCCGGGGAACTTCGGCAATATCCACGCCCGTGCCGATGATCATCCCCACATAGTAATTCGTGCCTTGAAATTTGTAATTTGCAATCGGAATTCCCGGCAACTAGAAAAGTTGATCGCCCCGGTAAATCATCTTGCCCTCGATCATGCGCGCTTCCGGCGTCAGTGCGTGCGGGCGCGTCGGACCATCCGCATCGATGTGCAGCGCCTCGTGGCCATGCGCCACGAGCCAGTCGGAAACAATCATGCGATGACAGTGAAAGTAGACGCGCTCGGCGCACATGCAGGCAGTCGCCGATTCCTCCGCGAGTTTCACCAGTTCAGCGATGGCCTCTTCAAACTCGGGTGTAAGCGTGTAGCTGGCATAGGCCCGGAAGCTTGCATTGCGCAGGGCGGTGTGCGGCGAATCCTCGCGCTTCGATTTCCGGTAGCCGCCAAGCCCTTGGATCCAGACGTAACGAATGGCTCGCTTCGGCAATTCCGCCTCCAGAAACTCGCGATTGAAGTGCGGCAATCGCCGCGACATCGGGAAGGCGCGGATGTCGACCAGTGTCTCGATGCCATGCGCCTTCAGTGCCGATACCAGCTCATCGAGTGTCCGCGTCGAGTGTCCGATCGTGTAGAGCGTGGCCACAGTTCCATTTCATCATGAATGAACCAGGGCTGCGGACAGCGCGGAGAATGCGGAGCACTCTTACATGCATTTTGCTCTGCGTTCTCTGCGGCTTTGGAATCAGGCCATCGAACTCACGATTGCGGCGATCTGCCGGTCCTGCTCCGGAAAGACCGTCCGCAGGTCCAGCAGCACGCGCCCTTCGTCCACGCGCGCGATCACTGGCGGATCGCCTTGGCGCAGGCGGCTGCAAAGTTCGTCGGCGCTGAGCTCGCGATGGGTAAGCGCCAGCAGGCGCGTTGGCAGCCCAGCCGTAGGAGCCGCGCCGCCTCCGATCACGGACTCTCCATCGATGATTTCGAGGCTAAGTTTTGCCCCGGAACCCACCTTGGCCGCCAGCGCCTCGGCGCGCTCGCCGATTTCATCCCTGGACAGCTGCATCATTCTCAGCACGGGCACCGCACCGTAATCATGTTTGACGTAGGCCAGCAGCGTAGCTTCGAGCGCGGCATAGGTAAGCTTGTCCACCCGCAGCGCCCGAAACAGCGAGTTGCCGCGCATACGCACAACCAGATCGCCGCGCCCCGTGATCAACCCGGCCTGCGGCCCGCCCAGCAGTTTGTCGCCGCTGTAAGTAATGACATCGATCCCGGCCCGCAAGCTGTCAAAGACGCTGGTCTCCGCAAGGCCCATGGAATGCAGCTCGAAAAGCGCGCCGCTCCCCAGGTCTTCCATCAGCGGAAGATTGCGCCGCCGGGCTAACTCGACAAGTTCAGCCAGCGCCGGCTGTTCGGTGAATCCCGTAATCGCGAAGTTCGACCGGTGGACGCGCAGCAGAAGCCGCGTCCGCTCGTTGATCGCGTTTTCGTAGTCGCCGATGCGCGTGCGATTGGTAGTGCCAACCTCGCGCAACGCCGCCTGCGACTTCGCCATCACGTCGGGAATGCGGAACGATCCCCCGATCTCAACCAGTTCGCCACGCGAGACAATGACCTCTCCGCCCTCCGCCAGCGAATTGAGAGCAAGCAGCACCGCAGCCGCGTTGTTGTTGACAACGATCGTCGAGATTGACGGCCCGGCATGTTCCGCCTGCATCGGCGGGGCGCTCGTTCCTCCGTGCTCCGCGAACAGTTTTTCAAACAGCCGCTGGACGTGCACATCGCGCTTGCCGCGCGCGCCCTTCTCCAGGTCCAATTCGAGGTTCGAGTAAACCGCCGCCGCCTCGTGAACATGTTCCAGCGCGGCCGAAGAGAGCGGAGCGCGGCCGAGGTTGGTGTGCAGAACCACTCCCGTGGCATTGATGACCGGCCGAAGCGCGTAGCGCAAGGCAGAACGGAGTTCTCGCTCAATCGCTGCGGAAATTCCGGCCAGGGCAAGGTCCAGTGATTTCGCGTTCAGTCGTTCGGCCGAAATCTCCTGCCGCAAACGGCCCAGGACCGCGCGGATCGCGTCCCCCACGGCAACGGTCCCGTCGCGCTCGGCCAGCAATCGAATTTCTGGCTGGCGCAGGATTTCATCGGTGGACGGCAGCCTGCGAAACAGCGCTGCATTTGAGGTCGAGGACACCGACGGGATTATGACACGGAGCTCAAGGCAATGTCCGCTCACGCCTTTCCGGACACCGCAAGCGCTCACCGCTTACAGCGTGTGCAAATACGCCAGCAGATCTTTAATCTGCTGGTCATTCATGACCGGCCCGAAGCCTTCCATCTTGGCGCGCCCGTACTTCACGATGTCGGCCACCCGATCGTCGTTGGCCGGCAGCCCACTCAGCTCCAGATACTGCCGCTTGAACACGCCCTTCATGCTCGGCCCCTTCTTGCCGCGCGACGAGTACGGCTCATGGCAGCGGTCGCAATAGTTGTCGTAGAGTTTGCGCCCAGCGGCCTGCTGCGGGTTCAGTCCCAGTTCCGCAGCCGACTTGCGCCGCTCCACATCGCAGGCGGTGGTGGAGAAAATCAGGGCGAGCGTTGCCGCCGCGACTAAGACAAGACCGACAGACCGCTTGCAATGAATACGCATCATAGTTGGCGCGCTCGGGAAAGCACAAAGAAGTAGGATAATACCTTCGCCGTGGCAGTTACGATCAAACGCGTCTACGAACCGCCTGCCGCGGCCGACGGCGTGCGCGTCCTGGTCGACCGCCTGTGGCCCCGCGGCCTCACCAAGCAAGACGCCGCCGTCAAGCTCTGGCTGCGAGATTTGGCGCCCTCGAACGAGCTGCGCCAGTGGTACCACGCCAATCCCGACGCCTGGCCGCTATTTCGCAAGCGCTATTTGAAGGAATTGACAGACGCAAAGGCAACTACCGCGGTCGAAAAACTGTACGAACTGGCGGAAGGCAAAAAGCCTCTCACGCTCCTCTACGCCTCGCGCAACGAACAATGCAACAACGCCACGGTGCTGAAAGATTTACTGGAAGGCGGCCGCAAACCGCCATCCAGCATAGGCCCAGCCGCCGCCCGCGAAGGCCTTCGCAAAGTCAAGAAACACTAGAGGGCTGTCAGTCGTCGGTGATAAACAAGGTTTAACTGGGAACTGAAAACGGAGAACTGAAAACAGAATCTATAATCTTCCCAGTCATGCCCCCGTCCGCTCTCCAGAAGAAAATCGAATCCCTCCGCGAAAAAATCCGCCACCACGAATACCTCTACTACGTCCTCGACAAGCCCGATCTCACCGACGCCGAATTCGACAAGCTGATGAACGAGTTGAAGCGCTTCGAAGCCGAGCGTCCCGAGCTCATCACGCCCGACTCCCCGACCCAGCGCGTAGGCGGCAAGCCGCGCGAAGGCTTTGTAAAAGCCAGGCATTCCTCGCCCATGCTCTCGCTCGACAACGCCTACAGCGAAGAGGAGCTCCGCGACTGGGAGCGCCGTGTTCATGAACTGACAGGGCGCACCGACGTCGAATACATGTGCGAGCTCAAACTCGACGGCATGTCGCTGGCGCTCGTCTACTCGGACGGCCGCCTCGAACGCGGCATCACGCGCGGCGACGGCACCGTCGGCGAAGACGTCACGCTCAACGTCCGCACCGTTCGCTCGATTCCGCTGTCGGTTTCGAAAGACAAGTTGAAAAAAGCCGGCATCCCCGCCGCCTTCGAAACCCGGGGCGAAATGCTCATGCCCATCGCCGCCTTCAAAAAGCTGAACGAAGAACGCGCGCGGGAAGGCTTATCCACCTTCGCGAACCCGCGCAACTTCACCGCAGGCACCGTCCGCCAGCTCGAGCCTGGCATCACCGCCCAGCGCCGCATGGACTACTTCGCCTACATGCTCCTCCAGGACGGCCGCACATATTTCGACCGCCAGTCCAAAACCATGGACGCCCTCGAGGCCGCCGGCTTCAAGGTCAACCTCCATCGCAAGCTGGTAAAAAATCTCGACGAAGTCTGGAAGTTCATTCAAAGCTGGGAGGGCAAACGCGAAGCGCTCCCCTACGAAATCGACGGTATCGTAATCAAGGTTGACCGCACCGCTCTCCAACAGGAACTTGGCTTTACCGGCAAGGCCCCCCGCTGGGCGATCGCATACAAGTTCGCCGCGCACGGTGCGGTCACCCAGGTCGAAGGTATCGTTCCCCAAGTCGGCCGCACCGGCAAGCTGACTCCGGTCGCCTGGCTCAAGCCCGTGCCCATCGGCGGTACGACTGTGTCGCGCGCCACGCTGCACAACATGGATTTCGTCGATGAACTCGGCGTCAAGATCGGCGACTGGGTCGAGGTCGAGCGCGGCGGCGACGTGATCCCAAAAGTGGTGAGGGTCGTCGAAGACGCCGATCACCCGCGCGGCCACGAGTCGTTCCAAATGCCCGCCCACTGCCCGGTCTGCGGCGGCAACGTGGTGCGCACCGAAGGCGAAGCCGACCATCGCTGCGTCAACGCCAACTGCCCCGCCAAACTCCAGGGCACGATTCTGCATTTCGCCTCGCGCCACGTGATGGATATCGACGGCCTCGGCGAGGCTTTGGTCAATCAGCTCACCGAGCGCGGCCTGGTAAAAAACGTAGCCGATCTTTATCGCCTGACAAAAGACGGCCTGCTGCAACTCGAGCGCATGGGAGACAAGTCGGCGGAAAATGTGTTGGGTGAAATTGCAGCTTCGAAAAAGCTGCCACTCGAGCGGGTGATCTTCGGACTCGGAATCCGCTTCGTAGGCGAGCGCACCGCGCAGTTTTTGGCCGAGCATTTCGGCTCGCTCGACGCCATCATGAACGCGACTGCCGAAGAACTGGAAGAAGTGAACGAAGTGGGCCCGCGTATCGCCGAGAGCATCGTCGAGTTTTTCGCCGATGAGCACAATCGGAAGCTGGTAGCCGATCTGCGCAAGGCCGGCCTGACGTTTACCGGCGAGAAACGAGAAAAGGGCACCAAGCTCGCCGGCAAAACCTTCGTGCTGACGGGCACGCTCACCCGCCACACCCGCGACGAAGTAAAAAAGATGATCGAAGACGCGGGCGGCCGTGTCTCTGGCTCGGTCAGCAAGAAAACCGATTATGTCGTGGCTGGCGCGGAAGCGGGTTCGAAGCTGGACAAAGCTCGCGAACTGGGAGTCAGCGTCATCGACGAGAATGAGATGGAAGCGTTGGTGGGGTAGCGCAATCGACGATTTCAGGGGGCTTCTGCAAGAGCTGGTTTGCCACCACACCGGCGGCGCCTCCTTGCCACACGAGCTAAGCCCATGCCTCCCTCGCTTCTTCCTCCACCTCCGGCTCGCGCGGGCGATGCACCAGCGAAACCAGAATGAAGCTGATAATCATCAGCAGCAGCCAGGAACCATACTTCCCAAACCGCACAAGCTGCCAGCCATTCCGTTGATGCGGATAAACCCACACCGCCGCAAATGTTCCCACATTCTCCGCCGCCCATATGAACAGCGCGACCAGGCCGAACCCCAGCAGCAAGGGCATGCGGCGAAACTTCTGATACGGCCGGTAGTAAACCCACGTCGGCCCAAACACGGCCACCACCGCTCCAAACAGCGCAATTCGCAGATCGGGAATAAAGTGATGCGCAAAGAAATTGGCGTAGATTAGAATCGCCAGCGCCGCCGTCGCGTAAGTATTCGGATAGCGCGTGTACCGCATGTCGAAGATGCGCGTGACTCGCGCCATATAGCTGCCCACCGATGAGTACATGAACCCGGAGAAGAGCGGCACGTGGCCGAGGCGGAAGAAATTATTTTCGGGATAAGTCCAGGAACCGACGCTGGTCTTAAAAAGTTCCATCAGCGTCCCGACGACATGGAAAAGAAGAATGACCTTGGCCTCGCGCAGCGTCTCCATGCGGAGAACCAGCAGCAAAACCTGAATGCCGATGGCTGCCAGAAACAGGAAGTCATAGCGCGCCAGCCAGAAATGCTGCGGCCAGAACCACTTTGTGAGAAGCACAAGACCCAAGATCGTTGCGCCAAAAAGGCAGGCCCAAGCCGACTTAAATCCGAAGAGAAAGAACTCCCAAAGAAATCCATTGAGCCGGCTCGTCGAGACATGATCTTCAAGACGAACGCGAATTTCATGGAACCGCGTCTTTGTGTAGCTCAGCACTTAAGAATCCGAACCGAAGCCATCATTGTAGCGGGTGCTTTTTGAGACCTGCGATGGCGACTGCACCGGCAGTTGGCGGTCGTCAAGAACTAAGCTACTCTTGGAAAGACGAAAGGCCCGAGCATGGCGGAAAATAAAACCAAGCCCACTAAGGTAAGTGTTGCGGCGTATATCGATTCCCTGGCAGAGCCGTCCCGTCGCGCGGACGCCAAGGCGCTCGTCAAGTTGATGAAGACCGCATCCGGAGAAAAGCCGCAGATGTGGGGGCCATCCATCATCGGCTTCGGCAGCTATCACTACAAATACGAAAGCGGGCGTGAGGGCGACATGCCGCTGGTAGGCTTTTCTCCGCGTAGGCCGGCAACCGTTCTCTACGGCCTGTCCAGCGATTCCAAGGCACTCCTCGCAAAGCTTGGCAAGCACACCACCGGCAAGGGCTGCGTCTATATCAAGAAGCTCGCGGACGTGGACCAACGAGTCTTGGAAGCGATGGTGGTCGAGGCAGTGGCCGGTAAACGAGCCCCATAACCAGTCCGCCCAAAGAACGCGGCTGATTCTGCCCTCGTCGAGCTCTCCTGGTAAGCAACGACCGTGGCCCTAGTGCTTCGCGGTCGGCGGCATCAGCCCGTTTAACCGGAGATACATGGCGGCCTCGGCATAGTGGTCGGCCCAGTTGCTGGCCACACCCAGCGCAAATCGAGCTCGCGACAGCTGCTGGCCTTCATGCCCCGACGCCATTTCGCCAAGCTTGGCATCGTCCATCTTGCCGATCGCGTCGCCGCAAAAATCGAACGACGCCTTGAGCGCGGCCACCAGTTTCTCCTTCGCGTCCGTGTCTTTCACCTCGTCGACTTTGGGAGCTGGAACGGCCGAGGCGCCGCTGCAAAGCGCATAGTTCGCTTCGATCATGTGCGCTACCAGATGACCGAACGTCATCTGATCCGCGCTGGGCTTGTAGCTGAACTTGTCGGCCGGCATTGCTTCGACCGCTGCGATCGTGTTCTTCTGACGATTCGGAAAGACATCTTTAAGAGCGCTGGCGATAGGATTTTTCACTTGCGCGGCTGCAGATGCGGCAAGCAGGAACAAGGGCAGGGCAACTTTCAGTTTCATGGGCCATCCTCCGAGGCGATGCCAGCATAACGCGGAGGGGCGTCTCCGCGCCATACAGCAACCGCAACTGTCCGAACCCCTTGCCTTCCGCGTTACACTTGAATCATGCACGCGCCTGGCCCCTTAGGACACTCGCACGGTGGGCATTCTCACGCCACCGGCCAGGTGCTGCGCATTTCGCTGTTGGTCACGGCGGTCTATATCGCGCTCCTGGTTGTCGCCGGCATCCGCGCGCATTCTCTCGCGCTGCTTTCGGAAGCGGGCCACAACCTCTCGGATTTCCTGGCGCTGCTGTTGTCGCTGGCTGCCGTCTATCTGGAAGGCCGTCCGCCGAGCGCGACCAAGACCTACGGCTACCGCCGCGCCGGGGTGCTTGCGGCTTTGGTGAATTCGCTCTCGCTGGTGGTGGTCGCGTTCTTGATTTTCTACGAGGCCTTCCGCCGCCTGCAACATCCCGCGCAAGTCCGCGCCGGCATGATGATTTGGGTCGCTGCCGCCGGCGTGGCGATGAATGGCGCAATCGCCCTCTTGCTCTGGCGTTCCGGACGAGACGTGAACGTGCGCAGTGCGCTCCTCCACGAAGTCGGCGACACGGTCTCCACCGCGGCGGTCATCGTCGGCGGCTGGGCGATCCTGATGACCGGGCAATCCTGGATCGATTCGGCCCTGTCGTTCGGCATCGGCGTTTTGATTTTGTGGTCGAGTTTCGGAATCGTGCGCGAGACGCTCAACATTCTCCTCGAAGGCACGCCCCGCGGCATGAGCCTCGAGGAAGTGGAAGCGGCCGTGCGCGCGATTGCGGGCGTCAGTGACGTGCATGATCTCCATGTCTGGAGCATCGGTTCGGAAAATCACGCGCTTTCAGCGCACGTGAAAATTACCGACATGCCCACATCGGAGAGCGATATGATCCTGCGCGAGATCAAGGAGAAGCTGGGAGTCGCGTTCGGCATTCATCACACCACGATCCAACTCGAGCACGTGGTGTGCGAAACGGCGCATGCCTGCGTGATTGCCGTGCAGGAAGAACACGTGCACTCCGCGCACGAGCCTAGCGGGCGCCGCCACTGAATCCTGACCGCTTAACGGTGTTGCTGCTCGAAAATTTCCCTTACCGTCTCGATCGTGTCGGCATCTTCCGGTAATTTGTCCCGACGTAATCTCACGATGCGCGGAAAGCGCAGTGCATATCCGCTTTCATGGCGCTCGGAACGCATCATGTTGTTGAAGGCGACTTCCAGCACGATCTTCGGCTCGACTTCCAGTCGCAAGCCATGCTCGCTGGTTTTGTGCGCAAGAAACCATTGCGTCATCCCGGCAATCTCTTCGTCCGTCAGCCCGGAATACGCTTTGCCGATGTTCTCCAGCCGATCGCCATTCCAGACCGCAAACGTGTAGTCGCTGAGCACGCCGATGCGTTTGCCATGTCCGTATTCGACGGCCGTCACGACCACGTCGAGCGTCGCGAGTTCGCGCTTCATCTTCAGCCACGACTTGCCGCGCCGGCCCGGAGTGTAGAAAGAGTCGAGATCCTTGATCATCAGCCCTTCGTTGCCGCGCTTGCGCGCCGCGGTGAACAGGCCCTCGAGATCTTCCGGCGTGTGCGCGACCGCAACTGGAGCGGCCAGAACCGGAACGCGTGGTGAATCATCCGGGTTGTCAAATGCCAGAGTTGACTGGCCTCGAGATATTTGCACCGCCGCTTTCCGCGGCCGCGCCAGCAGTTCGTCAAGTATCCGCCTTCGCTCGCGGAGCGGCTGATCGAGCAGCAATTCGCCGTCCGCATAGAGAACGTCGAAGACGAGATATGCAACCGGAGCCTCGCGAATCAGGCGCTCGCTGACCTTCTTTCGTCCCAGGCGCCGCTGAAGCGTGCTGAAGGGCAGAGCTCGTCCATGAGTTTCGGCCATCTCCGGGTCATGATTCTCCGCGCTCCAGATCGAGTTCCAGGCGACGATTTCACCATCGAGAATCGCGTCTTCCGGAAGACCGGCGAGCGCCGACGGGAGTTCCGGAAACGACTCGGTGATCTCGCCGCGCGTGCGCGAGAATAACCTCGCTTCTCCGGCGCCGATGTGTGCCTGTGCGCGGACTCCATCATATTTGTCCTCGACCGCTGCGTTCGCGAAATAGCGGACCGCCTCTTCGGCAGACTCCACGGGACTGGCCAGCATGAAATCGATGGCATGGAAAAGCCGCAGCCGCGCCGCGCCCAGTGTTCCCGCGGACGCCAGGCGCAAAGTCTCGCCAATGTCTCCCAGAAGCATGTTCGCGCGCTTAACTTCATCGAAAGGCCTGTCGAATGCGCGCGCAATCGCCTCTTCCACCAGGCTCTCTTTCAGGCCGATCCGCAGGTCTCCGCCGATGATTTTCACGATGTACTTGGCTTCGAGCGGCGTCGCCCGGCCGAGAAGTTGCCTGAGCAGCGCCCCTTTGGTTCCAGGTCCTCGCGCGGCGGCGATTTCCGTGAACACCCCTTGCACGTCAGCCAGCGAGATCCCTGAGTCGGATTTCGCCGGCAGGGCGTCCGCGGCAACCGAACCCGCATCGCCCCGCTTCCGGTAAATCTCGGTGAGCTCGCCTTCCGATTTTCCGGAAAGTTCTGCAATGACGCGCCAGAGCAGGGCGCCTCCGGCTTGCAGGGTTGTTTCGGCATAACTTGGAAACGGCTGTCCCGAGAGAAAGACCGCCGCAATCGCGGCTTCGGAGACTGGAACCGACTGGAAGTAGTCTGCGACCAGTGCCGTCTTGGCAAGCTTGCTGTTCGTGGCGCCAATCGATTCCGCGGTCTGGGCGAAGCGCAGCATGTGCTTAGGATTCTACGTTGCACGAGGGGAGGAGCGATTCGAGCAGTGAAATCAAGGGTCTTGTGGTATTCTGGCCTGAGGAGTCGTCCCACCCCGCAGCGACATCCAATACTCATGCGACGTTGGCGCCAAATCGTGCGTTTCCTGGCAGCCGTGCAGCTGCTTCCGGCCCTGGAAAGTGGCGAAGAGACCACTCTGGTCGGTGGCCAGGCCGTGCTCGAGGGCGTCATGATGCGCTCCCCACACGCCTGGGGCATTGCCGTCCGCAAGCCATCGGGAGAGATTGTCAAGCACAGCGAGCCGCTGGCGCGCCCCTCCGAAGAACATAAGTGGATGGGGTGGCCGGTGGTGCGCGGCGTGATGACCCTCGGCCACGCCATGACGCTGGGCTTCCGCGCGCTGAAGTTTTCGGCGAATGCTGTACTCGAAGAACTCTCGGCGGGCGAATCCGAAAGCCAGCAACCTGGTAAAGAGCAGGGCAAAAAATTCGAGATTACAGGCTGGATGGCCGGCTTGAATATGGCGTTCTCCGTCCTGTTCTTCATCTTTATGTACAAGTATTTGCCCCTGCTTGCGACGACCGAGCTTAAGCGGGTAAATCCCGTATTCGGCAATCAGTTCATCTTTAATTTCGTCGACGGGCTGATTCGCATTGCGATGTTCCTGCTTTTTGTGTGGGGCGTTTCGCTGTGGAAGGATATTCGCCGCGTTTACGAGTATCACGGCGCCGAACACAAAACCGTATTCGCGTTCGAAAATGGCGACCCGCTTCAGACCGCGGCAGTCCAGAAATATTCGACCTATCACCCGCGCTGCGGCACCAGTTTCCTGATGACGGTCATGATCATTTCCATGGTCGTTTACATGTTCATCCCGGTGACGACGTTCTGGGCGCGGTTTGCCGAACGCATCGTTCTGCTGCCAGTGATTGCCGGGGTCTCTTACGAGATCATTCGCTATGCAGCCAGGCATCGCGGCTCGCTTTTTTCGCTGATGACGGCACCGGGCCTCTGGCTCCAGCGCATTACCACCCAGCCTCCCGATAATCGTCAGGTAGAATGCGCAATCATTGCGCTGGATGAAGCGATGTCCCTTGAAAAGCAGCACGGCGGCGCACTGGTGATCGCTTAGCGGCGCCCGCCGCGAAAACCAGTTGTCAGTTCTCAGTTCCCGGTAAAACCCCTAAAATGAAAGCCGTGGGAATTGAGGCCTGATATTTGTCTCTGCCAGATCTATTTCATCTTTCCGCATTCTTTTTCGGAGAACCGAGAACTGAGAACTTATGTTTGAACGACTCGACCAAATCGAAGCTCGCTATGAAGAGCTGACGAACGCTCTCGCATCGCCGGAAATTACCGGTGATTCGGCGAAATACCAGAAGACCGCCAAGGCGCATAGCGAAATCACGCCGATCGTCGAAAAATACCGCGAGTATAAGGACTTGACGCGCGGCATCGCCGAGAGCAAGGCGCTGGTCGCCGAAGAGACAGATCCCGAGATGCGCGCTTATGCGGCGGAGGAACTTGCCAAGCTGGAAGCGCGCGTCGGTGGCGTGGAAGAAGAGCTGAAGGTTCTGCTGCTGCCGAAGGATCCCAACGACGAAAAGAACGTGATCCTCGAAATCCGCGCCGGTACGGGTGGCGATGAAAGTACGCTGTTCGTGGCGGAAGTCTTTCGTATGTACAACCGTTATGCGGAAAGCCAGAAATGGAAGGTCGAGGTGCTCTCCACGTCGGAGTCCGGGGTGGGCGGCCTGAAGGAAGTCATCGCGCTGATCGAAGGCGACCGCGTTTATTCGCGATTGAAATACGAGAGCGGCGTGCACCGTGTGCAGCGCGTGCCGCAGACCGAGCAACAGGGACGCGTTCACACCTCGGCGATCACCGTCGCAGTATTGCCCGAGGCGGAAGACGTAGATATCAAGATTGAAGCGAAAGATTTGCGCATCGATACGTTCTGCTCCTCCGGCCCCGGCGGCCAGTCGGTCAATACTACGTATTCCGCGGTCCGCATCACGCACCTTCCGACGGGCACAGTGGTCAGCTGCCAGGACGAGAAATCTCAGATCAAGAATCGTGAAAAAGGCATGCGCGTCCTGCGCTCGCGGCTCTACGAGATCGAAATGCAGAAGCAGCAGGAGGCCTTAGCCAAAGAACGGAAGCAAATGGTCGGCTCGGGCGACCGCTCCGAAAAGATTCGTACGTATAACTTCCCCCAGAACCGCCTCACCGACCACCGGATCGGCTTCACGATTCATCAGCTCGAACAGGTGATGGATGGCAAGATTCAGCCGCTGATCGACGCACTGATCACGCACTTCGAAGCTGAGAAGCTGAAGCAGGAGACGGCGAATGTCGGGTGAGAGATTCTTGAAAGTCCGGTCGCCGAAGCAGTTGCCATTCACGCTTTCTACGCCGCCCGCATCAGCTTCTGGGAGAGCTTGTCGATCGCGCCGGCTTTGCCGTGATGCGCCGATTGGGAATCGAGCAGGCTGCCTCTTTCGATAACCATTTTGCCGTCTTCCGCTACGGTCCGAAGCAGCGGAACGCCTTGAAATTGTTCGCTGAGTCCGTGCGCTTGAACCGGAATCCTAAGCAGTCGACGGCCCGGTTCGTGATGAAATAACCACTGTGCAGCTCCGACCCGCCCTCAATCTCGCTGTTGAGCGCCTGACCGCCCAGCATGTTCCCTCGCCGCGCATGAACGCGGAACTGCTGATCATGTTCACGTTGGACTGCGACCGGGCGTATCTCTACGCGCATCCGGAGCGTGAGCTCACGGCAGAAGAAGCGTCGCGCTACGACGCCGCCCTTGCCCGGCGCGCCACCGGCGAACCGGCACAGTACATTACCGGGCACCAGGAATTCTGGGGAATGGATTTGATTGTCTCGCCGGCAGTGCTGATTCCTCGTCCTGAGACCGAGCACGTGATCGAGGCGGTACTGGAGATAGTTTCGAAATCCCAAGTGAATCAAAGTCGAAAGCCAGGTGAGGGACCGCGGACAGAAGAGGCGGCGCTGCGCATTGCCGAC
>Ga0335080_10004331_pt1 | contig 14456 bp, 10 predicted proteins | sample Lox_Sample_34_FD_206720 | JGI IMG/M metagenome (GOLD analysis project Ga0335080, IMG submission 206720) | Soil microbial communities from Loxahatchee National Wildlife Refuge, Florida, United States - Lox_Sample_3.4 | ecosystem: Environmental > Terrestrial > Soil > Wetlands | place: USA... | reverse complement strand
CGCTTCGCCTTCGCCAGCTCGTGCAGCAACTACGGCGCGGCGGGCGACGCCCCGGTGAACGAGGACTCGGAGCTGAACCCGGTCACGCCCTACGGCGAGTCGAAGGTGCGGGTGGAGCGGGACGTGATCCAGCTCGCGAACGACGACTTCTCCCCCACCTTCCTGCGCTGCGCGACGGCATACGGCGTCTCGCCCCGCCTGCGCTTCGACATCGTCCTCAACAACCTGGTGGCCTGGGCGTTCACCTCCGGGAAGGTCCTCCTCAAGTCCGACGGAACGCCCTGGCGTCCCATCGTCCACATCGAGGACATCAGCCGGGCGTTCCTGGCCGTCCTCTCCGTCCCCCGGGAGCGGGTGCACGCCCTGGCCCTGAACGTGGGGAGGAACGACCAGAACTACCGCATCCGCGAGATCGCCGAGATCGTCCGGCGCACCGTGCCCGGCTGCGAGGTCTCGTTCGCCGAGGGGGCCGGACCCGACAAGCGCAACTACCGCGCCGACTTCTCGAAGATCGCCCGGGTGCTGCCCGAGTTCCGGCCCGAGTGGGACGCCCCGCGTGGCGCGGCCGAGCTGCTCGCCGCCTACCGCGCGGTGGGGCTGAAGCTGGAGGACTTCGAGGGCCCGCGCTTCCGGCGCATCGATCAGATCAAGCAGCTCATCGCCGAGGGGAGCCTGGGAACCGACCTGCGGTGGAAGCGCGAGCCGGTGGCCGCATGACCGAGCCTCTCCGGGAAGCGGGCGCCGGCCGGGGGCGCGGCTGCCTGTTCTGCGGCCGGCCGCTCCGGCACACCTTCGTCGACCTCGGGATGTCCCCGCTCTGCGAGAGCTACGTCCCCGCCGACAGGCTGAACCAGATGGAGCCCTTCTACCCGCTCCACACCTACGTCTGCGACGGCTGCTTCCTCGTGCAGCTGGAGGAGTTCGTCAGCCCCGAGCACATCTTCACCGAGTACGCCTACTTCTCCTCCTACGCCGACAGCTGGGTGGAGCACATGCGCCGCTACGCCGAGGCCATCGTGGAGCGGCTCGGGCTCTCGAAGTCGAGCTTCGTGGTCGAGGTGGCCAGCAACGACGGCTACCTCCTCCAGCACTTCGTGAAGATGGGCATCCCGGTGCTGGGGATCGAGCCCGCGGCCAACGTGGCGAAGGTGGCGGTCGAGAAGGGCGTGCCCACCCTGGTGAAGTTCTTCGGCGAGCGCACCGCGCGCGAGGTGGTGGCCGAGCGAGGACGGGCAGATCTGGTGGCCGGGGCGAACGTGCTGGCGCAGGTGCCCGACCCCAACGACTTCGTCCAGGGGCTGGAGATCCTCCTCGCCCCCCGGGGCGTGGTGACCATCGAGTTCCCCCACCTGATGCGGCTGATGGCCGAGAACCAGTTCGACACCATCTACCACGAGCATTTCTCGTACTTCTCCTTCCTCAGCGCCGAGACGCTCTTCGCCGCGCACGGGCTCACCCTCTTCGACGTGGAGGAGGTGCCCACCCACGGCGGCTCGCTCCGCATCTACGCCCGGCACGTCGACGACCTCACCCGTCCGGTCACCGAGCGCGCCCGCGAGCTCCGCCAGCGCGAGGTGGACGGGGGGCTGCTCCGGATCGAGACCTACGGTGGCTTCGGCGAGCAGGTGAAGGAGACGAAGCGGAAGCTGCTCGAGTTCCTGATCGGGGTGAAGCGGGCGGGGAAGACCGTGGTGGGCTACGGCGCCCCGGGGAAGGGCAACACCCTCCTCAACTACTGCGGCATCGGCACCGACTTCATCGACTACACGGTGGACCGGAGCCCGTACAAGCAAGGGAAGTTCCTCCCCGGCTCGCGGATCCCCATCCACGCGCCGGACCGCATCCGCGAGACGCGGCCGGACTACGTGCTCATCCTCCCCTGGAACTTCAAGGACGAGATCGTCAAGCAGATGGCCGACGTGCGCAGCTGGGGTGGGCGCTTCGTGGTGCCCATCCCCGGCGTTCGCGTCCTGGACTGAGGGACAGGGAACCCGCGCGGGAGCCCCGGGCGCCATGCGATTCGTCGAGACCGAGGTCCGGGGCGTGGTGGTGCTGGAGCAGGAGCGGCACGCCGACGAGCGGGGGTACTTCGCCCGGACCTGGTGCGCGAGCGAGCTGGGCGCCCGCGGGCTCGAGGCCGCCCTCTCCCAGTGCAGCGTCTCGTTCAACCACCGCAGGGGCACGCTCCGCGGTCTCCACTACCAGGCCCCACCCTTCGCCGAGGTGAAGGTCGTCCGCTGCCTCCGGGGCGGCCTCGTGGACGTGGCGGTGGATCTCCGTCCCGACTCGCCGACCTTTCTCCGCCACCTGGCCGTGGAGCTCACCCCGGACAACGGGCGGGCGCTCTACATCCCCACCGGGTGCGCGCACGGCTTCTACACCCTGGCCGACGCCACCGAGGTCGAGTACCTCATCTCCGCACCCTACACGCCGGAGGCCGCGCGCGGCGTGCGCTTCGACGATCCGCTCCTCGGCGTCCGCTGGCCGGGGGCCCCCGCGGTCATCTCGGCGCGCGACCGGGACTATCCTCTGGTGACCGTGGAGCAGCTCGAGGAGCTGCGGGGCCTCGGTTGAGCGACCGGCTCCCCATGGACGGCGCCGCCGAGGCGCTGCGCGAGGCAGCCGACGGGCTCGACGCCGCCGCGCTCGGGGCGGAGCTGCACGCCCAGGTGCGCGCGCTCTACCCCCTCTGTCGCTCCATCACGGGTGAGGGAGTGCGCCAGTCGCTCCGCCTGCTCCAGGGCCTCGCGCCCATCGCCCTCCACGAGGTCCCCAGCGGAACGGCCGTGCTGGACTGGGTGGTGCCGAAGGAGTGGACCCTCCGCTCGGCGCGCCTCCTCGGCCCCGACGGCCAGGTGGTGGCGGATGCGGCCCGGCTGAACCTCGAGGTGCTGAACTACAGCGCGCCCTTCCGGGGGACGGTGAGCCTCGAGGAGCTCGAGCCGCACCTCCACTCCCTCCCCGAGGCCCCGGCCCTCGTGCCCTACCGGACGAGCTACTACCGCGAGGAGTGGGGCTTCTGTCTTCCCCACGCGGTGCGGAGCGCGCTCCGACCCGGCCGGTACGGCGTGGAGATCGACACCACGCTCGCCGAGGGTTCGCTGACCTACGGCGAGGCGGTGGTGCCCGGCGCGACCGACGAGGAGGTGCTGATCTCCACCCACGTCTGCCACCCCTCGCTGGCGAACGACAACTGCGCCGGCATGGCGATGGTCGCGGTGCTGGCCCGCATCGTCGGGGCGCTCCGGCCCCGGCGCACCCACCGGTTCCTCTTCGTCCCTGGCACCATCGGGGCCATCACCTGGCTCGCCCGGAACCGCGAGCGCACGGCGCGGGTGGCCGGCGGGCTGGTCGCGGCCTGCGTGGGGGACGCCGGACGCCTCACCTACAAGCGGAGCCGCCGGGGGACGGCCGACGTGGACCGCGCCGCCCTCCACGTCCTGCGGCACGCCGGCGTCGACCACGAGGTCCGCGACTTCACCCCCTACGGCTACGACGAGCGGCAGTACTGCTCGCCCGGGTTCGACCTTCCGGTCGGCTCGCTCACCCGCACGCCGTACGGCGAGTACCCCGAGTACCACACCTCCGGAGACACCCCGGCGCTGGTGCGCCCGGAGAGCATGGTGGATACGCTCCGCCGCTACCTCGAGGTGCTGGAGGTCCTGGAGGGGAACGGGACCTGGGTGAACACCGCGCCGTTCGGGGAGCCGCAGCTCGGGCGGCGAGGGCTCTACGGCTCGGTGGGCGGGAAGAGCCACGCACGGGCCGAGCAGATGGCGATGCTCTGGGTGCTCAACCTCTCCGACGGACGGCACTCGCTGCTCGACGTCGCCGAGCGCTCGGGCCTCCGCTTCACCGAGGTGCGCCGGGCGGCGAGGGCGCTCGACGGCGCGGGACTCCTCGTCGCGCCCCGCTAGGCAGTCACCCAGTCCGCCACCACCTCGGCGAGGGCCAGCGCCGCCGTCATCCCCGGCGACTCGATGCCGTAGAGGTTCACCAGGCCGTGGACGCCGTGCTGCGCCGGCCCCTGGAGCAGGAAGTCCGCCGCCGGCTCTCCCGGACCGGTGAGCTTCGGCCGCACGCCGGTGTATCCGGGCTGGAGGTCCTCCTCCTTCACTCCCGGGAGGTAGCGCTGGATGGACCGCGCGAACTCCGCGGCCCGCCCCTCGTCGAAGGAGTAGTCGACCTCCGGGATCCAGGCCACGTCGGGGCCGAAGCGTGCCCGCCCCTCGAGGTCGAGCGTGACGTGGGTCCCGAGCCCGCCCGGAACCGGAACCGGATAGACCAGCCGGCGCACGGGCGAGGCGCCGCGGAGCACGAAGTAGTGCCCCTTGGCGAAGTGCTGCGGGGGGATGGTCGCGGGCGGAAGCCCCTCCACGGACCGGGCGAGCGTCTGCGCCCACGGGCCGGCCGAGTTCACCACCGCCCGGAAGCGAAAGGCGCCCGGCTCGTCGCCACCGAGCCGGAGCAGCACCCGGCCGTCCTCCACCCTCCCACCGACGACCGGCGTCCGGAGCACCACCTGCGCGCCGTGGGCCTCGGCGTCGCTCCTCAGCGCGGACAGCAGGGCGTGGCTGTCGACGATGCCGGTCGACGGCGAGAGGAAGCCCCGCACCGCGGACACCGCCGGCTCGAGCGCGCGGACCTGCTCGCCGGAGAGCCATTCCAGATCTCCGACCCCGTTCTGGAGCGCGGTGGCGGCGATGCGCTCCAGCGCCGGGATCTCCTCCGCCCGGGAGGCGACCACCAGCTTGCCGAGACGGGCGTGGGGAATGCCGCGCGCGGTGCAGTAGGCGTAGAGCGCCTCCTTCCCTTCGACGCAGAGCCGCGCCTTCCACGAGCCCGGGGGGTAGTAGAGGCCGGCGTGGATGACCTCGGAGCTCCGCGAGCTGGTGTGGAAGCCCACGAAGCGCTCGGCATCGAGCACGAACACCTCGCGTCCGCGCGCCGCCACCGCCCGCGCCACCGCGAGGCCCACCACGCCGGCGCCGACCACCGCGACGTCCGCCTCCGTCGGCTCGGGATCCTCGACCGGCGCAGCCACGCTCACCGCCCGGGGCTTATCAGAGCGCGCCCGGGTCGCGCCCCACCCAGGCGAAGACGCCATTGTCTTCGCGGCCCGAAGCGTGGTGGAGGGAGGGCCATCGGCGCCGGTTCCGCCGGTCGTCGGAGTGGTCGTGATGGCTCGCCTCGTTCCCATCCTCCTCGTCGGAGCGCTCGCCGCCTGCAGCAGCGGGTCGGTCCCGGGGACGGGCACGAGCGGCGGTCCGGGTGGCGGCTCTCCGAGCTGGAACGGCGTGCTCCCGGCGGACAGGGCCACCGTCTGGAACCCGGGGCTCAACGCGGTCGGCGGCATCCCCACCCGGACCACCGTCTACAAGACGCTCACTCCGAGCGGCGGGGACGACACCCAGGCCATCCAGGACGCGCTCGACAGCTGTCCCGAGAACCAGGTGGTGAAGCTCGCCCCGGGCACCTTCCAGATCACCGGCGACGGGCTGTCCATCACCCGCTCCAACGTGGTGCTGCGGGGCAGCGGCTCGAGCATGCCCGGGGGCACTCTCCTCACCAAGCCACTCAACACCGGGATGCCGGTCATCATCATCGGGCTGCGCTGGTTCGAGCTCACCCCCGGGGTGCCCCTCGCCCAGGACGCGCCCAAGGGAAGCACCAGCATCACGCTCACCAGCAACCCCGGCTACAAGGTGGGCGAGCTCGTCTACCTGAACCAGCTGGCGGACGACACCCGCTCGGACACCGTGCCTCCGGTGCGCAAGGTGTACTGGGGAACGAACGCGCTCCCCGGAGGGCCGGAGCGGGGCTGGTTCTGCGAGTACAACCGGCCCATCGGGCAGGCGCTGGAGATCGCCTCCATCCAGGGCAACACCCTCACGCTCACCACCCCCATCCACATCGACTTCGAGACCGCGCTCTCGGCCCACGTGGTGCGGATCACCGACCAGCCAGGAGGGGACCCGATCGACGCGGTGAGGTACTCGGGCATCGAGGACCTGGCGGTGGAGAACGGCGACGGGGGCGACGGCGGAGGCAACATCCATCTCTTCGCCACCGCGTACTCGTGGGTGAGGAACGTGGACAGCGCCCACAGCATCGGCCACAGCTGCAACCTCGAGGGGACCTTCCGCTCCGAGGTCCGTGACTCGTACTTCCACGAGACGCTGGATCCCAATCCCGGCGGCGCAGGCTACGGCATCGGCCTCACCCAGTACGCCTCGGACAACCTCTACGAGAACAACGTGGTCTGGGACTTCAACAAGATGACCCTCGGCCGCGCCTCGGGCGGCGGAAACGTCTTCGGCTACAACTACTTCACCGACGGCTACGGCGAGACCTACCCGGACATCGTCGAGATCGGCGCCGGCCCCAACCACTACGCCGGCGCGCACATGGAGCTCTTCGAGGGGAACGAGGGCTTCAACTTCGACAGCGAGTCGTACTGGGGCAACGCCATCTACGCGACGTCCTTCCGCAACCACTGGACCGGGCTTCGGCGCTCGGCGGCGCCGCTGGACCTTCTCGACGCCTGGAACCGGCGCGCGGTCGGAGTGCAGGTGGGCGGCTGGTGGTACTCGTTCCTGGGTGACGTGCTGGGCTTCCCGGGGATGCCGCTGCTGTCCGGGACCGACGTCGACGGCAACGACTTCGCCCAGCTCCGGTTCATCTACCAGTCGGACCCCAACAATCTCAACGACGACTCGTCGGTCGCGATGTGGCAGCTCGGTTACGACGGCACGAACTGGCCGGACACGGCGGACCCGCTGGTGCTCGCCCGGACCTACCGGCACGGCAACTTCGACTACGCCTCGGGCAGCGTGCACTGGGACCCGTCGAACGCGAACCGGACCCTCCCCGCCTCGCTCTATCTCGCCGGCAAGCCCGCCTTCTTCGGCAGCAACCGCTGGCCCTGGGTCGACTCCACCGCGGCCACCGATGCGGACCGGATCGGCGTGCTCCCGGCGAAGGTGCGGTTCGACGCGACCCACGCCTCGAAGTACCCCTGAGCGCCCGGACGGGCCGCTGGTACAGTCGGCCCCCGCGCCGATGCCCGAACGTCCACCCGAGAGCCCTCGCCGTCCGCGGGTCCTGGTGCTGGCCGACTCGGCGAACCCCGAGTGGTCCAGCGCCTCGCTGGTGGGCTGGAGCCTGACCCGGGCGCTGCGCGACCGGGCGGAGGTGCACCTGGTCACCCACGCCCGCAACCGCGAGGGGCTCGAGCACGCGGGCTGGGTGGAGGGGCGGGACTTCACCGCGCTCGATCCGTCGGCCGTCGAGGGCCCGGTCACCCGCGTGGGCGAGGGCATCCGGAGGGTGACCCGCCTCGGCTGGACCTGGACCACCGCGTTCTCCACCCTGGCCTACTACTGGTTCGAGGCGCTCGCCTGGCGGCGCTTCGGCGAGGAGATCCGCGCGCGGAGGTGGGACGTCGTCCACCGCATCACCCCGGTGAGCCCGGCGGTGCCGAGCACGCTCGCCGCCCGCTGCCGCCGGGCCGGCGTCCCGTTCGTGCTCGGGCCGGTGAACGGTGGCGTGCCCTGGCCGCGCGAGTTCCGCGAGGCGATGCGCCGCGAGGGCGAGTGGCTCTCCTACGTGCGCGGCGCCCGCAAGCTCCTTCCCGGCTACCGGAGCACCCGGAGCGCCGCCGCGGCGCTGCTCGCCGGCTCGTCCTACGTCTGGGAGGACCTCGCGCCGTACCGGGCGCGAACCGTCTACCTGCCCGAGAACGCCATCGACCCCGAGCGCTTCCGCGGCGTCACCCGGCCGCGCCCGGGGGGACCGCTGCGCATCGTCTTCGTCGGCCGGCTGGTCCCCCTCAAGGGCGTGGACATGCTGATCGAGGCGGCCGTCCCGCTTCTCCGCTCTGGCGCCGCCAGCCTGGACGTGGTGGGCGACGGCCCGGAGATGCCGGCGCTCCGGGCACGGATCGCGGCGGCGGACGTCGGCCCGGCGGTCAGCCTCCCCGGCTGGATCGACCAGCGGGAGGTCATCCAGCGCATCGCCCGGGCGGACGTGCTGGGCTTTCCGAGCATCCGCGAGTTCGGGGGCGGCGTGGTGCTGGAGGCCATGGCGCTGGGCGTGGTGCCGGTGGTGGTGGACCACGGCGGGCCGAGGGAGCTCCTGAGCGACGAGACCGGCGTCCGCGTCCCGCTCGGGCCCCGCGCGGAGATCGTCGCCGGGCTCGCGCGGGTGCTGGAGTCGCTCGCCGGCGATCGCCCGCGGGTGGCGGCGATGGGAGAGCGCGGGCGCCACCGCGTCGAGTCGCTCTTCACCTGGGAGGTGAAGGCCGCCCAGGTGGCGGAGGTCTACCGCTGGGTCCTGGGCGAGCGCGACCGGCCGGACTTCGGGATGCCGCTCTCGGAGAGCGCCGCGCTCAGGCCGGCGGCGACCACACCCGTGCCTGGCGGGCATTCAGCTCGGCCGTCGCCCGGCGCTTCCCCCTGAACAGGCAGGCCCACTGGTAGCGACGGAGGAAGCGGCGGAACTCGTCGTCCCCGTAGCGCGGCCGGCCGCGGAACATGCTCTCGAAGTACCCGGTGGCCATCCCCAGGCCCCCGACGACCAGCGGCGGGCGGGCCATGCGGAACACCGCGCTCGCCAGCATGTAGACCGGCGTCGTGCCCATGAACCACTGACCGAAGCCGTGGCGCTTGCGCCCGGTCCACCATCCCTTGTGGCTGGTCCCCATGGGCCGGAGGTGGACGAAGCGGAGCTCGGGGTCGTCCCAGGAGACGGCGATCCACCCGAGCTGGCGGCAGCGGTGGCCGTCGATGCCGTCCCACATCACCTCGCGGACGAAGCCGCCGATCTGCCGGAAGCAGGCGGTCCGGTAGAACTTGGTCATCCCCACCGAGTTCTCGTCGCCGGTGAGCTCGGAGACGAACCCGGCGGTGTCGAGGGGGAAGCGGATCCGCTCCTCGGGCGTGCCCGGGGGGAGGAACCAGGGCTTGCCGGAGCAGGTGCCGATCCGCGGGTCCCGCTCCATCCGGTCCATCAGGCCCGCGAAGTACCCGGGGGGCAGGTCCAGGTCGAGGTCGAGCTTGCAGACGTAGTCGAACTGGCCCAGGTCCACGGTGGCCAGTCCGGCGTCGAAGGCCTCGATGACCCCGCCGCCCACCTTCCGCACCCCGCGGTCCGGCCGCCGGACGAGGCGGATCCACGGCGCCCGCGCCCTCGCCTCCTCCACCAGGGCCGGCGTCTCGTCCCTCGAGCCGTCGTCCACCACCACCCAGAGCGCCGGTGCCTCGGTCTGCGCCAGCACCGCGGCGAGGGTGCGGCGAGCGAACCGGGCCTCGTCCCGGCAGGGAGTGATCAGGAGGTAGCGGCGGCCGCTCACTGGCGAACCCCGTGGCGGAGGCACCACCGCACCCAGACGTAGAGCGCCCAGACCCGGGACCAGTAGAGCCCCGGCGCCCCGTCGAGGAAGGCGCGCCACAGCCGGCCGACGGCGGCCGGGTCGAGGCCGGTGGCGCGCACCGCGTCCTCGTCGCGGAGGGTCCGGTCGATGCCGGCGGTGAGCCCGCTGCGGATCCACCGGTCGTAGGGGAGGACGAAGCCCCGCTTGGGGCGCTCGAACAGCGCCGGGTCCAGCCCCCGCAGCCCCACCCGGCGGAGCAGCGCCTTGCGCCGGAGCGGCTGGTAGCGGAGCGCGTCGGGGAGCTGCATCACCTCGGCGAGCAGCATTGCGTCCACCAGCGGGAGGCGCTGCTCGATGGACGCGGCCATGCTCGCCGCGTCGTTGTCCCGGAGGAGCCGCTCGCCGAGGAAGAGCCGCTGCTCGAGCACGCTGATCGCCGCGAGGTCCGAGCGGCCCCGCACCTCGCCATCCAGCCGGGCCCGGAACTCGGAGGGGAGCCCGTCCACCAGGGCGGCGGCGGTGGCCGCTCCGAGCAGCTGCCGCTGGAACTCGGGCAGGAACAGCGCGTAGGCGAGCTGGTAGAGCGCGAGCAGGTCCTCTCCCCGCCGCACCATCTCCGGGAGCTTGGCCCACCGGGTCTGGGGCGGGAGCTCCGCGGCCCTTCGCCCGAGCGCGCTGACGGCCAGCGCGGCGCCGCGGACCAGCACGTCCCGCGGAAGCCAGCCCAGCCGCCGCGACCAGCCGTGGAGCGTGGGCAGGTCCCGGAAGCTGGTGTAGCCGCCGAACAGCTCGTCGCCTCCGGTGCCCACCAGGGCCACGGTGAAGCCCGCCTGCCGCACGGCGCGGGACATGAAGTACGCGTTGAGGCCATCGAAGGTGGGCTGGTCGAGGCTGTCCAGCGCGGGCTCGAGCTGACCGGTGAAGTCGGATTCGGTGAGCACCACCTCCCGGTGCTCGGTTCCGATGGCCCGGGCCACGGCGCGGGCGACCGCGCCCTCGTCGTACTCCGGCTCCTCGAAGGTCAGGGTGAAGGTGTGGACCTTCCCGACGGCCCGCTGGGCCAGGTTGGCCACCGCCGAGGAGTCGATGCCCCCGGAGAGGAAGACGCCGAGGGGGACGTCGGAATCGAGGTGGAGCCCGACCGAGGTCTCGACCGCCTCGGCGATGGACGCCTCGTCGCCCGCCGGTGGGCCCGGGGGCGGGAGCGACCAGCTGATGCCCGAGCGCCGCTCCGCTCCGTCCGTGCCGACCAGCCTCCACTCGCCCGGGAGGAGCGACTCGATGCCTTGCACCGCCGTCCGCGGCCCGACCACGAAGCCGTTCCAGGCCACCGACGCAGCGGCATGGGGGTCGAGCCTCGGCGTCCCGAGCAGGCCCGAGGCGAGGAGCGCCCTCAGCTCGGAGGCGAAGGCGACCGTCCAGCCGGCATCCGGCCCCGTCGCCCGCGCGACGTAGAGCGGCTTGATGCCCAACGGATCCCGTGCGAGGAGCAGCGTCCGCGCGCCCGGGTCCCACACCCCGAGACCCCACATCCCGCGGACGCTGCCGAGCGCCTCCGGTCCGCCGATGGCGAGCGCCCGCAGCAGCACCTCGGCGTCACCGGTGGAGCGAAAGGTGTGTCCCTTCGCGAGGAGCGATTCGCGCAGGGCGCGGTAGCTGTAGATCTCCCCGTTGAAGACCATCACCTGGCCGGTCTGTCCGTCGACCATCGGCTGGTGGCCGGTGGGGGAGAGGTCGAGGATGGAGAGCCGGCGGAAGGCGAGCAGCGCCCCCGCTCCGTCCGGCCCCGGCGTGGACTCCCAGCTTCCCTCGTCGTCGGGCCCCCGGTGCTGCATGGCGCGGCTCATCCGGTCCAGCGCGGCCCGGTTCCGCGCGTCGAGCCGCCCGAGGATGCCCGCGATCCCGCACATCGAAGAGCCGCGCATGCTACACCACGCTCCCCGCCCTGCTCCGCCTCCTCTTCCTCTCGCAGTTCCCGCCCAGCCCTCCCTCGTTCGGCGCTCAACGCCGGATGCAGGGGCTGCTCGCCGCGCTCGCCCGCCGCCACGAGGTTTCCGCGGTGTCACTTCTCACCCCGGATCTGGACCGCGCCGAGGTGGAGCACGCGATGCGGAGCTATTGCCGGGAGGTGGCGCTCGTGCCCCTTCGGGCGCTGGAAGGCAGGCGAAAGCGAGCGCTGCAGCTGCTGTCCCTGGCCGGGCAGCGCAGCTACGAGCGGCGGGCCTACGCGCTCCCGGCGGTGCGGCGCACGGTGCAAGAGGTGCTCGCCAGGGGACGCTTCGATGCGCTCCTGGTCTCCTTCCCGTTCCTCGCCAGCGAGGAGCTCACCCGCCCTCCGGGCCGCGTCCCCCGTCCGGTGCGGGTGCTCGACGAGCACAACATCGAGTTCGACCTCGCCCGGCAGCAGGCCAGGACGGAGCACGGTCTGCTCCGCCGGCTGCACAACGCGGCGAACTGGCCCAAGCTGCAGCGCGAGGAGATCGAGGCCTGGCGCTCGTTCGACGGGGTCTCGTTCTGCAGCGAGGCCGACCTCGCCCGGGCCCGGGCGCTGGTTCCGGGTCTCCGCGGTGCGGTGGTGCCCAACGCCGTGGACGTCGAGGAGTTCCGCCCCCGCCCCGGCGATCCGCCTCCGGACGGACGGACGGTGCTCTTCTTCGGGGCCATCAACTACTTCCCCAACGTCGACGGGCTCCGGTTCTTCTTCCGCGACGTGTGGCCGCTGCTCCTCCGGAGCCACCCCGCGGCGCGGCTGAAGGTCGTCGGCCAGGCACCGACCCCCGAGCTCCTCGCCCAGCGCGGGCCCCGCGTCGAGGTGACCGGACGGGTCGCGGACCTGCGGCCCCACCTGGCCGAGGCCGCGGTCACCATCGCCCCGCTGCGGATCGGCGGCGGCACCCGGTTCAAGATCCTCGAGGCCATGGCCATGGCCCGCCCGGTGGTCTCGACGACGCTCGGCGCCGAGGGGCTCGACGCCGAGCCCGGCCGGCACCTCCTCCTCGGGGATACTCCCGAGGCGTTCGCCGCCGCGGTGGGCCGGGTGCTCGACGACCCGGCGCTCGGCACGCGCCTCGGCGCGGCGGGGCGGACCCTGGTCGAGGAGCGCTACTCCTGGGAGGCGGCCGCCCGGCGGCTGGAGGAGCTGCTCGTCCAGCTGGTCGACCGGGGGAGCGCCCGCGCCCGCGCGGGCTGAGCCCTCGCCGGCTCAGGGCACGCGGCGGGCCAGCCAGCGCGCGAGGGCGAGGTGGTACACCGCCTCGGCCTCCCACTCGATGGAGGGCTCGTTGGTGGACCAGCTGTCGTTGTCGGTCCACCTCCCCTCCACCGGCGTCCGCCCGTCGCGGGGGAAGGCCGGGTCGTCCCAGTAGCCCCAGATGGGGATGGGGCGGGCGTGGGCCACCGTGAGGTCGTCCGGCCGGGGAAGCTCGTTCGGCCCCCCGGGGATGAGCCCCGGCATGTCGCGCGGGACCGCCCGCAGCGCGGCGAGCCAGTGGTGGAACCCGCCGGTCACTGCCCGCGTCACCCCTGGAAGCCCGCTCACGAAGCAGACGCCGAGGCCGTTCCGTCCGAGCACCACGTGGAGGTTGGCCAGCGCCTGGTCGCAGTCCTCGGCGGCGCCAGTGGGATCCTCGCGGCAGCGCCGGGCGCTGAAGAGCCCCGAGCGGAGGAAGCCCGCGCCCACCGAGCCCCAGTGGTAGAGGGTGGCCCATCCGAACGGCTGGGCGTGCCCCCGGGCCCGCACCTCGCGGGCGGCGTCGTCCAGACGTGCTCGCAGCGCCCGGGCCCGCGCGGGGTCGGCGGCCGGCGCCCGGAGGTAGAGGAGCGCGGCATGCGACTCGAGGTGGAGGAAGCCCGGGTCCACCTGCGGCTCGGCGTGGGTTCGGTCGAAGTCCTGCCGGTAGCGAGCCTCCGAGGTGGCGAGGAGCATGCCCGCGGCGGCGTAGCTCCGGGCACGGCGCCCCACCTCGAGGTCCCCGTCGGCGCGGGCCGAGGAGCAGGTGGGGCCGTCGGTCGCCTCGCCGGGCCTGGCGTCGAGGTAGGCCTGGCCCGCGCGCGCGGCGGCGAGACAGCGTGCGGCGAAGGCGGGGTCCACCTTCTGGAAGACGCTCGCGGCGAAGCCGAGCGTGCCCACCGCCCGCGCCGTGGCCTGCGTGCCCACCTCGCCGGCGCGGTAGGGAGCCATCCGCTCGGGGAAGTTGGTGCCGTAGGGCCCGTAGGCGGTCTGACAGGTGGTGTTGCGGAAGCCGCCCGAGGCCGGCTCCTGGACGGAGAGGAGCCACTCCAGTCCCCAGCGTGCCTCGTCCAGCAGATCCGGGACGCCGTTTCCCGACTCGGGGATGTTGGTGTCGTCCGGGGCGCCGGGGAAGTCCGCCGCCGCGAGCAGCAGCCAGAACAGCGCGGCGTTGGTCGGTGCGCTGTAGAGCGAGAAGTCCCCGGCGTCGTGCCAGCCTCCGCGCACTCCCGGCGGCGCGAGCGCGGCATCGCTCCCGTGGACCCAGGGGCCCTCGGCGTGCTCGGGGACGACGGGAGAGAACGCGCGCTGGAAGTAGAACCAGCGCTGCACCGCCCGGAGCGGCGCATCGAAGACGCCCGGCCCGACGTCGAAGGGAGGGCTGGTCCGGCCGTCCTCCATCACCACCCGGTAGCGGCCCGGCGTGCGCAGTGACGTGAAGTCTCCCTGCGTGGCCTTCCGGCCGGGCCCGAGCAGCGGCGACTCCAGCGTGCGGAGGGTGCGGCCCTCGAACACCCGGCGGCCGTCACGGGCGTCCTCGATCGCGAAGCCGCGCGCCTCCCCGGGGGCGGTGAACTCCTTGCGCATCGCCGGCGCGTACCCAACCTGCGAGAGCGCGACCGAGGAGAAGAACGGGGGCTCGGGGGGCATCCGGCGTCGCTCGGTGCGGCGGATCCGGCCCAGCACCTTCGCCCCGAGGCGCTTGACCTGGCCGCGGAAGGGACCGGCTACCAGCGCGGCGACGACCACGAGGCCGCCGGCGAGGACGAGCAGCACGACCCGGAACGAACGGCGCATGGGCACGCGTCAGCCGGCCCGGAGGACGACGCCGAGGAGCCGCTCCGGGGGAACCCA
>Ga0335080_10004329_pt1 | contig 14458 bp, 15 predicted proteins | sample Lox_Sample_34_FD_206720 | JGI IMG/M metagenome (GOLD analysis project Ga0335080, IMG submission 206720) | Soil microbial communities from Loxahatchee National Wildlife Refuge, Florida, United States - Lox_Sample_3.4 | ecosystem: Environmental > Terrestrial > Soil > Wetlands | place: USA... | reverse complement strand
GCAGGCACACGCCCAGGGGGTGTGCCGCAACGGGAGGGGGGTCGCGATGGTCGTCTGCATCGGGTCGCTCGTCACGGTCGCGCTCGAGGGGCCTCCAGACAACACGCAGCTGCAGACGTTCCAGTCCTGGGCGCACAGCCCCGCGACCGCCGCGCTCCTGGTCGTCGCCTACGCCATCCTCGCGGCGCTCGCGTTCACGCCGCTTGGCCCCCGGCTCCTCAAGCGACCGGCGAGTGGCACGTGGCGAGCCGTCGTGGTCGTGCTCGGCGTGCTCGGTGTGCTCGGCTGGGTGAGCCACAACTGGTGGTTCACCACCATCATGATGGCCGTGCTGTGGGGCTGCGCCGTCTGGCTGATCGTCAGGTGGCTGGGATCGGCCGTGTCGGGCGTCGATCGACTCGCCACTGAGCTCGATCCCGAGAAACGGGCCGAGCTTCAGCGCGAGCAGGCTGCCGCAGCCGAACGTGGCGCGGCCCTCGAGAGGGTGCTCGACGAGGCCGAAGAGGACCAGCACTAGGGGCGCCGCCGGGACCGGTCTTGTTTGCGCGCCTAGTGCCGTCGAGCGACTCCGTCGTCGCCGCTCAGGCAGGCGTGACTACGTTGCGCGCCTAGTCCGTCGATCGACCGCGTCGTCGCCGCTCAGGCGTGCGTGACTACGTTGCGCGCCTAGTGCCGCCAAGAGACTTCGTCATTGGCGCTCAGGCAGGCGTGACTTCGTTGCGCGCCTAGTGCCGTCGAGCGACTCCGTCGTCGCCGCTCAGGCAGGCGTGACTACGTCGCGCGCCTAGTCGGGGGGCAGGAGGCGCACCGCCAGGCGCAGGCTCGTGCCGCGCCGCCCGCGCAGGGCGGCGACGACGCCGTACACGACGAAGCAGCCCGCGAGGATCCCGAGCCACAGCAGCAGCGCCTTGGGCTGGTGGGCGACGCTCGTGCCCGAGTTGGCGTCGGTCAGATTGAGCCAGGCCGCGACCAGCACGGGCGGTACGGTGAGCACGCCCAGCCACGAGAGCGTGCTCAGCCCCAGCACTCGCCGCGCCGGCGGCAGCACGAAGGCGCGCCGCTCGGCCACGGCGGGCAGGCCGATCGCCACCGCCGCCACGCAGAGCCACTCCGTGAACATCACGATCATGCCTGAGAGCAGCGAGAGGTGGGCGTAGATCATGAGCGCTGTGAAGATGCCGGCCGCGGCGAAGGTCAGGAGCAGCGCACGGTATGGCGTGTGCCAGCGGCGATGGACCTCGGCGCACCAGCGTGGTGTGAGTCCGTCGAGCGACCAGGCGAACAGGCAGCGTGAGACACACATCGCGGTCGGCCCGACCCACGCGAACCCCCACACGGTGAAGGCGGCGAGGAGCAGCACGGCGAGCGCCTCGTGGTGCAGGGCGAGCGCGACGAGCTCGGCGAAGGCCGGCGTCGAGCCCAGACCGAGCTTGGCCGGCGGGGTGAAGGCCAGGTTAGAGAAGAGGGTCTGGCCGAAGAGATGGTCGAGGGCGAAGACGACGACGAGCAGCCATCCGAGCGTCCAGGTGAGCGAGCCGAGCACGCCGATCGCCTGGCTGCGCGCCGGCCGGCGCACCTCGCCGGCGATGAAGATCGAGAAGTAGCAGCCCACGAAGACGATCCAGGGCCAGATGGCGGCGTGCAGGGTCGCCGACCAGGAGAAGCCCGGCGCCCGCCCGCCCGCGAGCGCGGCGATGGGCCCGGCGTGCAGCCGGGCAAGGGCTGCGTCGATGTGGCCCAGGGCGGCGCCGCGCGAGAGCAGCAGGCCGGCGACGACCACGGCGGCCAGAGCCGCCGTGCCCAGCACGAAGGCCACGCTCTGGGCGCGGAAGTAGAGCCGTCCGCCACGGATCATGAGCAGCGCGTAGGCGACCAGCACCGCGAGCGAGACGAGGAACGTGCCGGTCGGCGTGCTCAGACGGTCGGCCAGGTGGCGCGCCGCCGCGCTGCCGCTGTAGGCGGCGGCGACGCGGGCGAGCGGGGTCAGACCGTACTGCACGGTATAGAGCCCGCCGAGGCCCACGAACAGGCAGAAGTACGCCATGGCCGCGACGTTCACGGCGAAGCCGAGCGCGGGGTGGAGCGTGCGTGAGATCGACACGTAGTCGCCGCCCGAGCGCGGGAAGGCCGCCGCCAGGCGGACGTAGAGCAGGTTGAGCGGCAGGATGCCGGCGAAGGCGAGCAGCACGGCCAGGTAGAGGTTGGCGCCGGGGTAGAGGGCGGGGCCGAGCAGCGTGAGCCACACGAGGCCGATGCCGATGTTGGCGTTCATGACGTTGAAGCCGAACACCTGCCACGGCGTGACGTCGCGCACGAGGCCGCTGGCCGGCCGCACGAAGGGGCTCACGCCGGTGGGGGCAGGGTTGGCGCTGCGCGCCCCCTGTGGCCGTGCCTGTCCGGGCGCTCGCGTGGGAGCTTGCATCTGCCGTCGACCTCCGCATCTTCCTCAAGAACGACAAATCCCGGGCCACGGCTCTCGCGAGCCTTCAGGCCCGGGATCCTCCGTTTTCGGATCCGCGGCAGCGGCAGTGCCCGCCCCGGTACCACGGGGGCGGCGACGGCACCGCTCGGAGACAGGTCTTCTGGCTTGCCGGATCGTCCTTGCGCCGCGCCTTCCCGCCGCGCTTGGCGGCAGTGGCATCGTTGCGGCGGTCGTCCCCGGTCACAGCGGCGGGTCCGCGACGGCTTTGCACCGTCTTCCCTCAAGGCCCTCTCGGGCATCTCCGCCGTCGATCCTAGCGGCCGCGCACGGGCGGCGCAACCTCAGTCGGGAGAAGTGGATGGAACCGGGAGCTGTCTCATCCTTCGACGGATGCCTCAGGGCCGGGCCCCGGCCTCCCTGCAGGTGACGTCGGTGAGGATGGCGGGGGCGGGGATGCCGTGGGCGGAACTGACGGCCGTCCAGGTCTGACCGCCGTCGCTCGTGGCGAGCAGGACGAGCTGGCGCAGGAGACTCCACTCCGCGCCGGTGTCGCCGGCAGCCGCGGCCCCGAGGTCCCAGTGGGGATGCACGACCATCCAGCCGTGCTCGGCGTCGGCGAAGCAGACAGCGCCGAACTCCAAGGCGCGGTCCATGGGCACCGGCGTCCAGGTCGTGCCGCCGTCGGCCGTACGGTAGAGGAGTCCCTGGCTGCCGGCCGCCCAGCCCTGCCTGGCGTTGACGAACGAGATGTCGTTCAAGCTGTCGCGTGTGCCGGCGAGCTGCAGGGACCAGTGGGCTCCGCCGTCGCTCGTGGCCATGATGAAGCCGGGCTTGATCAGGCCATCGCCGGCGCCGCCCACCGCCCAGCCGTGCCGCGCGTCGCCGAAGGCCAGGCCGCTCAGGTGGTAGGCGCGCGGCACCGCGTGTTGCAGGCGCCAGTGGACTCCGCCGTCGGTGGTCGCGAGGATCCCCGTGCTGCCCGCCGCCCAGCCGTGGACCGCGTCGCTAAAGCTCACCGCGCTCAGCACGTCGCTGCCGCCGTAGCGCCGCTGCCAGGTCCGGCCGCCGTCGGCCGTGGCGAGGATGAGCCCGGCGCTCCTCCGGCCGACGAAGCCCACTGCCCAGGCGTGGTTCGCGTCGGTCGTGGCGACGTCGAGCAGGTCGTCCTCGCTTGCCTCGTGCTGCGCGCTCCAGGTGGCGCCGCCGTCGGTCGTCGCGACGATCAGCCCGGCCTTGCCCACCGCCCAGCCGTGCCGGGCGTCGGCGAAGGCGATGCCGAACAGCACCTTGGAGAAGGGGTCGCCGGTCGTCGTGCGATGACGTGTCCGCCAGGTGGCGCCGCCGTCGGCGCTCGCCACGATCAGCAGCGGCATGCCGGCGGCCCACACGCGGGCGCCGGCTCGCGCGGTCGGCGGCGGGCCGGGGGAGTGGATGGCGCCGTAGGGATCGGCCGCGGTGTGACGCGAGCCGCAGCCGCCGGCCAGCGCGGCCGCGAGCAGGGCGGCGCCGAGCAGGCCGGCCATGAGCCTGCGTCGTGTGCACCGTGTCGCGTTCGTACCCACCGCTCGCTCATCGGCAAGCGGGGACACGTCCTTGACGGCGGCGTGGGCGGGCGCGCGCGAGTCGCGTCATCGACGGCGGCGTGGGCGGGCGCGCGCGAGTCGCATCCTTGACGGCGGCGCGGGCGTAAGGATCGCCGCTCGCGAACCGTTCTCTTCAATGAGACGTCCGAGTCGCGCCGAGGGCGGCGCGTGCCGGGCCCCGGCCGCGGTTAAGGCGTCCGCTCTCGTGCGCCGATAGAGCCTCTTGAGGGAGAGCTGTGCAAAGCGACGAGGAACAATCTGTGAACGAGGGCGCGATCCTGACCGGCTGCGTCTGCCCCTGCTGCGGGGCGGCGTTGCACGAGGTCGTCTCGGAGGAGACGACCGTCCTGTCGTGCCTTTCGTGCGGTGGCCTGGCGGCCAGCCGCGAGCAGGTCCAGACCATGCTCGCCAGACGCCCGGGCGGGGCCGCACCCGGCGGATCTTCGGCCCGGGCAGCGGCCGTTCGCGCCGACCGGGCACTCGCCTGTCCGCGCTGTCGCGGCCCCATGCCAAGCGCTCCCGTGAGCGCGGCGCCGGAGCTTCGGGCCGCGTGGTGCGCGCGCTGCGACCTCGTCTGGTTCTGCCGCCACGAGCTTGCCGCGCTCGGACTCTCTCCAGAGGCGCCGGAGAGCTAGGCCCGCCGGCGGCTAGCCCCGACGGGCCGCCCGCGAGCCGCCCGCCGCTCGCGTTTCAGGCCTCGTAGGCGACGACCCTGATCAGGCCGATCGTCTCACCGGTGTCACCGGCAGTCGTCGAGTCGCTCACGGAGTAGACGTTCGTCGCCTTCTCGTCGGCGAGGAAGCGCGCCACCGTATCGTCGAGCTCGGTGAGCTCGCGGATGGTGGCGAAGATCTTGATCGGCGTCGTGAAGCTCCTCACCTTGATCATGGCTGTCCTTTCGACCGGTGGCGTGACGGCGCCGCCCCGCGGCGTCACCGTGAGATACCCAGCCGGACCGCCCGGCAAGCCCTTGCCGGGAGAGCTCGCGAGGCGTTGGAAGCGTGCGACAATGTCTGCTTGGCCCGGCCTTCGCGACGGTCTATAGTGGGGCAACGATGGATATCGTTCGACAATGGGACCTCTCCAGGTTGGGCGCCCTCGGCGGGGCTCTCGGCGACCCGACCAGGTTCGCGATCTACCAGCACGTCGTCGAGTCGATCGAGCCTGTCTCGGCGAGCGAGGTCGCAGGTGTCTTCGGCCTGCACCGCACGGTCGCCCGCTCTCACCTCGAGAAGCTCACGCACGCCGACCTGCTGGTGATCGGCACGCGCCGCAACCCCCGCGGCGGCCGTCCGGCCAAGGTCTACTCGCCATCGACCACGCGCCTCGACATCCAGCTTCCGCCACGCCGCTATCAGACGCTCGCCGATGCGCTTGCTCGCCTGGCAGCCCGCGCCGACGATTCCTCCGCATCGCGCGCCGAAACGGTCGGCTACGAGCTCGGCCGCCAAGCGGCCGCGGGTCTGTCGCGCGGCAGCGGCCACAACGGGGGCCTCGATCTGAGCGACGCGGTGGCCTGGCTGCGCGACACAGGCTGCAGTCCGCGTGTGGAAGTGCGCGACGACCACACCGTGGTCATCGAGGTGGGCAACTGCGTGTTCCTCGAGGTCGCCCGCGAGCATCCCGAGCTGGTCTGCGCCTTCGACCGCGGCATGCTCTGCGGCCTGCTGGGCGTCGAGCCCGCGGCCCATCGCCGGACCGCCTCGCTCGTCGACGGCGCTCCGGCCTGCGTGCACGAGTTCGCGGCGCGCGACTGACGCCGCCCGGACAGCAGGGTCGGCGGGCGCGCCCGCCCCGCTGTTTACCAGCCCGGCAACGCTTGTTCGCCGTCGAGCGCCCGCGCGGCGCTCAGATCCTGATTGACCTCGAGGATGCCCCGGTAGGCGCCTGCGTCGTCGCGTACGGCGGTGTAGCGCGTGTAGTGGAACGACTCGCCTTCGCGGTGCCAGCCCTCGGCGACGTCGCGCTCGCCGCTCTTGAACGCCCGCAGGATCGCCTCGAGGGTCTCGAGCGAGTCGCCCGGGTGGCAGTCCCGCAGGTCGCGGCCGATGAAGTGCGGGTCGCAGGTGCGGTAGGTGGCCCCCGACCAGTAGCGCAGCACGTCGTCTTCGTCGGCGAAGCTCACGTCGACCGGCAGCATGCGCAGCACGAACCGCAGGTGGTCGGCGTCGATCGCACCGCGCTGGAAGAAGAGGGTCATGACACAGGCTCCTTGGTCAGTACCGTCGAGCGACTACGTTGTCGCCGCTCAGGGATGCGCGACTTCGTTTCGCCCCTTGTGCCGTCGAGCGACTCGTCGCCGCTCAGGGATGCGCGACTTCGGTGCGCGCCTGGTGCCGCCACCCTTTGTCCGGCCACTGCCGGCCGCGGGACGACGGCCCTTCGTCGACCTTCAGTCTAGACCTTCAGCGTGCGATAGTCCCAGGCCCCGGCCGCCATGGCGTCGGCCAGCGCCCGGCGGCCGTCATGGAGCACGGCCGGCCCGTGCGTGACCAGCACGCGCTCGACGTCGAGATCGAGCAGGGGGCGCATGGTCGGCACGAAGACGCGCTCGTGCCAGAGGGGATCGGTCGAGGCTTCCTGCCAGATGCGCAGACCGCCGTCGATGCCGATCACTGCGTCGCCGAACGCCAGGGCGCGATGCGCCGGAAAGTAGAGCGGCGTCTCGTAGCGTCGCGGTTTGCCGATGGGCAGGGCGGTGGCGACCTCGCCGACCGGGCCGCCGGGCTCGATCTCGCTCAGAACCGTCGCGTCGTCGGTGAACCGCCTGGCGACGGCGCGATGCCCCCAGATCGCCGTGGGCAGGGCGTCGCGGTAGCGCAGAAAGAGCTCTTCGGCGCTTCGGGCGTGGTAGGGGATGGTGATCGTGATGTCGAGTCGCGAAGCCTCGCGCGCCAGTCGCTCGAGCGCGCGGTCGACCTCGGCACGCCCGGGCGCGCCGGTGGCCGGCAGGAGCGGATCGACCAGCACGAGGCCGTCCCCGATCAGAGCGTAGCTTGCCACCTCGTGTCCCCATTCGATGCGGGTGTGCCATTGCGGGTGGCGTGCAGTCCAGCGCCAGATGCCGGGTGCGATCTCGTCCATCACGCGCCTCCCCTCGGGCGGCCGGTCACGACGGGCCAAACCCCGTCGCGCCGCGCGCCGCCTCGGTCATCGGGGGTGATACCCGGGGCGCCCGTGCGACGACACCGCGGTCTGTCGGCCGGCCGTCAATCGTCGTGCGCTCTCTCGCCGTTCGGTTCGCCGGGATTCTCGTCGCCGGGCTTCGGCGCTGACCGTCGCGGGCCACGTCGCAGGCGTACCGCGTCGCGCAGCAGCCACTCGACCTGGGCGTTCACCGAGCGCAGGTCGTCGGCCGCCCAGCGCTCGAGCTCCCGCCACAGGTCGGGGTCGATGCGCAGCAGGAACTGCTTGCGGGCCGCCATGGCTAGTCCTCGGCCATCGTCTGGTCCGCGGCCGGCGTGACTTGGCGGCCGGCGCCCCTCACTGGTAGAGCGTCCCCGTGTTGATCACCGGGGTGACCTGCGACTCGCCGCAGAGCACCACCATCAGGTTGCTCACCATGGTGGCGCGGCGCTCGGGATCGAAGTCGACGAGGTTCTTCTCGTTGAACTCGGTCAGCGCCTGCTCGACCATGCTCACGGCGCCCTGCACGATCTTCTTGCGGGCGGCGATCACGGCCTCGGCCTGCTGGCGGCGCAGCATGGTCTGGGCGATCTCGGGGGCGTAGGCGAGGTGGGTGAGGCGCGCCTCGTCGACGGTCACGCCGGCCTTGGCGAGGCGTTCCAGCAGTTCCTCGCGAAGGGCCTGGGAGACGTCGTCGACGTTGCCGCGCAGCGTGATCTCGGTGTCCTGCTCCTCGCCGTGGTCGTAGGCGTAGGCCGTGGCCAGGTGGCGCAGGGCCGTCTCGCTCTGCATCGAGACGTACGCCTCGAAGTCGTCGACGTCGAAGATGGCCTGCGCCGTGTCGACCACGTGCCACACCACGACGGCGGCGATCTCGATGGGGTTGCCCGCCTTGTCGTTGACTTTGAGCCTTTCGCCGTTCAGGGTACGGGCCCGCAGCGAGATCTTGTAGCGCGGCAGCCGCCGGGCGGCCTGCGTGCCGCCGGTGTCGCCGCCGCCACCGCGCGAGCGCCTGCCCGGGGTGGCCGGACCGTTGGCGAAGAACGGGTTGCCCCAGCAGAAACCGCCCTGGCGCGTGGTGCCGCGGTAGTTGCCGAAGAGGATCAGCAGGCGCGCCTCGTTGGGCTGCAGCGTGAAGTATCCGGGCGTCGACAGGATGGCGAAGAAGAGCGCGACGATGCCGGCGATGAGCAGGGCGATGTTCGGCTGCGAGCCGCCCGAGGACGTGCTGGTGCCGTTCACGGCGGCCTGCCAGAAGAGGACCCCGGCCGCCGCGTAGAGAGCGAGGGTGACGGGCGCCATGATCCACCCGCTCAAGACCTTCGTGGTGCGTTCCTTGTTCATCGGTTCCTCCGTGGATCGTTGTTCTGACGAGGAGCTACGTTTTCGCATCGCATCGTCTCTCTTCACGACCGGCTCAGGCGCAGCGCCTGACCCCAGCTCAGCTTCGCGCCGCCGCGCACGAGGGCGAGCGAGTAGATGCGCGCCGCGGTCACGGCCACCACGGCCGCCCCGGCCAGCGTAAGCGCCGCCGAGAGCACGACCTGCCAGACCGGAACGTGGGTCAGGGCGATCCGCACGGGCATGAGAACCGGGGCCATCGGCGGCACGAACGAGAGCACGGTGAGCCACAGGGCGTCGGGCGTACCGACGGCCACGTAGGTCAGAAGGAAGGTCCCCACGAGGAACATGCTGATCGGCATGGTGACGAAGCCGATCTCCTCCTGGCGCGCGACCAGCGCTCCGGCCGCGGCGCAGGCGAAGGCGTAGAGCGTGAAGCCCAGCAGGAACCAGAGCAGGACCGAGGGCAGCAGCACCCACACGGTCGAGGGGATCTCGGTGCGATTCACCACTGCGTTGGCGATGAGGCCGGCGGCCACCGTGAGGCCGATCTGCACGAAGCCCACCAGGCCGATGCCGAGGACCTTGCCGGTCAGCAGACGGCTCGGGCGCACGACGGCGAGCAGGACCTCGGCCGTGCGCGAGGTCTTCTCCTGGGCGACGCCCTGGGCCACCGCCTGACCGTACAGCAGGATGCTCATGTAGAGCAGGATGCCGGCGACGATCGCTGCGAGAGCGTGGGCCGTCTGGTCGGGCGGCGAGGGTTGGAGCGTGACCACGACGAGCGGCGCCGGCGTGAGCGCTTGCGCCACCGCCGCCGGCGAGACGCCGTGGGCGGCAAGCGACGCGCGCAGGTGCCCCTCACTGACGACGGCCTGCAGCACGGCGCGAAGCGTGGGGTCGAGGTCCTGCCGCACCACGGCGAGCTCCTGTCCGTCGCTCACGCCCAAAGCCACGTCGAGGGACTTGTCCCGGATCTGTGCTCGCGCGACGGACTCGCTCGCCAGGTCGGAGACGCGCACCTTCACGCCGGCCGCGCTCGCCGCGTGCTGCAGGGCCGGAGCGAGTGCCTGGGTGGAGGGACCCAGAAGGGCCACGGTCGCCGGCTTGGCCGGCTTGTGGAACAGCGACGGCGCAACGATGACGGCCACGACGAGCGCGACGCTCAGCGCCGTCATGATGCGGATATAGCGGCTGCGCAGCCGCTCGTCGATCTCGCGGCGGGCGACGAGCCAGACCGTCGGCGTGCCGCTCATCGCCGCACCAGCTCGCGGTAGACGTCGACCAGATGGCCGCGTTCGTAGCCGAACTGCTCGACCGGGCCGGCCGCCTGAGCCGCGGCGAGGACGGCCTGGGCGTCGGCGCCGCTGTCCAGGTCGAAGACGATGCCTTCGTCGTCGCCGCTTCGGGCGTGCACGCCGGCGAGTCCCCGTTCCCAGCCCGCCGGCGCGTCGACCTGCACGCGCAGGCGGCGCGGCAGGCGGGCGCGCAGCTCGTCGAGCGAGCCGGCGGCCAGCACCCTGCCGTGCTCCAGCACGACGACGCGGTCGCAGAGCCGCTCGACCAGGTCGAGCTGATGGCTCGAGAACAGGATGGCGCGGCCGCGCTCCGTCTCGGCACGGAGCATGCTGGAAAGGTCGTCGACCACGCTCGGATCCAGGCCGGCGAAGGGCTCGTCGAGCACGAGAAGATCGGGCTCGTGCACCATCGCTACGGCGAGCTGCACGCGCTGCTGGTTGCCGTGCGACAGGGCCACGGTCTGGTCCTGGGCGCGCGCCGCCAGGTCGAGGCGTCCCAGCAGCTCGACGGCGCGGCGCTCTGCGGCGGCGCGGTCGAGGCCGCAGAGCCGGGCGAAGTAGACGAGCTGGGGCAGGATCTTCATCTGCGGGTACAGGCCGCGTTCCTCGGGCATGTAACCGAACCGCAGCCGGTCGGCGAACTCGACCGGGTGACCGCGCCAGGTGATCTCGCCCTCCTGGGGCTGCAGGATGCCCATGACGACGCGCATCGTCGTGGTCTTGCCGGCGCCGTTGCGCCCCACGAGACCGACGATCTCGCCGCCGCTCACCGTGAACTCGACGCCGTCGACCGCAAGGCGTTCGCCGAAGCGGTGACGCAGGCCGGCCACGCGCAGCACCGGCCCACCGCCGTCGCCGGCGCTCACTGCCGGCCTCCTGGTTCGCCTGCGTCCATCGCGGCACCTCTCATGACGTGTGTCGGGGTCTGTCCACGGTCACCCCAGGTACTTGAACCGAGGCCACAGGGCTTGCCAGCCTGCGCGGGGCTGGCGGCAGATCCAGACCGGCGCTCCCTGGTCGTCGTTGTCGACGCCGAGATGGTTGTCGAGGCGCGTCGCCAGGCTGACGCTCGCGAAGGCCGGCGTGAGGTCGGAGCGGGCGAAGCCCACGGCCACGACGGTCCTCGCGCTCGCCGGTGGCGGGCCCCAGTACCAGAAGCCGTCGTGGCCGCTGTAGGCCCGGGGCAGCTCCACCGCCGGCCCGAAGCGGTCGATCGCGCCGGCCTCGGCGTAGCTCGTCGTGAGCAGCGCGGCGGAGAGTCGCTCGCCCGGCGGCAGGCCGTGGTAGACGGTCGCGATCTCGCGCACGTACGTCGGCCAGCCGACCGTCTCCAGCGCGTCGTAGTTGAGCGAGCCGATGTTCGTGCTGTGCAGGTCGCGGACCGGGATCACCGGCAGCGTGACCACGACTGCGGTGAACGCCGTGAGTCCGACGGCCGCGAGCACGAGACCGCGGCGCAGCCGCGCGCGGCCGCGCGACAGCCAGGCGATGGTGGCCGGCGCGCCGGCCGCGAGCAGAAGCGGGATGAGGCCGCTCAGGTAGTAGGGCTTGCCGCCGGTGACGATGAAGACGGCGGCGAGGACCGCCCAGCTCCAGCCCAGCGCGCGGCAGAAGCGCAGGCTCGGGTCGCGGAACAGGCGCACGAGGCCGGCGATCCAGACGGGGGCGAGGTAGGGACTGATGAGCACGAGCTGGAACGGCAGGAACGCCCAGCGCGGCTCTGAGGTCCCTGAGCGGCCGGCCGCGATCGAATGAGCGACGGCGAGCTGAGGCCAGCCGTGCTGTGCCTGCCAGACCAGGTACGGCGTCCAGAGCAGCCCGGCGATCAGGGCGCCGGTCCACAGCCAGGGCGAGGTCAGCAGGCGGCGCGGTCCGGCCAGGACGATGCCGCCGAGCACGCCGAAGGCGAGGAACGCGACGAGGTCCTTGTTCAGCAGGCCGACGCCTGCGATCGCGCCGGCGACCAGCCAGAGCCGGTCGTCGCCGGTGCGCAGGATGCGCACGATGAGAAAGACCAGCAACGTCCAGAAGAACAGGTCGAGCGGCGTGGTGCCGAACAGGTGGGCCGACGCCAGCAGCAGGGGGCTGACGGCCATCGCGGCCGCGGCGAGGAGCTGCGCGGATCTGCCGCCGCCGAGCTCCCGGCAGGTGAGCGCCGTGAGCACCACGGTCGCCGCGGCGGCGAAGGCCGACGGCAGGCGCAGCACGACGAGTGAGCCCGGCGCGATGTCCGACAGCAGCCGGGCGAGGAACGGCACGAGCGGCGGCAGGTCGGGGTAGCCCCAGGCGAGGTGGCGCCCGGCGACCAGGAAATAGAGCTCGTCGCCGTGGTAGCCGTAGCGGCCCGAGAAGGCGATGAGCGCGAGGGCGACACCTGCGGCGAGCGCCGCGAGCGGCGCCGCCGCAAGGCGGGGCAGCGCGGCGCGCGACGACGTCTGCGCGCCGTCGCGCGCCGCGCCGGGACCCGGTCCTTGCGCCTCGTCTGCCTTTGGCACCACGATCTCGCCCTTTGCCTCTTCGTCGCTGCCCGGCACGGCCTGCGGCTCAGTCGCCGTAGGTCGCCCAGACGATCAGCAGGTAGATCGCCGCCAGCGCGACGAGCGCCACGACGAACAGCGTCGTATCGGTCCGGGCCAGCAGGCGCGCGTCGGCGACGATGCCGCCCAGAAAGGCGACCGTGACGAGCCAGCCCTGCCAGGTCACCGGGCGCGCTCCCCAGCCGATCCGCTTGCGTCCAAACCAGGGTCCCATCAGGTCCTCCGATAGACTTCGTCGTCGGCGCTCAGGCCGGCGCGACTGCGTCGCGCGCCTGGTCTCGCTCCGGTCGGTCTCGTTGCAGATAGTATCGTGATATCACATCGGAATCAAACCCGTGCGCCCCGGCGACCGGCCGGACGGCGGCGAACGCAAGCGGGGCGGGGCGCCTTGCGGCGCCCCGCCCCGTCCGGGCGTTCGCTTGTGCGAGCGGCGTCGGTCTTACGCGAGCGTCGCCTCGACCGGCACCATGTGCTTCTTGAGGCCAAGGTCGGCGTCGCTCACGCCGATCGCCCGGCCGACGAACTGGCTCAGGTAGACGACCGGCACCTCGCTCCAGCTGGGGTCGGCCTTCTTGATGTCGCCCTGGCGGCTGTCGAGGTTGACCTGGCAGAGCGGACAGGCGCAGGCGATGGCCTGGGCGCCGCACTCGCGGGCGTTGGCCACGATCTTGCGCACGAGCTCGACGACGACGGCCTGCTCGCAGAGGGCCAGCGAGGCTCCGCAACAGTCGGTCTTGAAGGTCCACTCGACGGGCTCGCAGCCGAGCGTCTCGAGCACCTCGTCCATGTGGGTCGGGTACTCGGGGTCTTCGGCGAGCGTCACCTTCGGCGGGCGGGTGAGCAGGCAGCCGTAGTAGGCCGCCACCTTGAGGCCGGCATAGGGCCGGTCGACCTTGGCCTTGAGCGCGTCGAGGCCGACCTCGTCGTGGTAGAAGTCGACGAGGTTGAGCACGCCGACGCCGCCGGCGTACGGCCGCCCGACGACCTGGGCCACGTCGCCGGCCGTCTCTGCGTCGTCCATCTCGTGGTTGGTCGCCATGAAGCGGGCGAAGCAGGCCGCGCAGGGCACGGCCACGCGCTCGAGGCCCATGTCGTCGTGCACCTTGGCCATCTCGTTGGCCGGCAGGGCGGTGGCCAGCAGACGGTTGGTGGCGTGGGCGGCGGTGTTGCCGCAGCACTCCCAGCCGGGGATCTCGACGAGGTCGACGCCGAGACGGCGGGCCGTGCCCTGGAACGAGCTGGCGAGCTCCTGGGCCGTGCCGTGCAGCGAACAGCCGGGGTAGTAGGCGACGCGGCTCACAGCGCACCTCCGTCGCTCGGTGGCGCGCCGGGCGGCGGCGCGGTGTCGGGCAGGTCCATGGCCCGGCCGATCGCCCGCTTGTCGCGTTCGATGCGGTCGGCCACGGCGGCCATGCGCTTCATCTGCGTGCGGTCGCCCATGGTGGGCATCGGGTTGATCTTGCCCTTCAGGAACATGCGGATGCCCATGACCACGTCGTCGGAGAAGCTCGACGGCCGGGTGACCTTGTCGAGGGCCAGGAGCTCGACCTCGTAGAGCCGGCCCCAGCGCCGGAACGAGTCGTAGTTGAGCTTGAGGATGTTGGCGAAGGGGGCGTCGGAGCGCACCCGCTTCTCTTCGCGGGCGATCATGCGCAGCTCGTCCATGATCGCGGCGATGTCGATGCCCTGGGGGCAGCGCGTGGTGCACGTCTCGCAGCCCGTGCACAGCCAGATGAAGCGGCTGTCGACGGCGGCGTCGACGGCGCCGATCTGCACGGCGCGCATGATCTGGGCCGGGTGCAGGTCGCCGAACCCGGCGACCGGGCAGCCCGTGCTGCACTTCTTGCACTGGTAGCACTTGTAGGCGTTCTCGCCCGAGCCCCGGTTGACGCGGCGGGCGAGCATGGCGTCGATGGTCGTCACGTCACCCTCCTTCCCGCTACGCCACGGCCGGGCGCGGCATGAGGCCGGCGGCCTCGACGATCTCGGGGACGGCCTCCTCCCACTCCACGGCCATGAGGTGCACGCCGGCGACGCCTTCGATCTCGGCGATCTCCTTGATCATCTCGACGGCGAGCTTCTTGCCCTCGGCGTGCGCCGGTGGGCCCTTCTCGACCGACGCCATGCGATCGACGATCTCCTGGGGCACGT
>Ga0335080_10004327_pt1 | contig 14467 bp, 15 predicted proteins | sample Lox_Sample_34_FD_206720 | JGI IMG/M metagenome (GOLD analysis project Ga0335080, IMG submission 206720) | Soil microbial communities from Loxahatchee National Wildlife Refuge, Florida, United States - Lox_Sample_3.4 | ecosystem: Environmental > Terrestrial > Soil > Wetlands | place: USA... | reverse complement strand
GAGCTACGGGCGCGCGGTGAAGTCCCAGACCTGGGAGCTCGCGCTCTGATGCGATCCCGGGACGGGCGATCCCCGCTCCGGCTGGTGCTCCAGCGGCTGCGGACGCCGGTGCTGGTGGGTTCGCTGCGGGACTCGCCGGCTCGGTCGCGCTGGCCACCGTGTTCCGGAGCCTCCTCTTCGGGGTGGCGAGCTCGGATCCGGTCGTGCTCGGCGGCGTGGCACTCGCGCTCGGAGCGGTGGCGGTGCTGAGCGCGCTCGTCCCGGCGCTCCGGGCCGCCCGGGTCGACCCGGCGGTGGCGCTGCGCTCGCTCTGAGGATGTCCGCCCCGGGCCGCGGATTACGTGTCACGGGTGGGGGGACGAACCGACTCACCCCCCGGACGGGGGCTCGAGATGCGTGTCAGACCCTGGATCCTTGCGACCTTGGTGCTCGCCACCGGCGGGGCTCACGGCCAGCACGACGGCAGGAGCCGCTCCAGGAACAGGGAGCACACCGGGGACCGTGAAAGCTCGCGGCGGGAGGCCTGGCTGGAGGAGCTCGCTGGACGCGGCGGGAACGGCCGCCGCTCGGCTCAGTGGCACCGGCACCTGGGTCCCCCGGAGGACCCGTGCCCGGCGCGTCGCCAGGTCGTCAACATCGTGGCGAGTGACGATCCGCTCGTGCGCCGGACGCAACGCGACCTCCTCAAGGCGTCCCTCGCGATCGACGACACGCTGGTCCAGCTCGGGCCGGGCGTGGACCTGGATTTCTCGGATCTCCCCGGCGACGACTTCCCGCTGATCTTCGGGCGGTGTGTGACCCTGACCAGCGTGGCCTCCGCTGGCGGCACGCCGCCGGTCGCTGGAATCGTGGAGATCACCCCCGGGGAGGGTCCGGGACGGACCCCGCACTCGCTCGGCCCCATCCTCCGCTACGGTAAAGCCCGCGACGGAGGACCCGGGATCTTCCTCGGGGTGATCTGCCACCCGGACTCGTTGGACGGAGATGGCGCCCGGATCTCCGGCATCCGGCTCCTCGGGCCGGACCCCGGCTTCCAGACGACCTCGGAGAAGGCGATCCTGGTCTTCCGGTGCATCGACGTCGAGATCTCCAACATGGAGATCTCCGGCTGGGGCGGGGCTGGAATCGAGGTGGACGACGACCCCGGGCCCGACCACGCCTCGGTGAGCACCGCGCCCGGCGGGAGGATCATGAACCCGGACCAGGTCCGGATTCACGACAACTTCATCCACCACAACCAGCACCCCGACGTGGACGGTCACGCCCTCGGCTACGGCGTCGTCACCGGTGACGGCGCCTGGGCGCGCGTCTCGAGGAACGTCTTCGACTTCAACCGGCACGCGATCGCCGCCACGGCGCGCACCGGCGGCTACTGGGCCGAGGAGAACCTGGTGCTCAGGGGCGGCGGCGTTCAGGGGAACCTCTTCAACCAGTACACCCACAGCTTCGACGCGCACGGGACCGGTTGCTGGTGGAGCAGCGACCTCTGTGGCGACGCAGGGATCCAGTTCTGGATCCTCGCCAACGCCTGGCAGTACCGGAAGGACACCGACATCCACCTGCGTGGGAAGCCCGCCATCGGAGCGCTCATCGACGGCAACGTCTTCCCCCTGGACAGCCAGGACGAGGCGATCGACCTCTACACCGACGAGAACGTCACGGTCGGCCCCCACAACACCTACGGCATCGACACCTTCGGACGCTACGGCGTCTGCGACTTCGATGGGGACGGGGTGGACGATCTCTTCCTCGCCACCGGGGCCACCTGGTGGTTCGCGAGCTCGGGCGCGTTCCAGTGGTCCTTCCTCGCCGAGAGAACCGAGCGTCTCGAGCAGGTCAGGCTCGGCGACTTCGACGGCGACGGGCGCTGCGACGTGATGACGGAGCACGGCGGGCAGTGGTGGGTCTCCAGTGGAGGCACCGGCGAATGGAAATCGCTCGGTGCGTTCGGCGTTCCTCTGCTCGAGGTCGAGCTCGGCCGCTTCGATCCCTCGGTGCGGGACCACCGGCCCAACGTCACGCGGCAGACGACCCACGCCTTCTTCCGGAGCCCCGACGGCCAGTGGTACGTGACCCCGCTCGGCGGGGCGGACTGGCATCCGGTCGCGAGCTCGAGCTTTCCCATGAGCGAGCTCCGCTTCGGGGACTTCACGGGAGATGGCGTCACCGACGTGCTCGCCGTGGTGGACGGGCACTGGGCAATCTCCGAGTCCGCGGTCGGGCCGTGGCAACGGCTCAACGCCACTCTGGGCGACCCGGTGAAGGACCTCTACATCGTGAACATGGACCCCGACGACAACATCGACGACCTGCTCCGCCTCGAGCGGAACTCCTACACGTTCTCCATCGCCAGCATCACCATCGAGCACGTCGAGCTCACCTGGTGGCGCTCGAGGAATGGAACGGACCCCTGGGAGCGGTGGAGGAGCTACGCGTTCGAGTACCCGCTGGACGCGGAGCACGAGTCGGTGTCCCACGCCTTCGTCGGCCGGTTCGGAGCCGTCCCCGCGGGCGCGACCCTGGTCATCGACGAGAGCCGCACGGGCCAGTTCTTCAGCCCCGTGGAGGTGCGCCTGGGGAGGCCCGCGGACTGGTCGTCCGGGTTCCCCTACTAGGAGCCCGTCCCGCTGAGGCACCAGCGCTCTAGGACTCGTCCTTCTTCCGAATCTTGCGCCGCTTCTTGGTGATCGTGACTCCGCCGTAGTTCAGCTTGAGGCTCCCGGCCTTGCCGAGGTTCTCCTGCTTCGCGATGTAGACGAAGTCTCCCCCAACCTCCTCGCTGCAGGCGATGCACAGCCACGTGCCGGGGAGCGCCTTCACCCGCGCTTGGGGAATCGGCGTGCTGCAGCGCTCGCACCAGCGCGGTTCTTCCCCGGAGGCCATCGCCTTCCTCCTCCTGAAAAGCAAAAAGCCCCGGGAGTTCCGGGGCCTGTATGAGCGGGAAAAGGGATTTGAACCCTCGACCCTCGCCTTGGCAAGGCGATGCTCTACCACTGAGCTATTCCCGCTGACGCTTCGAGGGCCTGTTACCAACCGGCCCCCCAGGGGTCAAGCTCTCGGCCGTCGGTGTCGGCGAGCCCGGGCATGGTAGATGTCGTCGCTCGCCCCGGGGGGAACCACCCGTGCACCTCCATCCTCGATCGATCCGCGGCCGGCTCGCGCTCCCGTCCGCCGTGCTCGCCCTCCTCGCCTGCGGCGGCGGCTCCGGCACGAACCTCGGCGGCGGCGGCGGCGGTCCGGGCGGGGGCACCGGAGGAGGTCCGGGCGGGGGCACCACCATCAACGGCGTGGTCCTCGACGCCTACCGACAGCCCCTCGCCGGACGCACCGTCCTCGTGGGCGGACAGTCGAAGACCACCGACAGCACCGGGGCCTTCAGCGCGTCCGTGACCACGCCCTACGACGTCGTCATCCTCGAGCCCGCCCCGGCCAAGGTGGCCACCGTCTTCTCCCAGCTCACGCGCACCGACCCGAAGCTCTACGACTTCGGCGCCAGCGGCAGCGCGACGCGCAGCGCCACGCTCGGCGGCCATCTGGTGGGCGGCGATCCGCTCCCGACCCCCAGCGGAGAGCTCACCGGCGTGAGCTGGGGCTCGGCGGAGACCTCCACCGGAAGCTACGTGACCGGCAGCCCCTACACGTTTCCCGTCGCCTGGTCCGGCCCTTCCACCTCCTCCGGCAGCGTGCATGCGCTCCAGTGGACGGTGGACGACAACGGCACCGTCTCCGGATATGTCGCTCACGGCGTCACCACCGGCGTCTCGCTCACCTCCGCCGGCACGACCGGCAACGCCGACGTGATGCTGAGCGCGGTCCTCTCCGACCACGTCACCGCGACCGTCCACCCTCCCGCGGGCCACGCCCTCGTCGCGCGGGCGATGTTCGTGACCTTCTCCGACCAGGCCTACTTCCCGGTCAGCAGCGACGGCCTCGACACCGCGGACATCGACCTGCCGGTACCCTCGGGCATCGGCGCCAGCGCCATCGTCAACGCCACCGCGACCGACGGCAGCTCCCAGACCATGGCCCAGGTGTCCGGCATCCAGCCGGGCACGACGGGAGTCTCGATCACCCTGCCGGCGCCCGCGCTGTCCACCGCCCCCGCCGACGGCGCGACCGGGGTCGACACCAGCACCGATCTGGTCTGGACTCCGGTGGCGGGCGGCGTGCACGTCCTCCTGCTGGGTGCCGGCGCGGCCGACCCCACCTACGTCCTCGTGAGCGGCGGAACGCACGTCCGGATCCCGGACCTCTCGGCCCAGGGCCTCGCTCTTCCGTCCGGCCGTCTCTACGACTTCGGGCTCGTCGCCGTCGGCCCCTACGCGACCCTCGACGACTTCGCCGCGACCGGGACCATCCCCCGCGAGGGCTTCGGGTTCCTGACCGTCTCGGCGACGCAGTTCACCACCCGCTAGACCGTCAGGCCTCCGCCGACCCGCCCCCGTCTCCCCGACGGGCGAGCATTGCCAGGAAAGCCCGGAGGTACACCCCTGCGCTCCAGAGGCTGAACACCACGCTCAGGTAGGTGAGGACCTGCCCGACGGCGTTGAAGTTCACCGGCCCCTGCCAGACCCAGAGGTCGATCTCGTGGCGGTAGTGCACGCAGAGCGCGACGATCCCCACCAGCTGCAGGGCGGTCTTCCACTTCCCCTCCTGGCCGGCGGCGATGACCATCCCCTCGCTGGCGGCGATCTGCCGCAGCCCGGTGACCACGAACTCGCGCGAGAGCAGGAGGATCGCCACCCAGGCGGGGAACCGACCCAGCCGGACCAGCATCACCATCGCCGCGAGGACCATCAGCTTGTCGGCGAGCGGGTCGAGGAACTTGCCGATCACCGTGACCAGCCCCATGCGCCTCGCCAGCCACCCGTCCACCACGTCGGCGATCGACGCGATCGCGAACAGCGCGCCGGCGAGCAGCGAGGCCAGCGGACTGGCCTGGTAGGCGAGCTCGATGAACAGCGGGATGATCAGGACACGGCCGAAGGTGATCAGGTTCGGCGCGTTCCAGAACTCCTGGAGCAGCACGCCAGGGCGACGGCGTTCCGCGGGCCGGCGTCGTCGTCGCCGCCGCCGCTCTTCCCGCGCTGCCGGGGGCTGTGCCACGCCCCGGGCTTACTCCACGCGCGATGCGTTGGCGACGTTCGTTGCGGGGAGTACGCTCGGTGCCCGTCATGCGGCGCACGGGCACAGCGCTCGTCCTCGTGGTCCTCGGGTACGTCTCCGGCGGCCCGGTCGCCCGGGGCCAGGCCCAGCCCCCTCCGGACCTGGCCCAGCTCCGGGGCGCGGCGCGCGACGCGCTCGAGACCACCTGTGGCCGCTGCCACGACGGAGCGCAGCCGACCGCCCGGCCCGCCGCCGTGCGGATCTTCGACCTCCACGACGAGAACTGGTCGGCCGGGCTCACCCTCGAGCAGATGGACCACATGGTCGCCCGGTTCGAGGGCTTCAAGATGCCCACCGCGGACCGTGTCACGGTGCAGCGCTTCTTCGACGCCGAGCGCGCCCGCCGGGCCTCCCTGCCCGCGCCCGTGCCGCCCTCCGGGCCGACCCGCTGATGCGAATCCCCGGGCCGGCGGAACTCTGGCGGAGCGTCGTCACCGAGACCGCCGAGCAAGCCGACGCCGACTCTCGCCTCGCCCTCGAGCGCCACGGCAGCCGCCGGCTCGACCGAGAGGCCGGGGTGGTGCTCCTCACCGCGGTGCTCTGCCTCACCCTGATCCACTTCTTCGGCCGCCCCGGCTTCCTCGAGACCTGGCGCTCGGTCTGCGGCGCGCTCCACGCCGAGCGCTTCTTCCAGTGGCTCGAGGGCTACCTGCTCGAGGGGCCCCGGTCGCGCTTCCACCAGCGCGTCTGGTGGGCCGAGACCAGGGCCCTCGGGCTGCTGGTCATTCCCGCCGCCGTGGTCGCGGGCGTCCTCCGGCATCCGCTCGCGGACTTCGGTCTCCGGATCCGGGGCATCCTGCCCCACGTCTGGCTCTACGCCGCGATGCTGCTCCTCATCGCGCCGGCGGTGATCATCGCCTCGTACACCGCGCCGTTCCAGGCCACCTATCCCTTCTACAAGGTCGATCCGGGGGAGCGGCTGTGGCCGTACTTCTGGATCTGGGAGCTGCTCTACGCCTCGCAGTTCGTGGGCATCGAGTTCTTCTTCCGGGGCTTCCTGGTCCACGGCCTCAAGCAGCGGATGGGCTACGCCGCGGTGTGGGCCTCGGTCGTGCCCTACACGATGATCCACTTCGAGAAGCCGCTGGCCGAGTGCCTGGGAGCCATCGTCGCCGGATGGGTCCTCGGAACGCTCAGCCTGAGGACCGGCTCGATGTGGTGGGGCGCGGCCATCCACACCGTCGTCGCCTGGGGGATGGACCTGCTCTCGCTTGGCCACCAGGGCCGGCTGGGCTAGGGGGCGTCCTCAGCCCGGCGCCGCCGGGACGCAGAGCAGCGCGACGCCCTCGCCCGACAGCTCGACGGCCGGTGCCGGGGTGCCCTCCGGGCCTTCCCATCCGAGGGCCACGACGCGCGGGCTGAGCTGGCCCTGCCATCCCACCCAGTGCTGGAGAGGGACGGTGACCGGCGCGTCGTGCCGCACCTCGGTCGAGCGCAGCGGACCCGGCAGCGCGAGGAGCACCTGCCCCACGCCGCTCAGGTGCACCAGATCGAGGTCCGGGGCCACCTCGCTCGGAACGCGGCCGTTCTCGAACATCACCGGCTCCTCGAACCCGAACACCCAGTCCTCGCGGAGGTAGACGCTCTCGTCGCCCAGGTCGACCGCCAGGAAGGTGCGGCCCATGACCCCGAGCCACGCCGTTCCGTTGCCCACCAGGCGGTGCATCCGCGCCGGCCCCCAGCCGAAGGGCTTGTCGGTCACGCGACCGCGGAACCGCTTGAACTCTGCGCGGGCCTCGATGACTCCGGTCCACCCGAGCAGCCCCGCGGTCCGGACCAGCACCTCGCCGCGCACCTCGACCCGCACCGCCTCGGGAGTGACGGTGAAGGTGCGGCTTCCGTCCCCCGGCAGCTTCCCCGCCACCGTGGTGAGCTCGGTGGGCCGGACCGCCGGATGCCCGACGTCGGCCGCGGCGGGACGGCCCGCCTCGCGCGGCGTTCGCGACGAGGGCGCGGGCCTGGGCGGAGGTGGCTTCGGGATGAAGGTCATCGTCGGGCTGGAGACCGACTCGGACGGCGCGATGGCGGTCGGCGGCGGTGGCTCGCTGAAGGTCGGGATGGGCGCCGCGGGGACGGGCGGCGGTGGTGGCAGGGTCTCGGTCAGCGGGATGGGCGCGGCCGCCGTGCCGCCGAGCTCCGTGACCGAGACCACCGGCAGCTCCTGGGTGAGGCCCTGGATCTTCTGGTCGGCCGGCCGCGGCGGGACCGGAACCGGGCGGGCCTCGGCGGCGAGGGCCTTGGCCATCTTCTCCGCCATGGCGTCCGAGCCCGCCTTCACGAAGTGCTCCCGGGCGCGGCCGTACTCGCCTGCCTGGGCGAGCGCCAGGCCGAGGTAGTTGTGCGCCTTGAGGTGGGTGGGCTGCAGTCCAACCGCGGTCTCGAACTCTCGGACGGCGCGGGTCAGCTGGTTGGACTTGAGGTAGACCAGCCCCAGGTTGACGCGGAGGGTGGGGTCGGCTCCGTTCTCGCGGACCAGCGCCTCGTACACCTCGGCCGCACGGACGAAGTCGCCCAGCTTGAAGTAGGCCAGCCCGAGGAGGTTCTTCGCCTTCTCGTCGCCCGGCCGCATCTGGTAGGCGCGCTCGAGGTGCTCCTTGGCGTCGGTGAGCTGGCCCTGCTGGAGCAGCTCCCCCCCGCGGTAGAGGGCCTCGAGGAAGACCGCGTCGCTGGCCTCGGCCGGATTCACCGCCACGACGACGGCTCCACCTGCGAGGTCATCTCCCCCTCCTGCTTGTACTGGAAGTACAGCGCCAGGACCTTCTGGACGTACGCCCGTGTTTCCTCGAATGGAGGAACCTGGTTTCCGTACTTCCGAACCGCGTCTGGCCCGGCGTTGTAGGCGGCGACGATGGTCTCCATCTGCCCGTCGAACTCGTTGGCCAGCACCCGGAGGTAGCGCACCCCGCCGAAGATGTTCTGCCGGGCGTCGAAGACGTCGCGGACGTACATGTCCGACGCGGTGGTGGGCATGAGCTGCATCAGTCCCGAGGCGCCCTTCCGCGACTGGGCTCGCGCGTCGTAGTTGCTCTCCGCGTGCGCGACCGCACGCACCAGCGCGAGCGGGATGTTGTACTTGTGCGCGGCCTCGGTCATCCAGTCGAGGTAGAGCGAGGGAGAGATCACCGAGCGCACCGGAACCTCTGCGGGACGTGGCGCCTGGCGGAACGACGCGCTGCCGAGCCGCCGCGCCTTCACGCCCGCGGGCGGCACGTTCGTGTAGACGATCGTCCCGTCCTTCTCGCGGTAGGTGTAGATGGCGCTCGCGCGCGCGGGCGGGGCCGCGAGCAGCGCGAGGAGGAGCACGGGCAGAAGACGCATCGGGCGGGAGGGACCCCGGGAACGACTCTACTGAAACCGCCGCGCAAACCTCAAGAAATGGCCTTGTTTCCGCCGGGTTGGGGGCGCTAGACCCGCAAAAGAATGCCCCAGCGGTTCGACTTCCTGGTCCTCGGCGGCGGGGTGGCCGGCCTGTCCTTCGCCCTCGAGGCGGCTCGCCGCGGCTCGGTCGCGGTGCTCACCAAGCGGAGCCGCTCCGAGAGCAACACCATGTACGCCCAAGGGGGGGTAGCCGCGGTCCTCTCCGGGCGGGACAGCTTCGAGCAGCACATCGCGGACACGGTGGACGCCGGGGCCGGGCTGAACAACCCCCAGGCGGTGGAGGTCACCGTCCGCGAGGGCCCGGAGCGTGTCCGCGAGCTGGCGGCGCTGGGCGCACATTTCGATACCCGACCCGACGGGGAGTTCGACCTCGGCCGCGAGGGCGGTCACACCCGCCGGCGCATCGTCCACTCCGGCGACATCACCGGACGGGAGATCGAGCGGGCGCTCCTCGCCGCCTGCGACGACCGCTCCGACATCCGCTTCTTCCCCGATGCCGCGGCGATCGACCTCATCCTCGACCGCCGTAGCCCCCACGGCCAGCCCGGATGTCTCGGGGCCTACGTGCTGCTCTCCAGCGGGGAGATCGAAACCTTCCTCGGCAAGGTGACGGTGCTCGCCACCGGCGGCGCGGGGAAGGTCTACCTCTACACGACCAACCCCGACGTCGCGACCGGGGACGGGGTGGCGATGGCGTACCGCGCGGGGGCGCGCATCGCGAACATGGAGTTCTACCAGTTCCACCCCACCTGCCTCTTCAGCCCCGAGGCGAAGAACTTCCTCATCTCCGAGGCTCTGCGCGGAGAGGGGGGGAAGCTCCGGCTGCGCAGCGGCGCGCCCTTCATGCAGCGGTACGATCCACGGGGCGAGCTCGCTCCGCGTGACATCGTCGCCCGGGCCATCGACTCGGAGCTGAAGCGCACCGGTGACGACTACGTGCTCCTGGACATGACGCACCTCGGGCGGGCGTTCCTCATCGAGCGGTTCCCGAACATCTACGAGACCTGCAAGGCCTTCGGGGTGGACATGGCGGTGCAGCCCATCCCGGTGGTCCCCGCGGCCCACTACCAGTGCGGCGGCGTCTCCACCGACCTCGTGGGGCGCACCAGCGTGCCGGGGCTGTTCGCCGTGGGCGAGGTGGCGCACACCGGGCTCCACGGCGCGAACCGCCTGGCCTCCAACTCGCTCCTCGAGGGCCTGGTCTTCGGGCACCGGGCCGCAGGGGTCGCGGCCGACGAGCTCGCCCCGAAGCCGCAGGGCGAGGAGGTCCCGCCCTGGGACCCGGGCGCCGCGGTGGACCCCAACGAGGCGGTGCTCGTGACCCACAACTGGGAGGAGGTCCGCCGCCTGATGTGGAACTACGTCGGCATCGTCCGGACCGACAAGCGCCTGATGCGCGCCCGGCGCAGGCTGGATCTGCTCCGCGAGGAAATCCGGGACTACTACTGGCGGTTCAAGGTGACTCGCGACGTCATCGAGCTGCGGAACATCGCCGACGTCGCCCACCTCATCGTCGACTGCGCCAGCCGTCGCAAGGAGAGCCGTGGGCTCCACTACACGCTCGACTATCCCAACCGCGACGACCACAACTGGAACAAGGACACCGTCGTCCAGCGCGAGCTCTGACCCAGCGGTGGAACCCACGCCCTCCCCTACCCCAGCGCCCCCCCGGGCGCCGCGGCTCCCGCCTCCGCTGTTCTCCTGGGGGTTCCTCGGGGTCTGCGTGCTGGTCTTCCTCCCCCACGCCGCCTCGGGGCCGAACGACCAGCTGGCCCTCTACGGCCCCGCGGTCGCCGCCGGGGAGTGGTGGCGGGTGCTCACCGCGAACGTCGAGCACGTGAGCGCCCTCCACATCTTCATGAACGGCCTGTCCATCTTCAGCTTCGGGCCCGTCCTCGAGCGCGTGATCGGCTCCACCAGGCTCTTCGTGGCCTCGCTCATCGCCGCCCTGACCTCGTCCGCGGCGGCGCTGGCCTTCATGTGGGCCTACCCCAGCGTCGGGGCCTCCGGGGTCATCGCCGGCTGGCTCGGCCTGGCGCTGCCGATCTTCCAGGGGCGCGCGCGGAAGGTGCTCTGGCAGTGGACGCTCCTCCTCGTGCTGATCAGCCTCGTCCCGCACGTGAGCTGGGGCGCACACCTCGGCGGCTTCGTCGGGGGGGCGGTCCTGGGGCTCATCATCCGCGGAACCCTGAGGAGCCATCCCACGGAGCCGTTCCGCAACTTCGACCGGCTCGCGCTGCCGCTCCTCCTCGTCTCCGCGGCGCTGGTGTTCCTGGTGGTGCGCTTCCACGCGGCGACGGGCCGGGCATGAGCCGCCGGTTCCACGTCTGCGTCTTCTGCGGAGCGCGGAGCGCTGGAGTCCCCGGCCACGCGCGGGCGGCGGCGGCCCTGGGGCGGCGCATCGGCGAGCGTGGCCTGGGGCTGGTCTATGGTGGGGCGCGGGTCGGCCTCATGGGGACCCTGGCCGACGCGGCGCTCGCGGCCGGGGCGCCGGTGCTCGGGGTGCTGCCCCGGTCTCTGTCGAGCGTCGAGGTCGCCCACGCGGGCCTGACCGAGCTGGTGCTGGTCGACGGGCTCCACGCGCGGAAGGCGCGGATGACCGCCGAGAGCGACGCCTTCGTCGCGCTCCCCGGCGGCTTCGGCACGCTGGACGAGCTGTTCGAGGCGCTCACCTGGGCCCAGCTCGGCCTGCACACCCGTCCCCTGGGGCTCCTGAACGTGGACGGCTTCTGGGACCCGCTGATCGCCACCATCGAGCGCCAGGTGGAGTCGGGCTACGTGACCCCCGCCGACCGCGGCCGCCTCTCGGTGGAGCGCGAGCCGGACGCGCTCCTGGACGCGCTGGGCGCCCCGCGCGGGTGACCACCACGTCCCGGGAGTGGCGGAGCGCCGGGGATGTGGAACATTCCTTCCGCGCCGGCCGTTCTCCGCGGGGAGAGCCCGCCTGCCCGCGGGACGGGCGGCCCTCGGGGCCGGCGAGGAGGACGAGCGAGCCGTGCCGACGACGCGCAGGCCCGTGCACCGGAACCCCCTCGCCCGGGCGCTGCTCGCCTCGTTCGCGCTCCACGTCGGCCTCGTCGCCTGGCTCTTGCACCTCGAGCGCGTGCCGCCTCGCCCGCCGCCGCCCCCACCGATGCGGATCTCCCTCCGGACTCTGCCGCCGAGACAGCCTCCCGGGCGACGCGTGACCCCTCCCGCGGCCGCGGCCCCGCGGCCACCGACCCCCCCGGAGGCCCCTCCGGCGAGCGCGACCGGCGCTCCGCCGGGAAGCGCGCCGTCGCCCGGGGCGCCTCCCGTGCCCCACCCGCCCGCGGGCGATGCGCCCGTCGAGCTCTTCCCGGGAGGGGCGGTCGCCAGAGGAGCCGGACCCGTCCCAGCGCCGGACACCGGGGCGTCGACCGCGCGCGACGGTCCCGAGAGCCGCGAGGTCGAGGGGCGCCGGGTGCTCCAGCGCGTGGAGACCTGGCGGATGGAGTCGCTGGCCGAGCACCGGGTGGCGACCGGCGTGGACGACTACTTCAAGGACTTCCGCCGGGCGCTCCAGTCCCACATGGGACCGCCTCCACCGGGCGGCGGGCCGAAGCACGGGGACCCCACCGCGGGCCAGCGGTGGATCAACGCCTGGCTCGCCGCGCTCGAGGAGGCCGACGCCGCGAAGGAGCCCCCGCCACGGGGCGAGCGCATGCCAGCCCAGGACGTGCAGGACGTCACCGGTCGGATGGACGAGCTCATCGGAAACCACCTCGGGCCGATGGCCGTCCAGCCGTCGATCTCCGCCCAGCGCCTCCTCCGCCGTGCCATCCCTTTGACGCCGGTCGCCGTGCTGCGCATCGTCCAGCGGGCCGACGGTTCCATCGCCTCCACCGAGCTCCTCGCCTCCAGCGGAGACAAGGCCTTCGACGCCTACGTCGTCGAGCACGCCGCGCTCGCGCTCGCGGCGGTGCCGCCGCCTCCGGCCCGGGTGGGCTCCGGGCTCCACCCCGAGGGGACGAAGACCGAGTGGGCCTTCTACCGGGCCGAGGGTGGCTGCGGCGTGGCGCTGCTCCGCGTCTACTGACGTGGGGGGTTCAGCGGCCCCGGAGGCGGGGCCGGCGAGGCGGTGGCCGCTGGAGCGGCGGCCGGCGGCGGCCCCACCGGGAACGACATCTCCACCTGCCCCTGCGTGGACGAGATCCGGAAGACGAGCGATCGGGTCGCGGCCCCGACCAGCGGCTTGCCGGCCACGGCGGCGGGGAAGCGCGCCGAGTAGAGGGTCCAGAAGTCCCCCATGTACGGGTAGTAGGCGCGCATGTCCGCGGTCGCCCTCCCCACCCGCTTGAGGCTGAGGGGAGTCACCTCGCCCTGGTCCGACGCGAGGCTGAGCCTCCAGATGGTGCTCTTGGAGTCGAAGTCGTCGAAGCGGCGGTCGACGATGCTCACCCCGAACACCACCTCGTGCACCTCGCGGGCGTCGGCGCGCTCCTGTTCGAGCGCCTGGTCCAGCCGCGCCTGGGGCCAGGTCTGGAACTGGGCCTGGCGGCGCACGCGGGCTTCCCGGAACTCGGGGCTCTGGTAGGTCGCCGCGCAGAAGAGCTTGGTGTCGAGGCCGGAGTAGACCTCCCGGTGCTCGGTGACCCGATCGAGCGCGGCCTGGTAGCTCGCCTCCGCGCGGGCGTCGGGGAGCTCCGCGCCCGGCTCCCCGATGGTCGGTGGGCCCGCGGCACAACCGGCGACCCCGAGCAGGAAGAGCAGCGGCGCCCGTCTCACGGGAGGAAGTCGCTCCGGGTGAAGAGGGTGGAGAGCCCGTACCCCTTCTGGGTGACCGCCTCCCGGCCTCCCTCGAGGCGATCCACCAGCGCGAAGGCGCAGCGGACCCGCAGCCCGGAGGCCTCGACCCGTTCGATGGCCTTGAGGGTGCTGGCCCCGGTGGTGACCACGTCCTCCACCACCGCGACCTCGGCGCGGTCGGCGACCAGGCTCCGCCCCTCGATCCACTCGGCGGTCCCGTGGCCCTTCGGCTCCTTGCGCACGATGAAGGCCGGGATGGGAGAGCCGGCGAGGTAGCTGGTGAAGCTCACCGCCGAGGCGAGCGGGTCGGCCCCGAGCGTCAGTCCGCCCACCGCCGCGGCTCCGGGTGCGAGCCGCTGGATGTCGCGCCAGAGGAGCCGGCCCACCAGGAAGTGCCCCTCCGCGGTGAGCACGGTGCGCTTGCAGTCGATGTAGAAGTCGCTCTCCTTCCCGGAGGAGAGCGTCACCCGCCGCTTCTCGAACGAGAGCTGGGTCAGCAGCTCCAGCAGCCGCGCGCGATCCCGATCGAGCGCCATGGGGTCAGTCTTCCTCCTCGAAGTAGGCCACCAGCTCGGCCGCGTAGCGGAGCTGCTGCAGGAGCTCGGCCCGGCGGCCGGGATCGAGCGCGTCGAAGACCGGTGCCAGGAGCGCCAGGTCCTGGTTCACCTCGCCCATGCGGGCAGTGACGTCCTGGGCCAGCTCGTCGGCGTCGACCTCCTCCTCGCCCTCCTCCTCCACCGATTCGGGGGCCAGCCCGTCGTCGGTCGCCTGCGCGCGGTCGAGCATGTCGCGGGCCGCGGCCGAGAGGCGGCCCTCCTGCTCGAGCCGCACCTCGATCTGGGCCAGCTCCTCCGGCGTGGGGGCAGTACCGTGGACCACCCCGGCGAGAGCGACCAGGAGCGCGTCCTCGTCCGGCAGCCGGGCGTGAACGCGGGCCAGCACCGCGGTCCGCTGGAGGAAGCGCAGCGCCGCCACGCGCCGAAATCCAGAGATCAGCTGGAACCGATCCGTCCCCTCGCGGCCCCGCACGTCGACCGGGAAGGCCTGCCCGAGGCGGGCCAGGTCCATCGCCAGCCGGCCCACGTCACCCGCCGGGCGGAGCTGGAAGGTGTCGTCCTCGTCGAGCGAGTCGAGCGAGATGAGCCGCTCCTCGACC
>Ga0335080_10004326_pt1 | contig 14472 bp, 17 predicted proteins | sample Lox_Sample_34_FD_206720 | JGI IMG/M metagenome (GOLD analysis project Ga0335080, IMG submission 206720) | Soil microbial communities from Loxahatchee National Wildlife Refuge, Florida, United States - Lox_Sample_3.4 | ecosystem: Environmental > Terrestrial > Soil > Wetlands | place: USA... | reverse complement strand
TTGTACTTCCGTATCCGTCGCGAACAGGCGAAACGAGCACGGGCTGTTTAATTTCTGTCGGACAAGACACGCAACGAACGCGCTTATTCCGGAGATCGCGAAAAATCGCGATGACCCCTGCCGACGCTGGTTGGGTGGGACTCCGCCAGGGACAGTTGCGCGTGGCTACGGATGATCTTTGAAGGAAGCCTTATCTCCCATGCTCTGATGACACACCAGACACGATTGGCGAGCCGGGACTAACACTGAGGAAACCAGGGCATACGAAAGACCGTGGTTGGTCCAGGTGATCACGCGAAAGCCGGAGTTCGTGTGATAGTGGAAAATCAGCTTGCCGAAGCGCACCTCATCGCCGCCGGCTACGACGTCAGAGTTGCTGGAGACAGCCAGAAGGGTAATCTTTTCATTTTGCGTTTCATACATCACGAGGGCCGCCGGGCTTCCCTTGTAGGTCACGACACTGGCCCCGGCGACCCGGTAGGCCGGCTGGCTCCCCGGAGCCGGCTCCGCGGGCAGGTGAAAATCAAACGGGACCCTGCCGGTAAGCCAGTTTGTTACCGCTTCTGGAGAGCCGGATCGAAGCCCAACCGGAAGGTTGCCGTCCAGGTAGTTGCGATGATCGGCTACCGCAGTCTCCACGTAACTTGCGGCGCGGACAGTGCGTTCTATGTCGGGGACAAAGGCCAGGCATACCGCGATCGCCACGGCCGCGGGCGCCAGCACCCGCCAGCCTGGGATTCTCTCTATGACGCTCGCCAGCGCGCGAAAGAAATCCAGGTAAGGCCGGCCTCCAGACGCAGGTGCAGACATGTCCGCAATTGCCGCAGACACTCGAGAGCGAAGCTCAGCCGGGGCCGCATACAAAGGGCGCGACTGATGCAAGGTTGCTGAAAGCTTTTTTTCTGCCTGCAGGTGTGATCGGCAGGGGGCGCAAGACTGCAAATGCAAAAGAAAATCTTGCAGTTCTTGTCCGTCGAGATCATTGTCAAGGTAGCGCAGAGCCGTGACAGAATGTTCGTCGCACGGACGTGGGAAATCGTCGCTGTTATTGACGTCGGACATGGAGAATCCCTGTGGTATGACACCTTAAGCGCCGGAAAATTCCCGCCAGCAGTGGATTCTTTCCTGACTGAATTTCAGGCCGCCGTCCCATCCGGCCTGGCAATCTCCCTTCTTCCTTGCAAAGGAGCCGACCGTCCGCCGGAGAGCAAATCCCGAAGTTTGGATCGCGCCCTTGCCAGCCGCGACATGACCGTACCCACCGGGCAATCGAGTAGCGCCGCAATCTCTTGATAGGTAAGCTCTTCGTATTCCCGCAAGATGATGATTTCGCGGAATTCCAGGGGCAGCTGCTGTATCGCTGCCCGCACCTGCTCTTGCTCCACTTTGCTGGCGTAAACCGAATGAGGATCTGGTGCTGGGGCGACCGGTTCGCTGGCACCGTTCCTGTCTGAATCAAGTTCGACCATCGCCGGCGCTGTTCGCCATTGGCGCACCTGGTTGAGCCAGACGTTGCGCAAGATCGTGAATAGCCAACTCTTAACATTGCCATCTGAGCGCAATTGCGCTTCGCCCCGAAGCGCACGAAGACAGGTTTCCTGGACCAGATCCTCAGCCTCGGTACGGTTACTGGAGAGCACTACAGCATAGCCGTAGAGACCGTCCAGGTAGCTATTCAAATCAAGTCTTGCTCGCGTCTGCCCTGTTTCGGGCCCAAAACTCATGCGCAGCTCCAACCTGGAATTGGACTAGGCGGTGCATTCATCCCTGCAGAACAATTGGCAGCGTCAGCGCCTCTGGGTTCAGGCGCACATCTCAGTTCTTTTGCCTCTGTGGCTGAGGCGCCAGTGTTTGCCAGCTCTGATGATGCCAGTTGTGAAAAAGGTTCTTGCAGGAGAGGTTTTCGACCATGTTCCGCGGGTCGCCTTCGCGTCTGCACCCAATAAGGCGAGAGACCTCAAAGGTTTGCGCAAAACCTGCCTGTCACTGATACTTTGGTATCAGTAGGCGAGCCCGGAGCGGACAGGCTAGCGCTTGATCATGTGGATTTCGGTACCATTCTTCAGAAATTTCACTTGATCCATAAGCTCGTTGATCAGATAAATTCCCCGTCCATGGCTTGAGTACACATTCTCGCCCTGAACCGGGCTGGGGATGGCCTCCGGATCGAAACCCTTGCCCGGGTCCCGGACGATGATCAGCATGCTGCGATTTTCGTCGCAGGCGACATCGCATTCCACAATCTTGCTGGGATCGGAACCCGCCCCATGAATGACGGCATTCGCCAAAGCCTCGGTCAAAGCCAGTTCGATGGCGTCGTCCTTGTCGGGCGCGCACTGGCGCTCCCGAATCGTCTTCATGATGGCCTGCACCACCGCGTCCACGGCCTCACGGTCGGCCGCCAGGGTTACCTTGAGCTGCAGGGTCAGCTTGTCAGCCTGGAAATCGAAGGTTGGGGTGGAATCAGACATGGGGCATCGTGTTGGCGGCAGCCAGCGGCGATTCTACAAACGGTTAGGATATATGGCAATGCGAAACCGGGCCGGCTGCATTAGCCGTCATCTCGTTTGCCCGCGCCCGCCAGTTGCTCCAGTTGCCGTCGCCAGTCCAGGCCTTCGACAAACGCAGGCGATTCGCGCCATTCCGGCGAGACCTTGACGAACAGTTCCAGGAAGACGCGCGTACCCAGCATTTTCTCCAGCTGAATCCGCGCCGCTGTGCCGATCTTCTTGATCATTCCCCCCGCCTTGCCGACCAGAATCCTTTTTTGCCCTTCTCGCTCGCAGTAGACGGTGGCCGCAATCCGTACCAGCCTTGCGCCTTCCTCGAATTGATCGATGATCACGGTGGTGGAGTGGGGTATCTCTTCTTCGGTCAGCGACAGCACTTGCTCGCGAATGGTCTCAGCCGCCATAAAACGCGCAGGCTGATCGGTGACTTGGTCCTCGGGGAAGTAGCGTGGACCTGCCGGAAGGTGCGCCATCAGCTTCTGCAACAGTAGGTCCAGGCCGTCGTGCTTGCGGGCCGAGATCGGGATGATCTCCGTGAAGTTGAACAGCTCCCCATACCGGGCAATAACGGGTAGCAGCTTTTTCTTGTCGGCCAGCAGATCGATCTTGTTGAGAAGCAGGAAAGCCGGCGTGCCGGTTTTTTTTGCAATGTCCAGCGCGAGCCGGTCTTCGGCGCCAAAGGGCCGGTTTACGTCGGCGAGCAGCAGCAGCAGATGACAACCCTCCAGAGCCTCCCGCAGCTCAGTCATCATCTTGCGGCCAAGAGAGCTATCCGGACGATGCACACCGGGAGTATCGATCAGAACGATCTGTCCTCCGGCTTTGTTCTTTTGCTTCGGTACCTGGAGAACTCCCAAGATCCGGTTCCGCGTGGTCTGCGGCTTAGGGCTGACAATGGCCAGCTTTTCGCCGACCAGCGCGTTCAGCAGCGTGGACTTCCCGGCGTTGGGGCGGCCGAGAATGCAAGCGAATCCGGAGCGATAGGCCATGAGAGCAGATCCAGAATAACGCCTTGTCGCGATCCGCGCTGCCGGGCGGCTTTACGTGATGTTCATCTGCTTCGGTTGAGCCATGGAGATGCGCACCCGCTCCACTCGCCGCTCGGTGGAGTCCAGGATTTCAAAACGCAGGCCTTCTTCCTCCAGCACCTCTCCCTTTTGCGGGATTCGTCCCGCCAGCTCGCTTACCAGGCCGGCGACGGTGGCCGATTCCTTCCCTTCCGGCCGCATCCCGAACAGGTCGTCCAGCCGGTCGACATCCATGCTGCCGGAGACGATGTAGGACTGATCGCTCTCCCGCACCACTTCGACCTTCTCGTGCTCGTCGCGGATTTCGCCCACGATTTCTTCGATCAGGTTCTCGATCGTAACCAGCCCGGCGACGCCGCCGTACTCGTCAATCACGATGGCGATGCGGATGTTCTTCTTTTGCATCTCGCGCAAAAGATCGCTGCTCAGTTTGCTTTCCGGAACGAAATAGACGTCCCTTCGCATCAGCGAGTCGACGGTGCGGGTTTGGGCCTCGGTGTCGGGAACGTGTAACACATCTTGCGCATAGACAATGCCCTTGATGTTATGAATGGTACCTTCGAAGACCGGGACCCGGGAGAAGGGTTTCACCCGCAGCAATTCGATGAACTGCTCGACCGTGGTGTTCGTGGGCACGGCCACAATTTCCGGTCGCGGCTTCATCGCCTCGCGCACGGTCTTTTCGCTGAACTCCACCACCGACTGGATCATGTCGCGATTGCTCTCGTCCAGGATGCCCTCCTCCTGGCCGGCATCAATCAAGGCATCGACCGCCTCCGCCTGGCTTTCGGGCTGCTCTTCCAGATGTTCCTTCGTGAGAGCCGTGACCGATTGCAGAAAACCCAGGACCAGCGTCACCGGCAGCATCAGATAAATGAGGATTCGCAGGAGGAGAGCCCACCGGGCCAGCCATTCTCCCTTGGTGCGGGAGAACAGCACGAAAGGCAAGAAACGGTTGGAAATAATCACCGTCAGGACCAGGCTTAACAGGGCCTGCAGAATTTCATAGAGGCCCCAGCCGTGCTCGCGAAACAGGATAAATCCCACCACCAGGGCGATCGCGGCCATGGTGAGTTGGGTGAGGACGGCCATGGAGAGCGACGCCCGGGCGCGGCTGACCTTCAGGCGCGGTTCGACATGCTGCTCGAAGGCGTCGATATTGTCCTGAAATTCGCGGGACAGAAACCGGCCGATCTCCGAGTAGACGCGGTCCACGTAGGAGACCAGAATCAGAAGACCAAGCAGCAATAAGAGAACCACTGCAAGGGCATAATCCATGACTATTTCCGTGCGCCCGCCGGCTTCGGTTTACGAGAAGTCGCCGCTCCCGCCGTCGCTTTCTTCATCGGCCGCCGGTTCCGTTCGATCAATCCCACTGGCAGTTTCAGCGCCCTCCGCAAACGGCGCTCCTTGCGCGCCATCGTTCCGTCGTCGGACTCGTGATCGTAGCCGGCCAGGTGCAGCGCTCCGTGCAGGGCGAGAATCTTGATCTCCTGCGCGGTGGTGTGCCCCAGCAACCGCGCACTTCGGGCCGCGATCTCCGCCGAAATAGCTACGTCACCGGCGCAGATACGCCTCATGGCGTCGGTCGAGGGAAACGATAGCACGTCGGTGGCCTCATTCTTGCCGCGAAAGCGGCGGTTGAGCTCCCGGACTTCGCCGCTGCCTGTGACCAGCAAATGAACTTGGCCGTCAACTCCCACACTGCGCCGGACACGCGCCAGGAATCTGCCCAGCGACGACGCGCTCAACCCTGGAACCGACCGGCGCATGATGACCACGTTCCTCGCTCCATTTGCCGTCCTCGAATTGCGGTTGGCCCGTTTTCCCTTTGTTCGATGACTCCCGTCGTCCAAAAAGGAAACAGGAGGGTCTCGAAGCACCCTCCCTCCCCATTCTCCAGATTCTATTCGTTGCTCGGCACGCCGCTGGGTAACGGTCCGGCCGGCGTTTCCGGGACAAGATTTTCCGATCCATGGCCGTTGCTGCCAGATCGAGGCTCGAGCAGCGACATCTGCTGCTCCGCCAACTTGCTCTTGTGCTCGTCATAGGCCCGGATGATGCGCTGCACCAGGTGGTGGCGTACCACATCGTTCTCGTCGAAGTACACGAAGGTCAGGCCTTCGACCTTCTTGAGAATCTCCACCGCTTCCAGCAGCCCGCTGCGCCGCGCGTTGGGCAGGTCGATCTGCGTGATGTCTCCCGTGATCACCGCCTTGGAGTTGAAGCCGAGCCGGGTCACGAACATCTTCATCTGTTCTGAGGTCGTGTTCTGCGCCTCATCCAGAATCACGAACGAATCGTTCAGCGTCCGCCCGCGCATGAACGCGATGGGAGCAATCTCGATCACGTTCTTTTCCAGATAGCGATCGACTTTCTCCGGGTCCAGCATGTCATAAAGCGCGTCGTAAAGCGGCCGCAGATAGGGATCGATCTTGTCCTGCAATGTGCCGGGCAGGAATCCCAGGCGCTCGCCCGCCTCGACTGCGGGACGCGCCAGGATGATGCGGTTGACCCGCTTGGCCAGCAGCGCCGAGATCGCCATCGCCACCGCGAGATACGTCTTGCCGGTTCCCGCCGGGCCGATGCCGAACACCATGTCGTGCCTTTCGATCGCCTCCAGATAGCGCCGTTGATTCAGGCTCTTCGGCTGAACCGTGCGACGGTCGAAGGCGCGCTGTTTGCCCGCCTCGGCCAGCCCGCGCAGGGTCGCCTTCGGGTCCGCCACCAGAACCCGCAACATGCTGTTCAGATCTCCGTTATCGAAAGTAAAACCGGAGCGATGCAGGTGCTCGTAGTCGCTGAAGACCTGTTCGGCGCGGGCCACATCTCGCGCCGCCCCTTGCAGTTCGATGGAATTGGAGCGCAAATCGATGTTGATTTTCAGGCCATCTTCCAGCAGGTGCAGGTTTTCGTCGCGGGTGCCGAAGAGGGCCTCGATGCGGGGACTGATCTCGATGCTTTTCTTCATTCAGTTGAGGCGCATCCCTCCACGCCGCTTGCGCTCGGCCATTGATTCCAGGGGCTTAGATGCACCCATGGCCAGCCAGGCGCATGCCTGGTCGGTAAACAAGCTTCTTCTGTGGAAATGGAATCCGCCGGAATGCTCGCTCCCCGAGGTGCAAGCCACTGCCATTGAGCATAGCCTACCCCGCTCGGCAGGGGCAGTCAATGGGGCTTCTCCATGCACGTCCTTCTTTAGCGGACTTGCCACTACATGGGAGACACACTCCGCTGCCACGGTCCGGAGCCGGCTGCTCACTGCCCGCCGGATGCTGTCCACTCTCAGCGGGCCTGGCCCGCTGAGGGGCGCGTTTTCGCCCTCGCTCCCCCTCCCCCAGTCGCTTGACCGCTTGCAACTTGCTCACCTACAATGAATATCCGGTACCCGCCGGATTATTTTCCCGTAGAAATGAGGGTCAGTCAGCAGATGGCAAATCACTTTTCGGCGCTGAAACGCGCTCGTCAGACGGAAAAACGAACCACCCGCAACCGCTCTAATACCTCGCGGCTGCGCACCGCACTCCGCCAGCTGCGCGAAGCGCTGGCCAAAGGCGACAAACAGGCCGCCAGCCAGGTCTTCCGGGGAACGGTTTCCGCCCTGGACAAGGCCGTCCAGAAGGGCGTTATCCACAAGAATACGGCATCCCGTTATAAGTCACGGCTGAATGCGCGTTTGAGCGCACTCAAGTAAACCCGCACATCGGGGCCCTCGAACCAACCTGCGTCTCAGACCCGCCCGAGGTCCACGCCGAAATGTTCCTTGAGGGCCGCCTGCCACTGCTCCTCAGAATCGAGCAATGATTCCTCCCTCACGCCGTTGCGGGTTACGATCAGCCTGCGATCGGCGAGCGTGATGCGGCCTCCGTCGGTGGCTCGCGAACAAATCCGCCGGCGAGTGAACGGGGAGTCAGGGGAAGTCTGGTGATAGCGGCACATGGCGGCAAATTCATCCAGTTTCCGCGGAACCAGCGTGAACGAATACTCCCGCTTCCAGAGGCCGTCTGGCTCGGCTTTCTCCACGTAGAAAGATCCGCCTTCTTCGACGATCCGGAACCTGCGATCGCCTTCGGCCTGCTCCGCTCCGTCTCGCAGACGCAAGGGCTCAAGGAAAGAATCCCCGAAACCGACATCGGCCAACGAGGACTCCTGTAGATCCACACGAAGGGCCAGGTGGTCAAAATCCTCAGTGACGCTTCCATCTTCACGGCTGACGCGGGCGGAGAGCATGGTCACCCGGAAGCCGAGCTCCTGAAGCAACGTGGCAAAGGCGCTGTTGAGTTCGTAACAGAACCCGCCGCGGCCTAGTTCGACAATCTTCCGGATGGCGGTCTGGGCGTCGCAGGGAATTGGCCGCCCGAGAGCGATATCCAGGTTCTCGAAGGGCACCGCCAGCATGTGGGCCCGATGTAGGGCCCGAAGTGTTTCCGGGCTGGGAGAAAGCGATCCGCTGTAGCCGAGGCGCTTAAGATAGGCGGAGCGCTCAAACATGATCGAACCCTTCGTCCGTCCTATACCGGCAGCTCTTCCTGCGACCAGCCCGGGACTTCCGCCTTCGGCTCCGCTGTCAAATCGAGCACCAGCTTTTCGAGCATGAGTCGCTTGCTGGGAGGATTCGAGCGCAAGGCCAAGTCAGTCTTCGCCACCAGGCGAATGGCGCGAATCAGCTCGCGCCGGGACTTATAGCGCCGCGCCTGCCGGATGATGTCTTCGGCTGCGAAGGGAGGCACACGGAATCCCTGCCACAGAGCAGCCCATAGCATCCGTTGATCACGGACGTTTCGTTCCAGGATCACCAGCATCTGGCGAAATGTCTTGGCGAGCATATAAAGGTGACCGATGGCAGCTTCATCCCCGTCGCCGCTGCTCAGGATCGCGTCGAGCGTCGCCAGGGCGCGAACCCGGTCCTTGGCGGAGATGGCGTCGGTCAGTTCGTAGATCGACCTCTGCTTGGCAGCCAGCACCATGGTCTCGACATCGCCCAGCGTGATGCGCTTGGCTTCACCGACATACAGGCTCAGCTTCTCCAGTTCATTGCTTACCATCATCAGGTCGCCGCCCAGGGCATCCACCAGTTCTCGCGCCGCGTCGGTGTCGATCTTCAGGCCCTGAGATGCGCCGTATTCGCCGATCCAGCGGACCGCCTCGCTCTCCTCCACCCGCGCCAGTTCGACGATGCCACAATAGGCGCCAAGCGTCTCGCGGATGCGCTCGTAGCGCTCCTTGTCGGTCAGTTCCATGCGCCGGGCGTCCGCCGGAATGCTGATGTGATCGGCGACAAAGATCAGCAGCGCGTCAGGATTGGGGTTGCGGCAGTATTCTTCGATCGCCGCCAGCTTGTCTTCATTCGATCCCCGGCCGAAAAGATTCCGCACCCCGCGCACGAAAAATACCTGAAAGGGCGCGACCAGCGAGGGCGTCCGCGCGCGGTCCAGAATCTCCGCCAGGCCGGTCTCCGCCAGGTCGAACTCGAACAGGCTGAAATCGCGGAGATCGGCGGGAACCAGGTGCTCGAGGATGGCCTCGCGGCAGCGCCGCCGGAAGAACACTTCGTCTCCCACGAAGACATAAACCGGGCGCAGCTGGCGTGCCAGCACCTGCGAGACGAAACGGTCGGTTTGCGCAAAGGCCCGCATCAGAATTGCCGGACGGCCCCCATCAGAACCCCTCCAGAATATTCGCTACCAGGGTCTGGGCAAAGTCACGAGACAGGCGCTGAAAGGCCGGCGAACCTTCCTCAAAGAAACTGTTGAGGTCGCGCGACACCTCGTACTGCTCGCGAAATAGATAAGAAGGATTCTGGTAGAGCACCTTGCCCTGCCGGTCCTGCAATGACACGCCGATGGAGATGACCACCAGCAGGCTGGCCGCACGGCCGGTCTGCGAGTCATAGGTCAGCGGGGTGGTATAGGTGGAAAGCACTGTGCCGCGAAGCGTAGCGTCGGCGTCTTCGCTCGTCTGACTGACCACGTGATAGTGCGTGCGCGTGATCATCTCGCGGACCACCGCGGCGGTCAGGGTCTGCTCGATGCGGAACGTCTGCGTCTGGTTCACGAACGCCGGAATCGCGATGGTACGAACATTATCCGGAATGGTGACGGCTCGTCCGGCGGTATGGTAGCCGCAGCCCGCGCTCAACCCGCACATGAGAGCGGTGGCGACCGCCAGCAGAGGCTGCGGCGAACCTGCCTTCATTGAATCTTTCCTCGCGGCCGGGCGGCGGTCATGGTTTCGGCGCACTCCACTGCGGTGAAGGCCACGACCCGCAGGTTGTCCGATGCCGCCCACAGCCAAACGCAATCGGGCCGCCCGGGAACTGGCGCGACCGAAACCAGAACATCGTTCTGCCCGGCCGCGGTTACATTGTTGGGCGCATCCTCGGCGGCTGGTATGACGCGCACATGTTCTCCGCTAAGAGCCTGGGAAATTTTCTCCATGTCGGCGCGTTCAGCGAATTCCACGTGCAGAGCGAAGGCGTGCCCATGAAAGATCGGCGCCTGCACCAGCAGTAGTGATGGAGTGGGCGCCTGCTTGCCGGTGATTCGTCCGTAGTGCTGCAAAATGCGGTTCTGCACTACCGCCAGCGCCGGGATCGATTGCTCGCCGTACCGCGCTAGCATGTTGAACGCAACTTGCGTGTCGAACACATTCTTCGGCAGGGGCTGAAACGAGAGAAGATTTACCGTCTGCTGATGCAGTTCGTCCATCCCCTTCTGCCCGTGCTCGGAGGCGGGCTCGAACACTGTCGCCGACACCCGTTGAATGCTTACCGCCTTTTGCAGGCGCAGCAGCAAAAGCGCCAGCACCACCGCCGCGGGATGGGCGACGACCGCCGGTCCGGGTTGAAGCTCGGGAACCACGGACTGGCCTAACTGCCGCTCCGCCCACGGGGAGCGGACCTGTGCCCCGGGTTCGTCTTCGAGGGCAAACGAGAGATCAACAATGGCGCTGCCCGCATCTCGCGCCACCTTCCATACGTTGCGGGTGCTGTCCGGGTCGCAGGCAAGAAAAGTGAAATCGACACGGCGGAATTCCTCCGCCCGCACTCTCTGAATGAAAGTAACCTCCGCCCCCACCGCCTCAAGCTGCCCCAGCGACTCGTCATCATCCAGCAGCTGGACGTCCACCGAGGGGAAGTTGCGGTCGTTCAGCACCTCTGCGACTTCCTTCCCCTTGAGTGTGCCCGCGCCAACAATGGCAAGCCGGTAGAGATTATCTCCACGCGGCGATTCGACGTGGGAAACTGCGCCTGTTTTGGGATTGCCGGTCACGAGGTCTGCGAGGCCTCCGTATAGGGAGGTGGCGACGGGGGGCTCTTGCGCCGGAAAAGCCACTGCAGCCGCCATATGACCCCGGACGCCATATAGCCCAGCGCCAGGATGAACAGCAGCGGCCGTGAAAAGAACCATAGGCCGGCAAACAACGCCCCAAACAGAATAATGAGCCGAAACGGCTGGCGGGAGCGAAAGTCGATGTCTTTGAAGCTGTAAAAGCGCCAGGTGCTGACCATCACATAGCCGGTCGCGACGATAATCAGCATCCAGGTCATGCAACTCCACAAGGAACTGATGGGGTCGCCACCCGAGAAATGCACGACCGCCGCGATCACTCCCGCGCCCGCGGGAATGGGCATGCCGACGAAATATTTCTTTCCGGGGCGACCCGGATTCGAGGGCTGAGGATTCGAACTGATGTTGAAACGGGCCAGCCGGCTGGCCCCGGCCATCAGAAACAGGAAGCTGGCGATCGCCCCCAGCTGAATAAGTTTTCCCGTCAGTTCGTTCGATCCCATGAAAACCGGAAGCTGACGAAACCCCCACATCCAGGCCAGAAGGGCGGGCGCCACCCCGAACGTGATCACGTCCGCCAGAGAATCCAGCTCCCGGCCAAAGTCGCTGCTGGTGTGGGTCATGCGGGCAATGCGTCCGTCCAGCCCATCGAATAGTACGGCGAAGCCGATGGCCTTGGCGGCATTGTCGAAGTGTGAGGCATCCTGCACCGAGCCATGCGTAACCTGCAGGATGGCATAGAAGCCTGCGGCGATGTTGGCGGTGGTAAACAGGGAGGGCAGAATGTACATGCCCTTGCGCTGCCTGCGCGGAATCTGGTCTTCGCGGCGACGCTTCGGCAACAACGGCGGATCCAGCTCCATTTAGTGCGCTCCTTGACGGCTCTGTCCTCGCGCCTCTTCCGCCAGCACCGGCTCCCGATTCTGATAAGCCAGTATGCTGGATCCTCCTTTGACGCGGTCGCCCACTTTCACTTCGATTCTGGCCGAGGGCTCCAGCAGGACGTCGACGCGTGAGCCAAACTTGATGAGCCCGACACGCTCGCCGCGCTCTACACGATCTCCCACGCGCTTGGTGAAAACGATGCGCCGCGCCAGCAATCCCGCGATCTGCTTGAAAATTACGGTCTGCCCTTCGCCCTCCACCGTTACCTCGTTCTGCTCGTTCTCCTCGGCCGACAACATATTCAACGCGTTCAGAAACTTGCCCTTCCGGTAACGCACATCGCGAATTTCGCCGCCGATTGGGGAACGGTTCACGTGCACATCGACAACGCTGAGGAATATGCTGATGCGCTTCCACTCCGACCCGCCGGCCCTCACAGAAGAAACGTCGGTGACTTTGCCGTCTGCCGGCGAGACCAGCGCTCCCGAGCCTGCGGGAATGGCGCGCTCCGGGTCGCGAAAGAACCAGAGGAAGAAGGCAGCCAGCAGAATCGCGGGCAGGGACCACCACAGGTTCGTGAGCCAGCCGAGAACAACGCCTGCACCCAGCAGAGGCACAGCATAGTAGTAGGCATCGCGAACCATGGGGGAGCTTCCGAAATTATAGAGCCTTTGCGTTAAATACTAATTAAAAAGGCGCTTAGAAGCGCCTTGGTGCGGAACGAATTATAACTGCCGCCGCAGAATCTGCGGGTTCGCGGTGGAAATTAAGCCACCTGGTTTTGAGTCTGCAGTTCTTGCCGGAGCTGCCGCTCAATGCCCTGCATCTGGTCCTTGAGGCGCAGTTTCAGCTTCTTCAAGCGTACTTCTTCTAACTTTTCGTCGTCTGTGAGATAGCGTTTCTGGGTGAGCGAATCAAGACGCTTTTCGTACTGCGTGTGCTCCATAGCCAACTTGCGGAATTCTTCGTGATTGGCGAGGAGCTGGTCCCTAGAAGTTAGCATCCAGCAGACCTCCTAACCGGGTTTTCACGCCCTAAAGTTAGCACACGTTTCCCCCTCGCTTCAACGTGGAAAATTCCCTGGAGGAACCTAGTGAGTTCTCAGCAACTTGCGCTTCCGATCTTCATGAATCAGTGGAATTTGCCAGGCTATGACAATACGTAATCGCATCCTCAGGCGGCTCGCCATAATACGATGGACGACGTCCGCTCTCGACGAAAGCCAGTTTTCTGTACAGACCGCGAGCCGCGTGATTCGACTCGCGCACCTCCAGGAAAATCGCCCTTCCGCCTCGCTTTCGGGCAATGCCAAGAAACTCATCGAGCAGCTTTGCGCCCAGGCCGCGCCGCTGGGCCCGAACCGCGACCGCAATGTTCTCCAACTCCCACTCGGTGTCCACCTGGCGCGCCGCCAGAAATCCCAATAGCCCGGAATGGTCCTCAATCACCAGCAGCAGGCGGAAAGGCGTCGTCTCCGCGAAAATCTCCTCGTATTGACCTTCCGCCCAGTGCGCGGCGCCCTCTGCATGCCCGGCCAGCGCCATGATCTGTGAAATGTCACTGGCGTGGGCGCGTCGAATCTTCAAATCCTCTGCCATGATCGGCTTGCATCAGGAAAGGCCATCACTTGTCCGGCTTAGCGAAAATCTCGGCATCCGATCGGCGGATGTAGTTCGCTTCCAGGATCTCCGGAGAGACGGTCAGGCCGGCGCGAATTTTTCGCCATCCCAGGCGCGCGATCGTGTCACTGCGGGGAACGTCGATTTCATACACCGCGGGCGTAGAGGCGCGGGCCGCCTCGCCTATCGATCGGTCGGGAGTGACTACGGCCGCTGCCGCAGCGGCCGCGCGCACAAATTCTTCGCGTGTGAGAAGCCGCTCACTGACCGGCGTGATTTCCCGCCCTACCTCGTAGTCGCCCGCGTAAATCTCGCCGCGGCCTGCATCCACGGCAGCCAGGACCCGGCCCGGCGGCCCCAGTGATGCCACCGCTTCCAGCAATGAGACCGCCGCGATCGGCGCGTGCAACACCTCCGCCAGCGCCTTGATCGCGGCCAGGCCCACTCGCAGCCCGGTAAACGATCCTGGCCCGGAGACGACCGCAAATCCGCCGATGTCTCCCTTGCTCAAACTATGCTGGCCAAGCAAGGCCGCGATCTGTGGAACCAGTTGCGCCGAGAACGTGCCGCCCGCCAGTGGCGCTACCTCGATGATTTCGCATGAATCGTCAGGTCCGCATCGGGCCAGCCCGATGCTTCCCTGTTTTCCCGAAGTGTCGGCGGCGAGAAGCAGCATGCAGCTCAGAGCGGGGGCTTTGGACGCGCATCGGCGCCTTGGTCATTATCGCGGATGTTCGGCCTCCACGAGTTCCAGCAGTACCCCTCCGCTGCTCGAGGGATGAACGAACACATATCGATGTCCGCCCGCGCCCACCTTGATTTCCTCGGACACCAGGCGAATGCCATCCTTCTTGAGGCGATCGACGGCGGCCGGAAGATCGGGCACGCGCAGGCAGACATGATGCAATCCTTCGCCACGCTTGGCGATGAACTTGGCGATCGTTGAGCTGTCCGAGGTCGCCTCGAGCAGCTCCAGACGGCTCTCCCCCACCGGAACCATGGCCACGCGTACCTGTTCGGCCGCGACCGTTTCTTCCGGCGACACCGGGAGTCCAAGCTTCTGGTAAATGCTCTTCGCCGACGAAAGAGATTTCACCGCAATTCCGAGATGGTCAATGCTGAACAATGACTCACCAGACCT
>Ga0335080_10004324_pt1 | contig 14473 bp, 11 predicted proteins | sample Lox_Sample_34_FD_206720 | JGI IMG/M metagenome (GOLD analysis project Ga0335080, IMG submission 206720) | Soil microbial communities from Loxahatchee National Wildlife Refuge, Florida, United States - Lox_Sample_3.4 | ecosystem: Environmental > Terrestrial > Soil > Wetlands | place: USA... | reverse complement strand
GTCATGATCACCATCCAGGGGGTGCAGGTCACCAGCATGAGCGTCGCGAACGCCTCCAGCGACGAGATCGCGTTGAACGCGATCAGCGCGATGTAGGCGGTGGCCAGACCGGCCACGCTCATGGCGAGCGCGAGCCAGGTCCGGGTCACGCCGTAGAACACCGCGTGCACGTCGAGCGCGGCGTTGTAGATGCACATCGCGGCGCTCTCGATGTTGGCCAGACCGCCGGGGAAGATGAGCAGGAGGATCGCGAACCACAGCGGCGACACCGCGGGGAACCCCACCGCGAACGCCTCGGTGGGGCTGAAACACGACGCGGCGTACGCGCCGACGATCTCGGCCAGCCAGCAGCCCGCGAAAATCCCGATCCCAGCGTAGAGCGCGCACGCGGCGGAGCTCGTCTTAGATGGGACATAGCGGCCGTAATCGCCGATGAACGGCCCCCAGGAGACCGGGAGCGACGCGGCGAGCACCATCGTCAGCACCCACGTCGGCCAGTACTTGCCCAGGAGATATTCCCCGCCATGTACTGCATGGAACTTGTTCGAGAGGACGATCAGTGCTAGCAGCGACACCGCCGCGCTCCCGATGGCAATGAATCGGAAGCTGGCCACGAGCGTGGCGTGGCCGTAGATGGCAAGGCCGAAAGCGATCGCGCATACGACCGCCATCGCGATCGAGAGCGCCACGTTGCCGGTGCCGCTCCCGAAGATCCGGTGAAACACCTCGATCGCGGTTTGACCCGCGGTCCAGACCAGGATCGCGAAGAAGGCCAGCGCGATGAACAGGCTGATCAGCGAGCCGAGATAACGGCCCGTGACCCCGAAGAACGCTCCGCTCGAGACCGAGTTGTTCGTGCCGGTCTTGGGCGACTGGATCGAGACTCCGGCGAAGATCAGCGACCCAAGCAGCACCCCGACCGTGATCGCCGTGAACGTGCTCCACCAGCTCAGCCCGAACGCGATGCCGAGGGAGCCGAACACCATATTTCCGAACCCGAACTGCGGACCGAACATCGCCCACGCCAGGTTGCGTGGATTCGAATGACGCTCGCTCTCGGGCACGAAGTCGATGCCCCGGCTCTCGACCCGACCGATCTCGTCGGCTGACTCATCGCCCACCGACGTCGGCGCGTGAACTCCAATCTGATGTTCCACCCCGGACCCTCCTCGGCCGCCTGACGCTCTCGGCGCGTATCGTATAGAAAATATCGGGCGGGTCAAGCGATCCTCGCGCGCTCGCGCGGGCCTTGACAACCCTAGAAATATCGTATATCGACTCCCCAAACGATCAGGAGGAGAGCGATGGCCGGCGATGACGGTTTCAAGGAGCTCTGCGTCAGGGAGCTCATGCTGTGCGGGCTCAAGGAAGGAGAGGTCGTAGCCGTCCTCACGCAGGGCGACGAGCGGGTCGACTACGCCGACGCGTTTCTGGGCGCGGCGGAGCAACTCGGGGCGACGGCATTTCACGTGCGCCTGCCGCGCGCCTCGCATTCTTTGGGCGGAGAGGCCGGCCAGTGGACGGTCGGCACCACCCCGCTCGGCGCGAACCGGCCCGCGATCGAAGCGCTCAAGGGCGCCGACCTGATGATCGACACCATGTTCCTGCTGTTCTCCAAGGAGCAACTCGAGATTCAGGCGGCCGGCACCCGCGTTCTGTTGTGTATGGAGCCGATCGAGCACCTGGTTCAGCTGTTCCCAACCCAGGATCTCCGCGAGCGGGTGGAATTCGGCGGTGAGCTGTTGGGCAGGGCCCAGGAGCTCCGTTTCACCAACCCACTCGGCACCGACGTGACCTACAAGCTCGGGACGTTCCCGGTCATCACCGAGTACGGCTTCACCGATGAACCAGGGCGCTGGGACCACTGGCCCTCGGGCTTCCTGTTCACGGGCGGGACCGACGACGGCGTCAACGGCCGGGTGGTCATCTCCCCCGGAGACATCATCTATCCGTTCAAGACCTACACGCGGACGCCGATCGAGGTGACCATCGAGAGCGGGCGGATCGTCGACATTCGAGGCGAATTCGACGCCGACCTCATGCGCGACTACATGGCGTCGTTCGACGACGAGCGCGCGTACGGCATCGCGCACATCGGCTGGGGCCTGAACGAGAAGGCGCGCTGGTCATACCTGGCAACCGACCGGCGCGGGCTTGGCATGCATGGCCGCTCGTACTACGGCAACGTCCTGTTCTCGACGGGGCCCAATCAGGAGCTCGGCGGCACGAACGACACACAGTGTCACGTGGACATTCCGATGCGCGGGTGCAGTCTCTACCTCGATGACGAGCCGATCGTGGTGGACGGCGACATCGCCGTCGAGGAGATGAAGGCTCGGACTCCGGTGAAGTCGACGGTGTGACGCGCTAGCGGCTGCTACTGCGTTCGCTCGATGAAACTCCGGGTCTCGGCGAGAAACGCGTCGAGGTTGTCCCACGGAATCATGTGGCCCGCGTCCGCGACGGCCACGAGGTCGATGGCCGGGTTCACGGCACGCACCTCGACCAGCGCCTCCTCGGTCACCACCGGGCTCTGCGCGCCGTACATGAAGAGCGCCGGCGGCGTCAGCTCGCGCAGGTAGGCGAAGAGATCCTCACGGTGGAAGTTCAGCCAGGTCTCGCGCACGGCGATCTCGTCGCATGTGGGCAGCCACTCCGCCCGCATCCGGAGTTGCTCCTCGGTCCAGGTGGGAAAGAACGGACGCATGTCCTCGGCCGTCGCCCCGGCCTTTGCCTTGCTCAGCTGCTCCATGAAGGTTTCCAGCGAGGTCGGGTACGGATCCCTGCCCGGGCCGGTCAGCGGAGGATCGACCATCAACAGCGGCCCCGCCTGGTCTCCGAACAGCACCGCGAACGCGGCCGCGATCCTCGCCCCCATCGAGTGTCCGAGCACGATCGGCGGTCGGGGTTGACCGAGGTGTGCGACCAACGCAGCCACGTCCCGCGCGTAGTCGATCAGCGTGTACCCGCCGCGCGGTCGATCGGAGAGTCCGCGCCCGCGCACGTCCAGTACCACGACCTCGCGATCCGCCGCGAGCGGGTCGGCCGCGAACTCCCACGTGATTGCCGGGCTCGTTATCCCGGGCACGACCACGACCAAGCGCCGCTGGGGCTCCCCGTATCGCAGGTAGTGCAACCGCACTCCGTCGCTGTCCACGAAGCCGCTCTCGCCTCGGGCCTGCGTCGGGAGCATGCGTCCGGCGCTCAGACGACGCCCGGGGCGATCGCCGCTTCGGCGGGCGCGGCGCCGCCCGCGTGACCACGTAGCGTGAGCGCGGCCAGGACGTCGTCCAGCGGCTCGATGTCTGCGTACTTCGAGTCCATGTCGAAGATGCTCCACCGGTGCGGTTCCTGCGCCCGGTCGCCCACGCACTCAAACGGCACGATCGGACGCAGCCCGTACGAGACGGCGTCGACCACACTGGCCCTGACGCAGCCGCTCGTGACGCAGCCGACCACAATCACCGTGTCGGCCTGCGCCCCGACGAGATACGACAGCAACGGGGTGCCGAAGAACGCCGACGCCGCGCGCTTGGTGAACACGGGTTCGTCGTCGGCCGGCCTGACCCGGTCGTCAACCTCGCACCAGCGAGTGCCCTCGACCAGTTCTGCCAAGCCTGGCATCTTGCGGATCCACACCGCGCCATCTCGCCCGCTGGGGTGAAAGCCGATCACCGTGAAGGCAATTGGGAGCGCGGCACTGCGGGCCGCGTCCAGCAACCGCGCGGTGGCGTCGACGACCTCGTCGAGGTTGCTTCCAACCCGGCAAGAGGGATCGGTAAATCCGTACTGAAGGTCGACCACCAGCACCGAGGGCCGGTGCCCCATCCCCATGCGGCTCCCGATGCCACTGCTCGAGTAGACGGCGCGGGCCGCTTCGACACCGGGACCGACAGGCATCGTGTCGTTTTCCCGGACGGTCATCTCCGCGCGTATAATATATATCGAAGACGGTATCGCAAGTGCTCATTGGACGGATGTGTTTAGATATATTCGTCCTGGCACATCCCCCGGTGGATGTGCCGCTGCCGGAGTAACTGCCGTCCTGGGCGCCATTGAGCATCGGGTGGAGGACTGAGCACGACCAGTCACACCGCCGACGACGTCATTCCCGCTTCGCCGATCGACCTCCCGTCGATCGCCGACGTGGTCTATCGCCGGCTTCGCGCCGACATCGCCCACGGCGTCTACAGACCGGGACCGATCCGGATCCGGCCGATCGCGCAGCGGTTCGGGGTGAGCGCGACCCCGGTTCGCGAGGCGCTCCGCCGGCTCGAGGCCGAAGGCCTGGTGACGCTTCGCAAGAACCAGATCGTGATCAACGCGCTGTCGGAGGCCGAGCTGCGCCAGATCTTCGCGATCCGGGCCGAGCTCGAGACCTTTGCCCTGCGTTGCGGCGCCGAGACGATCGCGAACGACGACGAGCTGCTGGGGACGCTCGAGGACCTCCTCGACGCGATGGACCGCTACGAGACCGATCCGGAGAACTGGCGGCCGACGAATCAGCAGTTCCACATGACGCTGTATCGAGCGGCGGAAAATCCCCGGCTCGAATCGATCATCGACTCGCTGATGGTCGCCATCGAGCCGTACATGCGCTTGTACGCCTCGACCGCACCGAGCTTCCGGGCGGGACAGGCGCAGCATCGCCTGATCGTCGGGCACCTTCGCGCCGGCCGCGTGGACGCGGCAAGCGCCGTGCTGCGCGAACACCTGCGCGCGACCGAAGAGACGGTGGCGGCGGGAGTGAGCCGGACGAACGCCGCCGAGAACGGCGAGGTCGACCCGGCCTGACGCGACGGTTACGCCTGGCCGGCCAACTCGGCGCGGACCAGTGCGGCGCCCGCTGTCATCGCACGAAGCTTCCCGCGGGCCGTGTCGCGCGGGAGGTACTTGAGCCCGCAGTCGGGCGCGATGACCAGACGCTCGGCCGGGACGTGGCGCAGTGCCGCCCGGATTCGATCGGCCACCATCTCTGGCGTCTCGATGGCCGGATCCCCCAGGTCGAGCACGCCGAGCATGACCACCTTGCTGGGAAGCTGCTCGAGGACCGCGGGATCGAGCCGCGGTTGGGCCGCCTCGATCGAGATCCGATCGGCCGGGCATCCGTCCAGCTCGGCCAGGAACGGATAGCCGGTCGCACGGTTGTGGACGATCGCCGCGTAGCCGAAGCACGTGTGGAGCACGGTGTCGACGTCGAGACCCGACAGCGCTCGGTCGAGCGCCGGTAGGGCGTATTCCCGCGCCGCATCGGGCCGAGCCTGAAGGTAGGGCTCGTCGACCTGAACGATGTCGGCTCCCGCAGCCGCGGCGTCGCGCAGTTCCTCGTTGACTGCCTGCGCGTAGTCCATCGCCATCGCGGCGAGGTCGCCGTAGTAGTCGTCCTGCGCCTGCTGACTCATCGTGAACGGCCCGGGGACGGTCACGCAGATGCGCCGATCGGTGTTGGCGCGGAGAAACTGGACGTCACGCGTCTGCACGGCGTGCTTGCGGCGGATCGGGCCCACGACGCGCGGCACCGGGTTGGGCGCACCGGTCCGATCCAGCGCCGTCCCAGGATTGTCGAGGTCGACGCCGTCGAGCGCGGTGGCGAAGCGATTCGAATAGCTCTCGCGGCGAATCTCGCCGTCGGTGATGATGTCCAGCCCGGCCCGCTCCATGTCGCGGATGGCGAGCAACGTGGCGTCGTCCTGCGCCTGTTCGAGCAGCGGATCGGCCACGAGCCAGAGCTCCTTGGCGCGGACCCGCGGCGGTAGGCGCGAGGCCAGCTTGTCGCGGTTGATCAGCCAGTCCGGCTGCGGATAACTTCCGACCATCGTGGTCGGAAGCAGCGGCAGGGGCGGCGAGCTTGACACGGCCATATTTCAAATATCATACTTCGAATGCAACCAGGGGCATGAGCGCTCCGACGCGCACGCTTCAAGAGAGCACGAGGAGGTCCCGAGGTGTCCACGACCGAGCAGCGTCGTTTCTCTGATCCGTTCTCGGTTCCGGCGCCGGAGGGCGCGGAGGGCTGGGAACGGCTGTATCCGTACTACTACCTCTTCAGCGAGGACCGTCGCGACACCGAGGAGGAGCAGTTCTGGTTCTGGGACGGAATGCACAACCCCGAGCCGGTGTATCCGTTCGACACCATCATGCCCGAGAGCTGGTGGGTTTTCCTCAACCTGTACCTGACGCGTGTGTGGATGGTGCCGCCGTCACTCGGCATCGACCAGCGCATCCTCAACGGTTACCTCTACGTCAGCCCGACCACGATCTCCGATCCGGCGGTGATCGAGCAGCGCGTCGGACCCTTCCTCGAGCGCGCGGGTGACTATTACGCCAACTGGGACGAGATCTACGACAACTGGGTGAAGAAGGCGGAGGACTGCATCGCCCGCCTGCGGGCGATCGAGTTCCCGCCGCTGCCGGAGATCGAGCCGATCGAGATGGTCACCTCACGCAGTGGCATCAGCAGCGGCTGGAACCTGATCGCCTCCTACAACCGCCTACTCGAGAACATGCACGAGATGGCGTCGTACCACTTCGAGCTCAACATGCTCGGCTACGGCGCGTTCATGAGCTTCTCCGATTTCTGCAAGACCGCCTTCCCCGGCATCCCCGATCAGACGATCGCGAAGATGGTCGCCGGCGTCGACATCCTGTTCTTCCGCCCCGACGACGAGGTCCGCAAGCTGGCGCGGCTGGCCGTCGAGCTCGAGCTGGGCGACCTCGTGCTCGAGACCGCCGACCCCGACGCGGCACTGGCCGCCATCGAAGCCACCCCTCAGGGTACCCGGTGGCTCGAGGCCTTCGAGGACGCCAAGGAACCGTGGTTCTGGTTCTCGACCGGTCCCGGCTACTGCCATCAACACCGTTCCTGGATCGATGACCTCACGGTCCCCTTCAGCGCGATGCGGGGCTACATCGAGAAGCTCCAGAAGGGCGAGAACATCGATCGCCCGCTCGAGGAGATCCTGCGTGAGCGCGAGCGGATCGCCGCCGAGTACGCGGCGCTGTTGCCGACCGACGACGATCGGGACGCGTTCCAGGAGGCGCTGACGCTGGCACGTACCGTCTATCCCTTCGTCGAGAACCACAACTTCTACGTCGAGCACTGGCACCACTCGATCTTCTGGAACAAGGTGCGCGACGTCGGTCGGGTCTTCACCGCGGCCGGATTCTTCGAAGACCCGGAGGACATCTTCTACCTGCACCGCTACGAGGTCAGCAGCGCGATGTACGACATGCTGACCGAGTGGGCGACCACCAACCCCTCCCGCAAGGGGTACTGGAACACCGAGATCCGCGAGCGCCGGCGGATCATGGATGTGCTTCGCGGCTGGACTCCCCCACCCGCCCTCGGCAAGCCTCCGGAGGCGGTCACCGAGGCGGCGACCGTGATGCTGTGGGGGATCACCACCGAGATGGTCGACCAGTGGCTCGAGGCTCAGTCCGGCGCCACCGACGGCGATCAGGGAGAGCTCCGCGGGTTCGCCGCCTCCCCCGGCGTCGCGGAGGGACCGGCACGCGTGATCACGGCGGTCGAGCACCTCGATCAGGTGCAGATCGGCGAGATCCTGGTCTGTCCGATCACCGCGCCGAGCTGGGCGCCGGTGTTCGCGCGGATCAAGGGCGCCGTATCCGACATCGGCGGGATCATGTCCCACGCCGCGATCGTCTCGCGCGAGTATGGCCTCCCGGCCGTCGTCGGGACCGGATTCGGGACCAAGCAGATCGAGACCGGGCAGCACATCCGCGTCGACGGCAACACCGGTGTGGTGACCGTCCTCGATCAGTAGGCCCGCGGCGCGGGCCGGAGCCCGTCTAACCCCCATACCGCAGGCCATGCATGCCCCTCGGGAAGGACGGGACGGCCACGGGCGTCCTTGCCTGGCACGTGGCCAAAGTCATCGGACATCTGATGTTCGCGCCGGGAGCGGCACGACTCGCCGGGGTCGTTGCCGTCATCGCTGCGCTGATGGCGGGAGGCGTGTCCACCGCCGAAGCGACGCCACCCCCGGACGCCTTCAACGCGACCGCCGGCGTCGTCTTCTCCGGAGTCGTCGGCGGATTCACCACGTCCAACTGCGGGAACTTCGGCTGCAAGATCCTCAACCCGAACGTGACGATCAACTGGGGCGACGGCGCGACCTCACCCGTGCAGGCCGTCCCGGTATGTCCTGACTGCGATTCGACGGACTGGACGATTTCGGGAGCGCATCGCTATCGGTTCTCTGGCACGTACGCAGCGTCGTTCACGTCGGTTCTAACCGGCGGTGGCTTGCCCGTGCGGATCATCGCCACCGTTGGCGACGATCCCAACAGCATCGCCCCCGCGCCGCAGACGATCACGCCGATCGTGGGCGCGGCGTTCTCGGACCTCGTGGTCGCGACGTTCAGCGACACGAACCCTTTGGCGGCGGCCGCGGATTTCACCAGCAGTGTCGACTGGGGCGATGGGACCCAGTCCGCGGGGACGGTCCAGGCGGTTCCGGGGGGCTTCCAGATCCTCGGCAGCCACACGTACCCACGCGTCGGCACCGTCCCCGTCGGCGTCACGATTCACCACCTCGACAAGAACGGCGCTCCCACCGGTGCGACGGCAACAGCGCCCTCGCAGGCACGCGTCGCGGATGCCGCGCTGACCGGAGCGCCGAGCCCGATCACCGCCGTGGTCGGCGTGCCGTTCGCGGGCTCGGTGGCGAGCTTCAGCGATCCCAACCCATTCGCCATGGTCAGGGACTTCACCGCCACAATCGCCTGGGGGGACGGCACGACCACCGCCGGCGCGATCCAGGCGGCGCCGACCGGTTTTCTGATCACGGGTTCTCACACGTTCGCGTCCTCTGGACAGATCCCCATCAGCGTGCACGTCGTCGACGTACAAGGCTCCACGGCCACGATTGCGGCGCGCGCGTTCGTGACGCCGGCACCACCGCCTCCGCGAACCGCGGTCACCCTGTCGCCGGCATCGCCGACCGGTGCACACGGCTGGTACCGAGGCCCCGTTCACGCGTCGCTGGCCGCCACCACCCCCACCGGCGCGGTCGTGGCGACCCGCTGCCAGCTTGACGGCGCGGCACCCGGCGGCTTCGACGCTCTACCCGCGGCGTGCCCGTTCGCCGGCGGTGGCGCTCAGATCACGGTCGACGGGCCGCACACCCTCTACGCCGCCAGCATCAACGACGCAGGACAGAAGGAGCGACCGACCGCCACCGGCGTTGCGATCGACGCCACGCCGCCAATCGTCAAGTGCCGCTCGGTCCGCCCCGTCCTGAAGACCGGCACGGTCGGCGCGCTGGTGTTCGCGACGGTCGCCGACACGACGTCGGGGGCCGAAAGCCAGACGGTCGCGGTGCCCGCCTCGACGTCCAGCCCCGGCACGAAGACCGCCCATCTCACCGGGACGGACAACGCCGGAAACACCACGACGGTCACGTGCCGATATCAGGTCTTGGGCCAGATCAACCCGTCCCTGGTTTGGGGGTTCAAGCCCGACGGGCCGGCCACTCAGGTTGCCTCGCTCGTAGCCGGACACCTCTCCCCACGCGCCACGATCAGGGTTCTCTGCCGCGGCGCCGGATGCCGCGCCGCCTCGCGCACGGTCCGTCCCAAGAACTCGGCAAGGTGTTCGAGCAACAGGTGCCGCTCTCGACGAACCCGACGCGAGAGCGTGGATCTCACAGCGCTCCTCGAGGGCTGGAGCCTGAACACCGGCACCGTGCTCGAAGTGGCGATCAGCGAGCCCGACACGATCGGGAGAGGATTCGTGTTCACGATGCGAAATGGCCGGATCCCGAGTGAGGTGGTCGGCTGTCTCGCGCCGCGATCTCTGGTCCCGAACCGCGGTTGCTGAGAACCCACGGTCTCATCGGACCGTAAGGCGGCTCAGTCGGCGACCCGCGGCTGGGTGATCCCGAGCCGGTGGGCGGTGGTTGCGGCCTCGACGCGGCTGCGGACTCCCAGCCGCCCCAGGATGCTCGACACGTGCGCGCCCGCGGTCTTCTCGGTGATGAAGAGTGTCTCGGCGATCTCGCGATTGGTCCGACCCTCCGCGATCAGCGCGAGCACCTCGAGCTGGCGCGCGGTCAGGCCGGCGCGGTCGTCAGCCGGCGCATCCGTTGCCTGATCGTCGATCGGCTCCAGCTTGACCCGAGCTCGCCGCGCGAGCAGCGCCAGCTCGCGCTGGAGGTGATCGGCGCCGAGGCGCCCCGCGGTGTCGTAGGCGCGGCGCACGACATCCGACCCGTCGCGAACCTGGCGGCGAGCGAGCAGCGCCTCGGCCTGGCGAAGTCGCGCATATACCTCGGCGTATGGCTGCCGCAGGGACGCCCAAGCAGCCGCGACTTCGCGCCACTGATCCGATGCACCAGGCTGTGCGACACGCGCCGCCTCGGCTTCGCACAGCGCCACATATCCGCGCGTCATGTCGGTGGCGGGCCACGGCCCGGCGAGAAAGGCACGAGCGCGGTCCAGCAGGTCGGCCCCGCCGATCACCGTGCCGCCGTGCCCGGCGCCGTGCTCCTCGGTGCGCCGAGGGGCAGCCGAGGCCTCGGCGTGCGCCCATAGCCCGAGCCACAGGAGCGGCGCGGCCAGCAGTGGATTTTCGGCATGCTCGAGCCCTGCGGCGACCGTGGCCAGGGCATCGGCGGGCTGGCCCTGCCAGAGCGCAATCTCCGCCTCCATCGCGCGGAGTGGCGCGTCGTACGGCGGGTCCAGCGCGGCGCTCATGCGGCGCACCGCCGCGATGTGGGCGGCGGCGTCGGCGAACGCTCCCGAGCACACCTGGAGGCGGGCCTCGGTCAGGCGGAGGTCAGCGTCGGCGATCTCACTCGGGTTGCGCGACTGGGCGTCGCGGAGGAGCTCGCGCGCCTCCCGCCACCGGCCGAGCCGGATGAGCGCCATCGCCGCGTTGCTCTGAAGCGAGACCCCGTAGTCGGCGGCAGTGCCACGCCGCTGGGACAGCGCGGCGCCATCGAGCGCGATCTGGAGCCCCTCCTCGAGCCGGTTCAGCGGGCCCGTGAGGCAGTCCGACAGGTTGAGATAGGCGCGGCAAAGGTCGTCGACGTCATCCACCTCCTCCGCGATCGTCAGCGATTCGCGGAGGTTGGCCACGCCCTCGCCCGGGTTGCCGAGATACGTCTGGACGAATCCCAGGGTGTTCAGCGCGTGGCCCTCCTCGGCCCGCGCTCCGACCCGGCGCGCGATCGCGATCGCCTCGACGCACGACGCCATCGATTCCTCTTGACGGTCGACGAGCATCAACCCCTGGCCGCGAGCGGCAAGCACGCGGGCCCGCGCCGTCGACGGCGGCTCGGGCGGCACCAGGCGCTCGGCCCGCTCGTAGGCCTGGAACGCCGCCTCTCCGTCGCCCGCCGCCCAGAGGAAGCGGCCGAGCCGTTGCCAGAGAACCCCGGCGCGGACCGGGTGAGCCTCGGCGTCGAGCTGCGCGATCGCGCCGCGGATCAATGCGGCGGCCCGGCCGGAGTCGCCGGCGAGGTTCGCGGCCTCGGCGGCACACCGATGGAGTTCGATCCGGTCCAGGCCGGTGCGGGTCTCGGCGTCACCGACCTGCTCCCAGAGCTCGAGCGCCCGCTCGTAGTGCATCTGCGCCTCGGCGAAACCGGAGCTGCGCTCGGCGGCGCTCCCGGCTGCGACCGCGGCCGCAAGCGCGCGGGGCAGATCGTGAGCCGCGAACCAATGCCGAGCCAGGTCGCCGACCACGGTGTCCGGATCGCTCGCCAGCTCGGGCTGAGCGCTCAACGCATGCCCGTAGGCGGTATGCAGCCGCGACCGCTCCTCGGGGAGGAGCTGGTGGTAGACGGCCTCGCGAACCAGCTCGTGGCGAAATGCGTACCCCCCAAGCCCCCGCGACTCCAGCACGTGGTGCGACACCGCCTCGTGCAGGGCAGCAAGCCGTTCGGACTCCTCGAGGGCCGACACCGCGGCCAGGAGGCGGTCCGAGACGAGGCGCCCCCCAACCGCGACCACACGCAGCAGCGCCTGGGCGCTGGCGGGCAGCCGCTCCGAGCGCAGGAGCAGGATGTCGCGCAACGTGGGCGGAAGATCGTCAGCCGAGCGCGCGCCGACGGCGACGAGCTCCTCGGCCAGGAAGGCGTTGCCTTGTGATCGCTCGAACACGGAGTCGACGAGCCCCGCTTCGACGCCGTCGCCGACGATCGCCGCGAGCTGCTCGCTTAGTTCGTCGCGTGTGAACGGCTTGAGGTCGATCCGGTGGACTCGGCGGTTGCGCTCGAGCTCGGCGAGGAACGGGCGCAGCGGATGGCCCCGATAGAGCTCGTCCGGGCGGTAGGTCGCGATCAGCTGCACGCGCTCCCGGCGCAGGTTGCGGGTCAGGAACGCGAGGAGGTCACGGGTTGAGCGATCGGACCAGTGCACGTCCTCGAACACCAGCGCGAGCGGATCGGCGCTCGCGAGCCGGCTCAGGAGGCCGAGGATCAGCTCGAACAGCCGGCCCTGCGCCACCGTCAACGTCGGGGGCCTCCCCTCCTCGCGGAGCTCGAGCTCGGGGAGCAAGGCCGCGAGCTCCTCTCCGCCGAGCGCCGCCAGCTCGTGGCGCGCAGCTGGCCCGAGCTCGCGCATGCGCGGGCGCAGCGCCTCGATGAACGGGCCGAACGGAAGCCGTCCTTCCTCCAGGTCCAGGCAGCCGCCGATCAGACCGATCACGCCGGCCGCCTCCACGCGGGTCAGGAACTCCTCGATCAGGCGGGTCTTGCCGACACCCGCCTCGCCGGCGATCACGAACGTCGAGGCGAGCCCCAGTTGAATCGCCTCGAGGCCCGCCTCCAGCATCCCGAGCTCGTCGGCCCGGCCCACGAAGCGAGGACTCGCCATGTGGCCGCCCACGCGAAGGATTATCTCCGGTAGGTATCCGCCTAACAAGCGATGGGGCGGTCCGAGCCGGCGTGAGGATAGGGATAGGGCGCGCACGGACATTGGGAGTTCTCCCGATGCGGGCGGCGGCGGCGTCTGTCACCGTCGTCCAAGGCCGAGTCCGGCCGCATTAGGGGCAACGGTAGGGATGGTGAGCAATGGTTAAGGTAGGAACGGGAGCGATCCCGAAGACGACCACATCGATGGTCAAGTTCGTCCGCACCGGCGAGGGACTGCTCGTCGTTGCGTTCAACATCGCGCTGCTGGTGGTGCCGATCGTCTCCAGCGCGCTCACGCCGGCGCAAGCCGTGAAATGGGCGGCGGTGATCAACGGGGTCACCGTGGTGGCGCGAACGGGGTTGAAGATGACCTCGCTGGTCCAGGGCGGCACCGCCGCCTCACCCGAGGCGGCGCCCGTTGTGGCACCGATGGACGCCGCTCACATCGACGATCTGGTCTCCGACTCGGACGAGTTCGAGAGCCTGCCGTCGGTGGCAAACGTCAACGGCAACATGGCACTCACGGGGGCAGCATGACAACTCACACGTTTCAGATAGTGGCGCCGGCCGAGGCGCAGATCACGATCGCGATCAACCTCGGAACAGGGGCGGACGAGGCGACGCACGTCGACAATCTCGTCTCGGACGCCGACGAGTTCACGAGTGTGCCGTCGGCCGTTCCGGTGAACGGAGCCGGGAACGGACACACCGCGCTGGCCGAGTAACCCGACCACGTCCAAGTACACACCAGAAGGGGGCAATCAATGACGATTCAGATGTTCGATACGACGACACCTGGCGAGGTGCCAACCAGCGGCGTGGAGGCAGTGGCCGGATACGTGGGCGGGCATTGGCCAACCTACGCCCGGCTGGTGCGCGACCACCCGCAGGCACACCACCTCTCGATCGCGGTCAACGCACACGAGGACGCCGAGTGCCTCGACGTCGAAGCCGGCGATGCAACGCCGGACCAGGCGCCGGCGTGGGTGAAGCGCCAGCAGGCCCGCGGCGTGCGGCGTCCGGTGTTGTACGCCAGCGTGTCAGCGATGCAGACCGTGCTGGGGGCACTCGCGCGCGCCGGAATCGACCGGTCGCAGGTGCGGCTCTGGACCGCGCACTACACCAAGCGCGCGCACCTGTGCTCACCGGCGTGCGGGTTCGGGTTCAAGTCGACCGCAGATGCGACGCAGTGGACAGATCGCGCGTTGGACCGCAACCTCGACGAGAGCCTCTGCACCGACGCGTTCTTCGGTCCGCCTCCCCCACCGCCCGATCCCCACCACTACGAGTCCTACCCGCAAGGTCCGTTCGCATGGCGCAATCCAGCCAGCGGCCAGGTGGAACGGCTGAACGAACGCGCCATCGTCCAGGAGTACGACCACCGCCGAGTGCACCCGCAGATGCACGCCGAGCGGCTGAACGAGCTGCGAACCTACATCACGTTCCTGCGCAAGCGCGTCTGGCATGTCGCGCACTACGACGTGGAGACGGGCGTCAAGCGCGCCGAGCCCGACTGGGGCTCCTACCACCGTGGCTGGCGCTGGCAGATGCTGCTCAAGCGCTCTCGCGGCGAGCGGGTGGCGTAGAGCCACCCC
>Ga0335080_10004322_pt1 | contig 14476 bp, 12 predicted proteins | sample Lox_Sample_34_FD_206720 | JGI IMG/M metagenome (GOLD analysis project Ga0335080, IMG submission 206720) | Soil microbial communities from Loxahatchee National Wildlife Refuge, Florida, United States - Lox_Sample_3.4 | ecosystem: Environmental > Terrestrial > Soil > Wetlands | place: USA... | reverse complement strand
AGCGGGACGGTAGCATCGATCAAAATCGTATTGGGTCGAAACGAGGATTTGAGTTTCTTGAGCAGCTCGGCCTGCCCGGCGAAGGGAACAGTCAGCATCACCACGTCGGCCTGGGCAACGGCAGCGGAATTCTCCGCGCCGTCAACCTTAGCTTTGCCGCCGCACTGCGCCTGAATCTCCGCGGCGGCCTGCTTCGCTCGTTCCTCGTCCCGCGAACCGATGATGATGTCCACTCCGGCGCGCGCCCAGCGCAGAGCCAGGCCGCGTCCTTCGGGGCCGGTTCCTCCGACCACCGCGACCGGACCGGTCAAGACGCGCGCTCCTCGGCCACGCGCGACGCGGCGAAGCGCTCGGAGATGCGCCAGCTCTTCAGCAAGCGCTGCGACCGAGTATCTGCGGGGATCGCGAGCAGGTCTAACAGATCGGCCGGCTCGTCGATGTCTACGGCGATGCGCGCCAGCTTCAGCACTGCGACGGGTTTTCCAGTGGCTCGCGCCGCCGCCAGATGCGGAATGAAGCTGTCATTGCCGAAGCGAAGCGGAAACAACCCGGGCGGCCGCTGCAGGACAGCGTTGGTGCCGCGCCCGCTGGCGGAAGATGCCAGCACGGTTCCCGCGCGCGGCGCTGCCGCAAAAATCTGGTCGAGTTCCCCCGCGGTCATCAGCGGAATGTCCGCCGGCACCACCAGCGTGAATTCCGCCCCGCGCTCGATGGCCGCGCGCACTGCCATCTCGATGGCGCCGGTTTCACCGGGGTCGTCCGGGTCATCGATAATTCCGAATCCATGATGCCGTGCCAGAGCGTGAGCTCGCGCATCGCCGGAGACCAGGGCAACCTGCGCACGCTGTTTGCACATGGCAAGCGCTGCCAGCACATCCTGCAGCATGGCCTCTGCCAGTGCGAAGCGCTCCGGCGGCGTCAGCAGCGGCGACAACCGCTGTTTCGAAGTTTCAAGGTGCTTGACCGGAACCAGAATCATGGGCCGCCAACATATATTTGCGCGTCAGGCGAAGTCAAACCGCGTCGCCCCGCCACCAGATGCGCTTTGCTCCGAAAGATTTCTTTATGTTACGTATAAAAGAAAATTCTCCAAATCTTTTGGATTTCACTCAACAGAACTTTGAGTTGGACAGCGGCGGCGCTCGCCTTTATCTTCGCGCCAGTGCTGTTCGCGATGGTCGTAAGAGAGTGCGTCCTGCGGTGCGTGAGGGGCACGGACGCATCTTCGGGGCCGGCTTTGTGGGGAACGGCGCTCGCTGGCGCTGCATGAAGCCGGCACCGGACCCGAACAGCAAGAGGCCACGGCTTCCGCGTTGGCCAAAGTTCTTGAGTTGCGTACGGGCACCGCTTATGCCCGTGCGTTGGGGGCAGCGTTTCGGAGCGGCGCTGCTGGGCGGCCTTCCTGGAGTGACGACTCGTCCGCCGTCTCTGACAGGAGGCCGCTCTCGACCCCTAACCCGCCTTTCTTATCATTCCTTCAAAACAGAAAGTATCGTTGCGCCAGCGGCAGCTCGCGCGCCGGCTCGCAGGTGATCAGCTTGCCGTCCACGCGCACTTCGTAGGTTTCAGGATCCACTGTGATGCCGGGCGTGGCGGCGTTGTGGATCATGTCCTTCTTGCCGATGCGGCGGCAGTTGCGCACGGGCGCGACCATGCGCTTGAGCCCGAGCTTCTGCGCCAGGCCGGTGGAAAACGCGGCCTGCGACACAAACGTGACGCTGGTTGCGGCCGTCGCGCCGCCGAAGCTGCCGAACATCGGCCGGTAAAGCACCGGCTGCGGCGTTGGGATGGAAGCATTGGGATCGCCCATCGCGCACCAGGCGATGAATCCACCTTTGATCACCAGCTCCGGCTTGGCGCCGAAGAACGCCGGCTTCCACAGCACGAGATCGGCGAGCTTGCCAGGCTCGATGGAGCCGATCTCGCCGGCCATTCCGTGAGTGATCGCCGGATTAATGGTGTACTTGGCGACGTAGCGCCTGGCGCGGTGATTGTCATTGCGCGCTGAATCTTCCGCGAGCGGCCCGCGCTGGGTCTTCATTTTGTGCGCGGTTTGCCAGGTGCGCGTCACCACTTCGCCGATGCGGCCCATGGCCTGCGAATCGCTCGACAGCATGCTGATCACGCCCATGTCGTGCAGGATGTCCTCGGCAGCGATGGTCTCCGGGCGGATGCGGCTTTCGGCGAAGGCCACGTCCTCGGGCACCTGCGGGTTCAGATGATGGCAGACCATCAGCATGTCGAGGTGTTCGGCGATGGTGTTTACGGTGTACGGCCGCGTGGGATTGGTGGAGGATGGCAGCACGTGCGGCAACGAAGCGATGCGGATGATGTCGGGCGCGTGCCCGCCGCCTGCGCCCTCGGTGTGGTAGGTGTGGATGGCGCGGCCGGCAATGGCATCGACGGTTGTCTCAAGAAAGCCGGATTCGTTGATGGTATCGGTGTGAATCGCGACCTGAACGTCGAACTCATCCGCGACTTTCAGGCAAGCGTCGATGGCTGCGGGCGTGGTTCCCCAATCCTCGTGCAGCTTGAGCCCGCAGGCGCCGGCTTCGATCTGCTCGGCGAGCGGATCGCGCGCGGCGGCGTTGCCTTTGCCGAGAAAGCCGAAGTTCATCGGCCAGGCTTCGGCAGCCTGCAGCATGCGCGCAAGATTCCACGCGCCCGGAGTGCATGTAGTCGCAGCCGTGCCCGTCGCGGGGCCGGTGCCGCCGCCGATCATGGTAGTGATTCCGTTTGAAATGGCTTCATACACCTGCTGCGGAGAAATGAAGTGGATGTGGCTGTCGACGCCGCCGGCGGTCACGATCAGGTTCTCGCCGGCAACAACCTCGGTCGTCGCGCCCACCACCAGCTCGGGATCGACTCCATCCATCGTGTCGGGATTGCCGGCCTTGCCCACCTTCACGATGCGTCCGTCCTTCACGCCGATATCGCCCTTCACGATGCCCCAGTGGTCGAGCACGATGGCGTTGGTGATCACCAAGTCGAGCGCGCCATTTTTTGTCTCGCGCACCGCGCTGCTGCTCTGGCCCATGCCATCGCGGATCACCTTGCCGCCGCCGAAGGTGATCTCGTCGCCGTAGTGGGTGAAATCTTTCTCGATCTCGATGATGAGCTCGCTATCGGCGAGGCGGATGCGATCGCCGGTGGTGGGGCCGTAGAGATCGGCGTAAACGCGGCGCGGAATGTTCAGGCTCATCGATCTTGCTCCTGGCTTAATTTCTTGAGCGCTCGCTCGCGCGCGCCCGCGAGCGGGCCGCCGACTGCGCCCAGAAATCCGTGTATGATGCGCGCACCGCCGAACTCGGTCAGCTCGACTTCTTTCTCTTCACCCGGCTCGAAGCGCACCGCCGTACCGGCGGCGATGTTCAGGCGCATGCCATAAGCGGCGCCGCGGTCGAACTTCAACCCGGTATTGACTTCGAAAAAGTGGTAGTGGCTGCCGACCTGCACCGGCCTGTCGCCCGTGTTCTTCACCAGCAGCCGCGCCGTGCGGCGGCCAGCGTTGGCCGCGATCGCGCCGCTCTCCAGAAAATATTCTCCCGGCTTCATGCCTGCTCCTACTTGATGGGATCGTGAATGGTGACCAGCTTTGTGCCGTCGGGGAACGTGGCCTCGACCTGCACTTCGTGAATCATCTCCGGCACGCCTTCCATCACCTGCTCGCGCTTGAGGATGGTTGCGCCGAAGCTCATGATGTCGGCCACGCTCTTGCCGTCGCGCGCGGCTTCCATGATTTCCGACGTCAGCAGGGCGACGGCTTCCGGATAATTCAGCTTGAGCCCACGTGCGGCGCGGCGGCGAGCCAGGTCGGCGGCAACCACGATCATTAGCTTTTCCTGTTCGCGCGGTGTGAGGTGCAAGCTGGCCTCCTGATCGTCAGTTCACTTTGCGCGGCAGGATTGCCTCGCGTCCGTACAGAAGCAACTTTGCCGCATTCCAAATCTCCCGCAGCCCCTGGATCGCGGAGCGCCCTTCACGAGCCAGGCAGCGAACGGCCAGGCCATCGGCCGGGAGCGTGCTGATACTCCAGCGCGCGTCGCCGGTCAGACGCGACGCGATTTCGCGCAACTTCTGCTCCACCGTCAGCCAGCTCTTCGGATTCGCGCCCACGTGGCACATGTAAAAGCTGGCCCAATAACGATAATCACCCAAGCGCGACAGGGAAGAGAGATCAGTCGCGCGCGGTTCCAGACGCACGCGTTCGCAGGCGATGAGTCGGCTGGGCGTCCGGATGTCGATGGCGAGCTGCAGCCGCTCATAGGCGAACACTTCGCCGCGCGCTTCACGGCCGGGCGCAACGATCTCCCACCAGAAGAGTCCTGCACCCTGCGCGAGGTGAATGGAAGTCTGCTGGCGGAAGCGGGCGCCGGCATAGGGGATAATCGGATCGGGGACATACTCCAGCAGGCCGTTTTCTTCCACGCGGATGTGGTTCTGCTGTATGGCATCGGGCGCTTGCCCGGCCGCGCGATAGATGCGGGTTGCGCCCGTGGTGGTCAACTGCGCGCTCGCTTCGGCGCCGATGCGTGTCCGCAACTCCAGCCGATCTCCGGCCAGCACGCCGCCGGAGACGTTGTGCAGATGCACCAGAGCGCTGCCGTCTTCAAGCGCGAACGCGCGCACCACTTTGAGCGGCGCCTGCTGGCGGCTGGCGGCGAGGATGGTGTGGCCGGCGGCGCGGTCGCACTCGAACTCCAGCTCAAGCCTGGCTGCGGTCGGATTGATCGCAGTCGCGAGAATCTCGGCTTGTTCCGCGCAGGCCATTTTTCTAGCTGATGAAAAGCCGGGTGGCGAGCGCCGGATGCTCCATTGCGCCCCAGTCGAGGAGCGGCGTGAAGCAGCAGACCTCGTCGATCCCTTGCGTGCGGCTGCGCTCGGCGGCTGCAATGATTGCCGGCTTCAGGTTCCACAGAGTGCGCGCCGCCTCGGTCTGTCCAATGGGCAAGAGCCGCTGGCACGCGGAGACAAGCCCCGCGAGCGACTGATGCAGATAGGCGAGCGCCGAGCGGTCTTCGTCGATTCCCAGGGTTCCGGCAACCAGGCCGAACGCGGGGCTGTGGTGCACCGGGGACTTCGCTTCGCGCGCGGCCAGCAACGCCTCTTTCAGCACGCGCGATTCGCCGACCGCCAGCGCGAGCGACAGCAGATTGTTTCCTAGCGCCGCGCTGCCGGCGCGGCTTTCGCGCCCGGGCTTACGGGCGTCCAGGCGCTGATTGATTTCGATCCAGCGCTCGGCCGAAAATTCCTCTGCCAATCGGAGCGCCGCGCGACAAAAAACGGATTCCATCACACCCGCCTCTTCGATGTATCCGCGCAGCAGATCAGGGACGGTAGCAGGCGCGAGCAATCCCGCGTCGGCCAGAGATTCCAGGCCAAACGAGTGCGCCAGCGCGCCGATGGGCAAGGCGCTGTCGGCCAGGTGTAGAAGGCGAAGACAGGCGAGATCGAATGTTCGTTGCGAGTGAGTCATGGTGGGATTCAGGCGTCCCTCCGGGACTCCGTTCAATTAACCGCTGTACCCAGCGATAAATCGCTGGGCTAAATTCATCACGTCGCTACCGGACAATTTTGCAACCGGAGCACAGGCCGTTCTTATCCATTAGTGTTCGTGATGATGGTGTCCATGCGCCGCGGCGGCCAGCGGCGCGTGCGCATCGATTAATGGGCGCCGCGCGCCGGCGGCGATCTTTTCCTCCACCCACGCAACCACCGGGCCCAGCCCGATCTCGTCGCGCAGATTGGTGAACAAAAAGGGGCGCTCGCCGCGCTGCTTGCGCGAGTCGCGCTCCATCACCTCGAGCGACGCGCCAACATAAGGCGCAAGGTCGATCTTGTTGATCACCAGCAAATCGGAGCGCGTGATGCCCGGGCCGCCTTTGCGCGGAATCTTGTCGCCCTCGGCAACATCGATCACGTAGATCCACACGTCCACCAGCTCCGGACTGAAGGCCGCGCCGAGGTTGTCGCCGCCGCTCTCCACGAATACGAGCTCCAGGCCAGGCAGCGCGTCTTCCAGCTCAGCGATGGCTTGCAGGTTCATGGAAGCGTCTTCGCGAATCGCGGAGTGCGGGCATGCGCCCGTCTCCACGCCGCGAATGCGCTCGGCAGGAAGCGTGCCCTGGCGCAGCAGGAATTCCGCGTCTTCTTTGGTGTAGATGTCGTTGGTGACCACTGCCAGGTTGTATCGCGACGCCAGCTTGCGGCTCAGGCGATCGACCAGTGCGGTTTTCCCCGACCCGACCGGCCCGGCGATGCCGATGCGAAATGCCCGCTTGTTTTCGTGCTTGTGCATTCAGCGCTCCCGTGGAAGCAGGGAAGTATGCCACAGCGCGAGGCGGCGCTGCTCACGGTTAAATTGATCGGCTGCTACTGCCTGAGGGTGTTAGCCGGCGACGAGCGTGCGCGCCATCAGCCCGGCTTCGCTGGCGATCTTCTCCAGCTTGGCCCGGTTCTCTTTCTTCATGGGGCAGAGCGGCAGGCGATAGACCTCTTCGATTCGCCCCATCATGGCCAGCACGGCCTTGACCGGGATAGGGTTGGACTCGATGAAGTTCGCCTGCATCAGCGGCAGGTATTTGCGATGGAGGCGGCGCGCCGCTTCCCACTGATTGGCCAGCGCCGCGCGGGTGAGTTCGGCCATCTCGTGCGGAATCTCATTCGAAGCCACCGATATGATCCCAACGCCTCCGAGAGCGATGATGGGCAGAGTCACGGCGTCATCGCCGGAGAAGACCAGGAAGCTTTCGGGAACGGCGGCGCAGGTGTCGGCGATCTGGCCGATGTTGCCGCTGGCTTCTTTTACGCCGATGATGTTGGGAATCTGCGCCAGCCGCGCCAGCGTTGCCGGTTCGATGTTGACGCCGGTGCGCCCGGGCACATTGTAGAGAATGAGCGGCTTGTCCACCGCTTCGGCGATGGCTTTGAAGTGCTGGTACTGGCCTTCCTGTGTGGGCTTGTTGTAGTAGGGGCTCGCGGTGAGGATGGCATCCACACCGCGGCGCGCAGCGAAGGCCTGCGCCTTCTCCACCGCATCGCGGGTAGAGTTCGACGTCGCGCCGGCCACGATGGGCACGCGTCCGCCCGCGACTTCAATCGTTATGTCGATCACTCGCAACCACTCTTCGCGCGAGAGCGTGGGGGTTTCGCCGGTGGTACCGCAGGGCACGAGGAAGTCGATGCCCGATTCCACCTGCCATGCGACCAGCGAGCGCAGCGCCGGTTCGTCGAGAGAACCGTCGTGGCGAAACGGGGTGATGAGAGCAGTACCGCATCCGCGCAGTTTCATAGGCGAAAATCATACTGCACTCGGCGGCTCGGGCAGCGGAAAAATGCGAGGGTGCGCCGACTCCACCCACTGGCGGGCACCCTCTCGCGCCCGCATTGCATCTCACGTCAGGCTTCCTCTTGCCCGGCGCAAGAGTGGATCTCCCTTTATGAGTAGAGACGAGCTTTCCATGGGTGAAGCTGCGCTGCCGCTGGGGAACTATTGCGACCCGGATTCGCCGCATGCGGTCCAGTTGTATGTAGACGACGGATTTTTGCTGGACTCGCTGAGCCGGTTCATCGGCAGTGCGCTGGCTTCCGGTGACGCGGCCGTGGTGATGGCGACGGCGGCACACCGTCAAGCGTTGACGCAACGGCTGAAGGAACGCGGTTTCGATTTGGCGGTTGCCTTGTGGCAGGGAAGGTACGCCGAACTCGATGCCGCCGAGGCCCTCTCCAAGGTTATGCGCGAAGGCTGGCCCCACGTTCCCAGCTTTACCAAACTCGTGGGGGGAGCCATTGAGCAAGCCAGGATTGCGGCTGGAGGAAAAGATCGCCGGGTCGCCGCTTTCGGCGAAATGGTCGCTCTACTCGCCAAGGAAGGAAAAGTGGAGGCCGCCATCCGCCTGGAACAAATGTGGAACGATCTCGCCCACACCCACCGCTTCTACCTGCGGTGCGCGTACTCCTTGAACACCTTTGCCGCGCCGGAGCAGGGCGAGACGCTGCTGCGCGTCTGTGCTGAGCACACGCACGTGATCCCCGGGGAGAGTTTCTTGGCCTTGACTTCGGACCAGGAACGGGCGCGTCATATCGTCCTGCTGCAACAAAAGGCGCAGGCCCTGGAAAACGAGGTCGGTGAACGCGAGGCGGCGGAAAAGGCTACCCGAACCCTGGCGGCGATTGTGGAATCCTGCGACGATGCCATCGTGAGCAAGGACCTGAATGGCATTGTCACCAGCTGGAATGCGAGCGCCGAGCGCATCTTCGAGCATCGCGCCGAAGAGATGATTGGCCAGCCCATCCTGCGCATCATTCCTGAGGAGCTGCACGATGACGAGCAAAGGATTCTGGAGAAGATACACCGCGGCGAACGCATCGAGCACTTCGACACGGTGCGGGTGGCCAAGAGCGGCAGGCGCATCGAGGTTTCGCTGACCATCTCGCCGGTCAGGGACAACACGGGCCAGGTGATCGGCGCAGCCAAGATTGCGCGCGACATCTCCGACCGCAAGCGTGCGGACGAAGAACTGCGGCGGGCAGAAAAACTGGCGGCAGCCGGGCAGCTGGCGGCCAGCATCGCGCACGAGATCAACAACCCCATGCAGTCGCTGACCAACCTGCTCTCGCTCATCGGCTACCGCACTTCATTGGACGACGACACGCGGCGGCTGGTTTCACTAGCCGATGCCGAGCTGGCCCGCATGGCGCACATCACCCGGCAGATGCTTTCTTTCTACCGGCAGTCGTCGGTGCCGGTCCCGGTCAAAGTCACGGAAGTGATGGAAGACGTTCTGGAACTGTTTGTGGTGCGCATGCGCAGCAACGACATCAAGCTGAAGCGCCGTTATGAGTTCGCCGAGCACATCCAGGCGTTTCCCAGCGAGCTGCGGCAGTTGTTCGCCAACCTGGTAAGCAATGCCATGGAAGCGATCGGCCGCGGCGGGCAAATCCAGATCCGCATTGCCCCCGGCCGCGATTGGACCGCGCCCGAGCGCAGCGGGGTCAGGATCGTGATCGCCGACAACGGCTCTGGGATCGCTGACAATTTGCGCGGGCGAATCTTCGACGCCTTTGTCACCACCAAGGCCGAGAAGGGGACTGGCCTGGGACTGTGGGTGGTGCGGGGCATTATCGCCAAGCACAGCGGCGTGATCCGCGTGCGCAGCAGCGCGCGTCCCAAGCGCAGCGGGACCGTCTTCTCCGTCTTTCTACCGCTGGAAACGTCTTTGCAGGTGCTTCCCGCGATGAGCGCGTCGAACGGCCAGGCAGCCGCTTGAAAGAAGCAGGCAAAGAATTCTGAGTGCGCCGGGAGCTTCCTACGCTTTCGACGGAACCGTCGAATTGGCAGCAGCGTTCGCGGGAGCCGCTTTTTCCATCGGCGCCGCCGGCAGCCGCACCTGGAAGGTGGCGCCGCCCTCGGGGCGATTGTGGCAGCTGATTTTGCCGTGGTGCTCCTGCACGATTCCGAATGCGGCGCTCAATCCCAGGCCCGAGCCGCCGCCCACACCCTTGGTGGTATAGAAGGGGTCGAAGACGCGCTCCGGCTCCTGCAGCCCCACGCCGGTATCCGCGAACTCGACCACCGCTTCATTGTCTTCGCTGCGAGTGGAGACGCGCAGCACCCCGCCACCGTTCGGCTCCATGGCATCGATGGCATTGCGCGTGAGGTGCAGGAACATCTGCAGCACCTGGTTCTTGTCCGCGTAGACCTGGGGAATGCGCAATCCCAGATCCATTTCCACCCGGATCTGCCCGCGTTGCATGCGGGTCTCGCTGAGCTTGATCACCGTCTGCAGCACGGGCGTGAGGTCCATCCGGCTCTTGTGCCCCGGGCTCTGGCGGGCGAAGTCCAGCAGATTGGAAACCAGCTCCTTGGTGCGCTGCGTCTGCTTGTGGATCTTTCCGACGAAGTCCTGCTGCGTGGGGGTCAGGTCCTTCTCGAGCGCCAGCATCTCGGAGAATCCCAGGATGGCGGTGAGCGGGTTGTTGATCTCGTGCGCGGCGCCGGCCACCAGTTGTCCCAGCGAGATCAGCTTTTCCGACTGCACCATCTGCTTCTGCAGGCGCTTGTATTTGTCGAGCGAATCCTCGGAGCGCTTCAGCAGAATGGCCAATTGCCGGGTCAGGAGATGTTGCTTGAGGAACACCAGCGAACCCAGCACCAGCAGGGCCACCAGCGTGACCAGCATGCGGAAGTGGCGCACGCTGGCCGGCGCGTTGCCGTAGAACTCCTGCCACAGCGCCAGCACCGGCATGGAAAGCATGGCCGCCATGGCCAGCCGTCCTGACCACGGGCTGGGCGCCGCCGAGGTGTCCGGTATCTCCTCCGAGGTGCGCTCGTGGCCGCCCACCACCCCTACGCACACGAAGGCGGCCATGGAGGCGACCAGCGGAATGTCATACACGCTGCCGGTGTAGTAGTGGTGCAGGTCGATGGCGACGTCGGCCGCATAAAAGGCAAAGCCGTAGAGCAGCGCCGCGCCCATCAGGTTGCCGTAGAGCTTGCGCCAGCGGTCGTGCGACTTCAGCCAAAGGACGGCAACGCCGGCCAGGAACAACAGGTGCTCCGAGAGGTAAAGCGTGTTGAATGTGTTGTTGTAACGCACGATATCGAGCGTCACATGCTGCCAGGGGATCACCGCGAAGACGTAAAGATAGAGCCACCAGAAGAGCAGCAGCACTACGTCCAGCGAGTTGCGCTCCAGCGTTGCCTTGTCCTGCGCGGACTGCATCTGCAGGGTAAGCGCTCCCATCATCGGCACCAGGTGGATAAAGACCACTACGTCTCCGAGGAAGGGATTCGGGACCTCTTGCCGCGCCAGCACCTCGCAGTAAGTCCACCACAATTGCGAGGCCGCCCACAGCCCGAAGCCGCTGGCCATCAGCCCCCAGAAGAAGCTCCAGCGGCCATGGGTGCGGCGGGAGTTGTGATACATGGCTCCCGTGCCGATCAGCAGCAGCGCGGTCTGCACCAGGTCGCCGAAGACGGTGAGGGCATAGCTGCGCGGCGCGAGCAGCGCAGTCACGGTTTGCGCCAGCGCCAGGGCGAGCGCTCCCCACACCACCAGCTTGTTGCGGGTTGCCTTCATTTGCCTGATTCGATTATTCCGCGCGCGGAAACTTGAACAAGTTACTGAGGTACCAAAACTTCCCGGAAGGGAAAGAAGACTCTTAACTGAGATGGTTCGCGGAACGCCGTCCTGCACCACGGAGCTGTCAACCTGAGGACGCGCGAGGAAAGCGCAAGCGGCCGAGCGCAGCGAAGGACCTGCCGTTTCTACAACTGCCGCCACACATCCTTGAAATCAAAAAAACCCTTCTTTCCCGCCAGCCATTCCGCCGCCCGCACGGCGCCCTCGGCAAAGCCGCGGCGCGAGTGCGCCTCATGCGTGAGGGTCAGAGTGTCACCCGGCGACTTCAGTTTCAGGATGTGCGTCCCAACGATGTCCGCTTCGCGCACTGAGGCGATCTCAAGCTCGAGCCCGCTCTTTTCCTTCACGATCCGCTGCAGCACCGCCGCCGTGCCCGAAGGCTTGTCCTTCTTCTGTGCATGGTGCTGCTCTTCGATGGCGCCGGAGTATCCCAGTTGCAGCGCCGCCGCCGCGGCCTCTGCCACGCTGAAGAACACATTTACGCCGATGGAAAAGTTGGAGGCGTAAAGAAATCCGGTGCCGCTCTGCTCCACCAGCTGGCGGATGCGCGGCAGCTCGCCGTACCAGCCGGTGGTCCCTACCACCATGCTGACGCCGGCCCGGGCGCATGCGGCAATGTGGTCGAGCACCACCTGCGGCGAAGTGAAATCCATCACCACGTCCACGCCTTGCAGCTTCTCGCGAGTGAGGGCCCGGCAGCCAGGATTGTCGCGGCTGGTGAGAGCGCGCACCGGGTGTCCGCGCTGGCGCGCCACCTCCGCTACCAGCGACCCGGTTTTGCCCGCGCCCAGCACCAGCAGTTGCATGGGCATAATGTAACCCAGATGGAAGGCGCTGCAGCCTGAATGATCCCGGTTGCGCTCAGGCAAGGGTCAACCTTAATCGACTGCCGTCGTCGTTTTCGGTATCATCGCGCCCATGATGAACTGGATCACAGCGGTTTTGCTCATCACCACGGCAGCCATCGCGCAGCAAACCCACAATCAATACGAGCCGCCGAACGCGCCCGGCGCCGGACAGAAGCTGCTGGCCCAGTTTGAGGGCGAGTGGGACGTAGTCAAAACCTTTTTCCCGATGAACGGCAAGCCGGTCGTGACGAAAGGAACATGCAAGCAGTACATGATCCAGGAGGGAAAGTTCCTGCAGTCGGATTTCACTTTCTTCAATGCCGACGGCACGAAGAGCACAGGCACTGGAATTTCCGGCTTCGATGCGAAGACGGACCGCTTCACCACCGTGTGGTACGACTCGCGGCAGACGACCATGTCGATCCGTCAGAGCGACGGCACTTTCGATGGCAAGAACATCGTGCTGTGGGCGACGGCACTCGATCCTGACCGTCCGGGGCGCAAGACCGTCGCGCGGGCACATTTAGAAGAAGACGGCCACGTTCTGCTGCACCGTCATTTCCTGATCGACGACAAAGGAAGCGAGCGGATGATGCTGGAGTTGCGGCTGACGCGAAAGTAGTTCCTTCAATTCCGCCCTCCACCGCCTGCTGTTTCGGCCGCGGAAGCTTTCATCAGGGAAAACTAGATTGGTAGTAGTCGAGCCCTGACGATAGGGTAGGGCGGCCAGACCGAAACCTCCATGCGTCATCCCATAGTTTTTCTCATTATCTTCGCGGCTGCGGCAGCGTTTCCCTGCAGCGCACAGACCCCGGATCTTTCCACCCTGCAAGGGCAGGTTGTTGACCAGAAGCAGGCGGCCTTATCCGGGGTTGCCGTCACGCTGACCGATCTGCGCACTGGCGGCCAGCGAACTGCAGCCAGCGATTCTTCCGGCAGGTTCAGCTTCTCCGGGCTGCCGATCGGCTCCTACACCATTCTCGCCCGCAAGGAGGGCTTTGCCGATCTTCAGCGCGAGCTGACTCTGATGGGTGGAGTGACTGCAAGTGCACGCCTCGAACTGAATGTTTCCGGGATGAAGACGCAGCTGGTGGTCACGGGAACGGCGGGCGAGGTCCGCAGCGATGAGCCGCAGCTGGGCGATCGCCTGGGCACGGTGCAGGTGGAAGAGACGCCGCTGCTGAATCGCAGAATCAGCTATCTGCCATTGTTGAATGCCGCCAACCGCCCGGCGCTCAATCAGGGCGACGTTTTCATGAACCAGGACCTTTTCACGACCAACGGTTCAGGGCGCCGGCAAACCTCCTGGGTGGTCGATGGCACGGATGGAAACGACAGTTGGGGCCGGCAAACGATCTTCACCAACGTGCCGCAGCTGGCGGTGCAGGAAATGACGGTGCTGGAAAACGCGTTTTCCTCCGAGTTCGGCGCAACCACGGGTGGAGTGGTGAATATCGTCACCAAGAGCGGCGCTGACCGCTATCACGCCGATCTCCTCGGTCTGTGGCGGCCCAATGGCACGTCCGCCAAGCTAGCCGGCTTCAGCCCGACCAGCGCCACCAGCGGCAATCAGGTCGTCTCCGATTCCCTGGGGCAACTGAGCGCTACCTTCTCCGGCCCGGTGGCGCAGCTGCGCAACACCCACTTCTTCTTCGCGGGCGAGTACAGCCGCGAGAATCGCGGATCGCCCGTCACCTCGCCGGTCTCCCCGGGCGTGTTCGTGGGACATTACGCGGATTGGATGACGTTTCTGAAGGTTGACCATCAGATCAACCCGCAGAACAATCTGTTTTTCCGCGCCGATACCGACAGCTTCCACGACACCAATCCTAATGGGATCGTGGGCGGCAACAGCCTGCCGACGGTGGACCGCATTTTCCGCCGCCGCACCTACTCGGCGGAAATTGGAGAGACCGCCGCGCTCACGCCCTCGCTGCTGAACACCGCCCGGGCGCAATTCCAGCTGGCCTCGCCCATCACCGAGTTTGACCCGGCGATCTTCGGCACGCAATTTGTGGTGCCCATCACCTCCGGCGGAACTTTTACCTCAGGGACCTCGCAGTCCGCGCTGCTGTTGAACCGGCAATATGACTTCGATGACACGGTGGCGGCGTCGCGAGGCCGGCATCAGCTGAGGTTCGGCGGCGATGTGGTTTACGCTCACAACGGCGGCGACAGCAAGGAATTCGGCGGGCCGATCTTTCTCGGACAACTCACCTACAAGACCTGCTCCCAGTCGCTGACGGTTTGCGAAAGCCCCACTTACCTGGACAACATCGCCAACGTGGCGAGCTATACCCAGAGCTACGGCAACGCGGCCTATACCGTGGGGGACGTGCTGTGGGCGCTGTTTGTGCAGGACGATTACCGCATCCGCCACGACCTGACGGTCGATCTGGGATTGCGTTACGAGATGCAATCCTTCACCGATGCGCGCCGGAACTTCGCGCCGCGGGTGGGCTTTGCTTACGACTGGCGCGGCCA
>Ga0335080_10004321_pt1 | contig 14476 bp, 15 predicted proteins | sample Lox_Sample_34_FD_206720 | JGI IMG/M metagenome (GOLD analysis project Ga0335080, IMG submission 206720) | Soil microbial communities from Loxahatchee National Wildlife Refuge, Florida, United States - Lox_Sample_3.4 | ecosystem: Environmental > Terrestrial > Soil > Wetlands | place: USA... | reverse complement strand
CTCTGTTGTTCACGACTTCGCTGCGGCCGGTTCTGGCATTTGTCATGGGTAGCGAGTAGACGGAGTCGTCGCCGCGAACGGGCGCATGGCAGCCTGTGCACTCGTTCACAAAGTGCGCGTCCGCGCCATAGGGCTTTAGATCCAGGCCGCGCCAGCGGCCCCAGCCCCAGCCGTCAGTGTTCTTGTAATGTTGCGCGTCTTTCAGCATGAACTCGACTTGCACAAACTTCCCCGGATGTATCAGCCCATCCTCCCCAGGCTCCTGCTGCCAGGCAATCTTGGCGAAGCGCGTGCCATCCGGCCAGGGAGAGATGTTCCCGGACTGCGCTGCTTTTACAGCAATGTCGTTGCCGAGAACGAACCGGAAGGTATGGTTGTCGCCACGATCAGTGGTGGTAACCGGCTTCCAGGTCTCAAAATCGGCGGAAAAAGGTAATCCATTAAGTTCCGGCAGAACGGCAGTCAGATTCACAGGTGGGGACGGGCCGACATCGGCCGCAGTACTTTTGGATTGCGCGGGCATAGGCGACCAGGGCGCGAGATACGCCTTCAGAGCCGACAGGTCTTCGGGCGCCACCCGCGCCTCGGGATGCACTGCAAGAAACCTCGGCATCGGCATGGCGCCGAGTTGCATCATGTTGACGGATTCGTAGAGTGCTGCCCTCTGCGTAGCCGCCGGTTTAGAACCGATGGTCGAAAAGTTCAACACTTGCCGCGCGCTCAGGATGTCGTACCGCACCAGCCAGTATGCGGGTACGATTTGATCGAACCACGCCAGCCGTCGCTCATCGGAGTGGCAGCTGTAGCAGTCCTTTTCGAGGATGCGCCGAACCTCGGACGGCGCTTGCAATTCGGCGCTCGCCGCCTTCGCTGGAATACCAGGACGCACCAACTGCAATGCGGCAAGAGCTACGATTCCAACCACGGCTAGCTTGGCAAGTATGCGCATGGATTGCGGCTTCCTCTAATTGGAGAGATAGCTGAGCTTGAGCCCCAGTATTAGATGGTCGGAGGTCAAAACGGATACGCTAAAGAATAGAAAGTTTAGGCGGTATCGGCCCGGTTGGGATGTGCTGACCTCGCGGTGAGCGTTCAGCCCCTTCCGCGAAACTGGATGATGTGCCGGCGGTCGCGCTTCGATGGGCGGCCCGCGGGAAGTTGTTCGAACTGCATCATCGCCTTGCGCTCAGCCGCCACTTTCAGGCGCAATTCGCGACTGGCGTCCGTCTCGCTGTAAAGAGCCTTGGCAACCGCGGCGGGACCACGGGTTTCGCTCAAACCAAGCACTTCAATGTCGAAGTCGCCGCTGTCGTTGGCGATGTGCAGCATGTCTCCGATGTGAACGTCGCGAGCCGGTTTGACGAACTGTCCATTGACTTGAATTCGACCCAGAGCGCAAGCCCGCCCCGCCAGCGCTCTCGTCTTGAAGAATCGGGCCGCCCACAGCCACTTGTCGATCCTCACCGCAGGCCGAACGGAATCCATAGTGCTGGTGTAGCGTTACAATCAAATCGACTTTACGGGAATCGCCATCACATCATCCACCAGGCCGACTTCCTTCTGCACAAAGGGCTCGGCGTAAGTTACGCCCCCAAGCATTCCATAGAAGCGCGCCATCGATTCAACCCGCGCGCGGATCTCGGCCTGCGCGGGGAAAATTCCGCTGCCCGCCGGTTGATCGGTGAACTGCGACTTATAGGCCATCAGCGAGGCAAAGCGCGCCTCGAACTGATCGCTGATGTCCACTACGAAGGTCGGCCGCACGTCGCGATAAAGGCTGGCATAGATGATCTTGAATGGCCGATGGGGCGGTAGGGTCTCGTCCTTAGCGGCACGGGCTCGCTGAGAACCGACGGCTGTGCTCGCAGAGCTGAGATCCAACTTCGCCAAGCCCGATAAGAACGCCGCCTCATATCCCAACACCGAAGCTGTGTAGTGATCGGGATGGCGGCCTTCCCAATAAGGAAGAATGAGCACGCGAGGCCGCAGCTCGCGCAGAACGCGCACCACCTTCATCCGGTTCTCCCAGGTGTTTTCGACGCGGCCGTCGGGAACGTCGAGCGCCTCGCGCCACGATACCTGGAGAATTCGTGCAGCCTCGGAGGCTTCACGGGCGCGTTCTTCGGCAGTACCTCGCGTTCCCATCTCGCCCTGGGTCAGGTCGAGGATGCCTGTGCGGTTACCGCGTTCGGCCATCTTAAGGAGAGTGCCGCCACAGGTCTGCTCTATATCATCGCGATGCGCTGCCAGAGCCAGAAGGTCGACGGTCATTTTTTACGCGGCCGGTTTCGTAGTGCGCCGGTTCGCCAGCACGAGGGCGAGTCCGAACATGAAGAGCGCGAAGAGCACCAATGTCAGAACCGAAGCCGTCAGCGAAAAAGCGCTAGTTGCTTCCGGATACATCAGCGTGCGCAATGCTTCAACTCCATAGGTCAGAGGATTCGCATACATGACGCCACGAATCCAACCAGAAGCTCCAGAAAGGGGGAAGAGCGCGCCGGAGAGGAGCCACAGCGGGATCAGAAAAAGATTGATGATCGCGTGAAAGGCCTGAGTGGAGTCCATAGGCCATGCGATCGCGAAACCGAGCGCGGTGAGCGCGAACGAGACCAGGAAGACGGTGAGAGTGATTAGAAGGAAAGATTCCAGCGTGAGATGCACGCCTGCCAAGGGAGCAAAAACGAGGAAGGCCAATCCCTGAACGGCGGCCAGCGTCGTGCCGCCCAGCACTTTTCCGAGCACAATAGCAGCGCGCGGAACGGGCGCGACCAGCACGGAGAGGAGAAAGCCCTCGTTCCGATCTTCAATCACCGACATCATCGTGAAGATCGCGGTGAAGAGAACGATCATCACCAGTGTGCCCGGATAGAAATAGTTCAGGTAATGCTGCTGGCCAACCGCTTCGCCGGAGCGGAAAGAAGTGCCGAAGCCCGAGCCGAGGACGATCCAAAACAAGAGCGGAGAAAGAATGACGCCTGCCACACGCGCTTTTTGACGATAGAAGCGCACGACTTCGCGCCACCAGAGGGTGAATGCAGGCAGCATCACCCCGGCAGACGCCGGCGCCGTCGAAGTATGCGGCAAAGTTGCAGTCTGGGTTGCCATAAAGAAATCTCGTCGCCGATTCTCTTAGTGCTTCTTAGTCTTCTTCCCGCTTTTTCCGGCTCCCTCCGCTTTCTCTGGCTCTTCATTCCAGAACTTGTGGCCGGTGCGGTGGATAAACACGTCTTCGAGTGTCGGTTTGCTGACGCTCAGCGACTGGATCTCTCCCGGGAAGGCCTCAACCACATCGGGAATGAAGCGATGGCCGTTTTCGATTTCCAGGCGCACTTGCTTGTCCAATACAGACGCATCAACTCGAAACTTATTGCGAAGTTGATCGGCCAGCGCCTGCGGATCGCGCGCTTCCAGCAGAATCACATCGCCGCCGATTTCGCGGGTCAACGATTGCGGCGTGCCGAGCGCAACCAGATTGCCTTCATTGAGAATCGCGAGGCGGTCGCAGCGTTCAGCTTCTTCCATCAGGTGCGTCGTCACGATGATGGAGACGCGTTCTTGATCGCGGAGGATGGCTAGATATTGCCAGAGGTCATGGCGCGCGCCCGGGTCGAGGCCCGTCGTCGGTTCGTCGAGCAGCAGCACTTCGGGATGATGAAGCAATCCCTTGGCCAGTTCGATGCGGCGTTGCATGCCTCCGGAAAACGTCTCGACGCGGTCATTTGCCCGGTCAGCGAGGCCGACGCGGGTAAGAATCTCCTCAATCCGCTGTTTCAAGGCGCGCCCGCGCAGGCCGTAGAGGTGTCCCTGATGCCAGAGATTCTCGTGAGCGGTGAGTTTGATGTCGACGCTCTGGGCTTGAAAGACGACGCCGATGTGGCGGCGCAGAGCTCCGGGCTGGCGAATTGCGTCCAGGCCAGCGATGATTGCGGTCCCCGAGGTCGGAACCATGAGCGTGGAGAGAATACGAAACAGCGTGGTCTTGCCGCTGCCGTTCGGCCCGAGCAGGCCAAAGAGCTCCGCGACGCGCACCTCAAACGAAACTCCATTCAAGGCGGCGCGATTTGCGTAGCGATGAATAAGATCGCGAACCTCAATGATGGCGGGCGCGGAAGTCAGGGCGACTTTATTGGCCGGGGCAACATCGAGGGCAGTTGAGTTTGGAGCCACACGCCATTTTACGATGCAACCCGGCGGAATGATACCCGCGCACCTACGCGGCTAATGGCTTTTGTTCTCTGCCGGGCACGCGCCCAGCAAACGAAATCGGGACATGCCGCCAGACCTGAATCGCAAGCACAACCGTGGTGGCCAGAAGCAGGGCTCCAACGGCGACGTGGATGACCGTCGCAATCACCATGGGGAGTTCCGGCTGCGTAGCATCCTTGCCCCACATCACACGAGTGATGAAAGCCAGGAATCCAAGGCACAGCTGTGCGAGCATCAGGCTAAGCATGACAATGGCCGGACGCTTGATGACGTCAATATCGGAGTACACGGAGATGGCGCGGATGGCCGTCCAGGAAAGGACGATGGCGACCACCGCCGCATGAACCACGTGCGGCCACCAACTCATGCCATGGTGTCGAAACATCGCGCCGAGCAGAAGCTGAACATAAAGGACAAAGATAGAGAGCAGTGTGAGCGTGAAGAGCGTTGGGCGCCGTGTGTCGAACTCGGTACGCGGCTGCTCCTGGATCCAGCGGCGTCCAGTGAAAACCGCAATACACACGGCAATACAAAAAAAGGTCTGCGCCACCGCGGCATGGGCGCTCGAAATTGGCGCGGGCAGGAAAAAGAGCACGGTGATGCCGCCGAGAACTCCCTGAACGATGACGGTGCCGAGCGCCCCAATCGCCAGAAGCCGCAACCAGCGGCGTTTTTCAGCCTGCCAGGTCCAGACGGCAAGGACGATCGTGAGCAGTCCCACGAACTCGGCGACCATGCGGTGGCCGTGTTCGTACTTCACACCACCGACCATGCGAGGCATTTTGTAGAACGAGCCGAAGGTGGTCGGCCAGTCAGGAACGGAAAGTCCCGCGTCGTTGCTGGTAACGAGTGCGCCGGCGACAATTAAAAGGAGCGTAACGCTAGCAGTGAAGATGGCAAAACGGTGCAATCCCTGGTTGTATGGAAGTTCAAGTTGCTTCAGCATCGATTTCCTGAACCGAGCGCGGCCCGTGGCCAAGGCCGCCTGGAACGCCGTAACCTAACAGACAGAAGTTTAGCAGATGAGCCGCGAGAAGCCGCGCCACTATGCGGGTTCCGGGACCGGCTGAGGCGCAGCATCCGGACGCGGCGAGTGAATCGCTTGAATTATCGCGTCGGCGAACTCCGACGTTCCCGCGCTCCCGCCGACGTCGCGCGTGAGCTTGCTCCGATCGCGGTAGACATCGTCGATGGCGTTGCGAATCTTCCAGGCAGCCTCCGCCTCGCCGATGTGGCGCAACATCAGCAAAGCAGAACGCAGGACTGCGGTCGGATTGGCAATATTCTTCCCGGCAATATCCGGCGCCGAGCCATGAACGGCCTCGAAGATGGCGCATTCGTGTCCAAAGTTCGCGCCGGGTACAAGGCCGAGCCCTCCGACGAGTCCCGCGCAGAGATCGGACACGATGTCGCCGTAGAGATTTTCGAGCAGCAGGATGTCGTACTGATACGGGTTCATCACCAGTTGCATGCACGTGTTGTCGACGATGTGTTCGCCGTACGTGATTTCCGGGTACTCCTTCGAAACCTTGCGCGAGCACTTCAGGAACAGGCCGTCCGACATCTTCATGATGTTGGCCTTGTGGATGCAATGAATCTTCTTGCGCTTGTTTTTGCGCGCGTAATCGAAGGCGAAGCGCGAAATGCGGGTGGACGCTTTTTCGGTAATAATTTTCAGACTCTCGACTACGCCGGGCACGACTTCATGTTCGATGCCGGAGTACAGGCCCTCGGTGTTTTCGCGCACGATGATGAGGTCGACGTCGGGATAACGTGTCGGAATGTGCGGAAGATTGCGGATCGGCCGGAAGTTTGCGAAGAGCTCGAAGCGCTTGCGCAGTTCGACATTGATGCTGGAAAAGCCGCCCCCGATGGGGGTTGTGACGGGGCCCTTCAATCCAACACGCGTCCGCTCTATCGATTCGGTGAGCTCCTTTGGGATGTACTCGTGATATTTCTCGAACGCTTCGCTGCCCGCGGCAAAGGTCTCCCATTCGAATCGAACGCCGGTGGCCTCGAGGATGCGAACGACAGCCTGAATTACTTCCGGGCCGATGCCGTCGCCGGGGATTAAGGTTACTCTATGAGTCATAAAATTAGTCTAGGCCTTCACACTCTTGCCCTTCGGCTCCGCATCCTTAGTCTTTAGCAGATCCTTCAGTTCGGTCATGAACTCCTGCACGTCTTTGAAATCGAGGTAGACAGAGGCGAAGCGGACATACGCGACTTTGTCGTGGCGGCGCAGGCGATTCATGATGAGCTCGCCGATCTCGCTCGTCTTCCGCTCGCGCTCGGGAGATTCGATTACGAATGTCTCCGCCTCGTTCACGATTTGCTCGAGCTTGCTGATCGGCACAGGTCGTTTTTCACAGGCGCGCATCAGGCCGTTCAACACTTTCTGGCGGTCAAAGCGCTCGCGGCGGCCATCTTTTTTCACGACCATGTACGGAATTTCGTCGATGCGCTCGTAGGTGGTGAAACGCTTTTCACACTTAAGGCACTCGCGGCGCCGCCGGATCGAATCGGCTTCCTTACTCTCGCGTGAGTCGACGACCTTGTCGTTTTCAAAGCCGCAAAAAGGACATTTCATACAGTCGATTCTGAAATCAAAAATATTGTAGCAGGCTAGTTCGGGGACCCCGAAATTGGTGCTGCGATGGCAAACGCATGCAGGGCGCAACCCAGGAACGGTTTCGCTTAGAAGAGAATTACACGCAGGACAGCCGACCAACCGCTTGGAACGCGATGGAAGACAAACATGTCGCTTCCCTTGTCGGTTTTGGTCTGGCCTTTTTGTTCGTAAGTCATCGTCCAGTCGTAGGTTGCGACCGCGACATTGCCCCACGTATTGATTGCATGGTTGGACTCGATGTAATCGGCGATGCGCGACTTGGCTGCAAACTGCTCGTAGCTTTCGATAAAGGCCCGTCGGCCGTTCGCATACTCCTTCAAGCCTGGGCCTTTCATCACGATGTTCTCATCGAGATACGCTTCCATGGCCGCAAAATTATGTTGTCTCCACGCCCGGTTGATGGCGTCGAGTGTCTCACGAACCTGATCCGTCACGTCGTCCTCCCAGCTGACACAGACTCTTCGGCTTTGGCGCTCTCGGCGGAAAGTTTGCGCAGCGATAGCCGTTCGCGATGGGCCAGCAACAGTCCCAGCGGAACCACCGCGACAAATGTCACCAGCCAGAGCATAATGCCGCAGCTTACGGCAAGTTCTTTAGGAACGATATGAAAAACATGATCCATGGCGCTGATCGTCGCGAGTTGCGACCCTCCGCCGACGCCGGGCAGTTGCACCATGGAACCGATCATGCTCGATCCCATGAGCAGCAGAACCTTGGTCGTACTCATGCCGTGCATGGGCGCGCCGTACGCGGCAGTTACTTCTTTATAGGAGACGGCAATCACCCACCACATCAGCACGGAGACCGCCGAGAGTTGGAGAAATGCCAATGGCCCGTGAATCGTGTCCAGGCCGATGGAGAACTCGCGGATTTTCTGGGCAATACGATGGCCGAGATTTTCCGCGAGATGCGAGAATCGCCCCTCGACCCAGTCCGCAATCCGATTTCCGCGGTAGGCCATGAGAGTAGCGGCCGTGAGCAGGCCGATCACGAGCGCGATCAGAGCGTAGCCGGTCAGGTAGATCCAGTGCCGCACCTCGTAGGGCGCTGCCTGAGCGAAGGCGTGCAGCTTGGAAGGGAGAAAGATTCCCCCCACGAGCAGGACCGTGAAGCCCCCGACATCAAAGATGCGCTCGACCGCCCACACGCCAACTTGCGAGGCGAAACTTGTGCCGGTATGGCGAGCAATCAGGTACGGACGAATCAGCTCACCGGGACGCCCCAGCAACGCCAGGCCGGTGAATCCGATTACGGTCGCGGGCACGAGTCCGAGGATTGAGGCATCCTTGCGGACGGGTAGAAGAAAAATCTTCCAGCGCACGGCTCGCAACAAGTATGCGAAATAAATCAGCACCACGCCGTGGAGAATGTGGCGCCATTTGATATCGAACTGAACGAGGAGGACCCAATCGAAATTGCGCCAGGTGCGGAATTGAAGGTAAACCAATCCCGCCAGAACGAGAAAGACGAGCACGGACACAACGTATTTTTTATTCGGCATCTTCTATGCGGCGCGAGATCAAAAGTCGAAGAGAGGCAAAGCTTGGGCGAGCACGGCCCCACATGAAGGTAAACGAGAGACCTGTCAGGGTCAACGCGGGGAAGCGGCACCGGCGGGATCGGTAGCCAGCTGTGAAGATGATTTCGCGGAATATTTGGGCTTGCGTCCGGCTGCGCCGCCAGCGGTAGGCGCGGATTTCCTGCTCTGCACAGGCTTGCCCGCAGGCCTGGCAGCGGATTGCATAGTCGATTGCGCAGCTTGGAGTTTGTTCGTGCGGGCTTCTGCCTTTCCCTGTGCAATTTTCTTGCGGTTGTACTCGTGGACGATCCGGGCTACGTAGGCGCGCGTCTCGCGGAACGGCGGAACTCCGTTGTACTGTTCTACGCGCTGCGGTCCGGCGTTGTAGGCGGCCAGCGCCTTCACGAGATCGAAGTCGTAGCGCTCCAGGAGTTCACGCAGATAGTGGCTGCCGCCACCGACGTTTGCCTCGGGATCAAACGAATCTTTCACCCCCAGCTGATCGGCGGTCGAAGGCATGAGCTGCATCAATCCGCGCGCGCCTTTGCGAGAGACGGCGCGCGAGTTGAATCCGCTCTCCGCGTGGATGACGCTATTCACGAGGTCGGGATCAAGGTGATATGCGGCGCTGGCGGAATTGACCACTTCGGTCAAATCCATGGCGGAGCGGGTAAAGCTTGTGTCCGTGAGGCTTGGCGAGGGTGGCCGTGAGAGTGGCTGTGCCACGTCTTTTTCATAGCCTGTAATCTGTGCCGTGGGCACGTCCGTAAAGCTGGAATCGTCGGGGGAGAAATAGAGACGCGTGGTGTCGCCGATGACCTGGCGATGTTCATGCCGGATCGTGAAGCCATTGCTCAGAATCGCCAGCTCGCCTCCAAAGGCAGGGAGTGCAAGGCAGGCAATCGCAGCCGCGCAAAGCGCCGCCCAAGACATGCCCGCCGCGTTGGATTTCACGAGTTTCATCCCCATTACTTCGCCGTCTCTCACCTTGAAATCACGGGTTCGAGCTCTTTGCCATCCAGGACCGCTTCAATCGCCGCCGCCACGCCGCTTTCGGAGTTGGAGCGGGTGAGCGTCCACCCGCGATTGCGCAGTTCCTGCGACGCATTCCCCATGATAAAGGGTTGGCCGGCGAATGCCAGCATCTCGATGTCATTGTAGTTATCACCAACGGCCATGACCTGCTCGCGCCGTATGCCACGGTAATTCGCCCAACGTTCCAGCGCGTGGCCCTTGGAGCAGTCCGCATTGAGCACGTCGACGATGGAGAGATCACGGCCCGGGTATTCTGTCCGCAGGACAGTGATGGGCAGGCCGCAACTCCCGAGCGCTGCCAGGGCTTTTTGCATGAGCGCAACCGGGCCGCAGAACATCGCCTGCACGGGATCGGTTGTCAACGCATCTTCAATTGGAACTACGAACCGGATGTACTCCATGTTTTTTTCCAGCCACCGCTGGATGCTCTGTTCGAGCTCCTGCAAGCGTTCGATCACAATCGTGCCCGCGCTTTCCGTGTCAAACGTAAGAACGGTCTGGCCGCGGAATTCTTGCATGGCGCCGATGAGATCGCGGCAAGTCACGCGGGAAAGCAGATCGCGATGAAACGTCTCTCCCTCGAGTGAGCGCGTAATGGCGCCGTTGGAGCTGATGAGCCAGAGGTCGAAGCCCAATTGCCGCACGATGGGCAGAGCGAAAGCGTGGCGTCGTCCGGTGACGACAATGACCTCGACTCCCTGAGAATTGGCCCGACGGAGCGCGGCGAGATCGGCTTCTGAAATCTGAAATTGCGGATTCAGCAGGGTGCCGTCGATGTCAATAGCGATAAGGCGAAGCGAATCGGCGGCCACAAGCGATTCTAGCATTGCGGCTCCGTCGCCCGGCTCGCTCTTGAACCGACGAGGGTAGCTCAAATGGCGGTAAACAAAATGTGCCGCCATGCGACAATCGCTTACGGAGACAATTCCATGAACGCCAGATTCAAGTTCTTGCTAATCACCCTGAGTTTCGTGCTCGGCCCTGCATTGCTCTCGGCCCAGGCCCCTGCCGACAACTCCAGCAAGCCTTTTGTGATCGAGTACTACTACAAGGCGAAGTGGGGATATGCGGATGAATTTCTTCAACTGTTCAAGAAGAATCACTACCCGCTCCTGAAAAAGCAGGTCGAGATGGGCCGCATGCTCAAGGTCTGGATGGACCAGCCGCGCTATCACACGACGGAAGACGGACGTTGGGATTACCGCGTCACGATCGTCTTCAAAGATTCAGCCGCAGCCAATGAGCCGTTTGATGAAGACGCGCTGAAAAAGCAGCTTTGGCCCGATCAGGCTACCTACCAAAAGGAAGAGCAACGGAGATTTGAGATTCTCCTCAGCCATTGGGACCTGCCAACTAAGACCGTCGACCTGACCGGGAAGTGAGCCGGGCTCCTTCCGGGAAGTGCCGGCGATGTCCGGTGCCGCTGCAAAATATTCGAGGCGCCTCTGCCTGGGAGTGGGAAAATATGAACAAGGCTATGTGCTCCGCGGGCCTGCGCCGCGGAAAGGAGGCCTTATGCTGAATTCCTGGCGAAAGAATCCATATTTCCACTTTCATCCGATGCACAATCTCTATTCGCTGCTTGCGGCGGTAATCCTTTTCGGGATCATCCTGCTATTTCTGGCGATGCCGGCTCGTTAATCGCGAAATTGCTGCGGATCCGTTCCCTCCACCCAATGGTTCTTTGCCGCCATTGAATCATGAATCTGCGCATTCGGATGCCCGCGTTTGCCAAGGTGTGCCTCGGTGCGAGAACATAATTAGTTTGCACATATCTCAAAAATCTGATAAGGAAGCAGCCGAAAAATATGGCGATAGGAAAGAAATCTGCAAAGCCGGCTTCGAAATCGGAGGGCCGGTCTCCAAACATGACAATTGAGCCCGCGAAAGGCAAGCTGGGCGTGATGATTCCGGGCATGGGCGCGGTCGCGACCACGTTTGTGGCGGGTGTCGAAGCGGTACGGAAGGGAATTGCGACGCCTATCGGATCCCTGACCCAGATGGGAACGGTCCGGCTCGGAAAGCGGACAGATGCACGTTCGCCCAAGATCAAGGAATTTGTCTCCCTCGCCGGACTCGACGATCTTGTCTTCACAGGATGGGATATTTTCGAAGACAACATGTATGCCGCCGCGGGTAAGGCGGGTGTGCTCGAGCGCGACTTGCTCGAGAAGGTAAAAGGCCGGCTTAGTTCCATCAAGCCGATGAAGGCGGTGTTCGATCACAATTACGTGAAGAAGATCGACGGGCCGAACGTAAAGAAAGGGAAGAATAAGCTTGAACTCGCCGAACAGTTGCGGCAGGACATTCGGGACTTCCGCAAATCGAGTGGCGCCGATCGTTTGATCACGATCTGGTGCGCATCGACCGAGACCTTCATCGAGGCGACCGAAGCTCACCAGAGCGTGAAGGCGCTCGAAAAGGCGATGAAGGAGAACGACGAGAATATCGCGCCTTCGATGGTTTATGCCTATGCCTCCCTCATGGAAGGTGTGCCGTTTGCCAACGGCGCGCCCAACCTGACCGTCGATATTCCCGCAATGCATGAGCTGGCGCATGAGCGCGAGGTTCCGATCTGCGGCAAAGACTTTAAGACCGGCCAGACCCTGATGAAGACTGTATTGGCCCCTGCGTTCAAGGCACGCCTGCTCGGTTTGAACGGCTGGTATTCCACCAACATCTTGGGCAATCGCGACGGCGAGGTGCTCGACGATCCGGGGTCTTTCAAGACCAAGGAAGAGTCAAAGCTGGGCGCGCTCGAGCATATTCTCCAGCCCAGTCTCTATCCCGAACTCTACGGCAACATCTTCCACAAAGTGCGTATCAACTATTACCCCCCGCGCGGCGACAATAAAGAAGGCTGGGACAACATCGACATCTTTGGATGGCTCGGCTATCCGATGCAGATCAAAGTCGACTTCCTCTGTCGCGACTCGATTCTGGCTGCGCCGATTGTGCTCGACCTGGTACTGTTTCTCGACCTGGCGCAGCGCACGGGTGAGCTACGGCGGCTCGGCATTCAGGAGTGGCTGAGCTTCTACTTCAAGTCGCCGATGACGGCGCCCGGGCTGTATCCGGAACATGACTTATTTATTCAGCTGATGAAGTTGAAGAATACGCTCCGGCATTTGAAGGGCGAGGAACTGATCACGCACTTGGGGCTGGAGTATTACGACTGAGATCCTGTAGGGCGGACATTCCTGGCCGCCCTTTCTTTCTCAGCCTTTCTGTTGCTCTCGTCGCGGTCCCAATCCTCGAGGGCAACAGCGGGCGAGACGATGTCGCCAACAATCGGCAACTTGCCGTTCAGTCGACCGATTCATTCATCTTGTTTCTTTGCGGGACGATGCTTCGTGTTGGCTGCCGTTTTCCCCTCGTGGTAGCGGCTTTCTTGGATTGGGGCTGTTTGTTCTTCATCACTGTTCGTCCATCTCGTAGGCTTTCTTCAACCATTTCTTCAGATCCTCGTCGATGTCGGCCTTTGACCTGACCTCGATGCGGCGGGTGATGCGGTCTTTCTTCTCGTAACCTCCGGTGTCGATCAGGCGTTTGGGAGTCTTCGTATCCTTGAGCGCCAGGCCGAGATCGAGGCGCGTGTTGGTCGATACTTTGATGTTGGCAAAGACGTGGTTTCGGTACAGCGCTACGGCTGTCTTTCCGGGGGAAGCCTTTCCTCCGAGCGCGAGGGCAACGCGCAAAAGTTCATCATAGAGCGGACGCAATGCGGCTCGCGGGCCCTTGAACATCGCTTCGACCCATTCTTCTGCCGCTTTCAGATAAGCTTCGGGAGAATCTTCCTCGGTGCCTTTGCCCTCGGCGCGTTCGGCAATGCACCAGGCAGAGTTTGTACCCAACTTGTGTTCCTTCTTCAGCCACTCGCGCCGTTCCTTCTCCGTCGGCGGGCCGGATGTCTTCGTCAGCTCGATCCATTCGTCCAGAGAGCGGCCCGTTTTGGCGGGGAGATCGTGGATCCATTTCTGCATCATGGCAAGACCTGGATGGACGCTGTAGAGCGATTTGGACTTGGCGGCGGACGGCATCGTGCACCTCGCGGAGAAGTTGGGCAGCCATGATAATCGAGAGGGCGAAAGATGTTGTCATTGGGGAGAACCCTCTTAGGAGATGGGCGGGGTAGAATCGAACCATGGTTGCTCGACATCGCAAAGGGGCTGGACATAGCACACAATACGTTCGCCTGCAGAAGAACTTCTGCTTCGCGTGCGGCGAGAACAATCCTGACGGCATGGGGCTGCGGTTCAGGTATGACAAACGGCGTAAGTGCTTTGTTTGTAAGGTTAGGCTGGGGAAGCGCTATACGGGACCGCCGGGGCATTGTCATGGAGGGATCATTGCCACCATTCTCGACGAGGCGATGGGCAAGGTGAACAAGCTGCGGCAGGTGGTTGCGCTGACCTCGGAGATGACGGTGAACTTCCTTAAACCTGTGCCGCTCAATGAGTTGCTGATGGTCGAGTCGCGGGAGCGGAGCGTCAGGGGGAGAAGGCATGTCAATGTGGCGGAGATATTGAACCGGAAAGGGGAGGTGCTGGCGCGGGGGCGCGGAACGTTTATTGCGGTCGATCCCTATAAGATGTTTGCCAGGTTTGTGGAGAGGTGAGGTAAGTTCAAGATTCCAGGGCTATTGGCGAGCCTGGTTTTTTTCTTTCGGCTTGCGCATCCAACCACGTGGGGTGGGCTCTATGGCACACAAGATATTTCTCGTAAGTGCTTTATTAATAGTATTTTGCGTTACACAGGCCGGTCTGGCTGCCGACGATCAACGATCTCCTGTTCTGGTTGAGTTATTCACCTCGGAGGGATGTTCGAGTTGTCCGCCGGCCGATGCGATGCTGGCGAATCTTGATCGCCTGCAACCGGTTTCCGGGGCGCAGATCATTGTGCTGGAGGAGCATGTAACTTATTGGAATCATGACGGTTGGACGGACAAGTATTCGTCGGACGCGATCACGGAACGGCAGAACGAATATGGACATCGGTTCAAGCTGAATGATGTCTATACGCCGGAGATGGTGGTGGATGGAGGGGCGCAATTCAATGGAAGCGATGCTAAGGCTGCGGTGCAT
>Ga0335080_10004318_pt1 | contig 14486 bp, 12 predicted proteins | sample Lox_Sample_34_FD_206720 | JGI IMG/M metagenome (GOLD analysis project Ga0335080, IMG submission 206720) | Soil microbial communities from Loxahatchee National Wildlife Refuge, Florida, United States - Lox_Sample_3.4 | ecosystem: Environmental > Terrestrial > Soil > Wetlands | place: USA... | reverse complement strand
CGCGCCGTTCAATCTCCGCGCGCGCAGACACCTCTTCCCACCGGATCTGCGCCCCGCTGGCCTCCACAACCTTCCGCGTGGCCTCCGCCACCTCCGGCCCCACGCCTTCTCCCGGTATCAGCGTAACTGTGCGTTCCATGTCGTGATTCTGCGCTCCAGTAATGTCTCGGCATTCTACCAGATGGCAGGCAGCCTTCCCGGTGACGGCTGAATCGTGATTGTCCTCGATTTGTCGCCGGAGCCCCTCGCCACCAGCCACTCTCCCCCTGTCGTTTTCTTCCCGTCACATGCATCGAATCCCTGTGGCGGCAGGCCCTTGCGCGGTCTGTTATAATGGGTGCGTAACGTAAGGACGCGGCCAGCCGGCGTCCGGAGGAATCGAGAAAATGGTCAGTCTTACTCCCACTGCGATTGTTAAGGTCAAGGAAATCATGGGGTCGCAGAACCCCGCGCCCAACGGCCTGCGGGTCGCCGTGGTCGGTGGAGGCTGCTCCGGCTTCCAGTACCACATGGCCTTCGACAACAACTCGAATGGCACCGACCGCGTCTTCGATTTCGACGGCTTGAAGGTCTACGTGGACCAGATGAGCCTGATGTACCTCGGCGGCGTGACCATCGATTACATCGAGACCATCGAGGGCTCGGGCTTCAAGTTCAACAACCCGAACGTGAAGAGCACCTGCGGCTGCGGCAGCTCCTTCAGCGTCTAAGTGGCACCAGGCTTCAGCCTGTGCGCTGTTCCGGCTGGCGCCGCCTTTCCGGGCAAGCGCTAGCCGCCCAGCCCCGTGACGCGCGCGAATGATTCCCAGTCCCGCTGGGAGAAACGTCACCGCGAAGCCTCCTCCCAACCCGTCCCCGATCCCACGTCCTTCCTGCTCGAGTCCTTCCCGCTCCTCCCCGCACCCGGCCCCCGTTCTCGCGCCCTCGATCTCGCCTGCGGCGCAGGGCACAACTCCGTATGGCTCGCCGAACGCGGCTGGTCCGTCGTGGCTGTTGACTACGCGCCCGCGGCCCTCGCTCGCGCCGCAGCCCACGCCGCCGGGCGCCGCATTTCCGCCGCGTCCGGCACGTTCCGCAATCTGCCGACGCGTCTTTCCGGCGTCTTCCTGGTCGAAGCCGATCTGGAATCGCTTGCGCTGCCCGTCGCGGCCTTCGATCTGGTCCTCTGCTTCCAGTATCTCGACCGCGCCGCGTTCCCGCGCATCGAACGCGCCATCGCCCCCGGCGGATTCCTTCTCTATGAATCCTTCACTGAAGCGCAGCGCGCCTTCGACAAGGGCCCGCGCAGCCCGCAGCATCTTCTGGCCGCAGGCGAACTACGCACCGCGTTCCCCCATCTCGATCCGCTTTTCTACCGGGAGTTCACGTGCACGCGCGCCATCGCCAGCCTGGTCGCGCGCAGGGCGCGATAGCCGGGGCGCCGCGTGCGGGCGTTATTTGCCCGCGTAGTGTTCCGCCCCCAGGAAGTGCAGGGAAACGTACGGCCAGTCTCCCACCACCCAACTGTCGTGGCCCGGCGGCCCCGCCGGGATGTGGAAGAGTGTTCCAGCCGTCAGTTCGTGAACCGCGCCGCCTTCGATCGCTGCCGTCGCGCATCCCGATAGCACCAGCCCGACATGCGCGACGTTGCAGAGCCGCTGGCCCAGGCCGGGCCCTACGTGGAGAGACCATCGCCAGCCGGGCTGGTACGTCGCCCGGCCGATGGTCATGTTGCCGACGCGCACGATCTCGAACTTCCCCTTCGCAAACGTCCGCACCTCGTCAGGATTGTCAAAGCGCTTCAGAACGACGTCCAGCATCGCACCGGCTCCTTTCGCGCCCGCCGATTCGCCTGGGGAAACGAGCCGCGGAGGCAGCCTTTCGCTTCAGTGTACACCGGGCTCTTTCGGGCTTCGCACTTGCGCATTTCGCGGCAGATCTTCCCGCACCTTTTCCGTCCTGCCGAATCCAATAAGGCGGCGTTGTTCGCTGAGTTGTTTCGTTGCGTTGACCATCTTGCATTCAGGGGACTAGCATCGTTGACAATGGTTGCCCAGGTTGACCTGGTCGGGCGCGTTCTCGGCCATTACCGGCTGGTCGAGCGGATCGGCGCGGGTGGAATGGGCGTGGTCTACCGCGCGCACGACGAGCAGCTCGACCGCGACGTCGCCTTGAAAGTCCTGCCGCCCGGTACGCTTCACGACGACACCGCGCGCCAGCAGTTCCGCAAGGAAGCCTTAGCGCTGGCCAAAGTCAGCCATCCGAACATTGCCACCGTCTTTGAATTTGGCTCGCAGGACGGCACCGACTTCCTGGCCATGGAGCTGATTCCCGGCCAGTCGCTCAGCGAGCGCGTGAAGGAAGGCCCGCTCTCGCAGCAGGAAGTGATTCGCCTGGCGACGCAGCTCGCCGAAGGACTTGCCGCTGCGCACGAGCAGGGCGTGATCCATCGCGACCTGAAGCCCGCCAATCTCTTCATCACACCTGACGGCCGCCTGAAAATTCTCGACTTCGGCCTGGCCAAGCTTGTCCGCGCCGAAGCCGGCGCCGACCTCACGCTGAGCCTGAGCGCGAGCACAGCCGCCGTCGTCGGCACAGTGCCGTACATGTCGCCCGAGCAGTTGCGCGGCCTGCCGGCCGACCCGCGTACCGACGTCTACGCCATGGGCGCCGTGCTTTACGAGATGGCCACCGGAAGCAGGCCGTTTCCCCAGACGAACGGGCCCGAACTGATGGGCGCCATCCTGCATGTAACGCCCCGGCCGCCGCGCTCCCTCAATCCGCACGTCTCCCCCGGACTGGACAGCGTGGTTTCGAAGTCCATGGATAAGGAGCCTTCGCAGCGCTACCAGTCCGCCCGGGAACTGCGCATCGCGCTGGACGGGCTGGCCCTCGGTGTCTCCGCCACCGGCACTCCGCCGCCGCCCGAGCCCGGGCCGCGAAAGTCCCTGATCGCTGGGGGTTTCGTTCTCGGAGTCGTCCTCCTCGCGGGCGCCGCCATCGGCTTCATCATCTATTCGGTGCGCAATCGCGCTCCCCAGCCGGAGCGCGCGGCCACGGCAAACGGCAACGCGATTTCAGCAGCCGCCGTCAGGCCGCGTCACTCGGTCGCCGTACTCGGTTTCAAGAACGTGTCCGGCCAGCCCGACAAAGCCTGGCTTTCCACCGCGCTCGCCGAAATGCTCACCACGGAACTGGGCGCCGGCGAGGCGCTGCGCACCGTCGCCGGCGAAGACGTGGCGCAGATGAAGGCTAGCCTCTCGCTCCCCGATGCCGACAGTTACAGCCGCGAGACGCTCGCGAAGATCCGCGCGAACCTCAACGCCGATAACATCGTCGTCGGCTCGTTCATTCCGCTTGGGAAAGACCAGATTCGCCTTGACCTTCGCCTGCAGGATGCCGCGGCCGGCGAAATACTCGCCTCGGTTTCCGAAAAGGGCGGCGAAGACCAGATTGACGACATCGTGAGCCGTGCCGGAGCCGAGCTGCGCGAAAAGCTCGGTGTGGGCGCGGTATCGACCGAGGATGCCGCTGCTGTCAGGGCCACGCTGCCGTCGAACGCCGAAGCGGTTCGCCTGTATGCCGAAGGTCTCTCCAAATTGCATGCCCGCGACGCGCTGGCCGCGTTCGACCCGCTGCAGCGCTCCATCGCCCTCGACCCCAAGTTCGCCCAGGCGCACTCCGCGCTTTCCTCCGCCTGGACCACCCTCGGCTACGATGCCAGGGCCGTCGCGGAAGCCAGGCTGGCCTTCGATCTTTCCGGCAACCTTGGGCGCGAAGACAGGCTGTCCATCGAAGCGCGCTATCGCGAAGCGACGCACGACTGGAAGGCGGCGATCGCAGTTTACCGCACGCTCGAACAGTTCTTCCCCGACACGCTCGAATATGGTCTGCGCCTGGCCACCGCGCAAATCTCCGCCGGCGACGCGAAAGACGCGCTCGAAACGCTTCAGCAGCTCAGGGAATTGCCCGCGCCTGCTTCCGGCGACCCCCGGATCGATGTGGAAGAGGCGAACGCCCGCATGCTCCTTTCCCAGTGGAAGGAGGCGAACGAGGTTGCCGCACGGGCCGTGACCAAGACGCGCGCGAGCGGCGCTCGCCTGCTGCTCGGCCAGGCCCTCATGCGACAGGGCGAGGCCCGCCGCTACCTGAACGAGTTCGACGGCGCCGACGCCTCTTACCGGGAGGCCGAAGGCGTTTTCGCGGCGGCGGGAGACCGCTTCGGCAGCGCCACCGCGAATATGGGGATGGGCACCACCGCCTACCAGCGCGGAGACCTGGCCCACGCGCGCGAGCGCTACCAGCAGTCTCTGGTGACCTTCCGCGAAAACGGCTCGCAGAAAAGTATGGCTACCTGCCTGCTGAACATCGCCATCACCTACTACGACCAGGGCGATCTGGCGGGCGCTCTCAAGATGTACGACGAAGCGCTGCGCACCTATCGCGAAATTGACGACAAGGTTGGCTCGGCCAACGCGCTGAACAGCATCGCCAATGTCCTGGCGGACAAGGGCGATCAGGCCGGCGCGAAGGCCAAGTACCAGCAGGCGCTGGCGATCTTCCGCGAAACGGGCGACCCGTTCGAGACCGCGATGACCATGGGCAACATCGGCGAGCTCTCGCTCGACCAGGGCGACTTGCCGGAAGCGCGGAAGATGCTGGAAGAAGCGCTCCAGATCAAGCGGGCGATCAAGAACCTGCACTCCCAGGCGTATACCCTCACCGTGCTCGGCGACCTGAATCTTTACCAGGACGATCTGGCGGCTGCGCGAAAGATGCACGAAGAGGCCCTGGCCATTCGCACGCAGCTCAAGGAAAAATCCACCGGCGCGCAGAATTCACTGGCCCTGGCGGGCATCACGCTCGAGGAGGGGCATCCCGACGCGGCTCTGGCCGCCGCGCGCCAGGCCGCTGCAGTGTTCCAGCAGCAAAAGCAGGTCGAATATGAGGCCGTCGCCAGGGAGTTGGTGGCGCGCTGCCTGCTTCAAATGGGCAAGGCGCCGGAAGCCAAGACGGAGATTCAGCAGGCGGAACGCTTGCTGGCTAAGAGCGACAATCACGCCGCGCGGCTTGCTGTGGCCATCACCGCCGCTCGCGTCGCTACCGCCCAGGGCGAGTTTGCCGCTGCGCAGAAGTCACTCGATTCCGCGCTCGCTGAGTCTGCCAGGGCGAACCTCATGTACTTTCAGCTCGACGCGCGTCTGGCCCTTGGCCAACTGGAAATCAAATCGGGCAAAGCCGCGGCCGGGCGCGCCCGCCTCACGGCGCTGGCTGGCGAAGCGAAGTCGAAGGGCTTCCTGCTCCTGGCGCGCAAAGCCTCATAGCGCCCTAAGACGCGCCCGCCGCTTTCTTCGCAATCAGGTTGAATCCCGCCGCGCCTGCGTCCCTGGCCAGCGATTTGAATTCCGCCTCCGCGCCCGCATTGCCCGCTTGTTTGTCGATCTGCGCCATGGCCAGACGCACCCGGAACTCCGCGGCGACAAAGTGTGCCTTCTGCGCCTCGCGCAGCGCGTCGTCCAGCAGGCGTCGAGCCCTTGCAGTGTCGCGTGCCCCCGCGGCCAGGTATGCTTCATTGACGGCCACGCGTATCTTCAGATCCGGGTCGCCGGTCGCTTCCGCCATTTTCGCGGCGCGTTGATTCAGGGCGCGCGCTTCGTTCGTCTCGCGCGTCTGGAGCAGCGCGCGGGCGCCTGTCGCGGACGCGTATCCCTCGCCCTGGCTGTCGTTCTCCTTCGCCAGTTCGTTCACGCTCGAACGCGCATAGTCGGCCGCCTGCTTCGTGTTGCCCGTTTCGAGCGCGACGTCGGCCAGGCCGATGGTCGCCCATGCGGCGTTGCCCTTTTCACCCAGTGCGCGGTGAATGTCCAGCGAGTCTTGAAAACTCTTCCGCGCCCCCTCCGTGTCGCCCTCCTCCAGCAGCACCACGCCGAGTTGCGCCAGGCTCAGCCCGATCTCCGTTTTGTTCGCCATCTGCTCCCTCAGGTGCAGGGACTCCGTGCAGCTCTGCTTGGCGCGCCGCAGGTCGCCGCCGTCCGCCGCCACCATGCAGATGTTGTTCAGCGCGCGCGCCACGGTCTGCTCGTCGCCGATTTCGGCGGCCAGCCGCCGGGCCTCTTCGTAGTTGTCCAGGGCCCGCTTGCGGTCTCCCCGCAGGACCAGCACGCCCGCCAGGTTGTTCAATTCCAGCGCGATGGCTTCGCGGCTGCCGCGCTTCCGCGCGTACTCCAGGCTCTCCACGTAACGCTGTTCGGCGGCGGCCAGTTGGCCGTTGTCCGTCTCCACGTTGGCGATGTTGTTCAGCGCGCCGGAAATATCCGCCAGCGAATCGATCCCGCGCGCGATTTTCAACGCCTGTTCGTGCGTCTTCTTCGCTTCGGCCAGCTTGCCCTGATTGCGCAGCGCGTTCCCGATCACGCTGATCGCGCGCGCCTCGCTCTGCAGGTCTCCGGCCTTTGCGTCCATGTCGCGTGCCTGCTCGCACAGCGGAACGGCCTGTTCCGGCTCGCCCAGCTCCAGATGGGCGTCGCACTGCTGCACGCGCGCACGCGCCAGCAGCAGCCTCGCGCCCAGGGAATCCGCCAGGTCCGCGGCGCGACTCGCCGCTGCAAGCTGCTGCTTTGATTGCCCCAGTGAAGACGCCGCGCTCGCCTCCTGCAGGCTCACGCGCGCTTGCACGCCGGGCGGCGAGTCGCCCTCGCGCAGCGGGCCCAGCACGCCCAGCGCGTCGCTGGCCTTCCCGCCCTCCGTCTGTACCGCCGCCAGCCGCAGGGCGTATTCCGGGTTGTCCTTGAACTCCTGCCACAGCGCGGAATAGGCGGCGATGGCCTTCTCCCACTCGTGGTTCATTTCGAACGAGCGCGCCTCGGCCAGCTTGCGCTGCTCGCCGGAGAGGCCCACCGAAAGGTCCACCGCCTTCTTCGCCGCCTCTTGTGCCTTGCGGTCATACCCCAGCGTGGACCATGCCTCGGACAGCGCTGAATACGAAAGCGGGTAGGCGGGATCGGCCCGGACCGCGGCCTCCAGGCTGCGAATCGCCGCCAGCACGTCGAAATCCCGCAGCTTTTCCAGGCCCTCGGAGTAGAGCCGCGCCGCTTCCGGATTCGTGGTCAGCGCCGCGTCCAGCCGCTTCGCTTCTTCGGGCGATAGTTGCACCCCCAGCTTTTCGCGCGCGCGCCCACCCGCGCGCCGCATCATGTTCAGCAGGTCGGATTCGGCGCCCTCTTCCGTAAACGTGCCCAGAATCTCGCCCGTGCTCGCCGACTGCACCCGCACGTCCCAGCGAATCCGCCGGTCGGGCGCTTTGCCCGTGGTGGTGAAGGCGCCGGAGACCAGCACGTCCGCCCCGGAGTATTTCCGGATGCTCGAAAGCACGTCGCTGGTCAGGCCGTCGCCGCCCGGCCGCAGGAACAGGTCCTTCTGGATCTGCCGCACCAGGCTTGCGGGAATCATGCGCAGTTGCCCGGAGTCGAGTTCGTTCACCATGGCGTCGGCGAGCTGCGGCCCAATCGTCGCGTCCTGCGCACCGCTGCCCGTGTTCGCGAAGCCGAACACGGCCACCGAGCGCCGCGGCGCCACGGCAGTGACCGGTGGCTTCGGATGCATCGCGATATCCACCAGGCGCCACGCACCGACGGCAGCCAGCGCCAGCAACGCCAGCGCTGCCGGAATCGCCCACGGGCGAGTCCACAACGGGCGCGGGACCGCGCCCGACGGTAGGTCGACGCTTTCACCCGTCAAGACCTTCAGGACATCTGTCGTGCGCGCGAAGCGTTGCTCCGGCTTGCGTTCCAGGCAGCGCAGGATGGCTGCCTCCCAACGCACATCCAGGTCGGGCACGATGCGCCGTGGCGAAGGCGTGGGCTCGCTCAAACGTTTGAGCGCCGCGGCCAGCGGTGTGTCGCCCTGGAAGGGAAGTCGCCCCGTCAGCATCTCGAAGAGAACGATTCCCAGGGCGTACACATCCGTCGCGGGAGTGATGCGCAGGCCCTGAAGCTGCTCCGGCGCCATATAAGCGGGCGTGCCGAACACTTCGCGCGTGCCGGTCAGGCGCGGCCCCGTGGTCAGCAGCGCGTGCGCCAACCCAAAGTCGGTGATCACCGCGCGCGCGCTGCCCGAGCCGCTCGCCGGCGGCACCAGCATCACATTGCTGCTCTTGAAGTCGCGGTGCACGACGCCGGCCCTGTGCGCGGCATCCAGTCCGGCAGCGAGCTGCTCGACGATCGGCATGGTCTCTTCCGCGCTGAGCCGGTGCGCGTTCCGGATGCGCTGCTCCAGCGATTCGCCGCGCAGCAGCTCCATGGTGACGAACAGCACTTCGCCGCCGGCGGACTTGTCGCGATGACGGAACAGGTCGAAGATCCGGCATACGTTGGGGTGCGTGACCTGGCGGCCCAGCAGGACTTCGGCGCGGAAGCGTTCCAGCGCCCTGCTGTCTTCTGCGTTGTCGAAGCGCACGGTTTTCAGCGCTACGCGTTCCTTGAGATCGAGGTCCTCGGCCTCATAGACCTCGCCCATGCCCCCTTTGGCGATGAACCGCTCGACCCGGAAGCGCTCCGCCAGCACAGTGCCCGGCGCAAAGGCGCGCGCAGAGCGCACAGGGCCGCCGGATACGTCGTCGGAGGAATGGCTGATGTCCGCCGTCAGCAGGGGGTCTGCCTCTGGGGTGTTTGGCGCGTTCCGCTCGGGGTCTGACATGGAGAAAGGCGCTTAAGTGGTCGCATTATGGCACAGGTCGGGGGCCGCCCTGCTTGCCTCGGCGCGTGAACAATGCGCGCAGTACTAAGAGTACTGTAGCGCGCTGGCCGAGAATGGGCCGGGCTGGCCCGCGAATACTTGCGATTTTGACTTGACTCATATCTCTGCTGTTGTAGAGTGCACCTACCAGCCGCGATCGATACGGCGCTCTTGGCGCCGGCGCGAGTTTTTGGACTTGGTTCCGCCCGCAGACGCTGAACCAGATTCCGACTATTCACGAAGGGAGAATCTGTATGAAGGCGAGCCGGTATTTGTTGGGATTGATGTTCGCAATCTTGTTTGTTTGCGGAACGTCCTGGGCGGGCGGACGTGTTGACCAGGGTGGTTCGGGCAAGGGATCGTTCGATTCAGGGTCGTGCGACCCCGTTTCGGGTCCGCCATGCCTCTCGGTTGTGCCGGTCACGTCGTCCACAGCGGGCTTTTACTCGAACGGAGTTTTGCTTTACAACCTCTACTCCTTCGACATTCCCGGGTCGGGCAGCCTGACGGTTACGCTGAACACCAGCGGCACGTGGGGCACCTGGATCTGCGGCGGCATAGGCTTCTCCGGAACTTCCTATTGCACGAATATTCCGGATTGCACGACCGGCGCGTGCAGCGTTTTCGGCAGCGACAGCACAGTCGGCACCGGCTTCCTTACGGGAGAGCCCTCGGTGAACGGCAACCAGGTCACCTTCAATTTCGACCTGACTGCTCTACAGGACAACGGGATTACAAGCTGGACGTTCTACGATCAGCCCGGCGGCAACACCTCCGCGCCGGAACCCGCCACAGTCTTGCTGTTGGGCGCGGGTTTGATCGCCGCGGGCGCCGCGCGCCGTCGCCTCGCCAACTGACCCGAAGGCCGAGCCTTCCCATCAACGGGGCGGACACGCCGTGTCCGCCCCGTTTTTCTTTGAAGTTGTCTGCTGAAATCCTCAGCCACCCGGTGAGAAGATAGCGACAGGGGGAGTCTGATGAGCAGGGTTCGTGTCCTCGTAGGGACGCGCAAGGGCGCGTTTGTCCTCTCCGCTGATGGCAAGCGAGAGAATTGGGAGGTCAGCGGGCCGCATTTCGCGGGCTGGGAGCTGTACCACCTGAAGGGCTCTCCCGCAGATCCCAATCGCATTTACGCCTCACAGACCAGCGGGTGGTTCGGCCAGGTGATCCAGCGCTCCGACGATGGCGGCAAGACGTGGCACCAGCCCGGCACTCCTCCGGGCGAGACCAGCGGCCCGGGCGGCATGCCGAAGGGCGAGAGCAACAAATTCGTCTACGACGCGGCAGCCGCGCCGCTCACCACGCACCAGTGGTACGACGGCACGCAGCACCCCTGGGAATTCAAGCGTGTCTGGCATCTTGAGCCGTCGCTCACCGATCCCGACACCGTGTACGCGGGTGTGGAAGACGCAGCCCTGTTCGTTTCACGCGACGGCGGCAAGAATTGGAAGGAACTCTCGGGCCTGCGCGGCCATGGCACCGGACCGCAATGGGCGCCCGGCGCCGGAGGCATGGGACTCCACACCATCGTTCTCGACCCGAAGAATCACAATCGCATCTATGTGGCGATCTCCGCGGCAGGCGCCTTCCGCTCGGAAGATGCCGGCAAGACGTGGAAGACCATCACCAGGGGTTTGCATTCTCCCTATCTGCCCAATCCCAACGCAGAGGTCGGCCACTGCGTGCACCGTATCGCCCTGCATCCCGACCGGCCGGACGTGCTCTTCATGCAAAAGCACTGGGACGTCCTGCGCACCGACAATTCCGGCGACGAGTGGCGCGAAGTGAGCGGCACGCTGCCCACGGACTTTGGCTTTGTGATCGACGTGCACGCGCACGAGCCGGAAACGATTTACGTCGTCCCCATCAAGAGCGACGGCGAGCATTTCCCAATCGAAGGAAAGCTGCGCGTCTATCGCAGCCGCGTGGGCGGCAACGAATGGGAGCCGCTCACCAAGGGGCTGCCGCAGGAACATTGCTACGTCAACGTGCTGCGCGACGCCATGGCCATCGACCGCCTCGACAAGTGCGGCGTCTACTTCGGCACCACGGGCGGCCAGGTGTACTGCTCGGCGGATTCCGGCGACACGTGGAAGGCCATCGTTCACGATTTGCCCGCGGTGCTGTCCGTTGAGGTGCAAACGCTTCCGTAGGGCCGCGGCGACCGCCGGTGCACCGCGGCCTTTTGCCGCCCCCCAGGGAAGGGAAGGGATCGTTGCCCGGCCCCGCAGTCTCCCACGATGACGATGTCCACGCCCCGCACCATCCGCGTCGAACTGCCGGCCCACTTGCGGAGCCTCGCGCGGGTGCAAGGTGAGATTCGCTTGGAAGTTCCCGGCGCCGTCACGGTGCGGTCGGTGCTGGATGCGCTCGAGGCGGCCTACCCCATGCTCTGCGGCACCGTCCGCGACCACGTCACCCGGCAGCGCCGCCCCTTCCTGCGCTTCTTCGCCTGCCAGGAAGATCTGTCGCTCGATTCCGTGGACGCGCCGCTGCCCGAAGCCGTCGCCTCCGGCCAGGAACCGCTGCTCATCATCGGCTCCATCGCCGGCGGCTAGACATTATGTGATACCGGAATATAATCGCCTTCGAAACACATGGCTGCCGACCTGAAGTCGCCCTGGGATGTACTGACATTCGTCTGCGCCGGCATCGGCGTCTGTTCGCTGTGGGTCTGGATGGCAGTTCGAACAATGCAATGCCTTCGGTTGACCACGCGCGCTGCAATTCCATTCAGCCTGCAGGCTGGCTGGATCTCCAAGGCGATCTCGCTTCTTGCGGGAGCCGGAGCCGTTTCGCTGATGCTCGTCGAGGGCGGTGTCGCCTGGTATTTCGGAATTGTCCCCACTGCGGTGATTGCCTGGTTCTCGCTGCGGGAAACCGTCACCAGCGTGGTGCCGCAGAAGCCGGTGCAAACCAGCACAGCACACGATGCCGCCTGGCTCGAGTACAGACGGCTGCGGCGTTCCTACCGCCGGTCGCTTTGGATCATCGCCCTCCCGGTCCTCGGAGCTGTTGCTGTCGGCTTTGTGCCTGACTGCGCTTCGGCCTCAACCTGGACCCTCTTCAAGGTCCTCTTGCTGGCCCTGCTTTGCGCGTGCACGGTGATCGTGGGGTTTCGGCTCCAAAGAGTCCGTTATTGGCCTTGTCCACGCTGTGGATGCGCCTTCGGAGGCAGGTGGGGGGACTCAAAGCTCCCCAGCCAGTGCGCCTTCTGTGGATTGCCGCGAAGGGAAGAATCGAACTTGAGCGGCCGCCCCGCGGAACCTCAGGAGGCTGCGGACAGCAGTGTCACCACGTCGCTGTGAAGCTTTTCGTTCGTCGCAAATCCATCTCCGCCCAGAATAGTGCGGTTCCCGCCCCAGTCTGTGAACCGCCCTCCGGCTTCTTCGATCAGCGGGAGCAGCGGCGCCGCGTCCCATTCGCTCAGGTGCGGATCCATCATGATGTCGGCGCGCCCCGTGGCCACCAGCACGTACCCGTAGCAATCTCCCCAGCCGCGTTCCAGCTTCACGCGGGCGCGCAGCCGGCCGTACCCGGCCTGCTTTTCATTCAGCGCGAGCGGGTCGGTGCCGAGCAGCACGGCATCCTCCAGCCGCGTCACGTCGGACACGCGCGCCTTCGCGCCGTTCCACCAGCAGCCTCCGCCTCTCCACGCCACCGCCGTCTCCCCCAGCACCGGCAGATGCACCACACCCACGACCGGCGCGTCGTGCTTCTCGCTCTCCGGACTTCGCGCCACCAGCGCCAGCATCACTCCGTACAGCGGCACGCCGCGGATAAACGACTGCGTTCCATCGATCGGGTCGAGCAGCCAGCGCAGGTCCGCGTCGGGCCGCGTGACTCCGAATTCCTCGCCGAGGATTCCGTGCGCGGGGTATTTCTCCTCGATGCGCTGCCGGAGCAGCGTTTCGCTTTCGCGGTCGGCCACCGTCACCGGCGAGCGGTCGGCTTTGTATTCGACGCCCGGAAGCTTCTGGTAGTAGCGCAGCGTGACCTCGCCGGCCTCGCGCGCGACTTTCGCGCCAAACTCCGCATATCCCTGAAACAGGTTCAGCGCCATCCTCCTGAAGTCCTTGTTGGTTCGTCCCGGCGCAGCCGGAGCGGGGACGGGTCACTCGCTAGTTGAGCATGCCGCGCAGCCGGCTGATGGCCTGCCTTGCGCCCAGGTGATTCGGGTTTTCGTCCAGCGCCTCGCGGTAATGGTAGAGAGCCTTCTCGAACAGTTTCTTCATTTCGTACACGCGCCCCAGGTTCACGTGCGGAAAGCAGTAGCTCTCATACCGCGGAGCCACCAGGGCGCGTTCCAGCCACGGGATGGCCTCGTCCAGCCGGCCCTGCTCCACCATGTACGCGCCAATGTCGTTGTACGGATTGCCGAACGTCGGGTCCACCTCGATCGCCTTCAGGCACTCCGCAATCGCGTCGTCGGTGCGCCCCTGGAAGCTGTAGGTCCAGCCGCGGAACGTGTAGCCCTCGGCCGTGGGATACGTCTCGATGGAGCGGGTGTAGAGGGCCACGGCTGCGTCCAAATCCCCGCGCATCTGGTGCGCGTACGCCTGCTGGAACAGCTCGATGGCCTTGGCAATCAGTTTCTTGCGGTCCGTGTTTTCCGAGGCCGGCTCCATGATCGGCGAAAGTATAGCCCAGTGGCTCGCGGCGTGGCATTGCGGTCCATACAGCCTCTCTGTTAGCCTATGGGCGCCATGGCGAACCTTGTCAGCGATGTGTTCAGCACTATCACGGCCTTGGCCAAGGGCCTGAACGTCACGTTCCGGGCCATGATCGGCAAGACGAATACGGAGGGCTACCCGGACGAGCCCGTCCACTTCATGCCGCGCTACCGCGGGATCCACGTGCTGCAGCGCGACGAGCATGGACTGGAAAAGTGCGTAGGCTGCTTCCTGTGCGCCGCGGCCTGCCCCTCCAACTGCATCTACATCGAGGCCGCAGAGAATACCGACGCCGAGCGCATTTCCGCCGGCGAGCGCTACGCCAAGGTCTACAACATCGACTACTCGCGCTGCATCTTCTGCGGCTACTGTGTCGAGGCCTGCCCCACAGACGCCATCACCCACGGCCACGGTTTCGAACTCGCCACTTACAACATCAACTCGCTGTTGTACCGGAAAGAGCAGCTCCTGGAATCCTGGCCGCCCAAGAAGGCCGTCAACGCCTGAAGGTCGTTCCCCGGCTCTTGCAGCAACCTCTTGAGACGTGTGTGACCCGGCAGGTCTCCGTCCGGACGCACCTCTCCCGAGGCCGGACCTGCCTCGCCGGCCGGCGCCACCGCGACGGCCCGACCCGCCCGTCAGCCTCCCGCGTCCCCCCTCTGCAATGCTTTCTGATAAGGCCTAACTAGTCTTGGAAACATAATGAGGAGTCGCAAGTGAGTCGCAACAAGGAAGGCGTGGCATCGATGCAGGCGGGGCTGGGGGACGCGCGCAGCGCGGCCCGCGGGCCTGCCGGTCCATCGCGTGGCGCCGCATGGCTTTCTACTTTCCGCTCTCGCGCGGCTCGCCTCGCCACTCGCCGGGAAAGGAATCGGCCGGCGGTCTTCCCGCTGGACGCACGGCGCGCGCCGGCTTGCGCTCCACTCGCTTCTCCGGCCGGGCAGTTGCACGCGCAGGAGGTTCCCCGTGCGCTCTAGCGTTGGTGCTCTGGCCCCCCGCGCTGAGGTCCATCGCGGCCTCAGGCCGGCCCTCGAGTTCCGCAAGAAGCTCGCCGCCGGCCACCTCGGCACGCGATCGGTCGGAAGCGGCGACGAAGTCCGC
>Ga0335080_10004317_pt1 | contig 14488 bp, 12 predicted proteins | sample Lox_Sample_34_FD_206720 | JGI IMG/M metagenome (GOLD analysis project Ga0335080, IMG submission 206720) | Soil microbial communities from Loxahatchee National Wildlife Refuge, Florida, United States - Lox_Sample_3.4 | ecosystem: Environmental > Terrestrial > Soil > Wetlands | place: USA... | reverse complement strand
GCGCCTTCCCGGACGCGACGAGCTCGCCCACGGCGGCGACCATCTCGGAAACGGGAAGGTCGTCCGGCGGCGGGTTGGCGTAGATCAGGTCGACGTACTCGAAGCCCATCCGCGCAAGCGAGCCGTCGAGCTCGGCCGCGGCGCTCTGCTCGGGCCAGAACTCCCACCACAGCTTGTTGGACACGACCGTGTCCTCACGGTTCCAGCCGGCCGCGCGGAACAGCTCGCCGAACAGCACCTCCGAATAGCCGGTGGGGATCGGTGCGGTTCCGGTCTCGTCGTCATAGCGGGCGTCGTCGAGGAAGTTCAAGCCGCGCTCGCGGGCCGAGACCATCACCGCGAGCGCGCGCTCGCGCGGAATCCGCTCGAACGTCCGCCACGACCCGAGCGACAGACGCGAGACCTCGAGTTCGGATGAGCCAAGCTGTCGTCTCGGAACCATCGTCTAGGGCGCCAGGCGCTGGATCCGCCAGCTTCCATCCGCCGCGCGTGCGTAGCGAAGGCGGTCGTGGAGGCGGTTATCCCGGTGCTGCCAGAACTCGAACGTCTCGGGTGTGAGGCGGAAGCCGCCCCATGTCTCCGGCAGCGCGATCTCGTCGTCCGCGTAGCGCTCGTCCAGATCGGCCACCCGGCGCTCGAGCGTCTCGCGGCTATCGACCGGCCGGCTCTGCGGAGAGGCCGCCGCGCTCAGCTGGCTCCCGCGCGGCCGGCTGTGCGCGTATGCCTCGGACTCCCCGCGCGTGGTGCGCATGACGCGGCCCTCGATCCGCACCTGGCGCCCGAACGGCTCCCAGTGGAACAGCAGCGCGGCGCGCGGATTGGCGGCCAGCTCCCCGCCCTTGCGGCTCTCGTAGTTGGTGAAGAACACGAACCCGTCGTGGTCGGCTCGCTTGACCAGCACCATGCGCACCGACGGCGCTCCGTCGCTCGTGGCCGTGGCGAGGGCCACGGACTCCGGCTGGCTCACGCCGGCGGCTGCGGCCTCGTCGAACCAGGCGGTGAACTGCCGCACGGGATCGGGATCGACGTCCTCCTCCCGAAGCGGCTGCGAGGGATCCGTCACCGGCGTTGCGAGGCCGGAGCCCAGCCTGCGTCGCGCCCCGGCACCTCGCCCGAGGACCGGGTCACCGAATAGACGATCTCGATCGACCCGCCCGGAAGGGCACGCTCGCCCTCGAGCGTCAGACCGGTGTCGGGGCTGAGCGAGTCCGTCAAGCGCATTCCGCTCCCGAACAGCACCGGCAGCACCACGAGCTCGAGCCTGTCGAGCGCGCCGAGCGCGTGGAACGTCTCGATCGTGCGAGGCCCGCCGACGAGATGGACGTCGCCGCCCTGGTTTGACTCGCGGATCGCCTCCAGCAAGCGGCCCGGATCGCCGTCGGTGACGACGTGATCGGGGGTGCCGACGGGGCGGTGGGAGGCGAGCACGAACACCTTCAGGGTCGGCCACGGCCAGCGGTCGTTGGTGAGCGCCGGCTCGAACGTCGTACGGCCCATCAGCGCCGCCTCGCAATCGGCCAGGAACTCCCGGATGCCGTGGCTCTCTCCGGACACGAACGCCGGATCGGCCACGAGCGCCGGCCAACCGCTCGGCGTCGTCACATAGCCGTCGGCGCTCATGCTCATGCGGGCGCGGATCAACATCCTCGGCGGTTAGGCTAACCCGTCGTGGCGCCGGAGAGGCTTCGCGATGATCCTGCGTTCCGGAAGCTGGTCGGCCCGAACGACCAGGCCGGTTGGGTCATTCGATTCGGGTGATGTCCGGGAGGGAGCGCTCGCGGACGCTTCCCGTCATGCCGGCCATGGCCATCTCGATGCTGCAGCACGGGGAGTCCGCCGAGAGCGGCCGGGCGGCACGGCAGGCCTCGCCGCGGTCGGCGCACGGCGACTGGTCGCCGGCGCCCGATCGCGCCGATCCGGTCGCGTTGCTCGAGGCGCAGACGGCGACGCGCGTCCAGGAGCTGATCCCGATCCGGTACGGGCGCATGCTTGTCTCGCCGTTCACCTTCTACCGCGGCGCCGCGGCCGTGATGGCGGCGGACCTGGCGGCGACGCCCGACTCCGGCATCCCCGTCCAGGCCTGCGGCGATGCCCACATCTCGAACTTCGGCGGGTTCGCCGCCCCCGACCGCCGGCTGATCTTCGGACCGAACGACTTCGACGAGACGCTCCCCGGTCCGTGGGAGTGGGACGTCAAACGGATGGCCGCGAGCGTCGAGATAGCGGGCCGGGACATCGGGCTGCCGGCGGGTCGCCGGAGTCAGCTCGTGATCGCGTGCGTCGGGGAGTACCGCGACGCGATGCGCCGTTTCGCCGGCGTCAGCCACCTCGATGTGTGGTACGAGCGCATCAACGCGAGTGAGCTGGTCGACCGCTTCGGCGGTCGCCTGGGGAGCAAGGGACGGATCGAGTTCTCGAGGCCGTTCGCCAAAGCGCGCCAGAAGACGAGCCTGCGCGCCGTGCGCAAGCTGACCGAGAGCGTCGACGGCGGGCCGCGGTTTCGCAGCGTCCCGCCGCTGCTCGTGCGGTTCGCCGATCTGCACGACCCGGCGGATCCGCGGACCGAGGCCGACTACGTCCGTGATCTCCTCGATCGGTACGTCGAGAGCCTCGACGACGACCGGCGCTACCTGTTCGGCACCTACCGGTTCGTCGACATGGCCCGCAAGGTTGTCGGCGTGGGTAGCGTGGGCACGCGCGCGTGGGTGCTGTTGTTTGCCGGTCGCGAGGGTCAGGACCCACTCGTCCTCCAGATGAAGGAGGCGCAGGCGTCGGTGCTCGAGCCCTATCTCGGCGTCAGCGAGTTCGACCACCACGGCGAGCGGGTCGTGCGCGGGCAGCGGATGGGCCAGGCTGTGACGGACGTCTTCCTGGGCTGGCAGCGGAGCCAGGGTCTCGACGGCCACGAGCACGACTTCTACATCCGCCAGCTGTGGGACTGGAAGGCGTCGGTAGACCTTTCGACGATGCGCTACCCGGGCCTGCACGCCTACGGCCGGGCGTGCGGGTGGTCGCTTGCCCGGGCACATGCTCGCTCGGGTGACCGGGTCGCGATTGCCGCCTACCTCGGCACCGGGCCGAGGTTCGACGAGGCGATCGCCCGCTTCTCGGCGGCGTACGCCGATCAGAACGAGCTCGATTACCTGCGGTTGGTCGAGGCGGTCCGCACCGGCGCGGTCGGCGCGGTCCTCGGGGTCTAGCCGGCGTTCGCCGGCTCGGACCGACCGAGTCCCGGATCAGGGCGGCGCCGGCAGGGGCCGTCGGTTGACGGATTAGTACGATCGTACTAATCTCATGACATGCGTACTAAGCCAGGCGGCGGAACTCGCGGCGAGGCCACGTTCACGCGTCGCAAGCGGCGCGACCAGCTCGTCGACTGCACGATCGACGCGATCGCCGAGCTCGGCTTCCAGGGCACGTCGGTGGCCGAGGTCGCGCGCCGCGCCGGCGTCAGCAAGGGAGTGGTGACCTACCACTTCGCCGCCAAGGACGATCTGATCTTCGCTGTCGTCGCGACCATCTTCGATTCGATCAAGGAGTCGCTGGAGGCGGCGCTGCGGGGCACTTCGCCGGCGACGTTCGTCGCCGACTACATCAACGCCTGGGTCGACTACTACGGGACCCACACCCGATACGTCCTGGCCGTCGGCGAGATCTGGGGGAATTTCCGCGACGAGGGTGGACACCACCACTTCGGCCCCCAGGCGGTCGCCGGGGAGCTGGGCGTCGTCCAGCACGTGCTCGAGCTCGGTCAGGCCGAGGGGAGCCTCGGGGAATTCGACGCTCGGGTGATGGCAATCACGATCAAAGCCGCGCTCGACGCGTTGCTGGTCCAGCTCGCGTCCGACCCGGGGCTCGAGCTCGAGCCGTACGGAGCCGAGCTCGTAAGGGTGTTCGAGCGAGCGACCCGAAAGGAATAGCCATGAACACGCCGATCGCCGCAGTCAGGCCATTCGTGCAGATCCAACCGGGGGCGCTGTGTCTCTGGATGCTCGCCAATCTCGCGTCGTTGGGGTTCGAGCTCCGCCAGTGGCGCCAGCGCCGCGAGGAGGCCAGCAAGAACGACCGGGGCAGCTACGCGATCCTCATCACATGCGCGGGAATCGGACTCGTGGTGCTGGTGTCGGCGCCGGCATTCGCACCCGGCGCCGTGATCCGGCCGACGCCGCTTGCGTTCGCCATTGGCATGGCGATCTACCTCGCCGGGTTCGCAATGCGGCGGTGGTCCGAGATGACGCTGGGCCGCTATTTCACGTTCAGGGTCATGACCAGCGCCGAGCAGCCGGTGATCACCGCCGGGCCGTACCGGTTCGTTCGCCACCCGGGGTACACCGGCGTGATGCTGGTGGTCATCGGCGCCGGGCTGGTCACCGGAAACTGGGTCGGCCTGGCGGCGTGGACGATCCTCGTCATGGCACCGTTGCTCTACCGCATCCACGTCGAGGAGGCCGCGCTGCTCGGCGCCGTCGGCGATCGCTATCGCACCTATGCCTCCGGACACAAACGGCTGATTCCGCTCGTGTGGTGACGTTTGCGTAGTCTCGGTACGCGATGACCGCGCACGGCGTATCGGACGACGACCTGCGCCGCCGGTACGCGCAGGTGTTCGATGACGTCGCCGAGGAGTACGACCGCGAGCGCCGCGGGTACCCCGAGGAGCTGATCGACGCCGCCTGCGCGTACGGCGGCCTGCGCCCCGGCGACGCGGTGGTCGAGGTCGGGTGTGGGACCGGACTGCTCACGAGCTCGCTGGTGGCGCGGGGATTGAGCGTCGACGCGATCGATCCCGGGGCGAACATGATCCGGCTCGCGCAGCGGCGCGTGGGGGAGGGGGCGGCGGTGCGCTTTCACCACGGCCGGTTTGAAGAGGTGACGCTCTCGGATGTGGCGTACGCCGCGGTGTTCTCCGCCACGGCGTTTCACTGGATCGAGCCAGAGATCGGCTGGGCGCGGGCGGCCGACCTGCTCGCGCCGGGCGGCATGCTTGCGCTGCTCCAGTACTCCGATGTGCACGATGCGAGCACGGTCGACGACTGGCACGCGCTGATCGACGCGCTCGCCGCCGTGGCCCCCGACATCGCCGCAACCTGGCCCGAGCTGCGTGACGGGGACACGATCCTCGAGGGAGCGACCCGCCGCCGGGACAACATCTCCGAGGTATGGTCGTGGATCGGCGGGCATCGCCTCGCGGTGCCCGAAGCGGCTCGGCTGTTCGAGGATGTGCAGACCGAGGTCGTGCCGATCCACACCGAGCAGACCGGCGATCAGCTGAACGCCGTGGTGCGGACGACGTCTCTGTACGCGCGCATCCCCGCCGATCGCCGGCAAGCGTTCGAGGACGAGAACCTGCGCGTCGCCGAGCGCCTCGGCGGGGTCGTCCGGACCAGCGAGCTCGGCGTTCTCGTGACCGGTCGGCGCTCGCTACCGTAGCGACGGTGCGGATCGCGACATGGAACGTGAACTCGCTCAAGCAGCGGCTGCCGCGCCTGTTGCCGTGGTTGGATGACAGACAACCGGACGTCGTCTGCCTCCAGGAGACGAAGCTCGCCGACGACGCCTTCGCCGACCTGCTCGGCGATCAGCTTTCGGACCGGGGCTACGCCACCGCCGTTCACGGCGAGGCCGCCTGGAACGGCGTGGCGATCCTGTCCCGGGTCGGGCTCGACGACGTCGTGGCCGGGCTGCCCGGCGCTCCCGGGTTCCCGAATCCGGAGGCACGGGCCGTGGCGGCGACGTGCCACGGGATTCGTGTCGTCTCGGTGTATGTCCCGAATGGCCGCACCCCCGGCTCCGAACACTACGAGTACAAGCTGGCCTGGCTGGCGTCGCTGCGGGACGCCGTCGCCGCCGGCCCGAAGGACACCGTCGTGTGCGGCGACATGAACATCGCGCCGGCCGACGAGGACGTCTTCGATCCCGAGGCCTACGTCGGCCAGACCCATGTCACGCCGCCCGAGCGCAACGCGCTCGCCAAGATCGAGGAGGTGGGCCTCCATGACGTCGTGCGCGATCGCTGGCCGGGGAAGCGCGTGTTCACGTACTGGGACTACCGGGCGGGAATGTTCCACCAGGATCTCGGCATGCGGATCGACCTGATCCTGGCGGGCGACCCGGTGGCGAAACGGGTTCGCGCCGCGTGGGTGGACCGCCAGGCCCGGAAGGGGAGCGGGCCGAGCGATCACGCGCCGGTGATCGTCGACCTCGACGAGGCGCCCGACGGTGACATCGGGCCGGTGGTGCCGCCGCCGTCCAACCCGGTCACGAAGCGCGGCGCGAAGAAGCTTCCTCAGGCGACGCCCAAGACCTGACTCACGGCCGTGGGCGGTCGCGGTCCCGCGACGGCTGGACGCGTTTCGGCTCGCCCGGCATCTTGGGATAGTCGGGCGGGTAGGGCATGTCCCCGAGACCGCTCGCCCCATCCGCTTCGTACAAATCGAGTAGCGCCTGGAGCGAAAACGCTACGTCGTTGATCGCCGCGTGCCGGTCGCCCACCTCGGCGAAGCGCGCCGGCATCGTGGCGACCGTGAAGTCCTCGGGCGCCACCCCGGCGAGCTCGTCCCAGGCGAGCGGGGCCGACACCGTCGCTCCCGGCTTCGGCCGGATGCTGTACGCCGAGGCGATCGTGCGGTCGCGCGCGTTCTGGTTGTAGTCGACGAAGATGCGCTCGCCGCGCTCCTCCTTCCACCAGCTGGTCGTCACCTGATCCGGGAGCCGGCGTTCCAGCGCGCGTCCAAACGCGATCGCGGCGTGGCGGACGTCGGTGAACGTCCAGCGCGGCTCGATCCGCACATAGATGTGGATCCCGCGCCCACCCGAGGTCTTGGGAAAGCCCGTGTAACCCAGTTCCTCCAGCAGCGCCCGCGCCTCGCCGGCCACGAGGGCCGCGTCTGCGTAGTCTGTACCGGGCTGCGGGTCGAGGTCGAGCCGCAGCTCGTCGGGGTGGTCGACGTCGGCGGCGCGCACCGGCCCCGGGTGAAACGTGATCGTGCCCATCTGCGCCGCCCATCCGACGACCGCGATCTCGGTGGGGCACACCTCGTCCGCGTGGCGCCCGGACGGGAACGCGATCTGCGCGGTCTGCACGTAACCCGGGGCTCCCTTGGGGATCCGCTTCTGGTAGAAGGCGTCGCCGACGCGGCCCTCACGGGTGGACAGGACCATGCCGGGGTAGACGCCCTTCGGCCAGCGCTCGAGCGTGGTCGGCCGCCGCTCGAGGGCGCGCATGATCCCGTCGTCCACGGCGAGGTAGTAGTTGACGATGTCGAGCTTGGTCACGGGTCCCGTGCGCGCGGTAGGAGGGAAGATCACGCGGTCCGGATTCGACACGCGGAGCTCGCGGCCACCGGCCTCGACCGTGGTTGCCTCCGGCGCGGGCATCGTCTACGAATGACCCGCGATCGCGTGCGGAACGTAGGGCTCCTCGAGCGCGGCGATCTCCTCGTCGGTGAGTGTGAGCTGCTCGGCGGCGAGCGCGTCCTCGAGGTGGTCGAGCTTGGTCGCGCCCACGATCGGCGCGGTCACGCCGGGCCGCCGTAGCAGCCACGCCAGCGCGACCTGCGCGCTCGGAATCCCACGCGCCTCCGCGACCTGGGTCAGCCGGTCGACCACGTCGAAGTCGACTTCGGGCCGGTACAGCGCCTCCCCGAAATGGTCGGTGTTCGCGCGGGTCGTCAGGCGATCCCCGGAGCGCGTGCGGTTGCCTGCGAGCAGTCCTCGCGCGAGCGGGCTCCAGGGGATAACGCCGACGCCCTGGTCGATGCACTGCGGGATCATCTCCCGCTCCTCCTCGCGGTAGACGAGGTTGTAGTGGTTCTGCATCGAGACGAACGGCGTGATCGCAAAGCGCTGCGCCTTCGCGAACTGCCACGCGTACATGCTGCTCGCGCCGAGATACCGGGCCTTCCCGGCCTTGACGACCTCGTGGAGCGCATCCATCGTCTCGTCGATCGGCGTGCGCGGGTCCCAGCGGTGGATCTGGTACAGGTCGACGTAGTCGAGTTCGAGCCGCTTCAGCGAGGCGTCGATCGAGGCCAGGATGTGCTTGCGGGACAGGCCGCGCCCGTTCTCGCCCGGCATCGTCTGCCCGTTGACTTTGGTCGCGACCACGTACTCCTCGCGCATGCCGAACAGCTTGCGCAGCAGCCGGCCGGTGATGACCTCGCTCTCACCGCCGTTGTAGACGTCGGCGGTGTCGAAGAACGTGATCCCGCCCTCGGCGGCGCGGCGCACGATCGGCTCGGCGCCTTGTTCGTCCAGCGCCCACTCGCGGCTCTCGTGCTTGCCATAGCTCATCATCCCGAGGCACACGCGGGACACGCGGAGGCCGGTCCTGCCGAGGTTCACGTAGTCCATCGCTCGTCTCCTATCGAGGTCGTCCTTCCCACGGAAACGGTGACGTTAGCTTGCGGGGTGCGTCAACAGGCCGCGTGAGCGCGGGGCTGGGACCGAGCGGTGCGTGCCTCGGCCGCGGCCGGGCACGCGGTGGCCGCCCCGACCAGAATGCGTGCTGAGGCATGCGACTCCCGGGCCGCCCCGACCGCGGCGGCGCGGACGGCCGCGGTCACGCGTCCGGTCGCCGACGGGAATGCCGAGACGAGGAAGCTCACCGTCCCACCGGGGCGGACCCGCGAGAAGTCGCGGCAGTACCGCCCGCGGTACTTGAACGTCCCCGGCGCGTGGACCTGGACGAAGTTGCGCGGCGGCGTCGTGCACAGCCGCACCTGGCTCGTCGGCGAGCGCCGCCCGAGAACGGCGAATGCCCGGTAGCTGAGCTGGGCGGCGACGCGTCCGGTCGGCGGGGCGTTGATCCGCGACTGCACCGTCGCGTTCGAGAACGTCGTCACGTTCGCCTCGGCCATGTTGTTGGTCATGTTCGTGTCCTGCGTATCCGAGGACACGACCACGATGCTGCGGAGCGCCGCCACGACGAGGACGCGCGTGCGGGTGCGGATGGTGACGGTGGCGCCGGGCCCGAGCGTCCCCAGCGTGCAGCGCACCGGCCGGCGCTGGGTGCACGTGCCTTTGGTGACGGATATCGACAGCACGCGCGCCACGCTGTTGGCCTGGGCAGGGTGGTACTGGGGGATCTCGCGCGCGACGACTCCCACCGCCGGCTCCGAGCCGAGATTGGTGATCCGAGAGACCGTCTCGATCGTTCCGCCGACCCGTAGCCGCCCGGGGGTTATGTGATGGGCGATGGCGAGGTCGGTGCCGGAGCTGCCGTTGTCGATGCCCGGCCCGGGCGGCGGATCGGGCGCCCCCGGCGGGAGCGTCGGATCCACCGGCGCCTCCGGTTCGACCGGCGGGCCGGTACCGGGCGTCCCACTCTCGTAACCGTGACGAACTCGTCCTGGCCGTCGAGGATCTCGACCGGGTTGAGGCTGATCGACGTCGACAGGGCCCCTAACGGATCGGGGACCGAGAGCGTGTACGCCGCACCTCCGACGACCTCGTCGATCGGTGCCGATCCGGCGACGTAGCCGCCGGGAACGGTGACCGTGCCCGACTGGCCCGAGCCGAGCGTCAGCACGCTCGATACGTTGCCGTTGTCGCCGTCGGTGATGCTGACGTTCCACGCCGCGCCTGCGGGCGCGTCGCCCTCGGTGACTAACTCGACCGTGATGTGCCCCTGGCACGCGCGGTCCGTCCCGTCGGCCAAGACCCTGGTCGTCCCAGAGCTCGCCCGCACTACGCTTGTCCCGTCGCCACCGCGGTCGACGAAGTACTCATCGCTGTGAGGAGGGGCGTCGAACCGGCCGAAGTCGCGGCGCGTGAGGTCCGTCCACGCGACTTCGCGCGTCTGTTCGCCGGTGTTGCGTAAGCGCATGTCCAGGTTGCCGTTCGCGTCGATGCAGAGGGCCTGCATGGTCAGCGTCGTGTCCGGCGGACCGGGGGGTTGCGGGAGACAGCCTGTGTACTTGACGCGGTTGATCACCCAACTCGAGTCGGGCACCGACGCCGCGATCAGCTGCCCGCTCAGCTGAGGGTGGTTGAGGCCGGTCACGTTGGCGTTCGGGGCGAGGATCGTGCCTTGCCACGCCACCCCGTGGGTGACGTCGAACTCGGTCGCGAGCGACAGGTTCCACAGGATTCCCGCGGCGGTGGCGTTGCCCGACAGGTTCATGTACTGGGGCGCGATCGACAGGATCGTCGCGGTGTTGACGTTGACCAGCGCGGTCGCTCCCGGCTGCGTCAGGTTGATCACGATCCCCTGTGCCTGGGCGAGCTGGGTGGCGTCGACCGTGAACACGTTCAGCCCCGTGGCGGTGCCGGTCAGCGTGAGGGCGCCATAGGCGAGCGACACGCTGGACCCGGTTGACTGGGGGAGGCCGGCGAGCGACGCGCTCAACGTCTTGATCGAGGTGAACTCGGTGGCGAACGAGAACGGCGGTGCGGCGTTCGTCAGACCTCCGTTGACCGTGAAGTTCGGGGCGACGTTGCTCGTGCCGCCGTAGGTGACGCCACCGTTGACCGTGCCGCCGGCGCCGGTGGTCCGGCCCGCGGTGAAGTTGCCGCCGGCCACGATGGTCGGCGACGCATCACCCGAGGCGGGGCCCACGAATACGCCATCGAGTGTGACGTCGCCGGCGGCCGCGATCCGGCCGGAGATGCTCGTGCCCGAGGACTCCGAGGCGTTGAACGCCCCATCCGAGAACACGGCGAAGTTCGCGGCCTGCCCGAACGATGCGCAGTCCGAAGCGCCGGCGGACGTCCCGGCTTGCAGCGCCACGATCGCCATCGCCGCACACACGGCGACCGCAAGGGTCCCGGACGCAACTCTGATCCCCAAGCCAGAGCGCATGTGAGGATCCTAACCAGGGACCCTGCGCTCATGGGGATTTCGCCGTACGCGTCCGGACATCCCGGCCCCCGGATATCGGAGGGCCGGGATGCCACGAACGAATACCGCTACGGCTTGACGCGGTAGACGAGGCCAGGCCCGACCTCGCCGAAGTACAGCCACCCGGCGTGCGCGCCGAGCCCGACCACGGGCGCGATCGTGCCGGTGACCAGCGGCTTGAGCTTGCCGCCGCTCAGCGGGAGCGACAGGACCTCGCCGTGCGCCTTCTTCGCGCCGATGCCGAGGAACGAGGTCGTGTAGATCCGCTTACCCATGATCACCATGCCCATCAGGTCGGTGTGGGGACCGAACTGCTCGAACGGCTTGGCGTAGCCCTTGCATTTGCTCGCCGAGGTCCAGTTGCAGCTCGGGAACCCGTAGTTGTCACCCTTGTGAACCCGGAGCAGGAAGTCCGGCGGGTTCTTGGCGCCGCTGTCCTGACCGAGGTCGGATACGAACGGGGACGACGAGCCGGCCGGGAACGCCATCTGCCACGGCTGACGGATCCCGGTGGCGAACACCTCGAGTCCGTGTCCGTTGGCGTTGAACGACAGGATGTCGTAGAGGTACGGCGACAAGTTCGCCGGGCCGTGATCGTTGTTGTCGAGCAGACCGGTGTCGACCCCGACATACAGCCGTCCGTCGGCGCCGAACCCCAGGCCGTTGAATCCCTGGAACTTCTTGGGCGCCGTGTAGATCGCCTTCTGCTTGGCGAAGGTCGTGCCGTTCCAGCCACTCCACTTCCAGAGCTGCCACTTCGGACCGGTGGCCGTGAACGAGCCGCCGCTGATGTACAGCGCGCCCTGGTGCCAGGCCAACCCGGCGACGAACTGTGGCGATCCCGGGATCAAGGTGGCCGCGCCGCCCTTCAACACGAACACGCCGCCGTTGGGCGGAGCGGTCTTCGACTCGACCCCGCCGTCGCCTTCGAACACGCTGCCCCCGCCGAACGCGAACGACGTGGGAGTGTGCAGGCCAGATGCCACCAGCTGAACCGGATGGCCGTTGGTGGCCTTGGGAGCGGGCGGTGGCCCTGAAGCGGCCATTGCTGCTGTGGCCGCCGCTCCGGTTGAAACGGCGGTTGCGGCGATCAACGCCGCGGCACGTCCACGCATGTGTACTCCTTTCGAGCGCTTAACGACTCACGCCGAGTTACCCCGACCGGGCGCGAGCCGCGGAAGGCTAACACATGACTTGTGAAGGAGTTGTTAGGGCGGAACGGCCTCGAGATTCCGCGCGACCCGTTCCCGCAAGTGGCGATGGGCTCTCGTGCCGGCCGGAGACCTAGTCGTAGAGGACCAGCCCGCGGATGTTGCGGTGCGCGCGCATGTCCTCGTAGCCCTCGTTGATCTGCTCGAGCGTGTAGGTGCGCGTTACGAGCTCATCGAGCAGCAGCGAGCCGGCTCGATACATCGACAGCAGCTTCGGGATGTCCGCGCGCGGGTTGGCATGCCCGAACAGGCAGCCCCTTATCTGCTTCTCGTACACGATCAGCTCAAAGATCGACATCTCGACCTCTGTGTCGTCCATCCGGGACAGCGAGGTGATCGCCACCTTGCCGCTCTTCCCGACCAATGACGCCGCCTGGCCGATCACCTTGCCGGTGGTCACGTCGACCGTAACCAGCGCAGCGTTGGCCAGCTCGCCAGCGGTCATCTCGGCGATCGGCTCGAGCGCCTCCTCGGCCGAGGCGAACATGTGCGTTGCGCCGAACTTGCCCGCCATCTCGCGGTTGAAGGCGGAGGGATCGATGGCGATGATCCGGCTCGCCCCGGCCAGCCGCGCCCCCTGGACCGCGTTCGCGCCGACGCCGCCGATGCCGAGCACGACTACGGTGTCGCCGGCGCCCACCTCGGCACCATAGACGGCGGTCCCGAAGCCCGTGGTGACACCGCAGCCGACCAGCGCGGCTTTGTCGAGCGGGATGTCGTCGTCGATCTTGATCACCGAGTTCTCGTGGACCACGGTCTGCGGGGAAAACGTGCCGAGCATGCACATCAGCCGCGCGTCCTCGCCACGGACGTGGTGGCGGCTCGTTCCGTCCTGCTGCAGGCCGACCTGAACGCCCGCCCCCAGGTCGCACAGGTTCGTGCGGCCGCTTGCACACGACTTGCACCGCCCGCAGCTCGGGATCCAGCTCAGCACCACGTGGTCGCCCTCGGCCACCGAGTGCACCTCCGGTCCGACCGCCTCAACCACCCCGGCGCCCTCGTGGCCGCCGATCGCAGGCAGCGATTCCATGGGGAGGTCGCCAACCCTGACGTGCTCGTCGGAGTGGCACAGGCCGGACGCGGCCAGGCGCACGAGTACCTCGCCCTCCCTGGGATCGTCGAGCGTCAGTTCGTCGATCTCCCAGTCACGGCCGTAATCCCACAGGACTGCTGCTTGCGTCTGCATAACTCTCTCGCGCCTCCGGGTCGGTGGTGGGCCGCAATCATCTTCGATTTGGATCGCCTCGTGCTTGACGGAACGCGCGCGCCAGTCGCGAGGGCCGCTAATCATGCACGACTGAGGGTCGGATCACACGGCCACGCATGCCTCTACTTGACTCTCAAGGTGCTTCGACTTGACTCTCAATGCACTATTGCGAGAGCGGTCGCCGTAGGGCACAAAATCGTCTACAAGGGTGTTAGCATCGCCCGCGGCGCTGCCATCCGAGGCCCGCTACAGACTGGCCCAAAGGTGAGCGCCGGCGAGTAGGCTGCACTAAGCGAGGGAGAGCCGAGGATGAGCTACGTCATCCGTTCCAGCAGGCTTGCAGCATTTGCGGCCTGCCTGTTCGTCGTTGCCGCGATCGTGAGTGCGTGCGGCAGTTCCAGTTCTAAATCCTCGGCCTCGTCGACGGCGGTGAGTTCGACGTCGGCGACGTCAACCGCCGCGGCGGCGACCGGAACGCCGAAGTCGGGCGGCTCGCTGACCGTCCTCGAGCTCGGTGGGTACGCCGGCGCCTGGCCGACCGGCCTTGATCCCGCGACCAACGTCAACGGCGCCGCCGACCAGGATCAGATGAACTCGATCTTCGGTCAGCTGTTCCAGCTCTCCACGGGCGGACACGTGATCCCCGACCTGGCCACCTCGGCCACGCCCGAGAAGGGCGGGGCGACCTGGAGGATTGCGCTGCGTCCCGGTCTCAAGTTCTCTGACGGGACGCCGCTTGACGCCGCTGCCGTGGTCAGCAACTGGAAGCGCGATCTCGCCAACCCGTGCACGTGCAAGCCGATCCTCCCGCCGGTGAAGTCGATCACCGCACCGGACTCGACGACGGTGCTTCTGAGCATGGGCGCTCCCGACGGCGCGTTCCAGAATCAGCTGCTGGTCGCCAACCTGAACTGGATCGCCTCGCCGACCGCGATCAAGCAGATGGGCGAGCAGGCGTTCAAGATCAAGCCGGTGGGCGCCGGGCCGTTCACGGTGGCCAGCGACACGCTCAGCAACACGCTCGTGCTGAAGAAGAACCCGACCTACTGGCAGACGGGGCATCCGTACCTCGACACCCTCACGTTCAAGGCGACCGCCGATGATGAGGCCGCGCTCGAGGCGCTGCAATCGGGCGGTGCGCAGGCCTACGACGGGATGGCGACCCCGTCGCTCGTGAGCACGTACAAGTCCCACTTCACGACGACCGAGCAGCCGGCGACCTCCCCGTAC
>Ga0335080_10004316_pt1 | contig 14490 bp, 11 predicted proteins | sample Lox_Sample_34_FD_206720 | JGI IMG/M metagenome (GOLD analysis project Ga0335080, IMG submission 206720) | Soil microbial communities from Loxahatchee National Wildlife Refuge, Florida, United States - Lox_Sample_3.4 | ecosystem: Environmental > Terrestrial > Soil > Wetlands | place: USA... | reverse complement strand
CCGATGCTGGGCGACGTCGCGTCGCCGTTCGCGCGCAACGCCGCCGGTCCGATCAAGGAGCCCGAAGAGGTTGCCCAGCAGGTCGTGGACGCGATCGACGCCGAGCGCTTCCTGATCCTCACCGACCCGATCGCGCAGAAGTGGATGAACAACAAGAGCTCCGACCTCGAGCGCTGGCTCGAGGGCATGCGCCGGCTGCAGCAGAAGATGGACGCCGAGTCGCGGCGCTAGAGAGCGAGCGACTACAATCGCGCCATGAATCGGGAGCGCGAGCGCGAGCTCTTGCTGCGACTATCGGATCCCCAGGCCACGCTTCCGGGTCCGCTGGCTGAACGGAGCGCGCGCAATCCGGCCTCGGCCTACACGAGCGTCGAGCGCTTCGAGCACGAGCGCACGGCGCTGTTCCGAAGACTCCCGAATCTCGTGGGTCTTTCGGCCGAGTGTCCCAAGCCGGGTGACTTTCTCAGCGGCGATCTCGGCGGCGTTCCGATCGTCGCGCTGCGCCAGCCCGACGGCTCGCTGCGCGGGTTCGTGAACGCCTGCCGCCACCGCGCGGCGACCCTGCTCGAGGGCCGCTGTGGCAGCGTGTCGCGCGCGATCGCGTGTCCGTACCACGGCTGGACGTATGAGCTGGACGGCCGCCTGCGCCAGCGGCCGGGAGCCGAGCCCGGCTTCGACGACGTCGCGCGCGAGGGCCTGTCACTCCACGCGATCGCGATCGCGGAAGCGCACGGGCTGATCTTCGCGCGGGCGGAAGGCGACGGCGGCGTTTCCGTCGACGCCGCGCTCCAAGGCGCGGAGCGCGAGCTCGGCGACTACGGCCTCGAGCGCTACTGCCACATCGAGACACGCACGGCCGAGCAGCCGTTCAACTGGAAGCTCGTGATCGACACGTTCACCGAGCCGTATCACATCCCCTGGCTGCACAAGAACACGATCGCGCCCGACTACTGCTTCGACCGCTGGATCTTCGACGCGTACGGTGCCCATGGCCGGTTCATCGGCGTGCGCAAGAGCATCGCGAGCGAGCTCGAGAAGCCCCACGGCGCGGATCGCCGCCTGCTGCCGCACGCGACGACCCAATATCTCCTGCTGCCGAACGCGGTGCTGGTGCACCAGATCGACCACGTGGAGCTCTGGCGGGTGACTCCGCTGGCGGTGGATCGCACCCGGGTGGCGACGTCGCTCTACGCGCCGGCCGAGCCCAAGTCCGACAAGGAGCGCGCGTACTGGCTGAAGAATCTCGATGCGCTCCTGCGCGTCACCAATAGCGAGGACTTCCCGATGATGGCGCGCATCCAGCGCAACCTGGCTTCGGGTGCGGTCCCCGAGCTGGTGTACGGAAAGATGGAGCCCGCGCTCGTGCACTTCCATGCGTCGGTGAACGCGGCGCTGGCGCGCGCAGAGAAGGAGGAGTCGTGAAGCCTCGCTCGTTCGTATGGCTCGCAATCGCCGTCGCGCTCCTCTCGTGCCGCACCTTCTCGAACCCGGGCGGCGCAGAGCCCGACGCGCTGCTCGAGCTGAAGGCGAAGTCACTCTCGGCGGGGGTCGGCTACTCGTGGGGCGGCGGCACGCTCGTCTACCAGGGCAAGACCTATCCCGTCGCCGTCGATGGCCTGATGGTCGGCGCGGTCGGCATCTCGACCGTCGACGCAAGGGGCGGCGTGTTCAACCTGGAGCGACTCGAGGACTTCGACGGCAACTACACGGCGGTATCCGGCGGCGCCGCGATCGGCGAGGGCGGCGCCGGCGTGGTGATGCGCAACGCCAATCAGGTCGAGGTGCGCCTCGTCGCAGAAACGAAGGGCCTGACGCTGAACATCGGACAGTCCGGAGTAAAGCTCACGATCGAGAAGTGATCCCAGCAGAAGCGGAGGTATCGCCATGAAGATCGGCGTGATGTCGTTCAACACCGAGTACACCCTGCGCGCCGATCGTCTGGCGCGCGCCGCCGAGGAACGCGGCTTCGACTCACTCTGGCTGCCCGAGCACACGCACATTCCGATCCCGCCGGACGGCAAGGTGATGTCGCCGCTGGGTGAGGAGCTGCCGGTCGAGTATCGCCACATGTCGGATCCGTTCGCGGGACTGTCCGCGGCGGCCGCGGTCACGACGCGACTCACTCTGGGCACGTGCATCTGTCTGATCAACCAGCACCACCCGATCGTGCTCGCGAAGCAGGTCTCCACGCTCGACCAGCTCTCCGACGGCCGCTTCATCTTCGGCGTCGGCGCCGGCTGGAACGTGCCCGAGATGCAGGACCACGGCGTCGAGTTCGCCGACCGCTGGACGCAGGCCGTCGAGCGCGTTGAAGCCGTGAAGGCGATCTGGACCGAGGAGCGCGCCAGCTTCAGCGGCAAGTTCGTGCGCTTCGGCCCGATGTGGCAGTACCCCAAGCCGATCCAGAAGCCGCACCCGCCGGTCGTCCTCGGCACGCTCGACACGCCCTTCGGCCGCGAGCAGGTCGCGCGCCACGCCGACGGCTGGCTGCCGCTCACCTTCGACGTCGCCAAGACCAAGCGCAGCATCGACGACGTGCGCGCCCGCATGCGCAAGCACGGCCGCGACGACACGAAGCTGGCCGTGTCACTGCTCTTCCTCGAAGAGAAGGATCAGACCGACGACGCGCTCAAGGCCGCCCGTGACCTCGGTGTGGAGCGCGCGATCCTGAGACTGCCGATCGAGAAGGACGCGACCGTGCTGGCGTTCCTGGACCAGCGCGCGAAGGCGGTGGCGCGGCTCGGCTGAGGCCTGGCTGCAGCGAGTCTCCTGCAGCGCGAGCGCTGCTCCTTGCGGAACCTGAGCTGCCAGCGCTCGATCGCTTCGACCGCGTACTCGCCTACCTCTACAGCGACGGGACCCACCTGGACCTCGAGATGTATGGGCCAGGGCGATTTCCAAGAGCTTTCCGCGAGGCGGAGGGTTCTGCTCGCGCGGATGGTTCGGGGCTGTGGCGTGGGAGTTGCTGGGCGGGACTTCGCCTTCCAGGTCAGTGTGGTTGAGACAGGATCAGTGCTTGGCGCCCGGAGCACCCCAAGATCCCACGGTGTCACCGTCACTGATCGTTCCAGAGTGGCCATGGGCGGATGAGTCGGCCGTAGCTAGCCCTGAGCCCTCTTCGAACCTCCAGTAGAGCTGAAGTGCGGCTGAATCGACATAGTTGCTTCCGTTCACGGTGAGGTCGGTCGGTGCTCCTCCGTTGTAGATCTCGGAAACCGCGGCGGCCGAGAGCTCCGAGTTCCAAACGGCGACTTCGTCGAAGTCGGCATCCGAATAGTCCCCGAGATCGCGGCTACCCACTCGAAACGGAATTCCGGCTACGGTGTTGTAGCTCAAGGAGAGTTGCCCACCGACCACCGATCGCACGGGCAACGGCGCTCCGTCCATGTAGAGCTTGATGTCGCCCACCGTTCCGCTCGCCGGAGCGGTCATGACCAGGTGGTGCCACGTCCCGTCTTGCAGTGCACCCATGAGTGGGTTCTTGTTGGCGGTCCACGCGATCTTGGTGCCGTAGAACTCGCCGTTGATTCCGCCGCCGTCGTAGTTCTCGAGCTGTACGGACCACATGCCCGCGGGTCCCTGCCCCCAGAAGATGACTCCCCAGACCGCGGGGAAGGAGTTCACGTGAGAGCGATACCACCAGCTCACCGTGCGAGCGCTCGTTCCCAGAACCCCCGCATAGGCATCTGCCGCCAGGACTTGGCTGCCGATCCCATTCAAAACTACGTGGTAGGCATTGGGTCCGGGAGGCCCGGGTGGCACGACCGGGCAGAACGGAACACTCGGGTCGGTAGCGTCAGTCCGATTGAAGGTGCCGGAGCAAGTCGCGAATGATCCGTCATCACCCGAGCGATCCACGATGCCATCCATCTCGATCCGATTCTTGACTCCTCCCGGCGAGGTGGAGCTGAATCGCACCATCTCGTAGGTATTGGCATTCGGCGACCAGCGATGGCGGCAGTCATTCACGACGCCGCTGCCTTTCTTCAGCGGGAACTTCGAGTCGAAGACGACGTTGCCGAAGTAGGAGCCAACCGCCGGGATCCGCATGTTGACGGCTCCGCGCGTGGGTGAGCTCTGACTCTCCGAAATCTCGAGATCGAGGTTGTCTCTGGTCGTGGATCTCGTGCCTTCGGCGCTGGTCCACTTACACGTAAGTCGTCCAGTGTACGTTCCCGTCAGGTCCGTCGCGCAGACCCTGGAAGCAAGGCTCAGAGACATCAGGAAGAGTGAGATCGAGACGAATGTCTTCCGCATCGGATCCTCCGACCTTTGGCCAGGAGAGGATCGGCGAAATACCGGCCTGACTGGACTCTATTGCCGACTCGCGGAAGTCACCGCTCCGCGCGCGCCCTTCGCGCCACCGCCTCGAGCTTGTCGATCTCGACCGGCTTCACCAGGTGGTCGTCGAAGCCGGCGGCGAGGGCTGCGCTCTTGTCTTCTTCGCGGCCGTAGCCGGTGAGTGCCACCAGGGTCACTCCACCCAGCGCGGGGTCGCGGCGCACGCGGCGGGCGACCTCGTAGCCGTCGATGCCTGGAAGGCCGATGTCCACCAGCATGAGCTGCGGAGGCAGGGCGCGGGCGGCCTCGAGTGCGTCTTCGCCGGTGGCGGTCACCCGCACCTGGTGGCCGAGCACCTCGAGCAGGAGGCGCATGCTGTCGGCGGCGTCGGCGTTGTCTTCGATCAGCAGCACGCGGCAGATGGCGCGGGAAGCGGCCGGGGAACGGCCTGAATCGGCGCGCGATACGCGCTGGGCATCGACCACGGGCAGGCGCACCACGAACTCGGAGCCCTTACCCAGGCCTTCGCTGTAGGCGTCGATGCGGCCGTCGTGCATGGCCACGATGCGCTGGGCCACGGTGAGTCCGATGCCGAGCCCGCCGCGCGAGCGGTCGAGGCTGCGGTCGGCCTGGGCGAACAGGTCGAACACGCGGGTCAGCAGCTCCGGGGCAATGCCGATGCCCGAGTCACGCACGCGAATCACCGCCTCGTTCTCGACCTTCGCGACCGAGAGCGAGATGTGTCCGGGGGGGTGCGTGAACTTGCAGGCGTTCGAGATCAGGTTCACGAGCACCTGCTCGATGCGCGTGGCGTCGGCCTCGACCCAGATCTCGCCGTCGGCGACGTCGATCGCCAGCGTGTGCCCGAGCTCGTCGCAGGTAGTCTGACTCGCTTCGATCGCGCGCCGCACCACGCCGCGCAGCAGGAGCGGCACGCGACGCAGGCCGATCCGGCCCTGGGTGATGCGCGCCACGTCGAGCAGGTCGTCGACCAGGCGCCCCAGCTGCTCGGTCTGACGGCGCGCGATGCCGAGCGCGGTGTCGCGCTGCGCATCGTCCATGCTGGCGGCGAGCACGGCGTTCCGGATCGCGGACAGCGGATTGCGGAGCTCGTGGCCCAGCATGGCAAGAAACTCGTCCTTGCGGCGCGCGGTCTCTTCGAGCGCCTCTTCGGTGCGGCGGTGGCGATCGATGTCGAAGATCACGCCGACCCAGCCGTCGCACTCGCCCCGCGCATCGAACGTGGGTGTGTAAGTCGCGCTCACCCAGCGATCGGGCCCGTCGGCGAACGGCAGCTTCTGTTCGTAGTGGACCGGTTCGCCGCGCAGCACCTGCTCGAAGTACGGGCGGACCGCTTCGAAGGGCCCCCGTCCGAGGACCTCGACGACCGGCCGGCCGATGATCCGGTCCGGCGAGAGGCCGCGCCACTGGGCATAGGCCTGGTTCACGAAGATGAAGCGCAGGTCGCGGCCGACGCGAGTCACAGGAGCAGACATGCTCTCGGTCACGAGGCGCAGGTGCTGAGCCACGTCGCGCAGCTCTTCCTCGCGGCGTTTCCGCTCGAGATAGTCGGCGGCCTGGCGCGCCAGCAGGTCGAGCAGGCCGTACTCGCGCTCGCTCAAACGCCGCGGCGCGCGGAAGTGAGTCGACAGCATGCCGAGCAGCCTCCCCTGACTGCTCTTCAGCGGCGTGGACTGCACCGAACGCACGCCCGCCTCGCGCAACACCTCGAGCGAAGGTCGGCCCGCAAACAAAGAGCTGGATGAGATGTCCTTGATCACGAGCCGGCCTACGGCATCGAGCGCCGCACTTCCGGCCAGACGCTCGTCGTCGAGCCGGACTCGCGCCAGCACGTGAGCGAAGCGCGGGCCGAAGCCCTGCTGTACGGCGAGCCGCAGCTCGCCGTCCTGCTCGCCGTACAGATGCAGGCAGCCGTGGCTCGCGCGAGTGACCCAGAGCGCCAGATCGAGGATCCCGCGCAGGCAGTCCTCGACCGGTACGTTGGGGCGCGCACAGCGCTCGGCCAGCTCGTAGAGGCGTGAGAGGGTCTGGGCGTGATCGCGCTCGCCGTCGATCCGGCGGCGAGCTTGCACGCCCACGGCCGCGAGCGCCGCGCCGAACAATGTGAATATCGCCAGAGACGTCGTGCGCGAGATCGCCATGGGCGGCAGCGCGAGGCGTGGAGACAGGAAGAGCTGATCGCCCACGAACACCGACGCGACGATCGCCGTCGTGGCCGCGATGCCGCCGCCGAGCAGCGACGCGAGCAGCACGCCCAGGAAGTAGAACGGCCACGACACGCCGTAGGGACCGAGCAGCGGGCTCAGGGCGAGGCGAACGCCCGTCACCGCGGCCGTGCACAGAAGCCCGACCAGAAGCTGCCCCGGGCGCGAGCGCGTGCTCGGAACGAGATTCCAGAGGCGCGACACGGACGGAATTCTACCCGGAGCTGGCGGCTGCGTCCGTGAGCGACTGGCGAAAGCGGGTTCTACTGCAGGGGTGTACGCCTACGACGCTACTGGAACCGAGTGAGCGCTCAGTATTCGAGATGGATCCGCACGCCCACCACATGCACCGGTCCACGATCGCGGTTGTACGCGGGATTCTGGACGTACTGGTAGTCGAGACTCAGCGCGAGCCACTTCGCGACGCGCAGTGAGTAGTAACTCTCGATGATGCTCTCGGCGCCGTAGTGGGGCAGTCGACCGTCTCCGATCAGGATGCCGAGCCCACCGGCCGCGAAGTAGTCGCGCGCGTCGCCGGAGATGCCGTTCACGACGGCGGCCAGGCCGACCGTGTCGTCGGGCCGGCTCCAGAGCTCACCGGCCAGGGACAGGCCGGCCGAGACCGAGCGGTTGATCTCGGTGAACTCGAAAGCCTCCTTGCGGCCGTCGTCGGAGCTGAGCCGCAGGAAGAGGCCGAGCCCGCGAGTCACTTCCTGCTCCACGTTCAGCGCGATGCCGGCGCGATTCTGCCGCTTGCGCACGAAGTCGACGTCGGGCGTGCTGCCGGTCTCGGCGCCGAGAGCCACCGCGTCGCGGTAGAGCGCCATGTGCGCGGAGTTGATCCAGCCGAGCAGCTTCAGCTTGCCCGCGTGCTCGCCGAATGAGTGGCGCTCTTCGAGCTCGAGCATGTACGCCACCTGGCTGAAGTGCGGGTCGGGCTTCTTGCCGTTCGGGACTTCCGAGAGATCGAACACGCCCCCGCGCACCGTCCACCACGACTGCTGCCACTCGGCCGCCATGCCGTAGCTGTAGCCCCAGGCGTCGGCGGCGTAGTCGAACGCGCCCGACTCGATGATCGCCCAGTTCAGGAAGTCCGTCCGCGTGTCGTGCGCGTAGCGATTGGTGTCGAAGAAATCGACGGCCGAGAGCTTGCCGGCGCTGAAGGTGAGTCGATCGTGCGTCTGCGTGGTGGGTACCTGATTCGGTCCGGAGTCGAGCCTCTCGACCTCGCCGCCCAGGTCGATCGTCTGCCGGAAGAAGGCGCGCGGCAGCCGGAAGTAGGGCGCGTTCTGCCCGACCTTGTAGGCCTCGCCGCTGGGAAAACCCGCGACGCCGAGTGTGTCGCTGAGTCCGAAGCCCTGGTCGATCTCGGGGTTGGCGTAGACCTCGCCGCCCTTCCAGAGCCGCAGGCCCGCGAACAGCGTGACGTCGACCGTCTCCTTCACGTTCGCGTCCGGGTCGAGACTGTTCTCGCCCTGGTAGGGCGAGTGAAAGCTCGGCTGGAACTGAGTCACGTTGGTGAACTGGCCGTGCAGGCTCCACCACTCGGGCGGCGCTTCGTCATCGGCGCGCGCGCTCACGGCGCGCGCGCACAGCGCCAAGACGACCGCGCACCGGCAAATCGAACGCAAGTCTGCGGTCTCCCCGTCCTTGGTATGCTGGTCGCTAGGCGAAGTGAGGGTACTACCGTTACCAGATTGCTGATCTTCGGTGTGGCGTTGGCGCTGCTGTTGGGCGGCGCGGGGCAGGCGAGCGCGAAGTACACGGGCTCGATCACGAGCCGGATCCTGACGCTCCAGGGCGACAGCAAGGGCGACAAGCTGGCGCTGCGGCTCAGCAGTGATGCGACGCAGCTCGAAGTCGACGTGAAGGACGACGGCAGCCCCGATCTCACCTTCGCGCTGACCGACTTCGACTCGGTCGATGTCTTGGCAGGCGCGGGCAACGATACGATCCGGGTCGACGAGAGCCACGGCTCCCTCGGCAAGCAACTGGTCATCGACGGCGGTCCGGGCAACGACACGATCACCGGCGGTTCGGGCAACGACGAGCTGATCGGCGGCGACGGTGACGACGTGCTGATCGGTGGACGCGGTGACGACACGCTGCTCATGGGTGCGGGAGACGATGTCGCGGTCTGGAACCCCGGTGACGGCGACGACATCATCGAGGGCCAGGACGGCAACGACACACTGCAGTTCAACGGCGCGAACGTGAACGAGAACTACGGGATCTTCGCCAACGGCGCGCGCGTGGAGCTCACGCGCGACGTGGCGAACATCGTCATGGACCTGCACGGCATCGAAGAGATCGACGTCGCCGCGCGCGGCGGCATCGACGGCTTCTCGATCAACAGCCTGGTGGGGACCGACCTGAAGCTCTTGAACGTGGACCTGGCCGGCGTGCCGGGCAGCGGCGCGGGCGATGGCGCCGCGGACCACCTGGACTTCGGGGGTGACTCGAGCACCGACGTCGTGACCGTCGGCGCGACCAAGGGCGTGCTCGAGGTCGACGGGCTGTTCACCAAGATCCGCGTGAGCGGTGCCGACGGCGGCAGTGACCTGGTGCGCTTCTTCCCGTTCATGGCCGGCGAAGCGCACGTGCTGGGCTCGAAGGGGCCCGATACGATGACCGTGGCGGCCGACGGCAACGCCGTGCGAGTCGACGCGAGCGACCTGCCCGCGATCTTCGAGATGGAGAGCAACAACTCGAAGCTCGTGCTGTTCGGGCTGGGCGGAAACGACGTGATCACCGCTGGCAACGGGCTGGCGCCGCTCGTCTCACTCGAGATCGACGGCGGCGCCGGGAACGACACGATCACGGGCGGCGACGGCAACGACACGCTGATCGGCGGGAACGGCAACGACACGATCGCGGGCGGCCGCGGTGACGACCAGATCGACCTGGGCAGCGGCAACGATACCGCGGTCTGGAACCCCGGCGACGGCAACGACGTGGTCGAGGGCGGCAGCGGCTCGAACACGCTGCAGTTCGACTGCGCGAACGTGGCCGAGAAGCTCGACATCTCGGCGAACGGCGCGCGCGAGCGGCTGACGCGCGACGTCGGGAACATCGTCATGGACCTGAACGGCATCGGCACGATCAACCTGCCCATGCGCGCGGGCGCCGACAACATCACCGTCAACGACATGTCGGGGACCGACCTCAAGCTGGTGAACCTCGATCTCGCAGGCGTTCCGGGCAGCGGCACCGGCGACGGCGCGAACGACAGCGTGATCGTGAATGGCAGGTCCAACGCCCCGGACGTGATCAACGTGAAAGCCACGGGAAGAGGGATCGCAGTCACGCGCGCCCGCGGCTCGATCCTGATCACCGGCCAGGACCCGACGGACTTGCTGTTACTCGACGGCAACGGCGGCGCGGACAAGATCAAGGTCAGCTCGAGCGTCGCGGGCAAGATGCTGGTCGAGCAGATCGTTCACTAGCTCTCACCAGCCCTGCGGCACGAGCCTGGGACCCCGGTAGCCGTAGGGGATCCCGGTCTGGTGATAGAACTCCGCCGAGTACCAGACCACGACGCCGCCGTCGTCGAGTGTCTCGCCGTTCGCGAAATCGTCGAGGTCCGTCTTCGTGAAGAAGCGCGTCCAGTGATGGTGGTCGTCCATCTCGGAGTCGCGGGCGTGCAGGAACCAGAGGTCGTGAACGCTGTAGTCGTCGGCGACCCCGTCGTCGGACCCGGGCTCGACGCGAACGGCGTGCTTGGAATCCGTGTCCCGGACCATCCAGCGCATGCCGGGGAAGGTGCGGTCACGAGTCTCTTCCTGGTGGATCGGGTGCCAGTCGCTGGCTTGAGGCGCCGACTCGAGCAGCCGGTTGCGAGCCAGCCCGCCCACGTCGAACTCGAGTCGCCAGTACACGTGATGCTTGTGCGAGCGGCAGGTGCATCCGTTCGCCGTGCCCGCAAAGCCGAACTCGGGCTGGATCGTGCCGTCCTTGCCGAGCCGCCACTTGCTGATGTAGCGGTACCAGCTGGCCTCCATCTCGCTGACCAGGATGATGTCTCCGGTCGGACGGTCGACGAAGAGATCGACTCCGCGGAAGTCGCCGTGGTCGTCCGTGGTCTCGGTGAACGTCCGGGCCGGCGTGTCCGAGAGCAAGAGCCCCGGCGCGGCTTCGAAGCCGGACGCTTCGAACTCACTCTCCTGATACTGCCAGTCGCGGTAAGGCCCGCAGGCGCCGGAGTCGTAGCGCACGTTCAGGATCGGGACGTTCGCGCGCTTGAGAATGCGCGTGCCCTTGAACGAGACGTCGCGCAGCTCGACGCCCGAGCCGCGCGTGCCCGACGACTGCGAAGGGCGGACCACCACCAGGCGCCAGAGCTCGACGCCGTCCTTCGCGATGCTCACGATCGCGCGCCCCGGGGTTCCCTTGTGAGTGGTGGGCTGGTGTGCGTTCGGCGACAGCGCGCGCTCGCAGATGGCATAGCGATCTGGCTCGACCTGCACACCGCGGAAGATCGAGCTCAGCGGGCTCGTCTGCGGCGTCAGCTGCGGTGCCCGGCTGATCTCGGTCACCTCTTTCGTGGCGAGGCGAACTCCGAGGAAGGCGCTGGTCTCGACCGTCGCCGCGGGCTCACCTTGCTCGCCGGTGATCTCGAACTCTCTGAGCTGACGCGGAGTCATGAGCCTGCCGGTCGAAGGCTCACTCATGACTCCGATCGTGACCGTCCTCGGCCCGGTCACTCCGCCGTTCGGGTCCGCCTCGTCGATGCCGGGCATGGCGGGGTAGGGGATGAGCTTCCCGGCTGCGAGACCCTGCGACAGCTGCGACGTGCCTGCCTTCGCCGCGCTCACCGCCTCGGCGAACTCCTCGCGCGTGGGCGGCGGCTGGAAATTCCCGTAGTCGACCGTCAGATCGTGCGGGTCGGTCAACGACCCGTCCGCGACCAGGGTCTTCTCCGCGGCGTAGTCGTAGAGCTCGGCCTCGAAGCGGCCGGGCGCCGCGTCTCCCGACGCTTCGGGCCCATCGGTCAGTCGCAGCGTGAGCAGCCGCGGGGGCTTCTGATTGGCCTTGGCGAGGATCTCGGGCCGATTCGGCAGCTCGTTCGCGAGTGCGTCGAGAGCATCCTGGTCGGGCCCCAGCGGCGTGACCGTGATCTCGTATCCGGCCACGGTGTGCCGCGATGAAGGCTGCACGAACGCCCGATCCGGACCGTGGCAGTTGCTCGACGAGACGCAGCTGACCACGAGACACGCGCACAGTGAGAGAGTGCGCTCGCGAGACCACCGACCCCCCATCGTATCGCGGTATATCACGCTCACTCCGTGACGGAAGTGACTTTTGCGTGAGTCCCTCAGCTAGAATCGCCACGATCGCCTGCAGCGGAGTGGGGACATGATGCGGATCGGTCGAAGCGTTTTCGTGCTGAGTTTCGCCTGGGCAAGCCTTGCCGGTGCACAGACCCAACCGGTTGCCGACGCGGGGGCCGACGTGACGATCGCCTGCGTGGGCCCCGACGGCACGCCGATCAACCTGAACGGCATGGGCTCGAGCATCGGGCACGAGTTCAGCTACCAGTGGTCGGCGCCGGGGGTGACGTTCAGCGACCCCACCAGCCTGACACCGATCGGTGTCTTCCCGGTCGGCACCACCGAGGTCATGCTGGTGGTCACGTCCACGGATGCCGCGACGGGCGCGAAGGCGACGGCCTCCGACACGGCCGAGGTCACCGTGACGGACACCTCGCCGCCGATGCTGTTCGGGTCGGCCGATCCGGCGCGTCTCTGGCCGCCGAACCACAAGCTCGTGGACGTGCACGTCGACCTGACCGTGTTCGACGTCTGCGACGCCAGCCCGGCGGTCGACCTGGTGTCGATCACCAGCAACGAGGCCGACAACGGGCACGGCGACGGGAATACCAGCGGCGACGTGGCCGACGCTGACTTCGGCACGGACGACCGCGACTTCGCGCTGCGCGCCGAGCGCTCGGGCCCCGGCTCCGGCCGCGTCTACGCGATCCTCTACCGAGCCACCGACGGCGCCGGCAACCACAGCGACTCACTCACGACCGTGGTCGTGCCGCACGACAACGGCCACGGCGGCAACGTGGGAGGCGGAGACGGCAAGGGCAACGGCGACGCCGTGAAGCAGATCAACCTGGCCAAGAAGTCGAGCGTGAAGGCCGCCAAGGCGCAGCTCAAGGCGGCGAAGGCGGCCGAGAAGGCGGCCCGCAAGGCCTACAAGGCCGCGCTGCGCGCCGCGGAGTGACTCAGCGCGCCCCGAGCAGCCAGTCGAAGAAGCGCACCGCGTAGCGGTTCACGAACAGGTGCCGGAAGCGCCAGAACGGCGAGTGCCAGTGCTCGGGCGGCAGGGTGCCGTCGAGGATCTCGCTGATCGCCTCGGCGGCGCGGCCGGCCAGCGTGTCGAGGATCCGCTCGCCCACCTCGGCCGACGCGCCCGCCGGCGCACCGGAGTAAGTCTCCTGGCGGAAGTACTGGATGCCCGCCCTGCCGTCGGACACGATCCGCCCCACGAGCCCGAGCCCGCGCGCCGGGCCCGAGGGCTTCTTGCGGCCCTGCTCCTCGAGCCACAGCTCGACCGTGCGCCGCGGCAGTGACTTGTAGTCGGGGTCGATCCAGTCGGGGTGCAGCGCCAGCAGCTGCGAGGTCTCGACGAAGCCGCCGTGCGTGTCACCCACCAGGTCCGGCTTGGAAACGCCGGGCAGGTGGCCGAGCACGTCGCCGAGCTCCGAGCCGCGCACGCCCAGGCGCGTGAGCATGAGTGAGAAGATCGACACCATGCGGATGCCGCGCGCGCGCGACACGCGCTCGCACGCGGTCTCGATCGCAAGGAAGTGCCGCGGGCTGCCGTGGAAGTTCGAGACCATCACGTTCTTGAAGCCCTGCGCCGCGAGTGACTCGCCCAGGTCTTCCAGGAACGCCATGGTGGTCGAGGGCCGGAACGCGATCGTGCCTGGCTGCGGCACGGCGTCGCACGCCGCCCACACGAACGGCAGGCGCAGGAACGTGCGCGACTGCTGGCGTTCAGGCAGGAAGCGCAGCGTGCGCTCGGCCAGGCCCTCGCCCTCGAGACAGTCGGCGCCGAGCGGCAGGTGCGGGCCGTGGACCTCCATCGGCGAGCAGGTCACGAACACCACGGCGCGCTCGCGGTCGATCGCGTCGAACTGCCTCTTGGTCAGGGTCTCCCAGCGGATCGAGTGCGGAAGCGGCGTCATGCCCGCAAGCGTACCCCAGCCGCTAGCGCGCCGGCTCGCAGCGCAGCGAAAGTGAGTCGCCGAGAGCGGATCGCGAGGTCAGCTCGCGCGAACGGACCGGAGCTGGCTCCGAATCACCCAAGCCGCGATCAGCGCGCCGAAGCCGTAGAGCGCCCAGGTGCGCGGCTCGGGAATCGGACTCACGCTCTGCGGCACGATCCGGATGTGGATCGGCCCGTGACCGATGAGCTCGCTCAGGAACGCCGTCTTGGTCGGCAAGTCGAGCTTGAGACCCTTGAGAATCCTGTCGATTCCGTCGCTCCCCTGCGTGCTGCCCCAGTTGGTGGGCGCGAACAGAGTGAGGATCAGCCCCGTGCTCGAGCCCGGGCCCGTCTGGTCGACGACGATCTTCCCATCACCATCCTGGCTGTTGTAGGTCGTGGGAGTCGCCTTCGCGTTGAATGCGACCGAACAGACCAAGGCAGCCACCAAGGCAACGGTTTTCGACCGATTGATCATCATGAACCGACTATACACGGCTTCTCCTGGTGATGCGAGTCACATCTGCTTAAACCCAAAAGGTCAATTCCGACGTGGACTTTCGCCCCGTCATTCCGGGGCCAGGAGGTCCGTGGCCGACGTCCTGTAGGCGATCCGGGCCGGCACGATCCCCCCGAGCAACGCCGCCCCCAGGGCGCCCAGGATGATCCAAGGGATGCTGTCCGAGTACCAACGCTGCTCCACGACCCAGCCGTAGGTCTCGCGGAGGATGTCGGAGCAGGGCATCGCGCAGATAAGCGAGATAGCGAG